>Ga0315288_10002580_pt1 | contig 23341 bp, 23 predicted proteins | sample YL17G11_20_MG_FD_203454 | JGI IMG/M metagenome (GOLD analysis project Ga0315288, IMG submission 203454) | Sediment microbial communities from Yellowstone Lake, YNP, Wyoming, USA - YL17G11_20 | ecosystem: Environmental > Aquatic > Freshwater > Lake > Sediment | place: USA: Wyoming | collected... | reverse complement strand
TCGGGGCTCAGAAAACGCATCCTGCGCCTGGACATCGATCCCTACCGGGGCCTCAGAGAGTCGCCTGAGCCCGTCACAATAGCCGTCGACTCCACCGGCATCAGCGTACACAAAGCCGGAGGCTGGATAGAGCGGGAACACGGCAAGAAGAAGAGGTACGTCAAGCTCCACTTCGCCGTCAACACAGAGTCCCACGAGGTGGTCGCCATGGAGGTCTCCACTGATGATGCCCACGACGTGGAGGCGGCGCCGGGTCTGGTTGAGGGGGCGGGGAGGAACGTCAGGGTGGTGAGGGTCTACGGGGACGGGGCCTACGACTCGGGGAAGGTCTACAGGCTTCTGGAGGGGCGTGGTGTCGAGGCGGTGATCAAGCCGGGGAGGAACAGCCGGCTCGGCTCGGGTCCTCCGTCGAGGAGGAGGGCTGTCGCGTTGATCAGGGAGCTTGGGTACGATGCTTGGGCGAAGCTCACGGGTTATGGGCGGCGGTGGGCTGTGGAGACGGCTTACTCGGCGTTTAAGCGGCTGTTCGGTGAGCACAGCCTGGCTAGGAACTTGGAGAATGTGGCGAGGGAGCTCGTGGGGAAGGTGGCTCTGTATAATGTTCTGGTCAATGCGTGAGGGTAGGGGTGGAGAGGGCGTGAGGGTGAGTGGGACTACTCGCTAGCCCGTTAAATTACTCCACAATGCAAATATTTTGAATTCTGACAGAAATTTAGTCTTTTACTGGATCTAAAATATTCCTCTTCACTGCCGGATACATAATATCTGTTTTAAAATATGCCAAAAGATATTTTGCACGTTTATCATTAGAAATGAAATAAATTATAAATTCTTTAATGTTTAGATTGTATATCTGGAAGTTGGTTAAAATTATGAAAAATAAAATAATTGAATGAGGGCGCGCAGAAACGGTTAGAAAAATCCAGGATAAGCAGGGAAAATTTATTCTTTTCATGCTAACGTTGTCTCACCTCGCACAACACTTCTACTCAGGCGCGCCGATCCTGTATCAAAACATTAGAACCGAATTAAACCTCAGTTATACTGAAATAGGGGCGATGACCGGTGCCTCCAACGTTTTCGGCGGGCTACTTCAAATCGAATACAGCATCTTGGGAAAAAGGCTTCCAAGGCGTCTATTGTTGAGCGGAGCCAATTTACTGATGTCCTTCGGATGTTTACTAATTGGTATTACTGATAGATTCGTCGGACTTCTCACGGGGAATGTTGTTGTGGGAGCAGGTCAGGCAGGGCATCATCCCGTGAGCATCTCGATGATATCCCAAAAGTTCATCGGGAAAAGCTCTGGACGGGCGTTATCAATTTTCTACGGGCTTGGCTATATAGGTAATATTACGAGCCCAATAATTCTCACCACGATTGCCCTTTTTTTAGGTTGGAGAACATCATTTTTCTTTCTCGCAATAATTCCTTTAATAATAAGCATCGTTTTGTTTTATTATCTACGCGATGAGCCATTAGGAGACAAAGCTCTTGGGGCTGTATCAAAGGACAATTTTTTTAATGACGCCAAATCCGCTCTTAGGGTAAAGGGTACAATCTACGTTCTTCTTGCTCAAGGTTTCATTGCAGGGGGAACTGGAATGGGGGTTTTGACAACCTGGGTTCCTCAATTCCTTCGCGATTCAGTGGGTGGTTTGGGTCTTGGATTGATCGAATCTGGCCTGGTGAGCGCTTCATCGACATTGGGAGGCATAGTAGGGATAATAATCATGGGATACGTCGCCGATAGATTAGGCCATTTAAAAATTGCAATGATTTGCCTTTCCTCAACAATCATAACGGTCTTCCTCCTTACGTTTTATTCATCTTTTACACTAATCCTTGTACTCCATCTCTTCATTATTGGCTTTTCGATGTACTCCATATCATCACTTTTACAAACACATCTTGTACTGACAGCCCAACCCCACCAGAGAGATATTCTCCTGGGTCTATACCTCACCTTCGGCTTCGGAACAAGCTCTATTTGGGCAGCAGTCATGGGTAATATTATTGATAAATACTCTTTCAATTCCATTTGGATTATGACCTCACTATTAGGAATAGTGGCGCTCTTCATGCTTTTCAAAGCCAATAAAAAGTTAAATCGTTAGGAATATTCGAAAACGTGCTTAATAATTTTAGTAGTATTTAATACAATTTCAGTCAATAAGAGATATAGAATAATTTTCAAACGCTAGAAATAGTACTTTAAATTGTAATTGACAAATATATTTACCAATTTGCTCTCGGTAGGCATCATTATAAAATTTGGCTAACAACGATAACGATATTTTTTAAAGATGAATGAGGCATATCTCCATGAGGAATCATGAAGTATCTCACATTAGAAGATGTCCTTGACTACCAGTTGGGTTGCACAACCCTTTCAACCGGTGGTGGAGGAGTTGCCCCGTCTCTTGAAGCCGTAGCGAAGATGGTGAATGAAGTTCTCGACGAGGGACATAAACTCAAATTCATCAGTCTTAACGAGGTCCCGGATGATGCCATAATCTCTTCAAGCTGCGGGACGGGCGGAGGCATACAATCCGAGATGATGGAGAAATGGACGTCTGGTCCGAGGCAAAGATTAACCCGTGATTTCATAAATCCCGTTGACCAGGAAGAACGGCTAAAGATCCAGATACAACAGGCAGACAGAGAGTGGTGTCCTCTAAACTCTTGGTCGAAGATACCGGGTCCTGAGTTCGCGAATGCTGCCGCAAAAAGGCTGGCTGAACTTGTTGGCCAAGAACTGTACTCTCACATCCAATTCGAAGTGGCACCAGGATTCGTGAGACTACTATGCAATGGAGCCAAGGAAGGAAAGCCTTTCATAGACGCGACGAACGCCGGACACCGTGCCGCCCCGGAAATCTCACAGAATGGGTTATACCTCGATGATGTTCCCTGCACACCTGCGGTCTACCAGACCATGCTCGGCGACCTCCTCGTCCTAGAGCGGACGCTATGTTTCCAGAGGATGGAGGAGATCGTTGAGGGAATCTCAACTTATTCAGGAGGCACTACAAGTGGAGTGCACGCGGTAAGGGGTTCGGACCTCAAAAAGGCCGCGTTCCCTGGAGCCCCATCATTAACGATGAAGGTCGGCAAGGCGATCAGGGGAGCCGTGAAGACGGGCAAGAGCCCCGTCAACGCGATGCTCAAGGCGCTGGACCCCATAGGATTCAAGCTCTTCGAGGGCGAGATCTTCGACTACTGGCAGGACGGCAAGTTCTCATTCATCTGGGGAACCGCCAAGATCAAGGGCACCGGCCCCTACGCGGGGCACGACATGAAGATCTGGTACAAGAACGAGCACCACCTCTCGTGGCTCGACGGCAAGCCCTACGTCACCAGCCCGGACGGGGTCAACGTCATCGACGTCGAGACTGGTTGGGGTCTTGCGAACTTCTGGCCGGCGGAGTGGGAGTCCGGGAGGAAGGTCGCCGTCGTCGGCGTCAAGGCGGAGGACAAGTGGGAGACGCCGATGGGCCTCAAGATCTTCGGCCCATCTCACTTCCGGTCCGATATACCTCACGTACCCATAGACAAGGTCTACAAAAAATTTGAGTAGTTTCTATTTTTAAAAATTTTTTTTATTGAATCGGAACGATTAACATATTATTAACTCTTTTAAAAAAAGATGATGAGAATATTTTTCCATTTTGTTCTATAATGCCGCTCTCTAGTTCTGATTAACATTCTCGATCAATATCTAGATTAATTACACGTACGTATTATCTAGAAACATTATAGATTAAGAAGTCTATCAAACTTTTACCTCGACATTTATGTTAATTCTTAAAAGGGGGATGGCTCTAGGATACATCTTCATTAAGTTAGGTTTATATTAAACAGAATATCATTGATACATATGAGAACGTATATTAAGATTCAAACCGAACCAAAGAAAGATGCTATTAAAGCCTTAGAAAAGATGGCTATTGACATGCCAAAGGTCTGCATATTCAACACCGTTATTGCAGAGGCGGGACCGACCTTGGATGCCGCTACCATCCCCCAGGATGAGAACATGTTCGATATTAAGGAAGGCCCGAGGGTTACTTCAATGCATTAGGGCCGATAACACGAGAACGCTGCATGAATATCATTAGCAAATCAGGTGATATGCTCGGTAAGTATGACTTCTTCTTCGAATGGTTTAATGAACCCACTCAAACCGAGCTGGACAACCTCGAAGCAGATATAGATAAAACCCTAGCGCCTCTCGAAACCAAGTATACAGTAACAAACAAATAGAATTAGTCAAATATAAATATCTAAATCGCATACTCAGCCTCTCCCTTTTTGTATAAAAACTAAAGCATTTTTTAAGTAGATTAAGCACATCGAGTCACTAGATAAATTTTCAATTTGGATTTCACACACATTTTTAAAAAAAGCGAATACAAAAGCAAGACCCGAATTATATACTGAGGATTTTGATTAACCTCGTCTCGGGTTGTCAGTGTATTTAAGCCCTTATAAAGGAAGGCCCGTCTTAAACCGGATTTTATGGGTTAATCCGAATCCTCACTATTTTAGTTTTAATGTGTTCAACGCGCATGAATATAGTTTTAATGCAATTACGAAATTTTAAATATTTAAAGAAAAGATGTTTTTCGCTGAAGAAGTATGATTGAAAATAAGCTATTTGATAAAATATATGGTTGTATAACCGCTGGATTCGTCGGTGCAGCTCTCGGGGAGCCTTCGAGGAGGTGCGGGGGAGGGGTCTTTAACTGTTACAAAGGTCTATGTGGCCCGATTGAAGGCGCCCATTGGAAGGTCATAGACGAATCTTTGGGCAAACCAGTTAACAAGCTTTTACCTCAAACGAAAACGTGGACAGGCGGAAAAACCCCCGAGGTAGGTTATGAGGCTGTTGGCTGGAAGACCCTGAGGTGGCATAATGGCCCTCTATTCAGACTTCCCGCCGTCAACTATCCACCCGGAACAAACGAGGATGGGGGAGAAAGAAAATGGTTAGTGATGAAGGCCATCTTTGAGAAAGGCGGTCGAATAAATAAAGAGAATTTACGTCAATCTTGGTTAAAGTATGTAAACCCTGAATGGTTCGGGTATCATCTACTTCCCCGCGACAAGTGCACCTATGAGAACATGAAGAAATACCCTGCGAGCGAGGTGGGGAGGTATGACCGTTGGCCTGGAAACGTCGATATTCTTATGATGATTCACCCGATCGGGATAATAAACGCGTGTAACCCACGCGCCGCTGCCGAAGACGCCCTCGACGTTTGCCAGACAATCCAATCATCTCTAATTAGCTACGCACCAGACGCAGCTGCCGCCATTGCGGCGGGCATCGCGGAGGCCTTCAAGCCCACGGCAACCATAAATTCGATAATAGAGGAATCTAAAAAATACGTAGATGAAAACGTAGGCCAGGTTATCGACGAGTGCTTGGACATCGCTAAAGAGGTGCCCGACATGTTGGAGGTCAGAGAGCTCTACTGGAGACGATTTGGGGGCAGGGTCCCGACGGATTCTCTTGAGGTAGCCGGAGAGTCCTACGCCATGCTCTGGATCACTAAGGGATCCCCGAAACAAAGTATGATCGGAGGGTCTTCGCTGGGAAGAGATGCGGATTGCGTGGCAAGTATCGCCGGCGCTATATCGGGCGCCTATAAAGGGGTTGACGACATCCCAAGGGATTGGATAGATACATGCAATAAGGCTATGCTTAACGATACACACGAGATTATAGATATGAATATGGAGCAGATGTCTGAAGCTCTTTATAAAATATTATTGAAAATGACTGAAGAACAGAAAAAACAAATTAAGATATTGGATTCCATGATGAAATAAATTCCCCTTTATATATCATCATAACCAACCTAATTTGATTGAATTTTTCTGCACATACTTGCTATACTTGTCCGATACACATTCCTCTATCAAGGATTACTTTGAATCCCAGAAACTTTTTTATCTAGCTTTGCCACAATAATCAACCAACAAATATGAAAATCAACGTCAAATATTTTGATTCTCTCAAGAAAATTACTGGTAAAAGTGAAGAAGTAATTGAAATGGATAATTATGCTACTATGGAACAACTTCTTCAAAAGTTGAAGGAAAAATATGGTAATCTTTTTAGCGATCTCGTAATGGACTCTAAGGGCAATATCAAAGAAGATATTTTACTCTTCCTCAACGGAAGATCGATCAAGGCACACAAAGAGATATATGGAGAATTTTTAACAGACGAGGCCATAGCCGTTATACTTTCAGTGAAAGGTGGAGGATAGTCTTTCACCAAAAATTGTTGAGTTAAAAAATGGGTAAAAGGGCTTAAAAAATATTTCATTTCTTAGACGGACATCTGTCCCTCTTTTCCAGATCCGCTTCAACTTCCTCCAAGCCGAGCTTCAAGAGCGTCTCTTTATAGGGCCAGCTCGTTTCGGGGTCCCATTCCTGTAGGGCGTAGTATTTGTCCAGTTCTCCGTCTAGCCATTCTTTTGAGGAGACCATACCCTTGAAAGGCTCCCATGTTACAGGTTCGTTCATCATCCGCCACGGTAGATCATCGTATTTTCTGTCCGCGCCCTCTCTCACGTTGAAACACTTCTCCAGGGTTAATACCCTCCTCCCCGCCAACATGATCTCTTCCTTGGAGAGTTTGATGCCGGATCCGAGGTTGATCAACTCAGCCATCTCCGGTGCCTGTATCGCCAACGCGGCGGTGCAGACGAAGGCGCAGAACCCGGTGCAGTCCGAGATGGTGTAGGTGTCCTCGTGCCATCTCACGATCTCAGGCACATATTTGAGTGCCTCGGGCCACCGATGCCCTGTCGCCTCCTCCATGAGTTCCCTCGCTCGAGGGGTGGCCCCACCTGCGGCGATGCATTCCGTGTGAAGATGATCAGGCCCTCTCGGATTGACTGCGAATGCCAAGGCGTAAGACTTGTTTATCCTTGTGTCGACTCTTGATTGCTCAAGGCCCTTTGAGTTTGCTATGGCCCACTTGTAGGAATCGCCACCAATTTTTTTGGATGCACTGAGGACGCCGTCTGCCAGCAAATCTCCTAATTTACCCTCTCTATTAGCTATCATCGGGATCAACTTGATCAGGGCCTCGCTGTTTCCGAAGTTCAGCTCCAGACCATTCGTATCCTGCTTCGTTAGGAGGCCCTTCTCATAGCACTCCATAGCCCACTGAATGACCTGCCCTACGGAGATCGTGTCAAGCCCCATTATGTTAGCTTCATCGTTTGCCTTGATGACGTCCTCGGTTGAAACGACGCCAGTTCCAGAACCTAGGGCGCTGAAGGTCTCGTACTCAGGGCCTACGGTATACAACCCAGCATATGGACCTTCATCAATTTCCGTGTATCTGTGACAACCTCTGGTGCATGAGTAGCATCCTACCCGCCTCTTCAGGAAGCCCTTCATAACCAGCCAGGCTCCCGATATCTGTTCGAGGCCATCGGGTGCAGGTTTCAGATAATTATAGGAAGGTATGGTGTTCTTCATGAGGTGGACATTTCCAGCGGTGCCGAAGAACCATGACCTTTGCCCTCCGACATCTCTCTTGTCACCTTCCCGAAGCTTGTGGGTCAATTCAAGAAATTTCTCGGGTTCCTTGATCTTGATATCGCCGGTGCCTCTGACGGCTATAGCCTTCAACATTTTTGAGCCCATAACGGCCCCAGCCCCGCCTCTACCAGCTGCATTGTAGATGGAGTTCATGACGGCTGCAAACTTCACCAGTTTCTCCCCCGAGGGGCCGATACCAGCTATCTTTACTTGTTCGTCTCCCAGCTCATCTTTGATTTTGCCGTCCATTTCACGGACGTTTTTACCCCATAGATGTTCCGCGTTTCTTATCTCCACTTCGCCATCATTCACCCAAAGATATTTTGGCTTCTTTGAAGCACCGAGGACGACAAGGTGATCGTAGCCTGCAAATTTCATTTCCGCCCCAAAATGACCGCCCATGCTCGTCTTTAGGTAAAGTTTCGTAGCGGGAGACTTACAGGTCACCGTCGTTCTTCCTGAGGAGGGCGCGGTCGTGCCGGTCAAGGAGCCTGAGCCAAAGATAAGAAGGTTTTCAGGAGAAAGGGGGTCTATGCCCGGCTTAGTTAGATCCCAAAGAAGCTTTGCGTTGATTCCCCTTCCTCCGAGGAATTTCGGGCACAGTTCCTTCTTTAAGGGCTCTACCCATGTCTTTTCTTCAGTTAAATCGACAAATAATATTTTACCTGCCCAAAGATACATCACTAAATCACTCTCCTGAAGGTTTCTGAGGCTAAATACTTGAGCCGTTTCTCAGCATACTTTTGCTTGTCTCTAAGATTAGACGGATTAGAATCTAGATAACGTAAAGCCATACATTGACAAACTTTGACACATTCAGGATCTCCGCCACAGTGGTCGCATATTGATGCAACTCCTTCAATAATTTTGATGGTATCTGCCCCATAGGGACAGACCTTCCGACAAAATTCACATCCAGTACAGCGGTCAGAGTCAATAATTACAAGGCCAGATTTTTCGTCTCGACTGATCGCCTTTGTTGGGCACACACTCAGACATGGTGGCTTACTGCAATGTTCACAAAGCTGGGGGATGCCTAAACCTCTAGCTTCCATTTTATTTATTGAGATTCTGGAATGAGAAGGACTGAAAATCAAAAATTTTTTTAATGAACATGCCAACTCACATGTCCGACAACCATTGCAATTATCTACATCAACTATTAAGAGTTTCATTTTATGTCAAAGGATATATTATATAGCATTATTTAAAAGATATCTCGATCATTATTTATTTTTATAACTAAATGTAAGTAATGTTTGATGGACTTGATTACGAAATCAAGATTCAAAGAACCTTATTTTGACTTTTAGGATTTCATCCGACGAGATATTTTAGCCATTATTGTTGATAAATCAAGAGCTTAAAAATACAAAAAATTTTAAAGAGTTGTTATATAATATTTTATGATCTATATGAAAATCGAGATAGAGGATATGTCTAAGGCTGGCCATCTTTTTTACCATGTACCGGTTCTTATAACATCAATGGGTAGAGATGGAAAACCCAATGTTTGTACAAATTCATGGAACACTAGAATAAGTTATCAGAGACCCATAGTAATCGTGGCAGTTTATAATGGAGTGGAGAATGGCAAGAGAAGAACATACACTAATGAACTACTTAGAGAAAATGGTGATTTTGTTATCAATGTCCCTGATATAAGCCTTTTAAAGGCCGTCCATTTTTGCGGACGCCACAGCGGACGGGCCATAAACAAATTCGAGGCTGCAGGATTGACACCTCTTCCAGCGAGGAAGGTCAGAGGCGTCCTTATCAAAGAGTGCGTAGCTAACATCGAATGCAAAGGGATAGGGATGCTCGATATACCCCTAGCTGATCACACTATTTTCGTGGGAGATGTTGTTGCTTTGCACGTCGATGATGAGTATTACGATGAAAAGACAGGATATCTTGACTTCCCCAAATCGAACCTCTTAATCGAAGGAAGCAGTTATTCGTATCTTAAAGTCGGCGATGAAGTAGCACTGCAGGAGCTCCCTCGAGGAGTAAATGTCTACTTCAAGGAAAAATACAAAAAATATGACGTAGAGCTACCTTTCGAAAAGAGTAAGAAAAAAACCAAATAAGAACATAATTATCCCCTTTTTTAATAAATATTATTATGATAACTGAGACGAGATGTAGGATTATTATTTATTAAAAGGACAGACGCTTATGCATTTTGAACAACTTTGCCTTTCCGACTTGTCGCCACCCCAAAATATTAAGCATTTTTCGCAATCCGCGGGCCATCTTAGGAGACCTTTCCTGTTCGAGATGTTGTTTATCTCAGTAGTTCTTTCGCCGTATCTAATAGCTTGAGCAGGGCATGCCTTGGCACATTTTTCACATTTTTCGCAATGATGTTGTACACCGAAGTCGATTGGATCGTCCTTTGATAGGGGAAGGTCGGTTGTGACGCTACAGAGCCGGACTCTTGGGCCATACTCAGGTGTTATTAAAAGTCCATTGCGCCCAACTTCCCCTAACCCGGCATCTATTGCCATAGGGATCTCTTGAACTCTTTCGTTTACGTTCGCAAATGCGGGGTATCCGATTCCTCGAATATATTGAGCCAATATTGTTGAGACGAATCTTGCTTTAGAATATGCGATTCCGATGGCTGTGTTCTCCAAATAGCTTGGCTCATTTCTTAAAAGATCTTTATCCATCTCTATGGCTATGCTTATAGCGTATTTTTGAGGAACCTTTGATCCTTTGTAGACCCATTTTTGATTGAGTTCACAGATGCCCACCAAATTGGCTCCTAAAAATTCTGCGACATCTTTAATTCTCCTCGACATTTCGCTTGGTTGCTTTCTCATTCTTTCAGGGTTAACAGTTCCATTCCAGCTGTCCGCTAAGTCTTGGTACACCTTTTTGTAGGCGTCGCATAAAGAGGCTGCATCCCAATCTCGTATCTCAGCAGATGTGCTTTCAATTATCTGGACGCCACTCGTGGGAAAGGTATAGACAGGGTGCTCTATTGGATTAAGGAACCACCCCCTTTCACATGAGATCCTAATCAGCTGTTTAAAGCGGGTATCCCATTCAGCCCTGTTTAGTGCAGTGTTACGCTCATCAAACTGTTTTAAAGACGTCATTATGAAGCGTTCATAGGTAGGCCGGGCGCTTTTTTTGACAAATTCATTTCTCACCAATTTTTGCCACTGTTATTTTATTTATTTCTATATTTATTTATTTGAATATATCTATTATAGTTTATTTCAAAAATTCATTAATTTTGTAAATGTTAAAGATATTGAGGATTTAAAAAAAAACACTTTATAAAATATTATATATATTAGGATAGGTTGTAGCCTATTTTAATTGTCTTTAAAATAAGCTACGACCTCTTCAGCGAAGACCTTCAGAGTTTTTCGGTCTGTCGGGTACAATGGCAAAGGCACGAAGTAGTTAACCCCCTTCTTCGCGAACTTCTCGATTTTACTGATACAATCATCTGCCGTCCCAAATAGGAAACACTGATCGACAGCCTCGTCTGGTACATCTTCAAGTTTCTCCCATGGCCCTCCGTAACCCATTCTCTCAGCAAAGTTATGGGGGGGTTTCCCGAAGTTGAAAACCGTTCTTCGTCCACGCTCTTTCACATAACTATAAGCCTGATCATAGGTATCGCCTAACGCAAAAGGCGCCATGAAAGCGGCTACAAGTTTTTCCGGGTCCTTCCCGGCTTTTTTCGCACTGTTTTTCACTATCTTGTATTCTTCCTCGAATATTTTAGGGGGGCAATGTTGAGTTACGAAGCCGTCGGCTAATTCTCCCGCGATCGTCTTCATTCGAGGCCCGAAGCCGTTTATCCAGATGGGTGGATGCGGTTTTTGTAACGGCTTGGGACCTATGGCACCTCCCTCAAAATCGTAATATTCCCCATGATACTCTATCTCGTTTTCAGTCCAAAATTTCTTTAAAACTTCTACGGTTTCTTTGAACCTCGAGACCTTGTTTTTAACAGTGTAACCGTACGATTTCTCATTCCATATCCCGCTGCTGATGCCCAGGATTAATCGTCCATTGGAAATTGTATCAAGCGTAGACGTGATATGAGCCAGGATCGCGGGAGGGCGTCTGTTTGCGTCGATAACAGCCGTCCCCAATTTTACCTTCTGTGTCTTCATGGCGAAAGCAGTCAGGGCTGTGAAGGCTTCAAGGGAGATAAACCAATGGTCCGCGACCCAAACAGAGTCGTACCCCAATCTTTCAGCTTCTAGTACATACTCTAGACTAGATCCGAAATCAACATCACTTGTTGCTGGGAGGCAAACACCAAAATTTATGTTCATATTACACTCGTATTGGTTTACATATTCTATAATATATAAATTTTGTAGTATAAAATTTGTTGTAAATATATGGTCTAAATCATTCATTTTTCTTTTTTAAATTTAAATAATATTAAAAAAATATATTTATGATTAACGAACTTTATTAGCTATATATTTTTATTATTTGTAACTCCTTAACCCTATTCAATTCAGGCAACCATCTTTTCAATCGGTTTATAGGGCATCCAATAATTGAAGTGGGTTGGACCTGCTATCTTCAAGCCCTTTTCTGTATGCCATGGATCGATTGATTTTCGGCCTATCACGGTTACTTCTCTTCCAGGAGTCCACACAGCAGGCGTTATATTGGACAGCCCTTCTCCTGTCTTGCGGTCGACAACATCTATTGGATCTGGACAAGTAACGTATACTTTTTCGTCCTTCCATGAAATTTGATTACATTCTTTGTACCAGATTCGGAAGCTGTGGCCTTCAAAATCGCCGACGCCCTTTAATCGGGATTCTCCCCACCAAAAACCATCTCTGTCCTCTCTCAGGTAGCTCACAATTTTTCCGTCAAACAGTCTATAGCCCTTTGTTGCGTCAATAATCGCTTCAACAGGATCGTCTCCATTCTCCCTTGCTTCCCTGATAGATCTTCCTACATTGATGGTTAATGTTAGTGATCCTGGTACAGCGCTTTTTTTCACCTGTTTCCCCTCGATCTGTAGTACTCCGCCCACGCCTCCACCCGAAACATTCGCAATAGTTCTGTTGAGGTCCTCGAATCTTTGCCAGTTGAGCAGCTTTTTGTAGACTATCACGTCCCCAAAAGAGGTTGCTAAGACCACGGGGCATATTGGTACGTCAAATAGATTCAGTGTTGAGATCGCCATCTCCGGTTCTCCTCTGTACCCCGTCGTGTCGGCATCTATGACTAGTTCCCCCGACAACGCGGCATCACACAACCTCTTTAAGTAGGGAGCTACCTCGAAGAGGAGGTGCGCGTAGGGTTTTTTCTCGCCCATCATCTCAATGAGCATCTTTTTGGCGGTTTCCCTGTTGTCGGGTTGTGGCAGTTCTGACCAATCGTTTAGAGGAAAGAGCTGTTTCTTCTGTTCGATCTCCCATAGGGGATCACTGCCCCATCCTCCCCACTTCTTCCTCATCTCGTAATTTATCCCGCCTCCAGCTCCGCACCCGTAGAAGATGGAAGCGGTGTCCGGTATCTCCTTTAGTTCCACTAGCTTGCAGGTAGCCCCCTTAGCAACAACTTCTCCAACCATTTTTTCAACTATTTCGTTGGGTGGTGCTACCCCGCCGCCACCAGTCGCTAAAGCGGGGGCACCTATGACGAGATCTTTTAAATCTTGAGTTTTTAATGTTCGGGTCACGCTGTTATCATTCCTTTTTCAGTCCTATGGCATACTTTTTCCAGCTTTTTCAAGTTGCTCTATGACGTCGGCAAGTCCAAGATTTTTAAGTGTCTCCTTTCGTGGATATCCTGTCTTGAGATCCCAGCCTCTGAGGTTATAGAACTCGTCCAATTGCTCATTGAGTTGTTCTGGTGTGTTGATAGAGCCTTTGCCTGCTACCCAACCTCGATGAGCGGGGGCACGACCTGGGGCTTCCCATGAAGTTTTTTCATACATCATTCTAGGAGGCAGATCGTCTAATTTCCGAGTTAATCCCTCACGGATATTGTAACATCTCTCGAGAGTATAGATTCTCTTGCCGATGGTTAGTATCTCATTAGCTGATACCTCGACGCCCGTGACGCTGGAGTACATTTCCGCCATCACCTCGGCGTTTGTGTGGATCACGTCCCCCGTGAACGAACAGAGGCCCAAGGCATCTGTGACTGCGTATCTATCACCGTACCAGACGGCTATCTGGGCGTCCTGATTGGCTGTTGTGGGAGGTTTAAAGTCCTTAGCCCCGGTAACCTTCATCACCATCTCAGGGTTTGCGGAAATTTGGTGGAATAGGTGATCTGGACCCTTTGGATTCACCGCGTAAGTTAATGCACGTGCTTTATACGTCCTCGTATCCACGCCGGATATCTCAAGACCCTTCGAGTTAGCCAAGGCCCACTTCCATGATCCTTTCCCCACCTTTTCTGCAGCACGCTTAGATCCCTCGGCCAACAGGGCTCCGATCTTTCCCTCTCTTCGAGCCATCATAGGTATCAATTTCACTAAGGTTTCCCCGTTACCGAAGGAAAGGTCTAGCCCATCAGTATCTTGTTTTGTTAGAACCCCTTTTTCGAAGCTCTCCATGGCCCACGAAATGACGACCCCCGTTGAAATAGTGTCTAGACCCATAAGATTACAGAGCTCATTCGCTTTGAGTAGAGCCTCAGTATCTGTTACGCATGTGCTAGATCCAAGGGCGAAACAACTCTCGTATTCTGGGCCACCCGAGTGGCATTTATACGGTCCTTCCTTAACCTCGGTATAGATGTGGCATCCCCTTATGCATGAGAAGCAGCCGATTCGTCGAGTTCTATACCCACCTTCAACGAAGTATTCGCCTGAAATTGGATAAGCACCGTCTAGATGGCCGTCGGCAAAGTTTTTAACAGGAAGCACATAGGAGTCGTTCAACGTGTTAATTAATCCAGAAGTTCCGTAGGGACTTGGTCGCACCCTAAGCTTTTCGATGACGGGATAAATCACTTCTGAAAGCCTTTCGGGGTCCTTTATCTGCACGGCGCCTGTGCCTCTTACGGCTATAGCCTTTAAGTTTTTGGAGCCCATAACCGCGCCGATCCCGGATCGCGCGCCGGCATTGTACACTGAGCATAATATGGCTGCAAACTTAACTAGATTCTCTCCACCGGGGCCAATCGAGGAGACCCGGACTTCGTTGTCACCGAGATCTTTCTTTAGGGTCTTGTCGGTCTCTCTAACATTAAGCCCCCATAGATGACCAGCGTCTCGAAGTTCGATGTTATTATCATCTATCCATAGGTAGACTGGTTTCTCTGACTTTCCGAGGAATACGATGTTATCGTATCCTGCGAACTTGAGAGCCCCGGAGAATGCGCCACCCATACTCACCTTCACATAGAGATTTGTTGTTGGTGATTTCGCAGTTATTGTTGTTCTCCCACTCGTAGGAACTGGTGTGCCTGTAAGAGGGCCCACACCGAATATTAATGCATTCTCGGGTGATAAAGGATCAATACCCGGTTTTGTCAGGTCCCAAAGAAGTTTTATGTTTACTCCTCTTGCCCCGAGGAAATTTTCACGAAGCTCTTTAGATAAAGATTCTTTCCTTATTTTACCATGTGTTAAATCAACATAGATTATTTGTCCACCCCATCCGTACATTATATCAGACCTCCAAAACACTTTTCAGCATAATATTACGTTTTTTGGCGTTTACTTCCTTCTTCCATAATACAGATGGCTTATTTTCCAGCCATTCTATAGCGTTTGGCATGCATCCCTTCGCACACTTGGGATCTCCTCCACAAAGATCGCATAGAAAAACCTCATTTTTCTCGGGGTCAATTCTAATCGCAGAATAGGGACAAGCGGCTATACAACTTTGGCAACCTGTACATTGTTCCCCATTTACCTTGACGATCCCCGATTCAGGGCTCTTAGTTATTGCTCCCAGGGGACATGCAGGTATACAAGGGGGATCGATACAATGTTCACAAACCACAGGAACGCTCATCGCCTCATCTTCATTCCGGTATATCTTTATTCGAGATTTAGACATCTTCACTGTATTTTCATGCACCATTGAGCAAATTAGCATGCAGTATTCACAGCCACAACATTTTTCGTAATTTACCGACAATACTCGCTCCATCATATTACATCTCCCTATCTTTTTCCTAAAGTAAATATAACCTTTTTCTCGTTTTCTTTAATTATAATTTAAATCTTAATATGGTTTTGGTTTCAAGTGTAATAAAAATATAAACTTAATATATAATAGCCAATAATCGCATAAAAGAGGTTTTTATTTATCCTCCGCTTACAGCTGAAAAAAAGGCCACTACATCATTATTCGTTATGAGGCTATTTTCACCCTTAAACATAGAAATCGGAGTACTGTTTATAAAAATCATGATCGAACTGTTCAATTTGTTTGTATTTGGTTCGTGAATTATTTTCGCGAATGTATCTGGAAATTTTTGACATAATAGTTTAATTAACGAATTTATTGAGGTGTTTTCCTCAATTTCCATAACCGTCGAACTTAAACCAACAGTTCCTCGGATGTCAGAATAGAATTTTACGACAATTTTATTGATTTGCATATTTATCACTTATCAAATTCATTTCGTATTTTTTTATCAGACATTAAACATATAACAATATCGATCTAGGACATTATACACGATGATGGTTTCAACAAAATCGAATTCTACTCATATCTTAATCTAAAACGCGCGCGTGAATACTCCTCTCATTCATGCAGGGATTAGAGGTTTATCAGGTCAATTTACGACCATAATGCTGGGAATAGGGCCATACTTGAGATGCATCCTGCCTAAAAAAGCACCTGAGAAACCTATGCCACCAGTTGCGGGACCCACTGCAGGAATTTTGGCTTCGATTCAAGCAATGGAATGCATTAAAATATTAATCGGGATAGTAAAACCTCTTGTTGGGAGAATGATAATTTTTGATGGATATAATATGTCATTTGAAAATGTAATAATAAAACGATCATCTACTTGCCCCACATGTAGGACTATTAAACAAAAAATTGGTGAGAGCCCAGAAAACCAATTAGAAGAAAGAAAAGACTGATGAATAAAAATTCAGGTTTAGATATATTGTAAAAAAGAGGAATATTTATATCGCTTTTGGTTCCTTTTTTTGGTTCTTGTTCCAAACCCAGAGCAATGCTGCCATTACTAGGACTACGATCACAGCACCCGCGTATGATGGGATATCATTAGGAGCTGCAGGCACACCGAATACCGACGCGTACATTACGGTGTATGCGAGGAAGATGACGTTCATCATCAGCATTGTGCCGAAGCTGGCCCCGACCCATATCATTATGGTATATCGGCCTATCCGTGAAACGCCTCTCCCTGGGGCAGTATTGTGCAAGAAGTAGAAGAAGAAATACATTAACGCTGAAAGAGCGGTGAGTATGAAGACTAAATTACTGACAAAATCGGCATTGAATACGGCTCTTCCAATGATTAATTTCATTTGGCCTAGTATCTGTGTCGGAATGGCTCCTGCAAGGGAGAGAGCTGTACCAATGCCTATTCCAAGTGCCAGAGGATATCGGGCTAACCAGTTCCGTTTTACACCGAATCTATTGAAGAAGATGAGGACACCTAAGGCAAGAGGTACAATCATTAACAAGTCTCCTTTCAGAAGCGGGACAATTGCGACTTTGTATATCTGAGCCCATGAGGTGAATACACTCATGGTCATCGCTTGAGCCAGAGCACCATACTGGATAAACCTATAAAATGGGTTATCCTTCCATAGCATTGAAAACATACTTGCAAGTACGAAAATTGCCAGCAGGTACATGATTATCGGAACTAGATCCATCTCAAGCACCTCCAACCTTTTTTGATAAATATAGTATGTTGCATATTACAATACTAACAAGCAGTATCAGGTAAGCAACTGAGATTGTCATAGAGCCGAAAGAGGCTAGACCGGGTTTATTAACTAAAAACTCATACATCTGAGCCCCAGGCCAGCCAGCCACGAATCCGGTCATTTGATTCGAGTCGACCCATATTGGGGAGGAAACTGCGGCTTCAGGATGTCCTACGAAGATGTATGCGGTTTTGTAGGGTCCTGTAATTTGACGTATCTCGGGCATGGTGTCCCAATTCCCTTGAACCCAAAGTTTTACATTATTAATATCCTTGAAATCTTTCATCACTTCTAAGGTTTTCAGTTGAGTGCCGTAGGCGTCAATCTCTCCAACGTATGGGTTTTTTGCGAAGACGTAAAGCCCCGCATCTCCTCCGGGTACTATTCCTAGATTCGCATAATCTTTGCCATACGTGTATCCCCATTTATCCATTGTTTGCTTCAATAACCCTTGCTGAGCATATCTCCAAATTAACATATGTTCCACATTATGCCCTATTACAATAAGCCTTATTTTACCTCCTTTTTGACCAGCTGTGTCCATGACGTGGTTTAGTACAGCTGTTACGCCTGGCATGTGTGATATATAGTAGGCGAAGTCATTTCCTAACTCAAATACAACGATGTCTCCGGGATTAATGTTCTGATTAACCCAATTGTATGTATTTTCTACGTAGGGGCTTACTGAGGCGAGAGGAATTTTCGGGAAAATCACCGAGATGAAAAGTAGGATTATTGTTACTCCGTAGAGATACTCGGAAGGCAGATTCAGTATTTTATCAGCAAGACCACTCTTCTTTTCGCTCATATCATGCCCCCTTATCCGCCTCTAGGCTTAGAGTCTTTTCTTTTCCAAGTAACAGTCTATAGCCTAATGCGACTGCTCCAACTCCAATCCCGATCGTTATTCCTGCGAGTGCACCACTACTAGCGTATTTTAGTAACCAATCTGATATTGGCCCTAATTGGGGCAGATATATTGATGCAAGCGGCATCTGTGCAAGCACCACGATGAATGTCAAAATAAGGACAATTGTAGATTCTGTTGATTTGGCCCTCATTGCACGGAAAGAGGCCGAAATCTGGTATAATCCCGAAATGGCTAAAGCCGCCAAATAAGGCCAACCGTTAAAGTAGAACCATACGTTTTGATATATATCGGAATCTGTGCTTAGAACAATCGCAATGCCAATGGTCAATGCCAATAGAGCCAATGTAAACACGCTGTACTGCCATTCACCCTTCTTCCTGTTTGCAACTACTTTATAATGGAATTCGACCAACGCGACTAAACCTAAGAAGACACTGAAAGTCACAACAACGGTTGCCCAGGTGGTTACTATCTGAGACGCCGATGTAAGCTCGGGGATGTTGAGGAAAAAGGCCCCTAAGGCTATTCCGGCAACTATTCCAGTTACAATCTTAGGTAATACGGTTCTAAGAGCATAGGACGTACATTATCACCTCACATTGAAAGAAGACTCAATATGAACTTGTTTCCTGCGTAATTCATTATGATGCCTAAAAGCAGCAATATCAGTGCCAGTGTTTTACCAATATCCGTTCCAGCAATCGAAGCCAACTGATCCTTGTCTCCTGATGCATAGGCCCCACACGCAAACAATTCCTCACCCAGTACAAAGTAGTCGCAACTTATGACAAAGAACAGATGACCACCGCCGAAGCTCAAGGCTCCTGATCTTGCACAGGATTCACCGATGAGTACCGCAGCCCCGAGATATCTCCCTATCAGGAAAGCAGCGCCGGGCTGTTCATTCAATAAATATTGAGCGGCAGCATTGGACCAGGCGAAGTACTGACCCCCAGGAAATTCGATAAACTCATCTTTGAATCGATCTAAATGACCTGCCTTGATATAGCCATCTCTCATAGTAGCTCGTTCTAATTCATTTTTGTACGCGTCATTAACAATGTTTGTAAGTGGTACATTATATTTGGCGGTTATTTCAGCAACCCTGCCAAGCACGGATATCCCGGCAAGAATATTTATTGCCTCGGTAGTTGTTATCGTACCATCGCCAGTGCAAAAAAATACACTTTTATTCATTTCCGCAGCTCTGCCAACGGCTTCTTCTATGTGTTCCATTGCCGTTATCGGTCTCATGGTGCCAAATGGCTTATCCTTTTTTTTGGCAGCCCAGAACACATAGATTATAACTAAAAACAGAAACACTGCAATAGTTAAAGGAACTATATTTCCAGTTCGTATTATGTCTACCATCAAGGGAAACTAATGTAAGTAAAGTTTATATAACATTTTCCCCATTTTTTTTAAATATAAAATGAATGTATATCTTCAATTTAAAATCTCAAAAAAGAAATTACTAAAACTTATTAATAATATCAGATTATAAGAAAGGAGTGTGACGATGTCTGAAAAAAATCTTATTTTAGTTACAGATGTAGGGAGCACCACAACTAAGGCTAGGCTTTTCCACAAAACTCATGGGGAATGGAGATTCCTTGTTGCTGGAGAAGCCCCAACAACAGTTGAATCTCCATATGAAGATGTTACTTTAGGAGTAAAGAATGCAGTAAGAGAGATAGAGGAACTTATCGGACATAAAATATTATGCAAAGATGGAAGTCATATAGAAAAGCCATGTAATGACGAAGTAGGTGTAGATCTCTATTGCACTACCAGCAGCGCTGGGGGTGGTCTACAGATGATTGTTGGAGGAGTTGTTAACACAATGACTGCGGAAAGTGCAAATAGAGCGGCTCTCGGAGCTGGAGCCATAGTTATGGACATTATTGCGGAAAATGATGAGAGACCTATTTATGAAAAAATTCGGCGCATAAGAAACCTTAGACCTGATATGATAATGTTAGCCGGTGGAACTGACGGCGGCACTATTGAACGAGTTGTAGGAATAGCGGAAATGATTAACGCCGCTCAACCGCAACCGAGGCTCGGCATAGATTATAAACTTCCCATAGTATATGCAGGTAATGTAAACGCGAGATCATATATTCGAAATTTGATGGATAAAGAGTTTGCATTAAAAGAAGTTGAAAATATTAGACCCTCTCTGGAGGTTGAAAACCCGGAGCCAGCGAGAAAGGCTACCCATGAACTCTTTATGGAACATGTTATGTCACATGCCCCAGGGTATACCAAGCTTATGAAGTGGACAGATATCGATATTATGCCCACGCCAGCTGGTGAAGGATTAGCCATTCAGTTAATCGCTAAGACTTATAATACCAATGTCATTGGAGTTGGTTTGGGAGGGGCGACAACCAATGTATATTCCGTTGTGGACGAACAATTTGTTAGAAGTGTAAGTGCAAATTTGGGTATGAGTTATAGCTGTTGTAACGTGATGAAAGAATCTGGGGTAAAAAACATTTTGCGATGGATCCCCTTCGACATAAGTGAAAAAGAAATTAGAAATATTTTAACAAATAAAATGATCAGACCAACCACAATACCTCATACACTAAAAGAGTTGATTATTGAGCACGCTGTCGCACGAGAGGCATTGAGGTTAGGCCTTCAACATCATAAGAGCATTGCCACCAGGCTCAAGGGCGTAAGGTTAGAGGACAGAGAGATCACGCTGAAGCGGACCAGCGAAAGTACGCTCGAAACCTACATCGAGATGATGAAAATAAAGATATTAGCGGGCACCGGCGGCCTACTTTCACACGCGCCTATAAGGATTCAGTCACTTTCGATCATGACAGATGGTTTCCTTCCTGAGGGCGTGACTAGGATGTTCCAAGACAGCGTCTTCATGATGCCCCACCTCGGTGTCCTCTCGACAGTACATCCAGACATCGCATGGAACATCTTTGACAAAGACTGCCTCGTTAGGTTGGGTACAGTGATTGCACCAGTTGGCACGGCGAAGGAAGGGGAGGCTTTGAGTGTAAAGCTTGAAATGCCTGATGGGGATACAATTGAAAAGAATCTCAAATTTGGTGAGATAGCTCGTATAGCGCTTCCTGAGGGCCAAGAGGCAAATGCAGAGATTAAACCGGCAAGGGGTTTTGACGTGGGTGAAGGAACTGGGCACAAACTCGAAACTAAAGTCTGGGGAGGGGTATCAGGTATAATAATAGATGCGAGGGGGCGACCTCTCCTATTACCTGACGATGAACAGGAGAGAAAAAATAAACTCATAGAATGGGCAAGATCACTGGAGCTATATCCACTTGATCAACTTTCAAAACTCAGCGAGGAAAGTTAATATGACAAAATCGGATGAAAAAGAGGCCTCAAGCGTAACTCAGGCTTATACACCTGGTTTAAAGGTAAAAAGAAGCACGGTGATCAATGAAATCAGAAGGCTACCAATACCCGGGGAAATACTTGTAAAAGAAGGAGATACTGTTGGATTTGATAAAATCGTAGCTCGTGCGATGTCTACCGGCGATCCTAATATTGTTCTAGTTTGCAATCAGTTAGATGTAACGTCTGAAGATATTCAAATATATATGACAAAAAAGATAGGGGACCCAATTAAAAAAGGGGACATTATAGCTAAACGTAGTTTCTTATTTGGCATGTTTAAAAGCGTATGTACATCACCCATAGACGGCACCCTAGAGCAGCTATCCGAGGTTTCAGGAACGGCAATAATTAGAGCGTTACCCATACCAGTCGAGCTTGAAAGCTTTATCCCCGGAAAAATTGTCCGAACTATACCTAGAGAAGGGGTTGAGATACAGACACATGCAGCGGTTATTCAAGGAATTTTTGGTATAGGAGGCGAAGGACACGGGGAGCTAATTTTAGTAACGAAGTCTAACGACGAAATTATGGAAGCCTCCATGGTAAACTCATCACACAAAGGAAAAATCATTGCAGGTGGTTCTTATTTATCTCTTGAAGTATTGAAAAAAGCTGTAGAAATCGGAGTTAATGGCATTGTAGTCGGCGGTATGGATCAGGAAGATTTAATAAAGTTTCTTGGATATGAGATAGGGGTAGCAATAACAGGTCAGGAAGAAACCAAATTAACATTAATACTTACAGAAGGCTTCGGAAATATGCCGATGTCAAAAAGGACCTTTAATCTTCTAAAAGATTTCGAAGGGTACATGTGCGCAATCAATGGAACCACACAAATAAGGGCAGGTGTAATCAGACCCGAAATTATAATACCTCATGATAAAGTAAGTTATAATAAAGATGAGGATAATAAATTATTAGAGGGTATGAAGAAAGGAATAGCGGTCCGAATAATTCGGCAACCATATTTTGGTGCAATTGGAACTGTGACAGATCTACCAGTTGAATTACAGAAAGTCGACACAGGTTCTTTGGTCCGAGTAGTCGAGGTACTTCTTGAAAACGAGAAAAAAGTCACTGTACCAAGAGCAAATGTTGAAATAATTGAAGAATAACAAACCAATTTAGATATATTTAAATTTTTTAAAAAAATATATATCGGGATAATTTTGTTTTGGAGAAAAAAGCAGTTAACTCCACAGGAGGAGGATGAATTAATAGAGAAAGTTGCAAATAAAATAGTTGATGCTGATTTAGGTCCAGTTTCATTGATGTTTATTGAAACTTACAAGCCTCTGGCGATATTCTGGGGAGGTTTAGCTCGTTTCTATTCAGCTGCATGGCTGCCATTTTTTGGCAATTTAGGAGATTTAGGCGCCGACATTATAGACGTATTTGATAGGGTCGGTAATGTCGACAAATTGATTAAAAGAATCAATGATCTCATAAAAGAAAAGAAGAAGATTAAAAAATCAAAGAAATAAATCTCATCAAACTTTTAGTAGTTATAATTCATTAGACCTTAGTCGTAATTATTCGCCTCGAAAAATGGTTAATGTTTTCACCATATTTTATTATGATTCTAACGTTTTTTGGTGCTTTTTACGTGGATTCCACGGCTTCTT
>Ga0315288_10002579_pt1 | contig 23343 bp, 16 predicted proteins | sample YL17G11_20_MG_FD_203454 | JGI IMG/M metagenome (GOLD analysis project Ga0315288, IMG submission 203454) | Sediment microbial communities from Yellowstone Lake, YNP, Wyoming, USA - YL17G11_20 | ecosystem: Environmental > Aquatic > Freshwater > Lake > Sediment | place: USA: Wyoming | collected... | reverse complement strand
ACCTCGGCGGCTTTTGAATATTGCTCGCTCGCCAGAAGTGCCTGGGCGTAGGCGAATGGAAGAATCATATCTTCCGGCGCCAGCTCAATGGCCTGGGCGAACTTCAGAGCGGCGGTATTGTACTGGGCGACTTCGAACGCCTTGACGGCCTCTTCGAAGTAAACGTCCGCAAGAGTGGCATCCCGGGGCTCGGCGGTTTGCTCCGCCATGTTCTCGAATATCTCGGAGTTGACGACCGTCTGAGCCGGCTGGTAGCCGCCGTCCTCGTCGGTGTAGTAGTTATAAGTGTAATAGTTGTAACTCGGGCTGCGGACCTCGCGGGCGATGGGATAGTAGCCGTACCAGTAGTAGGGATGGCAGCCGTACCAGTAGTAGCGGGTATAGCTATAATCGAACGGCCAGTAGCCGCCCAGGCTGACAAACATGTACTTGCGGTGATAATACGGATAAACATAACGGAACGTGAACCATGGCCCGCAATCGTAATTTACGGCGAAGCGAAATCTCGGCCAGATGGTCCTGCTGCAGATTCGGTCGTTGTAGTCTCTGTAAACGTAGTCATTGTGATAAGAGTAGCTGATCAAGTGCGGCCGGTCGTAATAGAGCACGCGAGAGGGCCTGAGCGTTTCGTAACGGTGCAGACTCGTCGCGGCTGTACTAAAACTGCCGGTTGTTTGACCTCCGCCTGCGGCAATCCGATCGCGCGGCAAAATTACTCCCTTTCTTGAGCTGTCCCGAAGCGGAGCGACGCTTGTGTCTCTTAGGCTCAAATCTTTGCGCTCGGCTCCGACATCGGTTCGCGTTCGTTCCGTTCCGGTACGGATATCCCGGCCTTCCGGTCGTCCGATTGTCCTGCCGGCGGCGCTTCCGACGGTTTCGCGGGTCTCTTCCTTTGGCTCGCGAACGCCGGCGACTTTTTCCGCCGGCCGGTCGGTAGTGCTTCTCTCGCCGATCGTTCTGCCGATACGCGAGCTGGAATTCACTGTAAGAGAACGCTGGTTCGTAGCCGACTGCTTATTCGTCATCGAGACCGACGGCTCCTTTTTGCCGATTATACTGCCGATGCCTTGGCTGCGCTCCGTACGAAGCGACGACTGGCTGTTATTTACCGTGGGCGGAGTTACCATCTTGTCCCCGGACGAAGTCGTAGGCCTGGTTGAGCTTACAGCCGGCTGCTTTGCTCCTGTGGGAGCAGGGGAGCTTCGTGTGCCGATCGTACTGCCGATACGCGAACGTTGGCTTGTCGTCGGCTCTTTCTTCGCATTCGAGAGGGACGGTGTTCTGAGACTGATCGAATCGCCTATTCGCGAAGCTCCGTTTGAGCGTGCAGCCGGCTGCTCGGCTCCGTTGGGAACAGACGGTCTTGTTGTCTCGATTGTACTGCCGATACGCGAGGTTATGCTCGGGCTGAACCGGCCGCTCGAATTCGTATCGAACGAAGTTGAAGGGCTGCTCGATGGCGTTCTCGTGCTAATCGAGCTGCCGATACGCGAGGTTATATTCGGGCTGACCCGGCCGCTCGAATTCGTATCGAACGAAGTCGGAGGGCTGCTTGATGGCGTTCTCGTGCTGATAGAGCTGCCGATACGCGAGGTTATGCTCGGGCTGACCCGGCCGCTCGAATTCGTATCGAGCGAAGTCGAAGGGCTGCTGTAAGCGCTTGGGTTGCTTCGGCTTAACGGGGCCGGAGTCGGATAGCTCGGCCGAGTCGTGATCTGCCGGCCCAGCGTGCCGGAACTCGGAGCATTCGACCTTCCGACAGACGAAGAAACAGTCGGCCGGGAACTTATCGACTGGCTGGATGTGCTTGTACTTGGCGCCCGATTGGTTATAGCTCTGCTGGGGCTGCTGCTGGGCGCCCTGCTGGTTATAGCTCTACTGGAGATGCTGCTGCTGGGCGCCCGGCTGGTTATGGCCTGGCTGGAGCTGCTCGAAGAGGTTGATCTGGGTGTTGCCATCGGCGCAGGGGCGGGCCTTGAAGCCTGCCGGCTTTGTTGACTGGAGCTGTCGGATTTGCTGCTCCTGGACTGCGCTTTAGCCGCCAAAACCGGCTCAGCTACAAGTGCAAGAATCAGCACGAAGGGGACCGAAAACAGAGGAAAGAAGGCAGAGGATAGATTTCCAGCCTCCGACATCCGCTTTCCGGCTTCTGATTTCTGTGTTCTGTCTTCTGACTTCCGGCTTCTGATTTCTGACTTCTGTTTTGTCATGAACATCATACGCCTCCTTTCTTCGGCGTTTATATTATAACATCTGTTCTACCTATTAAAGGCTGTAAATTGGCGTATGGTAACAAAAATTTTCATTTTTAATGGGATTTCTCGAGCAGCTCGATTTGTTGTCCGAGGATAGTTCACTCGCAGTCCCGGACTGTTATCCGGCCGTGGGGCGGGGAAAAAAGAAGAAATCGAAGGACGATCTCTTCTTTCTCAAGCAGGCCCAATCTGCAATTTTGCATAAACCTTGAAGAAAATCAGGAAAAACAGGCTCTGCGCGAATAACAAGGCTCAGTTGGTTTCGCCAGGGCTGATCTGCTCCTGAACAATCCCAACGAACTTCTCCAGGCCCAATTGTTTTACAGCCTCCTGGATGGTATTGACCACACGCAAAGCAACGTCTTTGCTCTCCTGGTCATATCCTATCTGAAAGCTCGACGGCAGTTGACCCGGCCGGGTGATGAGCTGGTCGCGGACATAACTGTCAATATCGTTGGCGTCTATTTCGTCCCTAATTTCCTTAACAGCCTGCCTCTTGCCGGAGATTAATACTTGGATTGTTCGCAAGCTCGTACCTATTCTGCCCTGCAGCAAAAATAGGTGCCCCATACCGGTGGATCGCCGTATTTCCTCGTCCAAGTGGACCTCAGCTTCCATCGCCAGATTCGCTTTTTTTACGGCGTCGATTATCTGGTTGTGCAGCAATTTGGAAAGCTCAATACCATCGACATTCCGCAAGATATCAACTCGAACAGGCAGATTATCCCGTTTCCGCACGAAATTTACAGCATAGTTCAGGGCCTCCTCACCAGATAACAACTTCACAAAGGTATGGCGCATGGTTTCTGAGTATTCCTGGAAAGGTTTGGAACAGTCGAATATACAAACTCTATCCCCAATCACATCCAGCTTCAGCCAGCCATTCAGCTCCTTTACGGGTTTGCGTCCCAAAGCATGTCTGGGTATGATGCCCATGACCTCTCTGAGCTCGGCCAGCTTCGTTTCCAGGTTGGACTGCAATTCCGCTTTAGCCAGAAGCAACTCTCGCATCAGCGTCTCAGGCATCCCCGGCGAATTAATCTTCGCATCGATCTGGTCAATCTGTGAATCGAGAAGTTTTATGGCTGCGTACGCTTCAGTCACGAGGCGAACGGTCTTGAGCTTTGCCGATTCTACAGATCCCCTCTGCTCTTCGTAGTCATTAGTGTAGGGACTCAGTTTCGCCAGGCGTTTGGATTCCGGCAGGTTTTCCAGCGCTACCCGAATCAGCTCACCCAGCTCAACATCATCAACTGTCTGCACGCGGCTCAAGACGCTTGCTTGTTCCCTTCCGATCGCAGTACCGGCGCATCCGGCCGCAAAGAATAATACACACCAAACCAACCAACTTCTGTTTTTTAGCTTCGCGCTCATGGTTTTAGCCTCCAAAATGTTGTGTAATGATATTATTTGGAACTGTAATAGATAATTCCAACTTTGAACAATAACTGCTCTGAGCCTGCGGTGAATCTGCTCGTTCAAAGGACTCTTTTGAAAACACGTCAGCAGTCTTGAAATCCCGCAGGATGCCTGCCAGCACACTCTGCGGTCCAAGACCGGCCTGCTGACTGCCGGACATATCATGGGGGATCAGCTCACTTGCCTTTTTATAGGAAAGAGCCGCTCGCTTATCCATCCCAAGGTGCGTGAAGAACCTGGCAGCATCCAGCCAGACCACCAGGTCTCTTGAAACTCGGACGCCATCGTTTTTATCGCCAACGGTCTGTACTGCCGCCTGCTGACCATCAGACCGGCTGGACGCCGATAATCGTCCAAAGACGAATGCCGCCGCCGTCACCACCAGAATCATCAATGTCAATACCCCTGATCGCAGCTGCCTTTGCAAACTTCGGCTTCGCACGAGGACTGCGGTTGAGTCCCGCAGCAGGTGCGCTTTAAAAGCGTCACTTGCAGCACCGCCATTCAGGGCATCCTCGATCAACTTGTTTATTTCGTGGCTATTCATGGCTCAAACTCCTACTTATGACGTCTTCTAATCCTGCATTTGCCGGTAAACATTAGCGAAATTGTCTCTGGCACGGACCAGGAGCGACTCTATGGCCTTCGGTGTACTGTGATTGGCTTGGGCAATTTGATTCACCGTAAGACCCTTGAGATACTTGGCTTCCAGAACTGAGCGGTAGTGCACAGGCAGCCGGGCAAACACCTCATACACAAAAAGCTGGGGCGTATCGACCTTTTTCCTTTCTGAAGCTCTTTGTAAAAACTGCCTCTCATACCATTTTTGCCTGAGTTCTCTCGACTGAGTCTTCATCCAGCGTTTTTTTGCTATGCCGAGCAACCAGGCTCTGAAGGTTCCTTTCCGCTGCTTGAATCTGCCGATGCGACGAGCAGCAGTTAAAAACACCTGTTGGGTAATTTCTTCAGCCATATCTTTCCGCCCGGAAGCCAAATTCAAACAATACTTGTAAACCGGCTCAAAATGCCATTCGAATAAATTACGCCAAGCTTCCTGGTCACTTCGTTGAGCACCTTTTACAGCAGATATTTCAAGATTATCTATCATGAACTCGGTTTTCCACCAATTCCGGTAGCTGTCAAAGCATTCTCTATTATCTATTGCCCGCTCGAATGAAAAATCCTTCGGATATTTTTAAAAAAAGTTCAACTGTAAAAAAGATAGTTGACTAACACGTTATTCTAAAAGGATTTATCGCTTTATGGGCACCGGCATAATAACATAAGCGGAAAGCTTCATTGAAGATACCGCCCTATGCCGTATGCCACCATCAGGGCGCCCGGGTCTCTTCCCGGCGTTACCCCGTTCGGCTGCGCTGCGGGCAAGCTCTATCGGCCCCGATGGCGGCGGTATTATACCCATTCATGCTGTTGCCTTAAAGCGTTAAATCCAAAAGAGTTGCAGGGTTTATTTCTTATCAGCCCACCAACTTTTTTGCAGTTGAGCCTTATTTTAAGAATCATTATCAACCTTCGAGGCGAGAAAAGCCGGCTTAAGCAGAAGATGTTGGCAGTCAGTGCCGTCTTGAGGGCATAAAAAAGCCCGCGCTTCCTTGCACGGGCTGCACATAGCATTCGACACTTTCTTCAGCCGGTCACTTGCGGGATGCATTTATCCCGTATGTAAAGACGGGTGTGTATCGACTGAAGCACAGGGCGAGACGTTTTTCTCCCGCGCTATTACTGTCGAATTGCTTACCGAAACTATTTTTGACCGCTCTGGGGATTCGCCGGCTTTGAAGCAGGCGTTCCGCAGCCGCCGCCCATCGGGCCGGCAGGCTTGGAAACCGGGGGCTTTTGTGCCGGGACCGGTTTCTTCGGCTGTTGCTGCTTTTTGGGTTGATCTGCCATTTTAAGATCTCCTTATATTATCGATGCTGTTTAAATAGGCCGCATCGGTCACCTGATCGGTCTGCCGCCGCCAACACGGCGGCGCAGAATTCGATCCTGGATAGTGTTCTTGTTATCTTGTGGGATGAATTGGGTAAGCAGAGAATATATCTTTGCCTTCGGACCCGGATCTACCGGTTCGTCGAAGGAAAAGTACTATTTCACCTGGTATATAAAAAATCCGTGCTTTCGGTCACAACGTAAAACCATTCAGAATACCGGCACAGATTCAACGTTTATAATTATATCAGGAAAAACTCCTGATCTCGCTTACGACAACCAAGCTTATATGCTTCGATAATCGTCCTTAACGAGAAAATGGTTGGGGTGTCGAAACAGCCAAGTCTACACTCCTTCGAGCTGCACCCATCACTTCTCAGTGTGTGCAATTATACCTGAGCCAGGCTTTGTGTCAATAGGAATTTTAAGAATTTTTTTAGCCTTAAATAAAGGCCGGCCGGTGTGGAAAATACGAGAAATTTACATAGACACCGATTTACTTGGCGCGGCCTGAAGGCCGCAGCCAAATCCGAAGCACTAAATCCGAAATCCTAAACAAATCCAAATCACCAAAACTCAAAATTCAAAACAAATCATAACGTCTTATTTCGAGGGTCGTTATGGCAGACGGATTCCAATATCAAGCAGAAAAAACAAGAAGTTGAAAGATTGTAGTACTGATTAACACGGTTTAAAGAAGAAAATATAATCTATGTATGTCCGTGTCAGAAAGTAGCTTTTATTTTTTTAGACGCTGATTAAAGCGCCTACACATGCTCCGACCAATTCCTCAGAAGGTATAAGCGATCCCAATATTAAAACAGAATGCTTTCTCCAACAAATTTTCATCAAGGCTCAAACCCTCCGCCGAAGTGAACCAATTCCAGCGGTATATGAACCCACCTGTTACTGCCCACTGTGGATGAAAATAATATGCAACACCAGCACCTGCGTTCAAAGCAAAGCCGAAAAAGGTTTCATCATCAAATGATGATATAACATAATCATCACTATAATAATCGTAATCAATCTCTGCCAGGCCATTTTCTATCGTCAGCCAGGGAAAACCAAATCCGAACAGTAAATATGGCCTGGTTCGGTTCCGTGCAAAAACATCGACCTTGAAGTTCAAATCAATTACACTATATGAGGCGTCGCCTCCACCCACAGAAATCGTATCGTGCATGGATCTCTGAAAGCCAAACTCAAAAGCCCCCTTTGGCCCCCTGGCACCGAGCACAACACCGAATCCAGTACCGTCATCCACGTATGGAACATCAAAGATCTCCCCAGGCGTGTAATAAGATCTGGTATTATCAAAATCTCCGAACATCTGATTGTTAGTCAAATATACTCCTAAGTAGGTACCTTCCTTTACATACTTACTTCCTTGAGCGTAAACAGCAGATGTTATAACGAAAACGAACAGATTTAACACGATAATAGTAAAGAGCTTTTTTATTTGAAATTTCATTTTTCTACCTTTCGAATTGAAGTTAAACGAAAGCATACTCACACTTAAAAACTCTATTAGAACATCCAGATAAACTGGACACCGTACTCAGTGGTCTCATTCGCCGGCTCTAAACCAGCTCCCCAAATGTTATATTCAATTTCTGAATCGTCGATATCCCAGTATCTGAAAAACGGTTCGATCACAAAATTTACATCCTTGCTCTTTTTTTGAAGCTTAATTGAGGCTCGGTAGCCATAACCGCTATTCTGGTCATTTTCAAAAATGGTAGGGGAAATATGACTCCTTTGTAATCCCCAAAGAAAGTAGTCGTACTCGATTCCGCCCGCTAAGGACCAGCCGGACTTAAGGCTGGTATCGATCTCAAACCCTATCGGGACATAATAATAATTCGATTCGCGCTCATAGCTATACGGATTGGAAGAAGAAGAGTCATCATTCAAATATCGATATCCTATCCCCGCATATAACGTACTCAAAATATCGCTACTCAGCCATTCGGGACCCAACAGAATTCTGCCCTCAAGGACAAAGTCATCTTGGTCATCGTTGCTATATTGGTATACCTCGCCAGTTTCTATATTTTGTATTCCACCATCATAATCCACCTGGCCAAAAGCAAATCTGCCTTCGCCCCGGACCATCATTTTGTTATCCGAAAGAGCTTGTTTCGACGAATTGGGAACCCATCCTCGGTAGGTAGCGCTTAAGGCTACGCCGTAAAATATACCTTCCTCCTTCATATAACCGGGTTCTTCATACTCGAAAGAGTAAAACTCCGGACCTATCTCGTAAACAATTCTTTTTAACAGCAGATCCGGCACAGGCGTAACTTCCGCCGGCTTTGGTTCTTCCGGCTTAGTCTCTTCCGGCTCGGCTTTGGGCTGCTCAGGCTCAGGCTGCACTATTACCGCTGCAGGCCGGACCGCAGTCAGTTCCTTTATCTCGTCGGGCGACAGGGCGTTGTCGTATATACGAACATCGTCGATAAGGCCGCCAAAATAATCACCCGTACCCCTTTTACCAAAGGCATCCTGACTGTTACGAGCGCCTATCCCGGCAGCATCCTTATGGTTCGCAACCGTTGTGAAGTTCGCTGAGGCCAGGGCTCGTTCTACCCCATTGATATACAGTCTCAAAGAGCCGTTGTCGAACGTCACTGCTGCATGTGTCCACCCCGTGCTGTCAAGGGCGGCGGAGGCTATGACGTCAATACCGGTATTTCGCACGGTAGCCTGAAGATATTCATTATTGATTCGAATACTCAAACCACTATCTGCACCACCCTCGTCGTACAGCACCTGCGTGACATTGTTTGCGTCCACCTTGAACCAAAGAGCCACAGTCCTCGTGCTGAACGCCTCGGCCAATACACCGATTGCGGACTGGACGGCAAGATCGTCCGTTCCATCCAGACTCAGCGAGTGACTGCCCTGCTTGCTGTCTGTAGAGTAGCGGGCTCCATTTTCCAACTTCCAGTTCAGGAGCCCAATCGAATCGGATCTATCGTTGTCGAACTTCCAATGCGCTACCAGATCCGCCGAGGAGCTGCCGACCAGGCAAAGCACCACAAAAAGAGAAACTGAGCAAGTTAGTCTTTTAAACATGATAACCTCCCTTTAAGAAAAAATACATCGCTACATTTTGACCTCGGAGTAAACTCTTGTTTTTTCCGACAAAATGGCTGTAAATCGCTACTCCTAATTCGTGCCACGGCATAAAAATATGCGAGGCATTCTACCTTGTCAAGAAGAAATCGTCCCAAACTCTGTTTTTTTCAAGTTGTATGCAATTCACAATTAATTTTAACTGCAACTCTAACTTTTTTAAGAACTTATAAGATTCTGAGGCAATGGTTGTCAGCGGTATTTCAACTCATCAGGCGTGTGCTTCTACAATTGCGACAATAACATTTTTTCACGATGCAATCGCCAATTAAAGGATATTTCTGTCGCGGAAGTCACGATAACTCCGTGCGCAAGCAATAGCAACGATCCAAGCACGAAGCGTTATAGGGCATAGGGGCCAGCCCTTAAAATATAAATAATGGATTTACCGTATAACGTCTTAAAGAACTTATCCAATCACTATTTAACTTTTAAGGTATGCTCTCAGTGCCCTTCGTGGTTAATCTTAACTTTGATCGGTGGGCCGAGGTCCACTCTACATGAATTATTATCTCGGTGTCCTCTGTGGCCATTTCAATTTACTATTTATTATTTACCCCGTGAGATGGCGGCTTCGCCTATCTCATTGGGTGAACGATTGATTATTTTTTTATCTGCGTAATCCCATTATATATTTATAAGGTCCGTCCCCATTATCTATAAAAATATCAGACAACGGATTTTTGGGTTGTATTGCTGTTGTATCGGTTTGCGGACGAAAATATTGTTGTTAAGCGTCTTTTATGGTACTTAGTGGATATAGCGATTGAATTGGAGTCAGGCAATTAAATGAATATGCTTAAAATCAAATATATCGGTGGATTATTCAAGGCGAGGTGGTTTCCAATCGTACCACAATTGGTTATGCTGACTGTTTTCGTACTGCTTGTCGCCGGCGGCCTTGGAGTGACAACGGACGATCCGGATTTTATGGATTTTCTTCGAAATACAAACCTCTCAAATTTGGTAGTTTGGTCGTATTGGTGGCCTGTCATAATCATCGCCGCCATTTTTTTTGGTCGCTTATGGTGTACCGTTTGCCCCGTGGAACTTATTACATACTGGGCGGGAAGAATAGGCCTCAGACAACAGGTGCCCGGCATCCTCAAGAGTGGCTGGGTAGTAACCATCTTCTATACACTCATTTGGATTGTGGGAGTGCACACTCTGGCCGTGAACCGAATTCCTCGTCAAATGGCACTCTACCTGTTGATGCTGATAATCCTTGCGGTAGACATTTCCTTGATATTCCAGAAGCGGGCGTTCTGCAGCTACGTCTGCCCGGTAGGGCATTTGCTCGGCTTGTATGCCCTCATATCCCCGTTTGAGTGGCGGGCTGACGATCAATCCATCTGCAAGAGCTGCAAAACAAAAGATTGTGTTGTAAAGAAGAATCATTATCGACTGACCTGCCGTTCATGCACGAGCAATCTCTACCCGGCTACGATTAGGGACAATCGGGACTGCCTGTTGTGCACGCAATGTTTGAAGACATGCCCTTATGAGAATATCCGATTCTCTATCCGGCGGCCGTTCGCCGATTTTTTCACCGCCGTTAATTTGCGGCCCGCGGAGGTTGGATTCATCTTGTTGGTGAGTGGATTTGTCGTCTATGAGATTCTCTCGGAGTGGTCGGTTTCCCTGGCAATTCTGATGTGGTTGCCGGATCATTGTACACATGCCCTTGGAACGACAGGGTCGATGGCCAACTTTGTCTCTGCGACTATCCTATTCGTCGTGTTGCCTGCCCTGGTGTTATTGGTTGTGGCTGCCCTGGGTAGATTAGCATCCGGCCGGAAGGCGGCGCCTTTCGGGGCAACCGTCAAGACGTTTGCCCTGCTCTTACTTCCGACGATTGCAGGTGCCCATATCATCAAATCCATACTTAGGATGTCCTCACGAATTCCCTACTGGCGAGGCGCCCTTTCGGATCCGAAGGGGGTTGAGACAGCTCAGAGAATAGTCGCCGCGAAGCTTGTACTGGACAAATATGTGACGGATGCACTCGATCCGGCAATAAATTTTGCAGCAGCAGTCGTGCTGCTTGTAGCCCTGGCAGCGACAGTGCATATTTTCCGCCAGTCTGCGGTTGTGCAGAAACACAGTCCCGGCGTTAAAGTTGTTCTTCTCCTATGTGTGCTGGCATATTGGTGTATCTTCGGCTTGACGATCTTCAGATGGAGATTCGGCTAAATTTTTTTGTGGAGTATTTTTTTATTTACTTACGGCATATTTTTTCATAATCTATATGTATAGCATTAAGGTAAATATTAGATATGCCAACCAAAACAAGAATCATCTTTGTTAGTATTCTCATCCTGCTTGGGGGAGCTTTGTTCTCCTATTGCGTGTTTTTTTATCCGATAGAGATTGCAGCTCCGGTGGAAGGCGGTTCAACAACGGTTACCGGATTAGAAGCGGCACCTGTTAAGGAAACTTCAATAGGTGGTGTAGAGCGGGATAAATCAGGTCAGACCAACCAAACCCGTTCCGGAGGCAGGTCCCGCCCTAAAGCTGGTGCAACGTGATAAGTTGAAAACAGACCCTGGTGGCCATGGTCAAAGAATTAATTAGGACGCACGCCTGTTTTATATAAACGAAATGGTACCAATAATTGGATCTGTTCCTATTGGAAAAAACCAGGGACAGCCTTTGTCATTTACGATTTGCGATTGTCGATTTACCCCGTGAGATGGCGGCTTCGCCTATCTCATGGGGTGAACGATTGAATATTGGAAAAAACCAGGTACAGCGGGGCTGTTGAAAAAGAGTAGAAATAGCAGGAGGCAGTTATGTTATTGGGTAAAATATCGGCGTTGCTGCTGGTGATGGGAGTCGGGACGGCAATCCTGTTGGAGATCATTGAGCCGACGTGAAGCAGTCCCCTTGTGGTACTTGGAGTACCATTCATCGTCTGTTGTATTCTCGCATCGCTTGTTGTCGGGGCTGTTGGAATCGGAGTTGACAAAAAGAAGACGCTGGCGATTGCAGTGACCAGTGTCGTGGCCGCTCTGGTTGCGGTGTTTTTCCTGTTGCCCTGGATTTACCGCATAACGTCTTAAAGAACTTATCCAATCACTATTTAACTTTTAAGGTATGCTCTCAGTACTACAATCTTTCAACTTCTTGTTTTTTCTGTTTGATATTGGAATCCGGCTGCCATAACGACCCTCGAAATAAGACGTTATGGTTTGTTTTGAATTTTAAGTTTTGGTGATTCGGATTTGTTTAGGATTTCGGATTTAGTGCTTCGGATTTGGTTGCGGCCTTCAGGCCGCGCCAAGTAGTTCCGTGTCAGAAGATATATTAGACACTGTTTTTTATTCACCACGAAGTTAATAGTCAATTTACTTAGACACCGATTTACACTGATTAACACGGTTTAAAGAAAAAGAGAAAATCTGTATAGATCCTGTTATCCTGTCAAAAGCTTTAGAAAAAGATAAAACCTGTGTAAATCCGTGTAGTTCCGTGTCTGAAGAACTTTTTTTATTGCCTTTTTTCTTGTTTATTTTCTTTTTTTAGTGTATTATCTTTCTAAAGGCTTAATACAACACTGAATGTAAAACTTACTTGAATCGCCTTATTTTCACGCCGCACCTACTTAGTCGGCTAAGTTCATCATGAGCGTAGCCGAATGAGCTTAGAGTTTGCTCACAGGTATCCGAAGGGATATACGAATTTATGCGAGTTGTTCAGACAAGCATTTATGTGGTTACTGTATTCTGTCTCCTGTATTCTGTATTTATTATTTATTTCGTCGAAGGAAGACTTTCGAGGATGAGAATTTTAATTAGACCGTGTTACTTAAATTTTAATAGATGACTGTCCCTGGTATTCTCTGAGATTTTCTTGTTTTTTCCCGACGGTTCCGAACATAATAGATCGTCACCAGAGGTAAAATAACGGGAATTCATCAATCGAGGGAAAACGATAAGATGCAGATACCTGAAACTCCAGCAAGTGTCGATCAACTTGACCTTATGATACGGCTCAAAGACTACTCTAACGGCGAGGCATCTTGGTTTCTTGATGGAGCCAAAATCGGCCAGCAGGGCAAACAAGATTGCCAGGTCTTGTACACCAATATTGTCTCTTTCGCCTACAAGATGCTTGTGCCTCTGCTTGGCAAAATCAACGCGCGTGAGATGGAATCGTTCACCATGCACGACCCAACTCACTCGCTTAAGGTCGCGCACCTTATGTGGCATATTCTAGATTCCCAGCGGAGAGACACTTTAACACCGCCGGAAATTGCACTGTTGGTGGTTTCGTCCTTCTTGCATGACATAGGAATGGCTCTCAGCCCCCAACAGCGTGAGGAGCGTCTTGATCCCGAATCAGATCTTTGGGACCACTTGGAATTGGACGAAAGTCTGAAAAAGGCAGTCCAACAACTCAAAGACCAAGTGTCAGACGCTAATTTGCCGGAAGCCCAGAGAGACCGCGCCCGACGCAAGCTCGCACAGGCTGAAGAAGCCTTGCTCTGCCAGGATACACGTGAGAGGCATGCTACTCGACAGCGATACGAAGAACTCCTTGCCCAACTTCAGGAATTCCACATCCAGGACCCAGTCAATCTGCCGGATGTAAAATCTTGCCTTTCCTTTGCAGGTGACTCCTTTCTTGATAAGCTTATTGAGATTTGCGTCAGCCATAACGAGGACATTGATTTTCTGCTGGACAACGACGAAACCAATATCGAACGGCCTCGATTTCCTCACGACTATATCATTGGCTCTTGTTCAGCCGATTTGCACATGGTAGCTGCGGCCCTGAGATTGGCCGATATTCTTGATTTCGACAGGGAGCGTACCCCACCGGTTCTATATTATTATATTTTGCCAACTAATCTGGCGCCGCAAGACGATAGATCATTGCTCGAATGGTCCAAACACCTGTCAATATCTAATTGGCACATCGATCAAGACGCCGTCGTTTTCCGAGGCCACTGCACGAGTCATATTATTCACCATGCGGTTGTGCAATTTTGCGACGCTATCGAAAACGAAATCAAATCGACCTTGGACACCTTCTCTGTTCGCAAAACCTCCATCCCTCTTGGACTCCCCAAGAGTGTTCAGGTCAATATTGAGCAGCACGGATACACATACGTCCCTTACAAATTCGAACTTGATGACCATCGCGTATACGAGCTTCTCATGGGCGGTGCAATATATGATAATTCCCTCGTTCCAGCCCGCGAGCTTGTTCAAAATGCAGTTGATGCATGCAAATTGCGTGATGCCTTGACTGCTCTCTATGATCCAAACGCCAAGCCCAGTACGACTGACCGCATCACAATTACATATGCAGAGCCGACTGACGACTGTGCACAGCCAACACTGACTGTCACCGATACGGGAACCGGTATGGATCGTTGGATACTCGAGAATTACTTTCTCAAGGTCGGGCGTTCCTACTATAATTCGGCAGACTTTAACAAAACTCGCCTTCAACTAAGGACCAGCAAGGAAGACCTTGACTTTGCACCCATTTCTGAATTTGGCATAGGCTTTCTATCCTGCTTCCTGCTTGCCGACAGACTGGAAGTTACAACTGCCATGTGGGAAGCAGTTAGAGGGGATACTATCAAGCGCAAACTGGTAATCGACGGCTCTACCAGGCTAATTCGTCTTACTGAACAAAAAAACGAAGGACTCGACCGGTTCAAGGGCACATGCGTTAAGCTGTATTTGACTCGCGGTTCTGAGGATAATGAAAACCTACCACCCAGTTGGAGTGAAATATCTAAGTATTTGAAAGGCGTTTGTCAGGACTTGCCTTACCGGCTGACTCTGGAGCATATTTCAGCTACAGACCAAGCCACCAGCTATATAGAGGCTCTTCCACTGAAAGCCGCTGTTCCTTTCAATATTGAGGAATTTGTGTACAGAATATGGGTCAACGAGCAGGAGTTTGGCTTGCTAGGCGAAATAGCAATGATAAATATTTGGCAGGCTCAACAAAAGGGATTGTTCGGCTCCGTTTGCAATATCCCGGTAAGTTCGGTCTATGACCTCGATTATGCTAACGTGCTCCTGCGTGGAGGTTTCAAGGTTGGCGAATGTCCCGGGCTACCAGAGGAACTTTTCTCTCTGGGTAGTCGAAATAAATGCCGCGGACGAATTCGTCTCACATGGCAACAACGGAAAACCAAAAGATACGTTTTACCCACCTTATCACGAAGCGAAACATCCGAGGACGAGGTACTCGAGCGCCACATTATCCAAGCATGGCTGAAACACCTCATCGACCACACAGAAGAGCTTCCCGAAGGCTTGCTATATGGGCACGGTCTCCCTGTAGGATTCTCAAATTACGCCCTATCATTCCTTGAGACATACGATGCGCTTCAGGTATACCGCCTTGCGAAGTTAGGCTGGGAAGCATGGCTTCGATCACATGAAGGGCTGCCGGATAAAACCAGCCTATCGACATGGGAGAATTCTGAAGGTTCTTCCCTACCTTATGCTTATGGTGACGAATTTTGGCAAATTTGTTTTCAGTTGCTCAACTTGATACTCCCACATGTTACTTCAATTCAGATTGATACCACACTCCCAAACGCAACCGTTGTTATCAAACCGCCGAGGACTAACTGGGAGGCCGTTCTTAATGATTGTCACGACTTTATCAGGCAACCACCAAAGTGGCCCCTTTTTGCCGAGTTTATAGGACCTCACAAAGAGGTTCTTTGGATTGACATGGAGAACCGTGAACGTGTGATCAACTCTCTGTACACTGATGAAGTCTCTTCGAATTTCAGCGTTGATGAACGTCAATCACTTCCAGGAATGCTAGGCATCTTGGTGGCATCGCGCCAAGGTCGTATTCGTATAGGCATACCCACGGATTTCATCCATGTATTAAAGCGCATCTTAGGAGTGCTTGGGCATCTACACATTGGCGTTGGCGATGAGATCTGGCGCATCGACAGCTTCGAGATTTCTGACGTGGTGGAAGGTAGTGGAAGGTAAAAGGATCTACGTAAAACTAGTAGAACCAGTGCTGTTGAAAAACTTTTGTTTTTTACTTTATCTTGCTGATAATTGTCCCTGCTTCTTATTGTGAGGGAGAGGTCACTCTTCAACAACTATTTGTACTTTCTGGATGGCGTTGTGTCCGGATTTTGGGAAGGGATAATTATAAAGGTGTCAGGTACATTTTTCGATGAGTTGTTCTTGATAATGACAGTGACGGTCATTGATTATTTACTATCCATTCGACGATCCCTTCGGTTGCTCTCAGGGCTAAAGGCTAAATCAGGACAAGTTTACTGGATTAAGACAGATATATTATTTTTTCGTGCTTATTCGTGTTTCTTCGTGGTTCTCGGTGCCCTTCGTGGCCATTTCAATTTACCATTTATGATTTATGATTTACGATTTCTTTTTATCTGCGTAATCCGCGAAATCCGCGGTTAGGCTATTCTTTAAAATTCAAAAATGCGAATTCGCCGTAATATTTTTTTGCGGCTTTGTCGTATTCCTTAGCGGCCTGGATTTCGTCTTTGAAATAGCCGAGAAATATTAGCTTGCCGTTAAAGTGCATCTGTACCCGCCATTTCTTTTTTTCTTTTTTCCAGGCCACACCTTTGTATTTTGAGGATAATCCCTTTCTTTTGATGATTAACCTGTTGAAGTTGTTCTGCGAGCGAGTTGCGGGGCGGATGTTTGCTTTTCGATTGTCTAAGCCGTTATGGTTGATGTGGTCGACTACGAGATGGTCCGGCGGGTGGATTACTTCACGGTGCATCCTGATATAGGTTGTCTTTTTCGCGGGGCCGAAACAACGGATGGCATAATAAGTGTTGGATCGCTTGACAGCGTGCCATTTGTGCTTATTCAATCGCTCGAAATCTTCCGGATCGACGATGGCGTATTTCCCCTGTGTAAGCGGTATCCGGCGGAAAGCGTAGCCGTAGCGGCCCCGGCGGTATAACAGCGTCAGAGCAACGAAAAGCCCCGCCAGCCGGTCCGGAATCGTTATCTTGATGGAAAGGTTGAAAGTAATACCACCGCCCCCATGGCTCGTGAATCCAAGCAATATTGAATTTCAAATGTTTAGAATGGGTAAGTTCAGGATTTCGGATTTAATAAACTTGTCATTCTGAGTGCAGCGAAGAATCTCCAACGGCAGCCTGTCGCAACCCCTGTTCCAATCCCAGATGCTTCACTTCGTTCAGCATGACAATTCGAAACACATTCAAGTTGTAATGTTGATTTTTGGCAGTTTTCTGCCGGAGGCAAAAAAGCAGCCCCCCATAATTGGAGCAACCTGCGCGCTTGATGCGAAAATCTACAAAAATGTAGACGGTGTTTTTGATGTAAGTGCCTGTGTGGAAGGGAATAAAAAAAATTTCAAACTATTTTATTTTTGTTTCCAACTATCATCGCTTTTGGTCGAAACGATGCCGTCTCGTTCCCGGCGTTTTTGCGGCAATTTTCGCCCGAATAGTCAATAGAAAATAGTTAATCCGGCGTTTATTGGTATTCACCCCATGAGATATGTAAAAGCATTATCTCACAGGGTAAATTCGCGGTTAATTTGAAAAAACAAACCCGATTTCACAATCCCCTGCAAGTTGGCGGGAAGAAGAGAAGCTCGCCGGGAGCTTGTTTCGGCCCTGAGGGCGGCTAAAAAATGCTCTAATTTTGAACAAAGAGTGAATATGAGCCTGTTTTTGAACGATAATAGTAGTTGTTTGGTGCTATATAGAAGGATGCGTATACCAGCCGGACTGGTCCCGGCGAATGTCGCAGAAGCTTATGGAGATGTTATAATGCAAATCAGGTACGTTGTTTCAACTATGGTATTCTGGGGGCACGAGCACCCCCTTTCTTTCGAGCAGGAGTGCCAGTACCTTCGGTCTCTTGGCTTCGGGATCGAGTTATGGCCCAATATCAAGGGCCAGCACGAGTGCCGGTACGAGAGACGTAACTGGCCCAGGCTGGCCGCGGCGACAGAGGAGATGCTGGTGGCGATGCGCTCTCGCGATGATAATCCGACGGTAGAGCAATGGAACGACCAGATCGAGTGTGCCAAGCTCCTTAATGCCAGTATAGTAACGAATTTACATAGCCTTGGCATTCCGGATGAGCCGGAGATGAACGGCTGCGGTTTTGCCGCTGAAGTGGTAAAACTGGCTGAGCAGAACGATGTGAAATTATGCCTCGAAACCGGCCCATTGCCGATACTCAAGCGTGCCCGCAAGAGGTTCGAGTCCCTTCGGTTTTGCCTCGATACCGGCTTTGCCAACGTGAATGGCGAGTATTCCTTTGGGCAATACGTGGATGAGCTGGCCCCAAACGTGACTAATTTGCACCTTACAGATAACTATGGCGATACGGACGACCATGTGCCGCCGGGCCTGCATGGCGGGTTGCCCCGGGAAAATTGGGATTACCTGCTGGATGTTTTAAGCAAATACGATAATGATATCGTCGGTTCGTTCGAAATGCATCCGTGTATGCCGGCGGTAATGATACGCCAGGCCAGCGAGTTTATGTTCGATGCCTTGAAATGGCCGAATCGGCCTGAAAAACAGCCTGGATACACAGATGTCAGCTATAACCCGATATAGAAAGAAGAAGCTCTAAGCACTAAATGCTTAATTCTAAACAATATCTAAATTCAAATTTGCAAATGACCTAAACGTTTTGGATTTTGAATTTAGGACTTCACATTTTGTCGTAAAGTGATAAAATGGGCAATATAGACAATTATTTAGGTTGGAGATATAAATCATGAGAATCGTTCTTAATATCCTGGTAATGGCGGTTTTATTGGTCGTCGGCTGCCGCATGCAAAAGGAAAGCTCGTTTCGTGCCGGTTATGATTTTAGCGGCGTGAATAAGGTTGCGATCGTATCCGTAGAAGGGGCCTTGCCAAGTGAAGCGGCAAAGGATGAAATTGCCGACTTCTTCGCAATAGAGCTTCTGGAACGGGGTTATGCCCCAATGGGCCGGGCCCAGGTCAGAGCGTCGCTTGCCGAGCAGGAGACCGAAGGGGCAATAACAAACCTTTCTACTCCCGAGGGAGCGGTCGAGGCTGGTTTGGCTCTCGATGTCCCGGCGGTTCTTACTATCAAAATACCCCACTTCGGTGAAGAAATATCGATCTCGGCGACGATGATTGACGTCGAGGACCGCAGTATTCTGTGGCTTGCTACCGATACCGGCAGAGGCAGAGGAAGCTTCACCTCCATATTTCGCTCAAAATCCGGCGGCAGCAGTGATGAGGGATTATTAGGGCCTGTCATGGGCGATGTTTTAGGCTCGACCGACCAGCCCCTATCTCCACAGGACGCCGAGAGGGCGCAGCGCATCGTAAAGAATATGTGCAGAAGCCTGCCCTCTAAACAGGCGCTGGCGGCACCGGCGGCAACGGAATGGTAAGGCCGGGAGGAAAATCAAATAGCAAAATTATAGAATCACTCAGGGATGACATGGTTGGCCGGGCGCCGGCTTTTGTTAAATTTTGCGTTTTGATATTTAACTTTTAATTTTAACCGTGCCCTGCCGCCGACAGGAAGGCTTCGATATTTTCTGTCGGGACATCGGGGGGCATTCCGCCGCCGCACGAAAGGATGATGCGGCTCTTATCTTCAACCGAATCGAGAGCGGCCTTGACGCTGTTGCGAACGTCGTCGGGGCTGCCGGCCGCGAGTACATCCCGCGCGGGGATGTTGCCTAGCAGCGTGACGGCATTGTTTGTCAGCTCTTTCATCTCGGCCAGCGTGTGCCGGAAGCTGAAATTGAAAAGATTCACGCCCATCTCAGGCAGGTGCGGGGCGCATACAAGCCCGGCGGCATCGTTATGGAAGAATCTCACGGCGACATCGAACGACTTGAAAATCCGCTGCAGATAAGGCAGGGCCGTCTGTTGAAAATCCTGCTCGCCCAGAAAGCCCACGATGTCGTCGAGAATAAAGACGCCGTCGATGGACGGGAAGGTTTCGATTTGCAGTTCGAGCCAGTCGATAATGAAGTCCGTTATCGTCCCGAGCAGCTTGTGGACCTCGTCCGGATCGGTGCGGACGGCCATCAGAAATTCCGTGCTGCCGGCGAGAAATGAAGCGATGTTCTGAGGCCCGCGCGAGACCGCGAATTTGATGCTGTGGCCCTGCTGTTCGATTTGGCCCCGGTAATGCCTGAGGCGATTGAGCACGAAGGGAAGCAGGCCGTCTTTCTTCGGATTCGGTTTTAAGAGCGAGCCGGACGACTTGATATCGGCGAGGATCCTGTCGGCGTAAGGCATCTCGTTTGGCTGCCAGGAGCATTTGGCGCCGAACGCGGACGGCTCGGTGCACATGCCGAATTCGGACCAGAAGCCCGGCAGAAAAATGATGTCGCCAAACTGCTGCACGGCCTTGAGATTGGCCTGGTACCACATTTGTTCGCTGGAGTAATAATCGATCGCCGATATACCGGCCCAGCCGGGAAGCCAGGGGCTGTCGATAATAAAGCCGACCGGCAGCGGCTTAACCGAATCGCCGTTGATTACAGCCAGCAAATTATTCCAATGCTCGGCTTTCATGCCGTCACGGCAGCCCTTTTATTCTTGCGGATAAAATGCACAACCAGAATAAGCCCGATGAAAGCGACTATCACCGCGATCCCCCACCAGCGCAGTCTCGACCACAGACTCCAAACGCTGATGAAGCTTGCCACCGCGGTGCCCAGGATCATCAGGACATTCCAGATGATGCGCCGGCCGCCCCGCGGCATGCTGTCCCCGAGGATGCTCTTCTGGTTCATAAGAATAAAGAAAGTAACGTATGCTATAGGCAGCAATATGGTGCAGAATGCCGACGTCGGTATGGCCAGCCACGGTGCCGGCTGCTTCCACAAAATAGCCCCCAACCCGCCGAACGACACCATCAGAATCCCGATCCGCTGCGTCCAGCCCCCCAACGGCTTCTTGAGCAGCTCGCACAGACACAACCCGTTGATCGTCATCAGCACCGTCGCGGCGCTGATGCCCAGCCCCATCACCCCCAGACCAAACAGGTATTGCGCAACGACCGGTCCGGTAAGAGGCTCCAGTGTCTTGGCTAAGTTGAAGTTGTCCCGCTTGACGAGCATTGCCGCCATCCTTCTGTCGGCGTACGGCAGCGCGCCGGTCTTCTGCTCAAGCTCCTCCACCGACAAACCGGCCACTCCCTGTTCGCCTATTTCAAAAGCCAGCCTCTGCTTCAGCAGTGCCTTGTACTGCCCGACAAGGTTCTTCGCAGGCTCAACGCTTACTACCCCACCCTGCTCGTCAGGCACAAAGCCCGGCGCCGGCACGGTGTAGAAACGCGAGGCCGAGGCCATTACCACAAAACCGGTGGCCAGAACAAACGGTATGAACAGGCCCGTCGAAAGGTCGAAGATTGCCATGCCGCGGAAATCCTTGTCCCATCCTTTGCGAAGCATCGAATACGGGAGAAGGAACGTCATATTGACGCCTACCGTCGCGGCTATAGCGCTTACCATTACATCGCGCTGCTGGCTGACGATCAGCTTCGTCCAGAACAGCCGACAGTTATCGGCAACGGCCTGAAGATACGGAGTAAAGCCTTCCGCAGGTTTGAATATGAAGCGAGGGTCGGGCACCAGGCCCCTCAGGGCCTCGCCCCAGTCCAGAACTCCCTTGATGCTCAGCCTCACCACAACGCCCAGGAAACACACCACGATAAGGCTGACAAGGACCTTTATGATGACCTCGAAGATCTTTACGCCGCGCGCCCCGGCCACGTAAAACATCGTCACGGTGATGCACACGGCAAGAAGAAATCCGACAACCAGGATTCTGCCCCAGGGGTCCGGGATTGCCTCCGGCCCGACCAGCCTGGGCAGAAGGTTTTGCTGAATTGCGCGAGTTCCAAGTGTAAACTGCGGCATAGACCAGACGAGGTTCGCCGCCATCGACGCCAGCAGCCAGCTCCATCCGAGCACCGGACTGACATGCTTGTTGATAGCCTGCAGAGGACGCTGTCTGGTCGAAAGTGTCACATAGGCGATGGCGCTGAGCATTACAATACCCAATATCATTCCAAGAGGCTGAAGCCACAAAAACGTAAAGCCGGACAGTATGCCTAAGTACAGACTCGACGAAAACGACACACCGCCGATTGTTATGCCGCTTTGCAGCCAGCCCGGCCCCGACAGTCGCAGGAATGCCAGGGTAAGCGCCCCACGTCCTTTCCGCCGTGCCGTGTTTATCATCTCGCGGTCGTTTTCAATCCGCGGGTTCGAGTGCGTCGCCTCTTGCTGAGTTCCGTCGTTCTTAGCCATCTTCTGACCTCCCGTTCAGGCGTTCTATGTGATGTTCCTGGACAAAATATATTCTTTTGTTTTCAAAACCACGTCGGGCTCTGCTTCGAACGGCAGACATCCCGTACCGATGCAAACATTCGGCCTATTGTGTGTAAGTGCCGGAACTCTGTCAACTTCCTTTTGGACATCCCAGGGATTTTTTGATGTGGTCTGCAAGTTGCGGGAATACCATCGCCGGTGGGCCTGTCCACTGCCGCACTTTACGCATCGGCTTCCAGATTGTAAATGTCGATGCCCACGACGACGGGGCGGCCCGCCCGACATGCGGCCAGGCAATGCTCATTCAATAATTCTTTCACGTTTGCGTTCCCGCCGGTATCCAGGTCTCAATCCTCGGGCAAAGGCTGGCCCTTGGTCTCGGGCGCCCAGATCAGGGCGACCAGGCCGAGTATGAAGATGAATGACAGCATGGTCGCCGCCTTGCGGAAGGGGTCGCTTACGTTGTGCTGCATCAATTGGTTATTCAGCATCATTAACATCGGCGGGAATCCGGCGGCCAGGTAGCGCACCGTGTTGTAGCAGAAGCCCACGCCCGTGCCCCGCAGCCGCGTCGGGAAAATCTCCGGGAAATAGATCGAGTAGCCGGCGAACACCGATAGATGGGCAAAACCCATCATGGGCAGCATCCAGTAGGCATCGGTGCCGGACCGCAGGCGGTTGAAGACGAAGATAGTCACGACCAGGCACAGAGCGAAGGCGCCGCCAAAGGTCAAACGGCGACCCACGACCGTGGCCAGAATGGTAAAGGTCAGCATCCCAAAGAAGCACCCTACATCTTGCAGAGCCGTGCCGTAGCCACGAACAATGTCGATGACATGCTGCGGCTCACCTTTCAGTGCGGTGGAGATGAGTTCCGGCGAGAAGAAGCCTATACCCCACAATCCGGCCATACCGGCCAGCCCAAGACACACTCCGACGAGCAGGTTCCGCCGCCAGACCGGGTGACGCAGCAGGTCGGGAATGGAGCCGAAGCGCTTGCCCTGATCCAGGCCTTCGTCGGCCCTGCGCTTCGCTTCTTTCCAACGCTCGGGTTCGCGCAGGATGAAGATCATGGGTACGACCAGAAGCGCCGGAAGAATTCCCACAAAGAACAATACCCGCCAGCCGGACATGTCATGCCAAAAATTCGCCTGGCTCGGCCGAATCTGCGTGCTAAGCAGCGATCCGATAATATTGCCGAAGGCCGACAGCGTCTGGAGGGATCCCAGGGCGATCGCGCGAAGCCGTCCGGGGACGCTCTCCGCCACCAGCGT
>Ga0315288_10002578_pt1 | contig 23349 bp, 28 predicted proteins | sample YL17G11_20_MG_FD_203454 | JGI IMG/M metagenome (GOLD analysis project Ga0315288, IMG submission 203454) | Sediment microbial communities from Yellowstone Lake, YNP, Wyoming, USA - YL17G11_20 | ecosystem: Environmental > Aquatic > Freshwater > Lake > Sediment | place: USA: Wyoming | collected... | reverse complement strand
TCGGTGAGCGAGATATCGGGGAGGGCGCTCAAGATCAGGAACATGGCGCTCCTCGAATCGCGGCAGGAGCAGGTTCCGACCTACAGACAGCTCGAGACGGAGCTATTCGAGAAGACCCGGATCGTCAACAACGCCCACGCGGGCTTCTTCGGCTGGGAACAGATCCCGGAGAACGCGATATTCACCGTGGACTTCGGAGAGATCGAGTTCCCGGAAGACCCCGTCTACGAGATCGACCTCGAGGCCAAGCGGCTCAAGAGCGGCATCATCGGGCTCGGTCAGTTCTATCAGCGCTTCAACCCGGATATCACGGACGTCGACGAGGCGGAGGCGGCCATCCTTGAGAACCTGAACAAGCTCAAGGAGACGCGGGAAGCAAACCCATCGCTCGACGAGGCCCTGGACTTCATCATGAAGGCCGAGAAAAAACAGCCGGTTGTCGCTGCGGGCGGCGCCGGTGAGAATTTATAGGAGGATAATATGCCTTACAGTATTTTAGGCAAAAACGCAATGCTAAACGCTCTTGGAGTGCTCGCTATTTATGTCGCACTCCATGACGGGGATCCCGGCGAGAGTGGAACAGCCGAAATTTCAGGGGGTAGTCCGGCTTATGCCAGGAAATCAATCACGTGGAATGCGGCAGGCTCGGGGACGATGGATGATTCGAATGTCCCGGTATTCGATGTGCCTGCCGGGAAAACCGTCAAGTATGTCGGTTTTTGGTCTGCGCTGACGACCGGGATATTTTACGGATCGGCGGCCGTGACGAACGAGGTATTCGCCGCTCAGGGAACCTATACACTTACCGATGCAGACTTAGACCTGAACGCGTAAGGAGATTACTTGGCTATTGCACTTCGGTCCGTCGGGGCCAGCCCTGGGGCAAACTCATCGAACTGTATTATCACGAAACCGGCGGGCCTTGCCCTCGGCGACTTCATGCTGGCGCATGTCGTCAATAAGGCCGCATCCGGGACCATCACGCCGCCAGCCGACTGGACGATAATCGGGGCGCAATCCAATACGGCAAGTTCCCGCTCGGCGCTGTTCTGGAAAGTAGCAGTCGCCGTCGACGTCGCCGCCTCGACCTTCACTTTTACTCTCGGTACATCGGGGAGAAACCGGGGCGAGATGATGGCCCTGACGGGCGTCTCTACGTCCGCCCCGATTGACGTAGCAGACCAGCAGATTAACTCGGCCGGGACCTCGATAGCCGTCCCGACGCCAACCGTTACGAATACCTGCCTGGTCCTTATCATCGGGAGCAACGCCGCGGGCGGGACGGCGACCACCTGTACGGGTAGCGACCCGACGGCCACCATCACCATCGGCTACGCCGTCGCCTATAGTACCTACTGTGCCCTGGCTTGTTTCAGCGGGGTAAAGTCGGGAACGGACGCCATCGACGCCCACTCCCTGGGTACGTTTACGTCCGCCGTGAGCAGCGGGCACGCAATAGCATTGGCGCCACAGCCCGCCCCGGAAGAACATTCGGGGTCCGCCCTTATCCACGGGAATGGAACCATAGCACCGGCAGTCCAAAAGAATGGGCAGGGATCTGCCATAGCTTCGGGGAATGGGTCAACGACCGGAGGTATCCAAAAAGGCGGACAGGGCTCTGCCATAACCTCCGGCAAGGGAGCATTGGTTGCCATTGGCATAGTCGCGATGATGGGGCTTGCCACGCTTTCCGGAGGTCCGGGTCATCAGGTCGCTTCGGGATTGAGGGGCGCGCAGGGCATCGCCGCTATTTCCGGCAACGGTTCAGTAACCGCGACCGGAGAGCAAGGCACAGAGCAACACTCCGGTTCCGCGATTCTATCCGGTCAAGGAACGATATTTCCCACGGGGGCGAAGGGCGCATCGAACCTTGCGGCTATTTCAGGGAAGGGGACGCTGACATCCGCCGGGGCCAAGACGGATTCTTCGGCGATCTCAATATCAGGCAACGGCTCTGTTTCGGGCATTGGTCGCAAGGCCGGATTAGGGGCGGCGGGGCCGGTATCCGCGAATGGCGCTCAAGTCGCAGGAGGAGTGAAGGCCGCTCATTCCGGAGCCGCAATATCCGGCAAGGGATCACTCATCGCAACCGGCGAAGCCGGCGGAAGCGAGATTCATTCTGGAACTGCGGTTATTTCCGGAGGTGGTTCGCTTTGGCCCAACGGAATAAAGGGCAGTGAGGGTCCGGTAGGGATTTCAGGTCGCGGCGTTCCGGAGGCCTCCGGGGCAAAATCCGCATATGCGATGGTTGCTATATCCGGCAACGGTTCGTTTGTCGCTTCCGGCGATGCGACTGGGCCCGCCCTTGAGGAAATTAGGTGTCTTTCGCGTATCTTTACGGAAGGTGTCAGGTTATCCCGGGTCGTCGCGGAGGTCAACTTGATTTCTCGGATCGATAGGAAAGGGTGAGGTCAATATGCCCATCTACATGAGTTCGGTCGGATATAGGATCGTACTATTCGTTGGCCAAGATATCCAGGACGCAACGGTTCGGCACATCGTTTACAAGAAGCCAAGCGGGGAGGTGGGTTATTGGCTCGCCACGCTTCGCGGCTTGCTCGAGATTGAGTATACCGTCCAAGCGGGCGACTTTGACGAGGCGGGGAAATGGGAATTACAGGCATATATAGAGACGCCGAATTGGTCCCACTACGGCGAGAAAGCCTACCTGGACGTTGAGGAGAACATTGAATGAGGGGTCAACCATGAAAGTCGGAAAGCGCGGGCTGAAGATGTCGTCGGGGAAGATTTTTCATTTCAAGTCTAAGAAGAGAAGGGCCAACTTCGAGAAGGTTGCGCAAGCCTTTAAGCACGGCTGGAAACCGACGAGAAAGAAATGATCGAACTCAAGGGCCATATCCTCAAGCTCCAGAAGGTCGAGAACCGAATGGCGGAGATTGCCGGGCTCAAATTCAGGCTGATGGACGAGGCGCGACTCCTCGGCAAGGACGGCAAGGCTTACGCGGGCGAGTACACGGACGCGCTCGCGCGGGATATCTTCGAGGGCGTGCGGCAAGCGGTGAAGCTCGGGATGGAACTCGGGGGGTCCATCAATGGCTGATAAGAAGAACCTCCAGCTCGAGGTCTTCCGGGTGAAGGTCCGGTTCCTCATGGAGCAGTACGCGGCGAAAATGCGGATATTCGTGGCCGAGAACAAGGCGGCCGGCATGACCCCCGAGGCCATTAAGGCTATGCGCGAGAATCCGCTGTCGCGTTGGGCGATGGAGCGGGAGGCGCTCAATAAGGCCGTTAAGCGTGAGGTTGCAGGGCTCATCAACCGCGTCCATATTACGGCGTACACGCGGGAGGCTCTCTAATGCCCGAAGGCGAGCTCCTCCAAAATGTCATCTGCTCGATGAATCCCTGCCCGATCTGCATCGACGCAGCTGATCAGGAGCCCATGGCCTTCGATGAGTGGGCGGACTCCGAATGGGGACTCCCGGGAAGCTCCGCACGCTATTGTGAGGACGACTGCCACTGCATCCTTGTCCCGGTCGACGCGATGGACGAGCTCCCCGAGATCTCGAACCTGGTGAAGCTCAGGGGTGAGGAGGGGACGGAAATTACGAGCATCGTCGATATATCGCCCTCGGAGCAGGGCTTGAAAGAGGTCATGGAGGAATGGAACGGGATGGGCATGCAACTCCCTCCGGAGATCTACGACATGGACGTTTTCGAGGTCGAGCCGTATCTCCGCAAGCTCATCAAGAAACTGGAGGGCGGCCAATGAGCGTTAAGATCACGGGAGTCGCCGAGGTGAAGCGGCAGTTCGCCGCCATCGAAGCGTTCCTGGCCTCCACGAAGCCGATGGAGGGGATCGTCGCGGAAATCAAGGACATCATCCTCATAAAGACCTCGAGCGGGCTGGACTACATGGGCCGGAGCTTCATGCCGTACTCGAAGGCGTACAAGAAAAAGAAGACGGGGATGACGGCGACGGGCAGGCCGAACTTGAAGCTTTCCGGGACGATGCTTGACGCGATCAGGGCCGAGGTTAAGGATGCGCGGCACGGGGCGGTATTTGTCGCCCCGGTCAGTGAGCCCAGGGGTAATGCGCAGTCAGATATGCTCGCCCAGATCCACACGACGGGGACGGGGAAGCAGCCGCAGAGAGAATTTATGAACCTGGCGCCATCGGCCGTCAAGAAGCTCACCAAGAAGTACTACGACGACGAAATCCTGGAGCTCGTGAAGGCAACGCGGTGAACATGAAGAAGCTCATCCGCACGAAGCGGTAAGCAAATAAATTACAGGAGGCCAAGCATGGCTACGGAAGAAAAAAAAGAAGAGACCAAGAAGGTCGAAGGCGAAGGGAAAGAGGCGGAGAAATCCGAACTCGATCCGACGATCGTGGCCCTAATGAAGGACCCCGACGCCATCGCCAACCTGCTCAAGACGAAGCGGGATTCGAACGCCGAGGCGAAAGCCTACCGCCTGAAGCTCGAAGCCAAAGATAAGGCCGAGACTGAGGCGAAAGAGGCGGCCCTGAAGGAACAGGGAAAGTTCAAGGAACTGGCCGAGAGTGCGAAAACCGAGAGTGCGAAAGCGCTGGCCGGCTTCATAAAGAGGCTGGCGGACCTGACCATCAAGAATGAGGCAATCGCCCTGAACGCGATCTACCCGGACGTGGTTGTCCTGGCCGTCGATAGGGCGGGGATCAAGGTCTCGGCTGACTTGGAAACCGTGGAGGGCGCGAAGGAAGCGGTCGAATTGCTCAAGAAGAGCAAGCCGGACCTCTTCAAGGAAGCCGGGCAGACCGGCACCCCGCCTCCCGGGACCCCGAAGCCGCACCTCAAGGGCACTTTACAGCCGGCCGCAGGCGAAAGCGTCTATGACCGGATCACAAGGGGGCTCGAAGGTAAGAAGAAATAACCCTGAGCCTCCAAAAGGAGATACAACACTATGGCTCAAACACTCATTGAGTACAGTAAGCAGACGCAGGACCCCATCCTGAGCGGCGTCATCGAGACGTTCGCCAAGTCCTCCGTCATCCTGGACGCCCTTCCTTTCAAGAGCATCCAGGGGAACGCCCTAGCCTACAATCAGGAAAGCGTTCTGCCCGGGATCGGATTCCGGGGAATCAATAAGGCGTACGCCGAAAGCGTCGGCGTCCTCCTCCCCTTGACCGAGAAGATCAAGATCATGGGCGGTGACATGGACACCGACAAGGCACTCGTCAAGATGTACGGCGCGTCCCGGCGGGCGACCGACATCCAGATGCAATCCAAGGCGACGGCGCTTCGCTTCACGAAGGAGTTCTTCGACGGCGACGAAGCGACGGACGTGACGGGCTTCGACGGCGTCAATAAGCGGCTCACCGGCAACCAGGTTATCTATGCAGGGGATAACGGCGCAGTGCTCACCAAAAACCTACTCCTCCTGCTCATCGACGCGCTCGACGAAAAGCCGGATCTTCTCGTGTGGGGTAAGGCGTTCGACCGCCAGGTCGACAACCTCTACTCGGGGAGCACCATCATCACAATCGACAAGAATCAGTGGGGCGAACGTGTCAGGCTCTTCGACGGGATCCCCATCGGCATCGTCGACAAGGACCACCTGGGCAACGTCATCCTGGAATTCGACGAGATACGCGGTACGTCCGGCTCCGTCTGTGGGTCGGCCTATGCCTTCAAGTTCGGCGTCGATCAGTACGTTGCCGGGCTCCAGAACGGTGAACCCGAAGGTGTCGATCTCGGGGAAATCGACACGATGCCGGTCTATCGGTACCGCCTGGAATGGCTGATCGGCATGGCCATGTTCCATCCCCGGTGCGCAGCCAGGCTCGCGGGTGTCCTCAAGGCGTCCACTATTCTGTAAGGAGAAAATCATGAGTCACGAACAAAGCACAATCATCAAGGATGAGTTGCTCATCCTGCGGGCCAGCGCGGCGGCTACGGCGGTCGCGACAGGGACGGGACTCCCCATCGGACCGACGGGGCTGGTTAAAGCCGTCGTCAACGTCACGGCCCTGGCCACGAGCGGCACTATCGCCGTCAGTATCGAGGAGAGCGATACGCTGGGGAGCGGCTACACAACCGTCGCCTCATTCCCCGTCATCGCGGCCGTCGGTCTCTATGAGTTGCCCTTCCGGGCGACCAAGAAGTACGTGCGGTACGAGACCACCGCCGTTCACAGCACCGAATCAATCACCTACGAGATCCTCGTCACCACGGTCGAAAAGTAAGGGAGACCCATGCCGATCTATCTCCTTGAAATTCCAGGATCGGAATTTACGGGATTCAAGGGCGGCGTGGACTTCTACTGGGGGAAGGGGTCGACGAGCTCAAAAGCTGATGCGGATCGGCTGGTAGTTAAGGCTGGTTGCCGGATCGTCGAACCCGCAAGCGAAACCAAGGTTGAGGGGGTCCCAGCCGGGATCCCCTTGGCCATCTCCACGCCGGCAGGCGAGACGCCGCAGGAAACGAAGCCCAGGATGGGCACGCGTAAGGGAGGCAGGAAAAAATGAGCTACATCATCAAGTTGAGCGAAGATCAAGCTCCCCAGGACGCAGTCTTTCTCATCGAGGCGAAGGTCTACTCGGCCGGGGTCCAGGTCAAGCCGACTTCGGCCACGGTCACAATCCGCGACCCCGACGGTACAGAGGTCCTGGCGGCAACTGCGATGACGGTCGACGGCACAACCGGCACGCTGAGCTACTTACTCGCCGCGGCGAAGACAGCGGACCTCTGGGAGAGCGCCGTCATCGAGATCAATTACACAATCGCTACGGTCGTTTATCGGGCGACGTTCTTTTTCGACGTCGTTATTACGCCGCTCGCGTGCGATGTCATCGACGTCGACCTCAAGGCATACTTTCCGCTCCTGGCGGATGAAATCTGGACCGGCACGACGAGCTTCAGCGGCCAGATAGCCGAGGCGTTCAATGCCGTCAAGCGGCTCATTAAGGACAAGGGCAAACGGCCCTCGATGCTTATTGACGGCTCCCAGGTCCGGGAGCTTGTCATCATCAAGACCTTCGAGATGATCTTCTTCAACTTCAGTAAAGACCCCGAGGACGTTTGGTGGAAGCGGTATATCGCATACCATGACCTGTTCACGGCAAGGTTCGCGGCGCTTCAGATCAAATATGACGAGGACGCGAGCGGGACGATCGAGGCCGACGAAAACCTGGGGCTCGGCCAGCTGACGCTGATCAGGTGAATTCATGACGAAAAGCAAGATCCGGACGCTCATCGAGGCCGTTGAGACGCGGATGACTGCGCTCGGGTTCACGGCGACGAATACCGTATTCGACTTCGACCTCATTCCGGATTCGATCATCCACAAAGCCTATCGGATCGAAAGCCGGATCATCGGGAATAACTACGGCATGGACAATCAGGCGAACCCGCGTGAGGAGATCGCGATCTGGATCGCCTACAAGATGAAGCGCGACGCCCGGGCGGCCTGGAAGACGGCGCTGGACGACAGAGAGGTCATCGAGGATGACCTCGTGAACAACCCGACCATCATGGCGCTCGACTCGGACCCGTTGCTGACCCTCGATTCGGAGGCGTCGGCGCAGAAGTATCTTGAGGATTACCTCGTTTTGAAGTTGGCCTTTACGGCCGACTATCTTAGAACTATTTCATGAGGTGAAATATGACCACACCAATTTATCCAAGTAAAAGGTTTTTCCGGGCGGGTGCGAAAAAGGGGGCCGCGTGGGGTGATGAGATCGTACTTGGCGCGACCAGCGGGATTCTGATCGAGAACGACGGCAACCCGCAACTCAAGCAGCCCTACAACTCGCACGACGACATCGACGCCGTAATGCCGCTCGACGGCGATCTCGGACCGATCGGGGCCGTCGACTTCGCCCCGGACTTCGCAGAACGGTATGATCCGGGCCCATTGGGGTCTATGATTGCGGCGCTATTCGGCACGTGCCCGGCTCCGACCGCGGGGAAGAGCATCCTCGATTGGGCGGATAGCGTTTCGGCTTTCTTCACGTTCGCGGTCGAGCGGCCCGGGACGATTATCGAGGTTCCGTCCGCGATGCCGATGAAGTACGGAGTGAAAATCGCGAGCGGCCTGCTCAAGGGTTCAATCGGACTCCGGGGCAATGCGCTCGTCGCCGCCCCTACCCTCAACACGGCGACGGTGATGGCCGCCCTGGGCTATGTGGACAAGGGGAACCGGATCAAGTTCTCGGAAGGCGTCATCCGCATGAAGGCACAGACCGGCACAACGTGGGCCCCCGGGGATATCCTCGAAGTCAGCGACATCGACATCAGCTATGAACGGACGCTCGATGATGTCCATGAGGCCGGGAGCGAAAGCATCATCCTGCCGAAGGAAAAGAGCTTCAAGATGACGGTTAAGGTCACGCTCCCGCGGACGAGTGCGGCGAATCTCGCGTATCTTGCGACGTTCAAGGCGATGACGGCGCAGCGGATGGAAATTGCGTTCACCGGCGGCATAGTGACAGGCGAAACCCATTACTCGCGCATCTACGGATTCCCGCGGCTGAAACTCTCCGCGCCGCCGGCGGCGCCGCTCGCGGACATTATGACCACGGTGCTCACGTTCGAGGCCGAGGAGGCTGCCGAAGCTCCCACAGATATGACCGGGCATGTGCGTCCGTATATCGAGATGGTGAACGCCGCGACGACGGGATATCTGGCGTAAGCGCAACCGTCCGAGGGACGGGCCGGGGTGGCCCGCCCTTTGCGATATTTCGAGAACCTTGCCCCCACATAAGGGGCAACTCCCTTTCTTTGAAATTGAGCCGTTCTGACGCCTGTTTAGGGGCTTTGTAGAGTCAATCCGTTGGATTTTTATTAGGAGGCCAAGATGGCAGAACTGAAATTCCCGAAGGCTTCGGTCATTCGGACCTTCACGCTCAAGACAGACCTCATTGATCCGCCGATCGTGAGACTGGAGCTCACCCCGGCCAGCGGCAAGGATAAGTATAAGAACATCCTTTTGCTGGCGGGAAACGTCAAGGACGGCGAGGATGTCAAGAAGATGTCGCCCGAGGCGCAGCTCAGGCTCATTGACGCCTTCGAGGGCCTTATTCCCGTTGTCTCAAAGCACGTCATCGGCTGGGATTTGACGGTGGGCGGGGAGCCCATTCCCTGCACAGACGAGGAGAAAACGAAATGGCTTGGCCCGCTCCTCTGGGAGATGACGGAGCCCGCCCGGCCCGAGGTGACATTCGACCCGGGCGATGACGAGGAGAAGGGGGCCGACACGTGGCTCTGGTCGGCCATCATGGAGATTATCTCCGACCAGGGGAACTTCCTAAAAAACTGACGGACTATCTCTCATGGCTCGCAATATGGGGCAACGCGGTGATCCCCCGGGAGATAGGGCAAGGAAGCGGGCCCGCTCAGAATCCGCCGCCGCTCGACGATCACTCGGCGGCAGTCATGGTCTGGTACAGCGAGAACGTCACGGCGTTTACAAGGGATTATGGGCTCATGTCGGAGCTCATCCGGGAGCTCGGGCTCAGGGGTTTAGAGAAGGCCATCACGTTGGCCAAGATGAACGTCATCTATGAGGTGCAGGTGAAACAATCACGGAACGCGGCAATGGAGGCGAATGGTGCCTGATGTAAGAATCGACGTCTACGCGGACACCCACGGCGCGCCGAAACAGCTCGGCGATACCGAGAAGGCCCTTGACGGGCTTGAGAAGGGGGCGGGCGTAGCCAATGGAACCATGGGCGGACTATGGAAACAGTTTGCCATCGGTCAACTCGCCGTCGCGGCCCTGAAAAAGGCTTACGATTTACTCAAGGGCGTGGTCGAAGACAGCATCAAGAACGCGCTCGCACAAGAGAAGGCCGATGTCGCACTCCAGGCGGCCATCGAGATCACCGGGCGAACCGTCGAGGGAAATCTCCAACACTACCTTGACTTCGCCGCGGCGCAGATGAAGCATACGACCTACACGGACGACGAAATAGAGGCCAGTCAGGCCCTCCTCCTCCAGCTTACCAGCCTTGACCAAAACGGAATCGACCGGGCGACAAAGGGCGCGATGGGCCTGGCGACGACGATGGGGATGGATCTCCACGGCGCGACGGTGATGGTCACGAAGGCGATGGAGGGCAATTACGGAGCATTAGGCCGGGTCGGGATCAAGGTCGCCGAGAACTTGACGGCCGAGCAGAAGCAGGCATCGCTTCTCGACCAGCTGGACAAGCTTTACCAGCGCTCAACGGCGGAAACGGATACCTTCGGCGGCGCTCTCAAGCAACTCAAGAATTCCTGGGGTGAGGCGCTGGAGACGACCGGTATGGCGATCCTCAAGAACGAAAAGGCCAAGGAGGCCATAAAAAACCTGAAGGAATGGATCGACAAGGTAGCATCATCGCCCGAGTTTCAGGACTTTCTTAAGGATGCCGTTGCCGGCTTAATTAAGGCGGCGGAGTTTGCGGGGAAATTCGCGAATGCCGTAATCACCATCTATGATAAATGTATCACGACAAACAAGGCACAGAGAGAATTAAACACAACCTACGACGCATTTCATAAGAGCATCCGCCTTGCGATTGACGGCGGGCGCGACTATGAGGCCGAGATGAAGGCGGCCACGGAAGCTGCGGCTAAAAACAAGAAGGCCATTAACGAAACGGGAACCGCTGTTCATGGCCTATCGGCGGAGCAAATCAAGGCGGCGGCCGAAGCGAAGAAGATGAAGGATGAGCTGGAGAAATCGGCGAAGGCCATTCTCGATAAGTATAACCCGCTTCGGACCGCGATGAAGAAGGTCTTGGACGAAGAAATCTTGCTGACAAAAGCCTTTAAGGCGGGGGCCATCTCGGAGGCGCAATATCGAATCGGCATGGCGGCCAGCGAGAAAGAGCTCCGGTCTTTCGGGTCAACGATCATCAATACCGCGATCCCGGCCTATAACCGAATGCAGGCTGTAGCTGCAAAGGCGGTCGTCACAATGGCGGCGGGGCCCCCCAAGGTCACTAAGGCCTGGGGTGTCGCCGCGAAGCAATGGGTGCTCAAGAATCAAGAAAGCTTCAGCCAAATCCTCGACGCGGCATCCAGCGTCGTCGGCCAAATCGAAGGAATCCTACAGCAGAGCGCAACAAACAGAATGGCCATATTGGACCAGGAATACCAGGCCCGACTTGCGCTCATCGAAAACAGCAAAATGAATGAGGAGGAAAAAGAGGCGGCCATCACGGCCCTGGACGCTCAATACAGCATGAAGCGTCGGGCGATGGAGGTGCAGAACGCCCAACAGGCGAAGGTCGTGGCAATCGCCAACGCGATCATCAACGTCGCCCTGGGCGTGACAAAAGCTCTGTCCGCGCTCCCTCCGCCGTTCAACCTCATTCTTGCGGCCATCACGGCGGCGGCCGGGGCCGTCCAGATCGCCTTGATTCGTTCCCAGCCCATCGGGGCGGCGGCCGGCGCCATCTTCAAGCGGAAAGCCCTGTTGATGTCGCAGAACACCGGCCAAGAGTACGAGGTCGCCGAGGGCGGAGAAGCGGAAATTGTGAGCTCTCCGCGGCAACTTCGGCAAGCAATCCTGGGCAAGGACGAGAGGTCCGGCCGGACGATCTCGCTGACGGTCCCGATCTATGTCGGGGCCAACCTCATCAAGAAGGAAATCATAACCATCGTTGAAGAGGCCGGCCAGCTGGGCCGCCTTCGTATTGCCGGAAGGGCGGTGGCATAATGTCGGTCCTTATTTGTCATACGAATCTCTGGCGCGATGGGTCGATAATCGCGGTGACGACCGAGGCGGCGCAGTTCCCCGCTGAGTACACACAAGACGATTCGCCTCAACTATTCTGGCGGTCGACGGCGATCGCGGCCGAGCAGGACATCGACTGCGACCTCGGCGCGGCGCACGAGTATGATTTCGTCACCCTCCTGAATCACAATCTTACAAGCGGCGCGACCATCAAGATCTATGGCGCGACGGATGCCGCATTCACGACCGGGGTCGTCGAGGACTCCTTGACCTACAATGGGAACAATCTCTGGATGGTCCTCGGGACGGCCCGGACGAAACGGTATGTCCGGATCGCGCTTACCGACGCCGCGAACCCCTCGGGATACCTCCGGGTCGGGACCATTATCGTCGGCAAGGGCAACGCCCTGAACCGGGGCCCGAGCGTTCCGTATCAGCGCGGCCTATTCAATGAGACCGAAATCGAGTATTCGCCTTCGGCTAATCTGTTTACCGTCCAGGAACGCCCCTCGCTCAATAATAAGGTGCTCACGTTCATCGGACTGGATACCGCCTCCGAGCTCATCGTGGAGGCCCTATTAAGGTTGTGCGGATCCCATGTGGCCTGGGTGCTTTGTCTTGATTCCGCCACGCCGAACTCCAACAGCTACTGGGTCCACCTCAAAACACAGGAACTCCCGGAGTTCCAACATGCAAGCTATTGGAACTGGCCGGCCGAGATCGAGGAGATTATTTAATGGGCGCCCCTGCGGCTCCGGTCAATTTGACGGCGACTGCCGTTTCGCCGACGAAGATCGGACTGTCCTGGCATAACCCGGAGGCTTTTGATGATGTTATATTCGTTGAAAGAAAACCCGGCGGCGGCGGTTGGGCAGCCTTAGCGACCATCAACGGAACCGATGAATCTTATAACGATACCTCCTGCGGAGATGGTACGTTATATTCGTATCGGGTCCGAGGAAGAAATGACACCGGCGAAGGTTACGAATACTCTGGCTACTCGAACGAGGCGGATGCGATAACGCCGCTCCCCGCTCCGACCGGGTTGAAGGGAACCTCGAACGCCGCCGGAACCGCGATTACTCTTACGTGGAACGATAACTCACAACACGAGGATAGTTTCAAGATCTTCCAGGGCGCGGCGCTTATTCACACAACCGCCGCCAATGTCGAGTCCTACCCGGTGACGGGCCTGACTCCGGGGCACACCTATACATTTTCGGTTAAAGCCTATAATGCGGTGGCCGGATATTCCTCGGCGAGTTCCGGCGACATCGGCACGGAAGAGCCGATCGTTCCTATAATCACGGACCCGCCCCCGAATAAGCCGTCGGGCCTAACGGCGACGCCGCTCACGACGACATCCGTCCGCCTCAATTGGACGGATAACTCGAACAACGAGGTCGACTTCCATATTGAGAAGAGCTCCACGTCTGCGACAGAGGGCTTCTCAGAGACAGCGCCCCCGACCGTCGGTGCGAATATCACGACCTACACCGCGACCGGCCTTGATTCCGCCGCCCAATATTGGTTCCGGGTGCGCGCCCATAACGCCGTGGGCTACTCCGGCTATTCAAACGTAGCGACGACGACATCGTATGCCGAAATCGCACCACCGACAAATGTCATCGCGACCCCGACCAGCGCGGTTCTCGCCGAAATCACTTTTGACGACAACTCAACGCTGGAGGATGACCATCATTACTACGTGAAAGACGGGGCGGGCGATTGGCCTGCCGAGGGCGCGGCGACAGGAACGGTCGCGCCGAACCGAACCTATTTCACCGTCAGCATGGAGGCGGGGCATACTTATTTGATTCGACTCAAGGCACATCAAGCAGCCTCGTATTCGGGCTACTCGAACGAGGCGGCCTATGCGCCTCTCACCGTGCCGCCCGCCCCGACGAACTTGTCCTTATCGGAGTACCAGGACACTTGGGCGCGGCTTACCTGGACGCCGACCACGGGAGAGGTCGGATACAGCATTGAACAGAGCATAATAAGCGATGTGGCGGGGTTCGCGGAGGTCATGCGAATCTGCGACGACATAGGAAGCATGAAAGTCCCGTGGCTCACGGCTTCGACCCATTATTGGTGGCGGATCCGGGCGTACAGCGGCGCGGGATATTCGGGCTATACGTCGGTCGTGGATGTGATAACCCGGGCGGCTTATTTGCCGTCGAAGTTCGAGAAACTGATTCTCAAGTCAAAGCCGAAACTCGTGTTCTTGGTTGAGGCGAACCCACTCATGGAACTCATGGGATGGATAAATACATCGGGAGTGACCTACGAGGCGGCGTTCGACGAGGCGGGCGCAGCCCTGGACGCGGTATATGAGAACGGACTTGCTCTCAAGGTCAGGACCTCCATCGTGACCGTTGAGGCAACCGCCGGCACGTACTGGCACGATACGGTCAATAAACTGGTCTATGTCCACACGACCGGCGGCGACAGTCCGATCAACGCACTCATCACGGGTTCGCTCCGGCTCTATTTCACAACGTGGCAGGAAGGGAAAACGATTTACAACGGCAACAATTACCTTCCTCTTGTGGCCGCCGACGGCATCCCGGACATCTCGCAGATTATTCAACCCTATTATGAGGGAACGTTCGCCGTATCTTCGGGGACCGTGAGTTTCATCAACGGCAAGGTTCGCAAGGCGTTTTACTTTGACCGCCGATATGCCCGGTATCTCTGGCTCAACCGCAAGGTCAAGTTCCTGGCAGGCGGAACGGACTTCACCTACACGCAATTTGCACACATTAACACGGGATCGATCAACGCAGTCACGATCGACAGTCGGAGGATGAGTCTCGATCTCCGGGATTTCCGGGATGGACTCCACCGCGATCTTCCCGCCGAAAAATACTCGCTGGACATCTATCCCCGGATGGACGTGAATCGCATGGATGCGGAAAGGCCGTTCGGTTTCGGGGCGATCACGAGGGCGATCCCGGTGTACGTTGACCTGACGAATCATGTCTTTGAATTTCATTATGGACGGGTGAAATCGGTCTCGGTCACGCAGAACGGGGTGCCCCTGGTTGAGAATACGAACTATTTCGTTGACTACCAGCGCGGGCGCGTCACGCTCGCTCGCGGACTCGCGTATGTGGATTCGGATATCTTGCTCGTGGATTTCACGGGGTGTGTCAACCCGGCCGATGAGGCTAACGTCACGGGGGCGGAGATCTTTCTATATATCTGCCGGACATGGCTCGGCTGTTCATTGGCGGATATGGACCTCGATGCGATCTACGCGACCAAGTATGAGAAGCCCACGGCCCTTTCGCTTTATCTTCGCACGACCCAGAGTTCCGAGGAAATCATTCGGACCATCGAGCAATCATCCCAGGCTTACACGATGCAGGATGCCGAGGGGCGACTGGGAATACGGGGCGAACAGGCAGCCCCCGCCTCCGGTGCGCCTTACGTATGGGGCCTGCACGTTTTCGATTTCACATCAACAAAGGGGCCGGAACAACTCTATTCGGCGATTAATATCTATTACAACGAGAACCCGTTGAATGATATTTATGCCCTGGCTCAAACCCCCCGACCGATCATTACGTGGAAACATGGGATCAATAAATGCCTGGACATTTATGTCGCCCTGGCCGGGAACTCGGATGCGATCAATCTCGGAATCGCCATCGCCAAGATGATGGAACGGCAACAGATCACTTTCACCGTTCCTCGGGTCCTCTATACGTGCCTGCCGGGGGACGTGATTTATTTCAACCGTTCGCGGTTCCCGTCACTGTCGGGGACGGCGGCGAACCTTCCGGTGAGGATCCTCGGAATATCGAAACTCATCAGCTCGGGCAAGACTGCGATCACGGCAGAGGTCGTGTAAATCCAGATAATTTTAGGAGGTCACTTTGAAAATTAATTTCAGACAGGCCGTTAAAGCCCTTGACGGATCGGACCGCAAGGACCCAAGGGGCGACAAATTCCTTCTCCGGGACGCCTGCATCGTCGCCCTTGACAATTGCGGGGAAGATGAGGCGCGGAAGATTGAGCCGAAGGAAAAATATCGGCGCGGCGATTTGGCGCGGCGAATCTATGGAGCAAAGGAACCCTTCGTCGTCGAAGCCGAGGATATCGCCCTCCTCAAGACGCTCGTCGGAAAGATCTACGTGAGCAACATCATCGTTACCGAGGTTTGGGACATGCTCGATCCGAAAGACAAGCCCGCCGGCGATGACGAACCCAAGATTCCTACCGGAAGGATACCGCGAAAAAAGGATTAATTCTATTCGGAGTTATCGATGATCGGTACGCAGGTCGTCACGCGCAGCGAGTTTGAGGCCGAACTTCGCAAACTTCGCCTGTCGGTCAGCGGCACGGGCATCACGGCGCTTCCCCCGACCAGTATGTTGGTCAAGATTACCAGGACGTTGATTGCCGGGGCCGGATTGACCGGGGGCGGAGACCTGTCGGCGGATCGCACCTTCGCGGTTGGGGCCGGGACCGGGATCGCGGTCGGCGCTGATACGGTGTCGCTGTCCCATCTTGGTCTGGAAGCTCTGACCAATCCTGGGGCGGATCGTATCTTTTTCTGGGACAACTCGGAGGTTGCGAGTAAATGGTTGACGTGCGGCGACAGCATCGTCATCACGACGACCACCCTTGACACGATACAGGACATCAGGACATCGGCGACTCCGACCTTTGCGGGGCTTTATCTCAAGTCGTCGTCCGCTGCGCCGTTCCTGAAACTGACGAATGAAAGTAATACGGCCCGCGACCCCGTCATCCAGTTCGCCGTCGGGGCGACGCCCGTGACGAAGTTCACGATGGGCGTGGACGATAGCGATGACGATAAATTCAAAATATCTTTACTCAACACGTTGGGTGCGGCCGGGAAGGACATTTTAACAATAACCTCTACGGGGGAAGTTGGCGGAAACAAGACCGCGCCAGAAGCATGGTTTCATTGGGTTAGTACCGACGATGACCTTGGAAAACCAAACACTATTTATGAAGAAACGAGGGCTAATTATGCTGTCCAATTGTGTTTCAGGACAACGGCTAGGGATTGGTGGGTTGCATCGGATTCTTCGCCAGATGTTTTCTGTATAGAAGATAGAACATATACACTTACAAATCCATATAGTCTTGGCGTGGGTGAACCGAAGGTTATTTTGATTGATGGTGGAACGCAGAACCTTGCGTTTTGGAAAGCCTCTACTTCATCCTGGGGAACAAGTGCCGTCGGCGCAGGAATGGTGGGCATAGTCAAAACGGCCCCTTCTACGAGCCCTGCCAACGCTTATCAGTTTTGGGCGGCTGATTTCGACGCCGGAGGAACGGTCTGCCCGTTCATCAGGACGGAAAACGGCATTACGGTCAAATTAAATCAGAACGTTGGGACGGACGCATCCCCGACCTTCGTGGCCCTAAACCTGAGCGCGACGAGTAACCAGATTGTCCTACAAAGCGCCGGGGTAACCGGGACGATCACGGCGACGCCCGCCAGCTCGAACAAGGTCTGGACGCTTCAGAACGTTACCGGAACGATTTATCAGACCGGGGGGACGGACGTTGCCGTAGCAGACGGTGGGACAAATAAAAGCGCGTGGACGTTGTACGCCCTGCCCTATGCTTCCGGGACGACGACCATCGGCGAGATAGCGATCGGGACGGCGGGCCAAGTGCTGGCGGTCAACGTCGGAGCTGACGGATATACGTGGGCCGCTGCGCTATCAAACCCGATGACCGACATCGGGGACATGATTATCGGCGGGGCGGCAGGTGCACCCGCGAAGTTGGTCGCCGTAGCCGTCGGGTCATATCTGGCGAGTAAAGGCGTGACGACGGCTCCCGCCTGGGCGACGCTAAATCAAGCGGCGGTTACTGGCTTAACCACGGCAAGCGGACCGGAATTTGCCAGGCTGGGCCTGAACACGCCCAGCGAGGCCACTCATATTATAGAAATGGGCGGTACGTTTGATTCTGGAAGTGCCGCCGCTATCGGTTTATTTCAGGGAAACCTGGTTTTAGCTCCTGGGGATACGTACTTTGCTTGTGCCAATTATCTCGATGCGACCGTTTCCATACCTGTTGGGGAAACGTGCCCCGCTGTTTATGGAATATATATGGGAAGTCTTATCAAGACTGGACTTGGTTCTCTCACTAAAGCCTATGGTCTTTTTATATTAGATCCGACTGCGGCGACAAGTAATTACACTGCTTTTTTCGAGGGAAAGGTTGGCATCAATGATCTTGCGCCCGCCGAGATGCTGGACATCGACGGCAATATCAATGTAACCGGAGGTTACAAGATTGACGATGTTCTGATAGCACAGAAGGACATCGTTGGTCTGACGACGGCGGACGGTCCGACGTTTGCTGGAGCCACCCTAACTAGTCACTTACTCTTTAGCGGAGCCGCAAACAGAACTATACAACATTCCGTTGATGACCAATCTATTTATGTAAATGCGGGAAGTGTCTTTACCAAGGGGGCGAGCATACAATTCTACGGAGAAGATCACGCATCATACCCCGGTGATGCTTACATAATTGCCGGTTCGTCCGACAGGGCGGCCCTTGGCAGCATTGTCGAATTGGCTTTTCGAGATGCCGGAACATACCGAAAGCTCTTGACCCTGACATACGCGGCAACGCCGGTCGGCCTTCTGACCGGTAGTTTTCAGTGTACGACCGGATTCGGCTGTAACTCCAAAACGGCACAGACGGCCTATGCCAGTGGCGGGCCCGTTACCCCCGGGGCGGGTGCTTATGGCTATAGTAGCGCCGTCAATGCCGCTGCCCTGGCGACCCTGGTAACAAACATCCGGACAGCTTTGGTCAACGTAGGGATTATGAGCTGAGGAGGAACTATGATCCAGAATGACCAATGCGGTATTGGCTGGGGCTGTTTCGTCCCGATGGAACTATCGGCCTTTGGTTCCTTCGACGGGACGAAGTTCGCGCTGGACGAAGCGGGTCTGAACAAGGAAGCTCATGCCGTAGCCAATGCGGGTGCGAATTTCGTCCGCGTCTTTCCGTGGGGTGTCTGGGGTTCGCATCCTTGTGGCAAGAGAAGTCAATTCCAGCCTTACATCTTTGACGTCTCGCGAGACAAATGGGACTTGTCGGTGTTCAACGGATACTATTTTCCCATCATGCGGAAAGTGTTTGAGATATTCAACGGCGTCAATATGAGCGTAATGTTCGATCTGTTCGAGGCGTGTCAGTTTCATGGAGCTGTCACTCAGTGGTCTCCGTGGGCCAATAACGTGCAGGGCGTCCAGCGATTCTGGGAACCCAATGCCGACAAATACTCGAAGGCGTGGATTCTTCGATGCCTGAAAGAGTTCAAGGGTTACGACTGGCTGGTGTCATGGGGAAATGAAACCATTCATCCCGACATCCCCGATTTCACGAAACGGGTCATCGTTCCCATCATTAAGTCTGAAAAACTTGACTTCAAACGGATGTTCTATGGTCCGAACATGACGCCCTACAGATACGACGGCAATCACGTCTACGCCCGGCAGCCGGATAACCGAAGCGTGCAGGACTTGGTTCAGGGGATATTCGAGGATGAATTTGGGGTCGCAAAGAAAATGGAAGTCATCCGGCCTGTCCACGGATGCGGCGGCCCATGCGATCCGAAGGACGGCGAACGCCCATACGGACCGCTGCTCGACCAGGCCATTTACGTCAATAAGGCCGCCGTCCGACTGCTGGTGAGCGACGACGGCGTTTATAACGGCGACAGCAAATGCGATTTCGATAATCAGAAGCGGTATCGTCCATCAGCCGCGACCTGGGGCAAGATGGTGAAGTATACGGTCGGGATCCACCCCAACGTCAGCTTCGAGCACATCCCGCACGGACCGGACTTGGGTTGTCACGTCGCGACGTTCAAGGCGATCAGCGAATCTTACAAAGAACTGTTCGGGAAATACCCGGCGAACTATGGGAAGGCTCCGCCTCCACCTCCGCCACCGCCGCCTCCAACTCCTCCGGGACCCGGACCGACGCCGGGGCCGGATTGCCGATGTTCTTACTGGCTGGAGAAGGGGGGCGACGGGAAAAGAGATTGGAAGCGGTGGTGGGATTGCGTTTTCGGCGATGGGCCGAAGCGGTGCAAGTAACTGCCCCTAAAAATGCAACGGAATACGGGTATAAAGAGGGAAACCGAGGGACGGGGAGGATCGGACGGGGACGGCTCTATATGGGGGAGACGGGGGGTATCAGGGTAGGGAAAGAAATGCCGAAGAGGGGACTCGAAGCCTTCTGCCTATTCCCTATCCGCTTTTGTTTTCAGCCGGTTCCGCACAATATCCTCGAGGTGTGTTCCCAATTTTGCCACCGAAGTTCTCTGTTCCGCGAGCCCGGGATGCGTATAACGGAGCGTCGTTTTGAGGTCCGCGTGGCCTAAGATAGCCTTTGCCACGGCCAGGGACGAATGCTCTCCGACGAAGGTGCTGGCCGTATGCCGGAACTGATGGAACGTGAAGTCCGGGACATTCGCCTCCTTCCGGATGAGCTTCACGGTCAACCCGATGGCGTTACTGTCCCGCCATCTCATCGGGAAAACATATTCATCCTTCGAAGCCTGCCTGCCGATTATTTCCTGGGCGAGCGGCGATAGAACGATCACTTTGGCCTTCTCGCCGTGGCCCATCCCGACCCCGCGCCGCTTGCTCTTCGTCTGCGTGATCGGGACAACCAAGAGGTCCTCGCGGACGTATTCCCGCCTAAGATTCACAATCAACCCCAACCTCATCCCCGTCGCCAGCGATAGGAGAGCCATATCCAGAAATACGGCCTGGACACCGTTCATGGGCTTCTCTGCCATACGCCTGGTAACCTCAATGATCCTGCCTATCTCATTGTCCGAGAGCGCTCGCCGTGTCCCGTCCTCGGCGAAAGGCTGGTATGATCGGATGGGATTCACCGTCGCCGCCCCGTCCTCGATGGCGCAGTTCCAGAGGTTGCGGAGGAGCTCCATATAGCGGTTCACGGTGGCCGGCTTCAGCTTGCGCTCGAATAGCGCCGCCTCGAGCTCGCGGACGTGGGCGGGCGTATATTGCCCGAGCGGGAGATCCGGCCACAGGTCGCTGATTATGCCGAGCCGATGCCGGAGCTGGTAGATGGACTTATTATGGTGCTTCTGCTCGATGTAGCTTGCCGCGTATTGAGAGAACCGGATTGCCCCCCGGGAGGGCGCGGGTAGGCCGAAATGCGCCGCCGTTATCTCGTCATCGACCTGTTTTATCCGCCCCGAGAGCAGGGGTTCTTGGCCCTTGTGGATTTTGAGGGATCGGTAGTAGGTCCGTCCGTCGATCATGCGCTTGTAGTGGTAGACCCGGCCGCGGAGGTAGACGCCCATCAGTTCGGTTTTTTCTTCTCCGCCCTCGCCTCCCCGGTCATCGGATCCTTGGAGACTTGGAGCTCGGCCTGGCAGTGCCCGCAGGTCGTGACGCCCAGCTGGGGCTCATCCATGTCGTGGTAGATTCCGGAGACCATTATTGGCAGGCCACACTCCGGGCACGGTAAGCCGGTGAACGATGCGAAGAGTCCCACGTTACTCCGTCTCCTTAATTTCGAGCTGTTCACCCCCTGCTCCCTGGTCTCATACCTTAAACTTCCCATGCAGAAGGTCATCCACCTCTATGAGCCTCACATCCAGCCCTTCATGCTTTTCCCTCGCCGCTTCCTCGTGGGCACCTTTTGAAAAGCTGAACGCGATGATGTATCCTTTTTCATACTTGGCCCGCTTGAGCGCTGTCTCAAAGTTATCTACTACGTTCCTTCCGACACCCTCTGATTGCTTTACTTGAATTCCCGCCGGGTCGGTGAAGATGGACTTTTCATAGTATCCATCCAGGCCGAAGTCGGATGAGAGCTTCTTACTCTGCCTTGCTTTCATCTCATTTATCACCCAGTTTTGGAATTCAAATGGCTCCAGATTCCGCAATTCTGAAAGGGTAGTTGGCATACCGATAACATCAAAATCTTTACCTTTTGTTGCACCATATCTATTTAATCTTTTTTCGATTAATGCTATAGCTGTAGGTGAGATATCAATACCCATCCATTTTCTCCCTAACTTCTGAGCAACCACCATCGCCGTTCCACACCCGCAAAACGGGTCTAATACCACGTCTTCTTTCTTTGAAGACGCCTTGATTATTCGATCTAAAAGGATTTCTGGTTTCTGAGTCGGATACCCCATTCGCTCGGGGTCGTTTGCATTCAATATATTCATTAGCCACCAGTCTTCTGGAACCTTGCCCTTCGGGTGTGGCTTATATACTTTGTCAATTCCTTTATGCCTCCCCCACATTGAGTTGTCCGTTCTGCCTAAGCCTTCCGCTTGATAAGGGATTCGAACTTCGTCAGGATAAAAGTGATATTTTTCAGTCTTCGAGTATCTAAAAATGTTGTCATGTCTCTTGCCAAAATCTTTTTTCGACGAACCACCTCCTCTATAGCACCAGACAATCTCATTCTGAAAATTATGATATCCGAATATTTCATCCAACATAACTTTCAAATAATGGCTTGCATGATAATCACAATGCAGGTAGAAGGAGCCTGTATCTTTTAGCACGTCATACATCTTAGCAACTCGCTCTTTCATCCATTCGATATAGACGTTTATCCCACCCTCCCAGCGGTCCTTAAAGCTCCTTACTTCAGCCTCGTCCCCCCAAATGACTTCGTAGTGTCTATTGCTGAAAAATGGAGGGTCCAGATAAATCAGGTCGGCCTTGATTCCCTTCTTAATCAGATCATCCAGCGCATTGAGGTTGTCACCGCAGATGAGGAGGTTCTTATCCATCGTGCTTACCCCTAGCCGTTCGTTGGTCAATTGATCTTCTTCTTTTTCTCTTTCAGCCAGGGCGGGGCCTCGTCCTTCGGGGATTCCGGATCCGGCGGATTGACCATCGGCGGCAGGGGGCCGCTCTCATAATATTTGAAATAGTCGATCTTGCCCGTCTTCCGGTCCCTGACGATGACGATTTTCATGTGGCTCCCTCGGGCGGATAGAGGATGTCGGCGACGGCCTGAAAGAATTCGCCGTAGACCTTCTTCTGCTGGGAGGCGACGGAGCGAAAGAGAATCTTCTCGCCCCGCGTCCACTTGAGCGTCACGACGACATCAAGGCCCTTCGCCTCGACGACGGCGCTCAAATGCGGCTCGTCCGCGTCCTTACCGACCCAAGCCCTCGTCAATTCCGCCCGGACGTGTTCGCCCTCGATGATCCCCGCGTCCTTCTCAGAGATGGCGAGCTTATAATTGGAGGCAACCATCGTCTTGATGACGGCGGCCCAGACCTCATCGTAGGACTTCGCCGCAAAGGTCGCGACCCCGGACTTTTTCACGACCTCGAACGGGTAGCCGGGCTTCTGGTCCTCGGCCCTTGCCGCGCTTCCCGCAAGTAGGCATACCACCGCGGCAAAAATGAGTCGCTTCGTCAAGTTGCCCTCCTTGAAATTACTTTTCTTTTTTTTTGACGATCTCATCTCGCACGATGCTACGGATGTAATCATCAAGGTCAACGGGGGAGGGATTTTTGGCAGGATTGGGGCCGGGGAGTAGGGACCCCGGGGTCACGTTTAGAACTTCTGCCATTTTTAATAGGGCCTCGACGGACAATCTCACCTGCCTCTTGGGGTTAGAGTGATTCAAGATTGCCATAATCTGTGTATACCA
>Ga0315288_10002577_pt1 | contig 23360 bp, 21 predicted proteins | sample YL17G11_20_MG_FD_203454 | JGI IMG/M metagenome (GOLD analysis project Ga0315288, IMG submission 203454) | Sediment microbial communities from Yellowstone Lake, YNP, Wyoming, USA - YL17G11_20 | ecosystem: Environmental > Aquatic > Freshwater > Lake > Sediment | place: USA: Wyoming | collected... | reverse complement strand
AAATTTGACATAATAGTTCGCTATCAAGGTGGACCGAATGCTGGACACACCGTGCATTGGAATAGCATCCGTTTTGCATTTCATCAGGTTCCGTCAGGTATTCTCAATCCTAAGAGCGTTTGTATTATTGGTTGTGGCTGTGTGGTTGATTTAGGAGTGTTAAAGGAAGAGCTTGAGCAGTTAACTAATGCAAAGATTGAATATAAAAATCGCCTATTTATCGATACTAAAACTCATCTGATTCTTCCTTATCATAAAGCAGTTGACCGGTTACGGGAACAGGCAAGAGGTAATGATAAGATTGGTACCACGGTTCGTGGCATTGGTCCTTGTTATGAAGATAAGTACGCACGGATTGGTATTCGATTTGGTGAGCTAAAAAACGAAGAGGTTTTTGGCGAAAGGCTCAAACGTAACCTTGCCCAAAAGAATTTTCTTTTAATGGAACTCTATAAAGCCGAGCCATTATCAGAAAAGAAAATATACGACGAATATCGCGAATATGCTTCATTTTTTAGCAATATGATTATAGATGGTTCGTATTACCTCAACAGCGCTTATGAACAGAACAAGAAAATTCTGTTCGAAGGTGCCCAGGGAACTTTGTTAGATATTGACCACGGTACTTATCCATTTGTAACATCGTCTTCTCCAACTGCGGGAGGAATCTGTACCGGCACGGGTGTTGGTCCTACTCGAATAAATGATATTATTGGGGTTGCGAAAGCATACACAACTCGAGTGGGAATGGGACCATTCCCAACCGAATTATTTGATGAGACCGGGAAACTTCTTCAGACGCGCGGTGGCGAGTTTGGAGCGACAACAGGTCGTCCACGACGCTGCGGCTGGTTTGATGCACCCTTGGTTCGATATACGGCACGAGTTAATGGCTTAAAACAAATCGCGCTGACCAAATTGGATGTGCTGGATGAGTTAAAAGAAATTTATATAAATGTCGGTTACACTTATAAAGATGAAAAGATAAAAGACTTCAATCCTGATTTATGTTCCGAACTAAAACCCGAATACATAAAAATGGACGGCTGGGAAAAATCGACTAAGACTGCACGTTCATTTAATGAGTTACCCATACATGCGAAGAACTATCTTAACAAGATTGAAGAGCTGACTGGTTGTAAAGTCGCAATCTTATCAGTTGGAGAGAAACGGGAAGCTACAATTCTTTCCAGAAGCTTTAAATGGTAAATACAATAATGAAACCACGCGATTTCACAGATTTACACCAGATAAATAAGAAAATACCACAGAACGCACTGAAATCACTGAATTCATTTTCTGTGTATTCTGTATTTTCAGTAGTTAATTCTTTCATATCTTGTGAGAATCTTGTGCAAATCTTGTGGTTAAAGAGGTTTCTTTGCCCAGAATCCAATTACTAAATCGGGTCTTAGCATCTAACGATGCTTTAGCGGAAGAACATCGCCGGCAGTTCGATAAAGAGAAAATCACCGCAATAAATATCATGTCGGCACCTGGTTCAGGTAAAACTGCTCTAATTGAGAAAACGGTAAAACACTTCAAAAACAAACTTGGTATTTTTGTTATTGAAGGTGATATCAAAGGTGACCTTGATGCGAAAAGAGTTTGTAAAGCCGGTGGTAAAGTATATCAAATCAATACTGATGGCGCCTGTCATTTAGATGCCTATATGCTTTCTTTTGTATTGCCCAAGATAGATTATAAAAATATTGACTTATTAATAGTCGAGAATGTTGGCAACCTTGTTTGTCCCGCAGAATTTAACTTAGGCACTCATAAAAATGTAATGCTGCTTTCCACTCCTGAAGGTGCGGATAAGCCGGCAAAATACCCATTGATGTTTTCCAAAGCAGATTTATTAATTATTAATAAGATTGATTTAATGCCTTATGTCGATTTTGATTTTAAAGCGTTATCGAAATCATTAAAAACAATTCGTCCATCATTAGAAATCATCAAGGTTTCCTGTAAGACCGGGGAAGGACTTACTGATTGGTATCGCTGGTTGGGGAAAGTCACTTTCGCAGAGCGCACTAAGAGCGCTGAGAAAAAATTACCTCGGCGGACTCTGCGAACTCAGCGGTGATACCCCTTACATTAATCCAATTTTTTGCTAATCTTGCTCCAACATTAATTCTCATTTATATTCCGTTAATCGCCCAGAGCATGGGTGCTCAGCCGGCAAAGATTGGATTAGTTATCTCAACATACAATCTAATGATTTTTCTTGCCGGGTTGGTATTTAGTCGGCTTTGTGACTTGAAAGGCAGAAAGCAATTTATTGTACTCGGTTTAGGACTTTCGACCGTAGCATTTCTCAGCCATCTCTTGATAAAAAATTTACCGTCATTGTTTGCGGTGCGGGCATTTGCCGGATTTTCACTCGGTATTTATCCGGCTGCACTCTTAACTTATGCTTATGAGAAAAACAATAACAATTTAGGCAAATTTACTGCGGCCGGTTCTCTGGGATGGGGAATAGGTTCTCTTTTGGCTGGAATCATTGCGGTTTATTACAAGCTTTTTATTATGTCGTCGATCTTCTTCTTTATTACTTTTATCATTGCACTTTTTTCACTCAAGCAGAATAAATCATGCATTAAACAAACATTCTGGGATTTAACTGTAGTCAAACGCAACTGGCGGATTTACTTGACATTTCTGATGCGTCATGCTGGTGCTTTCGGAATCTGGGCAATCTATCCGCTCTATCTGTCAAGTCTTGGGGCAAGTAAATTATGGATTGGAATAATATATAGCATCAATGCATTCGGACAGTTTTTATTTATGCCGTATCTTAACCGATATAAAAGTATGAAACTTATTATGGCGGGTCTTTATCTATCAGCGACGTCATTTGTAATATTTGCGCTGTGCCGTAATTTCTGGCAAATCCTGCCATTTCAAGTCTTACTTGCTCTGTCATGGTCATGTTTGTATTTAGGTTCTTTAAAATATCTGATGGAAAATAATCCTGAGCGTGCAACTGCGGTTGGGGTTTTTAATTCTTTGATGAGTTTCTCAGGAATTATTGGTCCATTAATCGGAGGGGTTATCGGTACATTTGGTTATCGACCAGTAATGATTTCCGCTGCAACATTAACATTACTCAGTCTGTTTGTATTTAAAGGAAAATAGTTATATATTTAACCACGGATAAACACGGATAAAACCGAACACGAATAACACTAATAAACGAATAGCACGAATAAAGACCACTATTAAGAATATTAAACTATGTCATTCTGAGGTGTAACCGAAGAATCTCTCGATTTTGTCATTCTGAACTTGATTCAGAATCTCCCTCACCTACTTTCTTATTTCCATTTTCCCTACCCTTTTCTAATTTCTAACATCTCCTTTCTGGGTTCATCTGTGTTAATCTGTGGTTGTAATTTTTCAATCTTCTAATTTTTAAATCTTAGAATCTTTTTATCTTCCAATCTTAGAATCCCCCGTGGGTTTGACCTCCTCGGTTACCTGGTAGGTGACCTACTCGGCGGTCTAGTAGGCTACCTAGGGGGCTACCTACTAGGTGACCTACCCCCTTGCCCCCCGGCTGGCCTAGTAGGTGACCTACTATGTTACCTAACCCGTTGTCTAGTAGATTGCTTAGTAGGTTACCGACCGGATTACCTAATAGGCTACTTAGTAGATTACCTACTCCATTACCGAGTAGGTAACCTACTGGGTCTAGTAGACCCATGACTCAGAAATTTTAGAAATTTAAAGAGAACCGTCCCGATGAACCGCTGCTAATTACACTTCTTTTTTGACTTCTTGTTTGGCAAGTCGCAACACCTCTAAATTTACTGGTCGTAACAATACTTGCAAGGCGAGTTAAAAGCCCTCCAATGTCTAAAGTCGCATATCTTGGGGTATGTCTTCGACTCCGACTTCAAGAATAATTTGGGGGCAGGGATTCAGAAAAATTAAGAATTTGAATATGGATTTTACAGACAATTTGGCACTTGACCGTAAAAAAATATTTGCGAAAACATGAATAACTATATTACTAATGAATCCCAAGGTACATGATGAACTTCATAATTAATTTTCATCGAATTTAATAAATCTTAATCAAATGGAATACTCGAACTGAGAGTTCGAACCGCGTGTTGTCTTATCAGTAGTGGCGGCGTAAAACTCGTACTTTTTTAATCGGTGTAATCAGAGTTTAAGGATTTTATACTTAGGGTTGAGGTCTTAATGAAAAAGATAAACAGGTTGAAGGGTCAATTAAACGTTAATATTTTCAGATAAAATTGAGGATTTTACCTTAGAGTAATATTTAAGGAAGATTAAACCAAGAGAGATACTTCAACGTCTAATATCTATATAACTATATTCTAATTAGATATGTATTTAAACAAAATACTTGACAGAGTGATAAATTTATATAAAATCAGGATATAAGAAGATGTACTTAAATTCTAAAAACTGTCAACTAATAATAAAAAACTGCCCTTTGGGCAAGGGAGGATAAAATGATGAAAAAAGTTTGGATACCAATAATTGTCGTAATAGTAGCACTTGCTACAATAATTCCAATAAGTTGTAAAAAAGAACCAAAGGAAATAAAGATCGGCTGTATAACTCCTCTGACAGGAGATGGTGCAAGTTATGGACGACAGACAAAACAAGGTGTTGACTTAGCGGCAAAAGAAATTAATGCGACGGGTGGAATAAATGGTAAAAAGATTGTTATAAAGTATGAAGATGACCAGATGACTCCTCAAGGTGGGACAGCCGCTATTCAAAAGCTTATTACAATCGAAAAGGTGCCGGTAATTATCGGAGGTTTTACTTCAACTGTTACCTTAGCTATAGCACCTATTGCGGAAAAGAATCATGTGGTTTTGATTTCAGCTAGTTCAACTGCAGATGATATTAAAAACTCGGGTGATTACATTTTTAGGAATGTTCCAACGAACTCAGCACAAGGTAAATATATGGCTGATTTTGCAATAAACAAACTAAAAACCAAAAATGGTGCAATTTTATATATGAATAACGATTATGGAATTACGCTAAAAGACGCGGTTCAAAAATGGTTTACTGAAAATGATGGCAAAATCTCATCTGTCGAGTTATATAATCCTGGCGACAAAGATTTTCGAACTCAATTATCAAAAATTCAAGAAGCAAAGCCCGATGTTATCTTTTACCCCGGTCTTTATCAAGAAAGTGGTCTAATTTTAAAACAAGCGAAAGAACTAAAGATAAAAGCTGTTTTTATTGGAGGTGATGGTTCGATTGCTCCTGAACTGGTTCAAATCGCAGGCAAAGCTGCAGAAAACTCATACTATGCGAATATGGCAATGGGCTATGGTGTAGCTGATGTTGAAATCAATAAATTTGTAACTGCATTCAAAACAGAATACGGTGAGGAACCAAGTGTCTATAGTTCGTACGCTTATGATGTTGCTAAACTTATTGCAGATGCGATCAACCGTGGCGGGTATAGTTCCGAAGGCATTAAGAAAGCATTATATCAGACTAAAGACTTCAAGGGAGTGACTGGCATAACAAGATTTGATAGTTATGGAGAGGTTGATAAACCCTTTTATATATATATTGTAAAAGATGGGACTTTTAGAATAATAAAGTAACGTTGAACAAAACAAAATCTGAAAAAGATTTGGTTGCAGCTATTTTAGCAGTCATCGCAATTTTGACCCTGCTGATAACCCTCCCCAGTTCTTTAGAATCATTCGGTCAAAAATATAAGGAATGGTACATAAAGGAGATACCCAATCTTCTCAAAATCGTTTTGATTGTAATTATATGTTTTATTTTTTTTATGATGATATATTATAGAAAACTCCCAATAGCAGTGTCTACAATATTGTTAGTAATACTTATAGATTATATAATTATCCTCATTAAGCCTATGAGGCTATTATTTAAGATAGTATTAGCTAATATACTAGGTGGTTCCGTAGTACTCCTTAATATTGAGCGTATTCATAAATTTTTTTATATACGATCTTTGAGTAGAAGATTGAAACGTTAAAATATAAGGTGGTTCAGATCATATCGAAAATCATTAGTAGAGCAGATGAACTAATAAAAGACAATTTTGTAAATAATAGTATTTATATGTCTTTTCCTCAATATGTCGCTTTGGTTCAATATAGTATTAGTTTATTTCTGACCCAAAAGATGTATAGAGAGCAACCTGATATAAATCCTATAATATTTACCGCATTATGTATTACACCATTTCAGTGGTTTAATTTTAGAATTGAACCACGGGGTACGGTAAGGATAAATAAAATACGAACCATTGATGATATAAAGATGATGTGTGCAGAAAGACATTGGATAGATTATCATGATTTTTTAATCAAACTCAATTGTTCAAATTTTATGATTGAAAAGACAGTATGCAAAGTAAAAAAAGACTTAAATTCTTGTACGAAAGGAGTTCTCCATAGAAGATTGTTCAATGAGCAAGAACGGAGTTATTGTCACAAGGATATTATAGAATCACAATTCGAATTGTATCGCTATCTCTTGACCATTAAGTTTGAACCTTCTGAGAAAATTCATTTCCCAAATGAAACGATAGTTGAACAGCAACTGGATCATTTCATATTAGTTAACAATCAAAATGAATACTTGTTACCAGCAGAAACAATTAATAATCTGCAATTACCATATAAAGTATATCCGAATGAGCATGCCTATCTAATAGTAGATGAAACCCATAAAGAACGCATTCTGCAAAATCAACAATTCAAATGCTTTTCTGTTAGAGAATTTTTCAGTAATCTATTTCAAAAATCACCATATGCATTCTTAAACTTCAAGCTTGGGGAGGGCCAATATAGCGAGATCGCAAACAATATCGGCTCAGAGGATTTTATCATCTTCGGATATCACAGAAGTGGTAACAATTACGAATGGCAATTTGCAATCCTATCAGATGTTGCAATAGAGAAACAGTTTGTCAGGGTAAGTGTTCTCCACCGAAATTTTAGTGACAGATTTAGCCACTTGACTAATATAGTAAATAAATTTCTGTCTCAATAAAGTGCGCATTTTGCTTATAAATCCGCCGTTACCAGAGAGAACTTATCCGGGTAAAGCAATGGCCCTGGATTACTTGGTGTCAGTACTTTTAGAAAATTGGTACGACGTTGATATTTCAGATCTTGATATTGTAGGGAAAGATAATCTTTTCCCAAAACTCAAGCAATATCAACCAGATGTTGTAGGAATTACAAATCTTAGCATTCAAAATGATGGTGCTAATGAGATCGCTAAACTCGTAAAAGAATTTAATCCAAACATACTGACAATCAAAGGTGGTTTTCACGAACTGTTTGGCTATGAATATTCACTAAGATATCACCATTACTATGTTGATTATGTAGTTGTGGGAGAGGGTGAAAAAACTATCATTGAAATTTTGGACGCATACACCCAAGGGGTTTTAAATACCCGAAAAAAAACAATTTCAGGAATTGCATACTACGAGAATGGCAAAATTCATTTTACGAGCAAACGCATCCCGCTTGTTCCTGAAGAATTGAATACAATTATACCGAAACGGATATTTTATAACAAACTTTATAATTTTGATGTTTTCGATGGTAAAAAAACGGCTCAAATGATGACAGTGAGAGGTTGTAATAATTCTTGCAACTTTTGTATGGAATCCAAAACAGGACCTATAGAAAGAAAAAGAAGTATTGATAGCATTTGCGCAGAAATTGATGAACTTACGAATAATGATTATGAAGCCATTTATTTCGATGATTCTACTTTTACAAGAGACCGAGACCGAGTAATTAAAATCTGTAAATTATTTAAAGACAAATACCCCGATCTAATTTGGGGGTGCAACACAAGAGTTGACTATTTGGATGAAGAGTTAATAGATCTTATGGAGAAAAGCCGTTGCGTATATTTATTTACTGGTTTTGAATCCGTTGTGCCTGAAATACTGATTGGGTTAAATAAAACTCATTTTCCATCGCGCTATCTGCAAAATAGTAAAGTTATTTACAACTATCTTGCTAAAAGTTCAATCAAAAGTAGTGCATTTTTAATTTTTGGTGCAGCGAAGAAAGTTCAATCAAACCCCGTACAATATGCACCTGAATCTTTTGAAGATGTGAAAAACTCAATCAACTTTGTTATTCAAGAACTAAAACCTTTTTATATCTCAATGAATGTTCTTAGGCTACTGCCCGGTGCTCCCTTTTCGGATAACGAAAAGTTTAAATGCATAAGACCAAACGGTGATGTAATTCATGCTGGGTATTATGACAAAGAATGGTATAGAGCGAACAACCAAAAAGACATTAGGACAAGACATCATATTTATAGAGCGTTTGAGGGACGAGGTTCTGTTGTTCCCCCCCAGATGATACCAGAATATTGTTATAATATCTTTAAATACGCAATTGACGCAGTTAATGGATTTAATTCAACGAATCATAATTACAGTTGTAAAATAGTTGTTGATAAAGCATTTGAAAATGCATACATGAAAGAAAAAAATGGCAACTACGCAGTAGTACCATTCAATGAAATTGCCGAAGATGGTTCATTATAAACAAACATATTATACTTTACGTTCGGGGTTGATAAAAATTCTGAAAATTCTGGGGACATAATACATAATTCATTCATAAAGCGACAAGCAGTTGAGTTTTGGAGTTAGTGAGTTTAAGAGTTGACTTAGCAAGTTATTAGTCATTAATTGTTGGTTGTTGGAAGTAGATTAGATTATAGACTATTGACAGTTGACTTTGAGGTAAAAGGTAATATAATCCAAAATAATAAGTTGTGAGTTGAGAGTTGTAGAGTTAAAGAGTATATGATTCAACAATTGATTGTTAATGGAATTATAGCTGGTGCAATATATGCTTTGATTGCTTTGGGATTTACGGTAATTTATCGGACAGTCAAGTTTTTTCATTTTGCGCATGGGGTAGTTTATACGGTAGGAGCTTACATTTGTTATTCAGTTGTTAGTTATTGGTTGTTAGTTGTTGGACATCTAAACATATTAGGTTGGGTAGTTGCAGTGTTATTAGGGATAGTTGGGGCTGGGATGTTGGGTGTGTTGATTGATAGGTTGGTTTATTATCCATTGCGAAAGAAGAAAGCTTCCAATATGATATTTTTACTTGCATCCTTTGGTGTTTTTATCTTAATTCAAAATCTTATTCAATTAATCTATGGTGCGCAAATTTTAACTTTAAGAACTGGACCAGTTAAGGAAGGGCATCAGTTTTTAGGAGCAGTGATTACAGATATTCAAATTTTGATATTAGTTGTTAGTTGTTTGTTGTTGGTTATACTGTGGTTATTTGTACAGAAGACGAAATTGGGTAAAGCAATGAGAGCAGTGTCCGATGATTCCATTACAGCAAGTGTTGTTGGTATAAATCCAGAAAAGATTATTTTTGTCTCATTTGCCATCGGTTCAGTGTTAGCTGGAATTGGCGGTATTTTAATTTCTTTAGAAACAAATATTGAACCGACAATGGGATTTAATGCTTTACTTAAAGGAATTATTGCGTCAATTATTGGTGGGATTGGCAGTATTCCCGGTGCAATGCTCGGCGGTTTTTTCTTAGGCATTGCCGAAAATCTCGGTATCTGGAAAATTCAGGCAGGTTGGAAAGACTGCATCGCATTCGTGATACTAATTATCTTCTTACTATTCAGGCCGGGGGGAATCTTGGGGAGTAAAACAGAGAGACTTTAGACAATAGACTATGATAATGGACGATAGACATTAGACAATAGACTATAGATACTATGGGAAGAGATTATAAGAAAATTAGAGCGTGGCAGTTAGCTGATGAACTTGCTATTAATATTTATAAAGTAACAAACGAATTTCCTAAATCCGAAATTTTTGGATTAACTTCTCAGATGCGAAGAGCGGCTGTGTCAGTTCCAGCAAATATAGTGGAAGGGGCTGGTAGAAACCATTTAAAAGAATATTTACAGTTTCTTTATACTGCAATCGGTTCGCTATATGAACTTGGTTATTACATAGATTTTTCTAATCGCATTGGATATTTAAAAGATGATGAATGCAAGAAATTATTATCACAATATGAAATTACTATAAAAACATTGCGAGCACTTACAAACTATATTGAGAAGTCTAAGGTCCAAGGTCAAAAGTCAAATGTCTAACATTTAAGGTATGGAATATTTTCTACACATTCTGGTTATCGTTGGAATTTATGCGATTCTGGCGATGAGTTTGGATGTGATTGTTGGCTATACCGGTATTCCATCGCTTGGACATGCAGCATTTTCTTTAATCGGTGCTTATACATCAAGTCTTTTAGCTTTGAATCTTGGTGTATCACCGTGGCTTGGTCTGCTTGCCGGTGGGATTCTTGCATCAATTGCCGGTGTCATTGTTACTTTTCCCGCACTTAGACTTAAAGGTGATTATCTGGCTTTAGCAACTTTTGGATTTAGCATCATCGCTTACTCAGTTGCTAAGAACTGGGTAGGTTTAACCAGAGGTCCGATGGGACTGCCGGGGATTCCGCAGTTTGAAATAAAGTTGTTAGGGATTAGTTTTTCGTTGTCAAAAGTATGGCAGTATCTTATTTTAGTTATAGTAATTGCCGTAGTAACATATCTGCTTTTGTCTATGCTTTTAAGAAGACCGTTTGGCAGAGTCTTGAAATCTATTAGAGAAGATGAGATTGCATCGCAAACTCTGGGTAAAGATACACCATTGTTCAAATTAAAAGTTTTTATGGTCGGCGGATTTTTCGCTGGCATTGCCGGTGCTTTATATGCGCATTATATTACATTTATTGACCCGTCAAGTTTTACTGTAATGGAATCAATTACAATTCTTCTAATGGTTATCTTTGGCGGGATGGGAACTTTAAAAGGTGCGGTAATCGGAGCGTTTTTACTTATCGTAATTCCTGAATCGTTAAGATTTGTTGGGCTTCCATCATCAATCGCTGCACCAATTAGACAAATGCTCTACGGTCTGATTCTTGTTATACTAATGGTCTATCGTCCGCAAGGAATTATTGGGAGATACAAGTGGAAATGAAGATGGTTGTTAGTTGTTGGTTGTTAGAAAAATGGAACTAAAAACTAAAAACGAAAAACGAAAAACTGTCTTGCGAGTGCAAGACTTATCAAAGAGTTTTGATGGGGTGAAAGCGCTGGATAATTTGAGCTTTGAGATTGGGAAACAGACGATTACCGCAATCATCGGTCCTAATGGTTCAGGCAAGACAACACTTTTTAATGTGATATGCGGATTTTTAAGACCGGATAATGGAAATATTATTTTCAATGATAAGAAAATAACTTATTTTGCACCTTATAAGATTTCCAAGATTGGAATTGGCAGAACATTTCAAATGATACGGGTCTTTCCCCAGATTACAGTTATGGAAAATTTACTATTAGCTCTACAAACCGAACGAAAAGAAGGACTTTTATATGGTTTAAATCCATTCATTAAACATAGTGATAAAGAATTAGAAGAAAAAGCAAGTATATTACTGAAAATGGCAGAACTGAAAGATAAGAGTAATGAATATGCGGGGAATTTATCACATGGTCAGAGAAGACTGTTAGAGATAATGAGAGCAGTTGCACTCGATGCTGATTTGTATCTATTTGATGAACCGACTGCCGGAGTTTTCCCTGAAGTCAGAACAAGAATCCTTAATCTTTTTAAATCTATAAAAGAACAGAACAATACAATTATTTTCGTGGAACATAATATGGAAACAGTTAGAGAAGGTGCGGAAAGAGTTATTGTGCTGGACAAAGGTAAATTTATTGCGGATAGTAAACCAAACGAGGTTCTGGATAGCAAAGTAGTTATCGAAGCGTATTTCGGAGGATAACATTGAAATTAAACTTTAACCACAGATTAACACGGATTAACACAGAAAGAAACATCTTTGGTAAAATTTCAAGTAAAGTAGATTGTTATTGGAGATGATATGTTAGAGGCGAGAAATCTGAGTGCCGGTTATAAGGGGATGAAGGTTATAAATGGGATTAATTTAAAAGTTGGTAAAGGTGAGATTATTACGATTGTTGGACCAAACGGCTCAGGTAAGACAACTGTTTTAAGATGTTTGGTTGGAATTATCGAAGAATATGGCGGAAGAATTTATGATGGAGATATTTTATTTAATAGTAATAGGATTAATGGTAAAGAACCGTATGAACTTTTAAGATTGGGCATTGCTTTTGTACCGGATGGCGGTAAGGTTTTCCCAAGTATGAGCGTATTAGAAAACCTGGAAATGGGCGGATTTATCGTTGGCAGTAGTCGGTCACTAGTGGTCAGAGAAAGAATTAGAGAAGTTTTAGAATTGTTTCCGATTTTAAAGGATTTGATAAAAAGGAAAGCAACAGGACTTTCTGGTGGCGAGAAACAGATTCTTGCTTTAGCCAAAGCATTGATTACAAAACCAAAGTTTTTAATACTTGATGAACCATCAGCCGGACTCTCGCCAAATTATACAAAAATCCTGTTTGAGAAATTGAAAGAATTAAAGAAAGATTGCGGAATACTTGTTGTAGAACAGAATGCCAAAATGGCATTAGAATATTCTGACAGGGGATATGTGATAAGACATAGTGAAGTTGCTTTAGAAGGAAAATCAAAGGAATTATTGGAAAAAGAAGATGTGTTTAAACTGCTGTGATGTATAGGCGTCTAAAGGACAATTAAGTAATCGGTAACAATATTCCATAAAAATTCTATTTATTTACAGTAAATAGCGAAAAAAACTCTTGATTTTCTAAAAATTTTTGTTATAATATATTTAATAGGTTATTGGTGGTAATTCATTAGGCACAAAATTATAAAATATGCCACGGATGAAGCACGGATTTTATATAACTACTGAATATATAAAAGACAAAGAGAAAAAGAATCTTTCTGTGTCTTTTATGATTAGTTTTTTATCTGTGTATATCAGTGGCTTAATTTTTTCTAATTTCTGTAGTTAAAGGAGAAAATATGCTCGATAAATTAAAAACGATGCTTTCTAAAGTCGATGCGGATTATGCTGATATCCGCTACGAAATTAAGAAAGATGTCGTGATATCTTTTAATGGCAAAGAACTATCACAAATTGGTTCAAATTCAACCGATGGATTCGTTGTCCGCGCGCTAAAAAACGGCGGGTTCGCAACTGCGGTCTTTACTAAAATCGAAGATGCAGAGAAAGTAGCGAAAACCGTTGTCGAAAATGCTAAACTTATTGCTAAAAATATCAAGAAACCGGTCACGCTCGCTAAAACCGAAATAGTTAAAGAGACTTTTATGCCATCCTTAAAAGAAGACCCGCGAAAAATCTCGATGGAAGAAAAACTTGAGATTATCCGCAAAGCAAATGATGTGCCGTTGAGTCATAAAGAGATTGCAACGACCAATGTTGCGTATCGAGAAGTTATTCGCGAAAAGACTTTTGTAACATCCGAAGGTTCGGAAATCCGGGAAGATTTGGTAACGGTTTCTCTTGCGGGTGAGATTATTACCAAAGACGGCAATTTGGTTCAGAATGTTAGAGTTTCAACTGGTGGCAGCGACGGTTTTTACACGATAAGAAATCCAGAAAAGGATTTTGAAGACCGCACACAAATCGCAATCAGTCTCTTGAAAGCAAAACCAGTACCAGGTGGAGTTTATAATTGCATCTTAAATCCAAGCATGGCTGGTGTCTTTACTCACGAAGCGTTCGGTCATTTCTCGGAAGCCGATATTATCGAAAATCTGCCGGCAATGCGGGAAAAGATGAAACTCGGAAGTAAACTCGGCAGTGATGTCTTAAATATTGTAGATAACGCAACAATTCCAAACCAATTGGGTTTTTATAAATATGATGACGAGGGCGTGAAGGTAAGACATATGCAACTGATGAAAAATGGTGTGCTGGTCGGACGACTCCATTCCCGAAGGACAGCAACAGAATTCAATGAACCGATTTCCGGACATAGTGTCGCAGAAGACTATCGTTTTGCACCGATTATCAGAATGGGAACAATTTTTATTGAACCAGGAACAAAAACATTGGATGAATTATTTGCGTTGCTTGGCGATGGATTATATATTCTCGATGCGAAAGGCGGACAGACTGCCGGTGAAAATTTTACATTTGGCGCCCAGTACGGATATATTGTGAAAAATGGCAAGAAGACCGAGATGATTAGAGATATTAATATTTCAGGCAACCTGTATAAAACACTTTTGGGTATAACTGCGATTGGAAATGATTTAGTCTTATCAAAACGAGGCGGTTGTGGCAAAGGGCAGATGAATATCCGTTCTTGCTCGGGAGCACCGCATGTCATTGCTCAAGGTCTGGTTTTAGGAGGTGCCTGATGAAACCCGCAAGATTAGCACAGAAAAAAATAATGAAACCACAGATTACACAGATTTCCACAGATTTCTTTTCTTACCATAATCCGTCTAATCCGTTAAATCCGTGGTTAAATAAGGATGAGGTGTAAGATGGAAAAACTTCTGGAAATGGCAAAAAAGGTTTGTAACCAAGCCGAGATTTACAGTATTGATTATAAGCAAAATGTCGTGGGATTTGAAAATGCGAAACTGCATGAGATTGATACCAAGTTTCAGTCTGGTGTCGGTCTGAGAATTATCAAAGACGGAAAACTCGGATTCGCATATACGAGAAACCTGATTAACCGCGATGAACTACTTCAGAATGCACTCAACTCATTAAAAGGCGGAGTAGAAGCAAATTACGATTTTCCATTAACCAAAGAATTGCCAAAACTTAATACCTACGATTCTTCATGCGAGAACATCACGAGCAATGTGATGGTTGACGAGTGTAATCGGATTTGTGATGCGTTGAAGAAAACGAATGGTGAAATTTCGGCAACTGCATATACTTATCTTGAGATGCTTCGAGTGCTGAATACCAAAGGAACTGATATTTCTAATAAAATAACACAGAGCGGTCTCTATTGTAATATTACATATCCTGGAACCGCATCCGGAATCGGTCGAGTCTGGCAGGCAAAGAAATTTGAAAAGATACCGGATAATGTGGTGAACGAGACGATTGAGCTGTTCAATATATCATCTAAAGAAGTCACTGCTAAAGGTGGCAAGATGAAAGTGATGTTTATGCCCAATTGCATATATGCACTTAACTGGCGAATTCAGAGCGGCACAAATTCCAAGAGCGTCTATGAGAAAGTTTCGCCGATTACCAATAAAATCGGTGAAAAGATATTCAGCGAAAAAATTACGTTTTTTGATGACCCATTGAATGATAAATATCCTGGAGCAAGAGCATTCGATGACGAAGGTGTTGCAACTAACAAGATAAATATTATTGAGAACGGTGTATTAAAGACATTTTTCTATGATTTGAATTATGCCAAAAAGATGAATAAGAAATCAACCGGGCACGGTTATCGTTCAGCCCAATGGGAAAGCGATTCGGTTTCATTGAAACCAACTCCTAACTTGAGTTATATCCGATTCCAAACCGGCAATAAATCTTTCAAAGAACTGGTGAAATCGATTGACCGCGGAATTATTATTGAAGGTGCGCTGGGTGCGCATAGCGGTAATATTCCAAATGGTGATTTGTCAATCGGTGCTAATCCGGCATTGTATGTTGAGAACGGTGAAATACTCGGACAGGTAAAAGATGTGATGGTTGCTTGTAATATCTATGAATTATTCAAGAACGTGATTGATATCAGCGATACGCTTTATTTCAGTCACTCGGGCATGATGCCGGCAATTCTTTTTGATAATGTGAGCGTAGCGACGAAAGGGTAAGAATTTAGCCACTAATAAACACGAATAAACATAAAAGAATAAGCCACTGATATACACGGATAGAAAATAAAGAGATAAAATTCCATCCGTACTTCATCCGTGGCTTATTTTTATTTCGTGTCAATTCGTGTGCATTCGTGGTTAGAAATTTATCTATTTAGTCAGAATAATTTGTGCAGAACGAGTAATGCCATCTTTTGTGAGATGACATATGTAAATACCCGGAGAAACTTTCTGTCCGTTGTTATTTTTCCCGTTCCACTTAACACTATAATGACCAGCGGGTTTAAAAACTTTATTAAAACTATAAATTAATCTGCCGGTTAAATCAAATATATTTAATTCAGGCGTGCCAGAGTCAGCCAGCCAATACTCAATCTGAACTTGACTTGAGTTTGGTGAAGCGACTTTTATTCCTTCGATTTTAATTAGATTGCTTCCAGACTCATTTATATTAGCTGCTGGCTCACCGCAGGAGAATACAATCGCAGGAATATCAGAACTCGGAATACTGAGTGCAGTTATGATTGCGGTTCGTTCGGTTCTATTTATAGGTACGGTCAAAAAGCCATTAAGTCCAAGTATCTTTGCTTGCATTAAAAGTTGGAACCCAACAAACCCGGCTTCCTGCATAGGTCCATAACTACTTGTATCACCAACACAGATGATAAAATACACCGGTGCCGCTGATGGTATTTTAGTTGAAGCCGCACGAAGTTGTGGTCTGCGGTCTTCGTTGGTAATTTGTTCTAATCGATGGTCAGCGGTTGTCAAACCAGTGCCTGGTGGTTGACGATTATTGTATCGGTGAACTCCGGCATCTCTCACAACATATATTTTTCTGGTTAAGTAATAAGCAGCAACTGCACTGGGAACAGTTAATCCACGCCGGCCTAATCCCATATGGGGTGTAACACCATAACCTGCCCAGGCTAATTGTGAAATTTGCTGCAGGCTAAGTGCAGCGGGGTTAAAGATTGAATCTTGTTCGAGCATTGATAATATTACTTCAAATGTATCGGCTCCATTGGTCCGGGGCAAAGGAAGAGACGAATTGGAAGAGATAGCAAGACAGGTTGTATCTAAAGCAGTGGTATTGGCTCGACCATACACATTAACACATTTTATCGGATGAGTTGGATTCCAGTTGCTCGATGCATAATCGGCCGCATATTTCATCGGACAAGTAGCAACGTTAGAATCTCTGAATGAAATCCCGGCAAGTAAACCGGCTTGTACTAAAAAACCGGTCTCTTCATGACGGTCGGTCGCAATACCAACTTCAAAAGCAGAACCAGACGAATAACGATGATTACCGGCAAGATGTAAGACAAGCGTGTGATTGGCTGAATCATATCGATAAACATTGGTCGGGGTCGCAACATAAATTTCCCGATAACTTCCAATTCTCGGGGCTTTGTTCGTCGCCCATAAGATATTAGAAAGAACTTGATTAGACAATGAACTGGTAAAACCAGAATGAACCGAATAGCGATTATTTGAGAGAATTTCAAATGACTTATTATTTATAATTGGTACCGGTAAAGACTCAATCTGTGCAGATACCACTGAAAATAATGTAATTATTGACAAAGTAATTAAATAAAATGTTTTCATAATAGAATTATAAGTCTGATGTTTTAAAATTCAAGTTAAATAAATATACCGCAGAGAAATCAGAAGTAACAGCGAAAAATAAAACCACAAATATACACAGATGAACACAGAAAGTAAATTAGACATTTACCGTGAAAGCACAAAATAAGAAATAACACGAACTCGTTTAAAGACATCTTCGTGGGTAAATTTGCACTATTGATTTTTATACCTAATCTCGTTATTATACCATTATGAGAATATGTATTTTAGGTGCGGGTTTGCAAGGCAGAGTCGTTGCTAAGGATTTAAGTCGGAATAATCATCAGGTTACAATATTAGACAATAGCAAAGAAAATCTTGCGAAGATAGATAAGAAATCCAATATTAAAACTCAGCGGTTTGATGTTACCGAACGTGCTAAACTGATAAATTTTATCAGGAATTTCGATATTGTAGTTGACGCCTTACCAGCCGACCTTGGATTTTACTCAATGGAATGCGCAGTCAATGCCGGTGTTGATATTGTGGATTTATCCTATTCGGGTGAAAACCCATTTCTACTTAAAAAAGATGCAAGGAAAAGAAAAATCAGAATCGTGCCGGATGCGGGTTTTGCACCAGGTTTAAGTAACATATTAATTGGTGAAGCATATCGAGAACTTAAGAAAATTGACAGTATTAGAGTTCTGGTCGGAGGTATGCCACAAAATCCGATTCCGCCGTTTAACTATCGCTATACCTGGTCACCAAATGATTTGGTCGCGGAATACACTCGAACTGCGCGTATTGTCAGAAATTTCAAGACGGTAAATTTAGAAGCACTCAGCGGTATTGAGAAATTGAAGGTTTCAAAGATCGGTCGATTGGAATGTTTTTACACTGATGGTTTGCGAACGCTGATTAAAACCTTAGAAAATGTCAGAGATATGGAAGAGAAGACAATCCGTTACCAAAGACATGCGGAACTCTTAAAGGCGATTCTTAATTATGGATATTTTGACAATGGTGCAAATCCTTTTAATAATCAAGCAATAAAACCAAAAGAGTTTGTGACCGATTTATTAAAGACCGTATTAAGTCAGGGAGATGATAAAGACCTTACAATTCTAATCATTGAGATAAAGAGACGAAATAAAATTAGAAAATATAGTTGTATTGATTATTATGATGAAAAGAACAAGATTACCTCAATGGCTCGAATGACCGCTTATACTGGTTCAATCATTACCCAATGCATTAAAAATTATCCGAGCTTCGGAGTTATTCCACCGGAATACCTGGGGATGGATAAAGACACATGCAGTTTTATAAAAAGTGAAATTAGGAAGAGAAATATAATTATCAAAGTTAATAATCTGTAGATTTAATGCAAAATTCAAAAATCAAAAGTCAAAATAACAATTCAAAACTCAAAAATAATTATCTTTATCTGTGTACATCTGTGGCTAATTTATGGATAAAATAATAGTTCTCGATTTTGGCGGGCAGTATTGCCACTTAATATCCCGAAGGATTAGAGATTTAGGTGTCTATTCAGAAGTTATGCCTGCCTTTACGACTAAAGAAACATTAGAGAAAAATCCTGACCTTAAAGGCCTTATTCTTTCTGGTGGCGCCGCATCAGTCTATGACAAAAACTCTCCGAAATGCGAGAAAGAGATTCTAAGATTAACAAGAGGGAAGAGGCAAGAAGCAAGAGACAGGATTCCTATACTCGGCATTTGTTATGGTCATCAGCTCATTGCATTCCTTGAAGGTGGTAATGTTATTTCCAGCACCGTCGGTGAATATGGAATCACTGATTTAACAATGCTAAATTTTGTAGGGCAAGGCTTCAGCCTTACTAAAGGTCTTAAGAAAACAGAAAAAGTCTGGATGAATCATAAAGACATTGTTAAAGAATTGCCCAAGAATTATTCAACTATCGCATCAACCAAACATTCCCGAATTGCGGTATTTGCTAATGAAACAGATAAAATCTATGGTGTGCAATTTCATCCCGAAGTTACACATACCGAAAATGGCACTAAAATCTTAAAGAACTTTGTAATTGATATCTGCAAAGCGAAGAGAGAATGGGATGCCTCGCATATTATTAACAATATCAAGCAAGAGATTAAAGAGAAAATCGGCAATCGAAAAGCAGTCATCGCTCTATCTGGCGGAGTTGATTCGTCAACCGCAGCGATTTTAGTAAAAGAAGTAATCGGCAAGAATTTATTTGCGGTTTATGTCGATACCGGTTTAATGCGATATAAAGAGACTGAGCTTATGCAAGAGATTTTTTCGGATAATGTTACCACGCGCCTTGCTCCTGCGAAAAGCAGGCAAACATGGAACGATAGAAAACACGAAGAAAAACAAGACTCTTTTTCGCGCTTTCGTGGACTTTCGCGCCTTCGTGGTAAATCTTATGGTCTTAATCTGAAAATCGTTCATGCCGAAGATAGGTTTTTTAAAGCTTTAAAAGGGGTCGTCGCACCAGAAAAAAAGCGAAAGATAATTGGAAAATTATTTATTGATATTTTTGATGAAGTTGCTATCAAAGAAAACGCTACAGTTTTGATTCAAGGCACAATCTATTCTGACCGAATTGAAAGCGGTATTACTAAGCATTCCTCAACCATTAAATCACATCACAATGTCGGCGGTTTACCTAAAGAGATGAAACTGGAATTATATGAGCCATTAAGAAACTTGTACAAAGATGAAGTGAGAAAACTTGCGGCAAAAGTAGGATTACGAAAAGATATTATTAAGCGTCATGTTTTTCCAGGACCTGGTTTAGCGGTTCGAATTATCGGTGAAATAACACCACAAAAAGCTGAGATTGTCAGACAATCGAGTTATATAGTTGAGCAGGAACTGAAAAAAGCCAATCTCTATGAAAAAGTCTGGATGGCATTTACGGTCTTTTTATCAATCAAGAGTGTCGGAATTCAGGGTGATGCTCGGAGTTATAAAAATCCACTCGTTGTCAGAATCATTGAATCCAAAGACGCAATGACCGCCAATTTTGTAAAGATTCCTTATGAGATTTTAGAGCGAATCTCAACCCGCATTACGAATGAAATCAGTGAAGTCAATCGGGTTGTCTACGACATCTCCAATAAACCACCTGCGACAATGGAGTGGGAATAATACTAATATTAAAAATTAAATATAAAAAATTAAAAACACATATTAAAAATGTAAAATCAATGATAAATTGTTATAGCTTGACAAAGGGTCAATTTTATTTGTAATATGTGTAGATAAAAAATAATTGTTTATTGATATTATAATAAATATATGAAGGAGAAAATTATGGAATTTACTCTGACCAACTATATTAATTTTGCTTTAAGATATGCGGAGTATGATAAACTTGAAGACGGTTCTTTTGTCGGCACAATACCGAAATGTAAAGGTGTGATTGCTTTTGCAAAATCCCTACGAAAATGCGAGGATGAACTCCGCTCAACCTTAGAGGACTGGATTATTCTGGGATTGAAATTAGGTCATCGCCTACCTATAATTAACGGAATAAATCTAAATAGGAAACCTAAGCGTGAGTCATTGGTCGCCGTGTAAACGGAAACTACAGTTGATGAATTATAAAAGTTATAACATGAAATTAGTTATATTTCCACAAAGAATTACCCAATGTTTCAAAAAACGCATGAGTTTGAGTCAATAGATATACTCTATAAAGATATCATCAGGACTGTAACAGAACCCCAAAACTATTTTTCTTCAGAAGAATATCATGTTCTTAAACAATTAGCTTATATGGTCTTTGATAAAGTAAAATCAAAATGTGATTTATTTTTAGGAATTGTTCGTGGTACTAACAAAGGGAATGAAATTGGTCATCCGGGTATTGAACGAGCGATGTGCTTTCCTTCGCGATTTCTAAAGAAGCCATCAACAATAGATCTACCAGATACGCTAAGAATGTTGATTGATGATGTTATTGATAGCACTTTTTACTTAGGGTTAATAAGTCACTTGTATCTTCATACATTTCCTACTCGAAGCAATGTCGAACGAATAGATATAGATAATCTTATCTACAAATGGGGATTACAAGCTTTGATAGCAGATAGGCTAATGAAAACATACAGTAAAAAAGCAAATGATTTGCCGAGGCGTGTTTTTGAATCATATTATTATTCGAAGATTGAACCTATACTAAAGAAACAGTTAAAGGTCGGATTTTGGATTCGTGGTCAATGCCGATCTTATCTCAGAAATTTGTTCTTTTCTGGAGCAAGACTTGGTATGCTGTTCGATTTAATGACAAGCGAATATTCTTTATGATTTATCGTTAGGGTATCGGGTTGTTTATGACATCTCCAACAAACCATGTGCCGTCGTCATAGCCTTTGGCGACGTACGACCCGCAACAATGGACTAAAAATTATAGTAATTTCAAAATCAAATATCTAAATCTTAAATTTTCCTATTGACTATCAAATCGTATAATGCTATGATATGCACATAAATGAAATCAGGTAACCGTGGTATTAAAAGGAGTATAATATATGTTCTATCAACCAATTGACGAAATGTCACTGCGACATTTATTTTCATCCAGTCAATGCGAATCAATATTAAAAATGGAGTATATTGGTCCGATATTGAATTCCTCTGGTTCACAAGAATCAAGTCCTGATTGTTTCGTCCTTGATATGCGATTTACAGCATGGAAGGTTCAGCGATGTGAATTCAAATTTATACCCGCAAGTAAAAGAGATTTTGAACAGAATGGCAAATTTGACATTGCTATCATTTGGGCATTACCTCTTAATATAAGAAAAGAACAATTATTACAGGAACTACTCCAACAAAATGGTTGCAATGAAGTTATTATTCTAAGTGAATTCAAAGTCCTTTCAGACCTTCCACGGTATAAAATTCCTCACATTAATGATTTTTATAAAATTGATGAAATGAAAAATATTCTATTGGCACTGAATCCTCCAACAGTTTATAGTGCATATATTGCAGCATCCATATTTCCAAAGGGTTTCCATATGGACCATATGGTAAGGGTTTTAACTTCTAAATTCCCAATGGTGACGAGAATGCATCCAAGGGCGAGAGCACAAATCGTCGGCGCACTTCTTCAAACAAAAATACCTATGATTGTGAAGATGTACCTAAAGATTTATCGATGGAATGATTTACTGAATCCTACTATTTCAAAGAAAATTATTAGTGATATCATCATCAATGCTGATAAAGAGATTCCAGATACCGATACAATTAAAAAATTTAAGAATGCTGATTTAGATAGAATCACGGAATAATTCTGAGAACACAATACATAATTGGATTAAATAGAAATTCGATGGAAATAGAATAAAAATAAATATGAAATTGATTGAAACAAATAGAAATTTATTGAAATTCAGTAGAAATTCTTTGTAAACTTCCTCAACAATGTTATGTTATTTTGCAGAAACCTAAAATCGCATCAATCTTGTTAAAAAATGGAGTATGATAAGGACCGGGAGAAATTTCCGCCTGAATTATTAACCACAGATTAACACGGATAAACACTAATTAGGGTAAGAGTCAAAAATGCAAAGGACTAAGATATAAGATAAACATTCACTCTTTCAATTATGATAAAGGCGTTTTGTGTTCTATTTTATTTTAATTGGTAATTGTCTAATTCTTATTCCAGACCTCTCAATAACTATAATACAGTTCTTTTTGTCCACTATTTTCGGTTGGAAAATCTCGGGACACATCCTAATTTTCCACACCCTACTTTAGGCAACTTCTTGAAGATTAAAGCGTAAGGATTGAGTTTTATTGAAAGTTGTGTGCGATATGGGGGGGCATTGTAGTAGTTCACAATTTAGGTAACAGATTAGCAATAAAAGAAAGCTTGTCAAGAGGGGTAATTTGTCCCAATCCCGAATGCCTTCTTTGATAGTTATATCTATATAAGTAGCCGTTT
>Ga0315288_10002576_pt1 | contig 23362 bp, 31 predicted proteins | sample YL17G11_20_MG_FD_203454 | JGI IMG/M metagenome (GOLD analysis project Ga0315288, IMG submission 203454) | Sediment microbial communities from Yellowstone Lake, YNP, Wyoming, USA - YL17G11_20 | ecosystem: Environmental > Aquatic > Freshwater > Lake > Sediment | place: USA: Wyoming | collected... | reverse complement strand
TGATTTCAGCCCCCTATCAGGTGCAGTGCGCGCCGCAGGGATGTTTCCCCGCTGGCTATTTCCCGTTCAATCACTTCCCTTTCCGGCTGGTATTCATCCGCCAGCCGGTCCCGCAGTGCGTCCAGGACGCGCAGCACGTTGCGCAATTCATCGGACAGGGTTACCGGGTTGGTGTCCACGTCAAGGCGGCCCACCCGGTTGGCCACGCTGCCCCACCTGTGGAACGGGCGGGGGCGCCGCGGTAATCATGGCTTGTACCCGCCCGCCGATCATGTCCGCCATGCTGTTGCCCATGTACCCCACGCCAAACGCCAATGCGTGGGTGAGCATGTTCAATTCCGCCAGCAAAGTGATGCCGGCTGCGGTTGACGTGATGGCGGCCAGGGATTCCGGCCAGTAGGTCACCCAATAGGTGCGGGCTGTAATGGTGCCCATGCCCGGGGTGCTTGCCTTGCGCATCATTGCCAGTTGTTTAAGCCAGTGCGTGGCAATGCCGCAAATGGCCATGAATACCACCACCGGCCAAACGAGTGCGTGCCCGTTCATTGCTGCCCCCTACGCTTCGGACCGGCTGGTGGGCGCCCCGTTGGATGCCAGCACCGGCAAGTTGGCCGCCACCTTGGCCATGGTCACCCCCACTGGCCACCTGTACCCCAGCACGCGGCCAGGGTCAAATGGCGCAATGCCCACATGGTTTCCCTGATTCCCGCCCAGGACCAACAGCCGGCCGGCGGTGTCGCGTCCCAGCACCAGCCCCACATGGCCGCCGCCGGTCCGTTCAAACACTACCACGCACCCGACCATGGGCGCGAAGATGGGCACGCCCCAGTCCAGCCAACCCCGGGCCCGGAACCACGCGGCCGGCAACGCCACGCCGCTTTCCTTCATGCACTGCGCCACAAAGACACCGCACCACGGGGTTTCATCGTCGCGCCACCACGCCTTAAGCCCCAACAGCCACCCGGCAATGGTGGGCGTGGTTTCCTTGCCGGGGGTTTCCGTCACCCCGATATAGGCGCGCGCGCGGTCCAGCCATACGGGGTCCCCGTTCATCGTGCCGCCCTCCGCCTGGTGCGGTGCTGTGGTACTTACGCCGCGTCCGGGTTTATATCGTCCAGTGCCTTGGCAATCGTTGCCAGCCGGTCCGCGGCCGCCACCAATTCCGGGGACGCATTGGGCTGCGCTGCAACTGCGGCCAGGATTTCCGCGAGTGCCTTTGTCAACTGGTCCGCAACGGCATTGAGCCTGGCCGCCAATTCCACTTGGGTTTCCATGATTAGCTCCGTTTTCGCGTTTATGAGAAACAGCAACCGCATTAAATGCGGGGATGGGGACACGGTGCAAGGAATTTTGAACCAACTGCACACGGCAATGCGCGCCCGGGTCAACCGTGTAAGGGCCATGGCGGTTTACCTTGTCCGTTCCGTATGCTGTCGGAATTGCTCCGCCAGGTCGCGGATCGCGGCTATAAATTCTTTGCGGTCATCATGCATTTCCACCCGCAAGTCTATGATTTGCTGCTGCTGCGCAACGGACACGGCTTTTAGCGAAGCAATTTCCTGCGCGGCCTGCGGGGTCATGCTGCCATTGCGGTTTTGCAGGATCAGCACCGCATCCGCGTTTTGGGCCACTTTCTGCGCCAGGATGCCCACGGAAAACGCGGTGGCGCAAATGCTAAGTCCGAGACTTACCAGCGATGGGACCGAAAACAGCGGGCTGCGTGCATTGCGCCGGGATGCGTTTCCGTCCTCTATTTCAATTTTGCGCGTGGTCACGTTTCCACCGTGGAGCGTCCCGGTGAAAATGTCGGACTGCACTAAAAAATAACTGAATGTCGCGGCCGGCGCAACGCGGCCGGCTGGCGTCAAATGGAAATGACCAGCACCAAACCGCCGCCGCCCGCGCCGCCGCTGCCGCACGTGCCGCTCCCGTTGGTGCATCCGCCGCCGCCGCCGCCGCCGCCGCCCGGAAATGCCCCCTGCCCGCCGTTGCCGGAACTCTGGTTTGCGGTTTTGTTGCCGCCGCCGCCGCCGCCGCCCTTCCCGGCCACGCCGGTTTCCGTGGTGGACGTGGCGCCATTGTTCGCGCCGCCGGCGCCGCCTGCGTTGGTTGTGTAGCCGACAAGGGCACTTTGGTTTCCGCTGTTGCCGCCTGCGTACTGCGTGAAAGTGTCATTACCACCGCCACCGCCGCCGCCCGTGCACGCAACTAACCTTACCACGTTGTCCGCGGCTGCGGTCCCGGCAGATCCGCCGTTCCCCGCGCCGCCGCCGGCCCCGTTGGTGCGGTTTCCAGAACCACCGCCGCCGCCCGCCGCGGTGCCGGTGCCGGTGGCACCGGTGCCCTTGAGCCCACCATTTGCGGTTAAAAACCCCTCAAATGATGCCTTGCCCCCGTCCCCGCCATTGCTGCCGTTGCTGGTGTCCGTGGGCCCACCCGCGCCGCTGGTGCCGGCCGCGGCAATGGTCACGGTGACGGATGACGGCATGGTATTGGCGCGGAACCACCCCTCCGACCGTCCGGCCGCACCACCGCCGCCGCCGCCGCCGCGTTCCAGTCCCGCAATTTGCTTGCGCCCGCCGCCCCCGCCGCCACCACTGCCGGTGCACGCAACGTAAATCCATTTTGCGCCGGCTGGCTTATTCCACGTTCCGCTTGCGGTGAATTCCTGTACGTCCATGGCGATTGTCAGGTGAATGAAATAACGATGACGGACCCGTGCCCGCCGTCCCCACCCTTGCCGGAATTCCCCGCCGCATTGTCCGCCCCCGCGCCGCCGCCGCCGCCGCCGCCAGGGGTCGCACCGGCGCCGCCGCTGCCCGCCGGCGCCCCGGCCGCAATGCGCGACCCGCCGCCGCCACCACCCTTGCCGGCAAAGAATGATTGCGCTGTGCCGTCATTGCCGTTGCTGCCGCCCGCCGCGCCCCCGGTCACCACTGCATAGCCCACAATGTTGGCAAAGCCACTGGAATTTCCGCCTGCGTTGGTGGTTCCGCCGCTTGACTTTGCCGCGCCACCGCCGCCGCCGGTGGGCACTTCCCCAAAGGTGGTGGATGCCGCCCCATTAGCCCCTGCGCCGTCGCCGGAACTAGCGCCACCCGCGGTGCCGGATAACGCGGCCGCAAAATCAAACCCCACGCCGGCCGCGTCCGACACGGTGCCCTGTGCGGTTCCAATCCCGCGGCCGCCGCCAGTCGCATTGCAGTACGCGCCAAAGGATGATTGGCCGCCCGCGGTGCCATTATTTCCGCCGGATGTGTTTGCGGAAACCGCCGTCCCGCCGGTCCCGCCGGTCCCCACCGTTACGGATTCTGTGGTGCCCAAAGCACTTGCGCGCAGCCACATCCGGCTGGGCCCGCCCGCGGACCCGCCGCCACCGCCCCAGGCAATCAAACCAGCCGTGGAGCGGCGTCCGGACCCGCCACCACCACCCGCCCCAATGCAAATGACATACACCCATTTTGCCGCGGCCGGCTTGCTCCATGACGTGGTGCCCGGACTGGAGAAAATTTGCACGTCAGGCATAGGACACCACCACCACCAGTCCGCCGCCGCCGGTGCCGCCCGCACCACTCGCGCCGCTGCCCACCGGTGCCGTGCCACCACCACCGCCGCCGCCGCCTGGCACCGCACCGTTGCCGCCCGTGCCCCCAGTGCCGTTTGCAAATGTGCTCGCGCCGCCGCCGCCGCCGCCGCCGCCATACAGCCCGCCCCAATCGCTCCCGTTCGTTCCGGGGCTACCATTGCCACCGGCGTTGCCGTTGCCGCCGGCCGCGCCGGAATAGCCGGACACGTTGGAAAATGTATTGGCCCGGCGCCCGTTTATGGTGGTGGTCCCACCACCACCGCCGCCGCCCATCGGGCCAATCACCCGGTCCGTGCTGTCTGCATTGACGCCCGCGGTGGCGGACCCGGTGCACCCGGCATTGCCTGACCGGAAATTCCCGCCGCCTGCGGTGCCGCCTGCCACGGACGCGGTGTTGCCGCCCACACCCCCCAGTCCCGGACCGGCTTGCAGGTATTGGCCGAAATTTGACGCGGCCCCGTTGCCACCGTTGCCGCCGGCCAACGCGCCGCCGCCACTTTTCGCGGCACCGGCACCACCGCCGCCGCCCACCACCACGGAAACGCTACTGGGCAAATATGACCCATTGAATGCGGCGAACGTGATGCCGCCCGAACCACCGCCGGCGCCGCCCCCGTTGTTTCCGTAGTAACCGCCGCCGCCACCGCCACCCGCACCCACGCACAACACTTCAACAAATAATGCCCCGGTGGGTTTGCTCCAGGTCGCGTTGCTTGTATAAAACTGAATGTCGAGAATGTCCGGGGTGGCGCCCGCGGACGCGCCGCCGCCGCCCAACAATAGCGGAATCATGCTCACGTCAGGATTGCACCCATGACCACCGCCACGCTGGCGGACTCAAACCACAGGGATACAAAACCGTATTCTGACAACGTGCGGTCACCGGTGGTGGTCGTGCCCACCTGGCGGAGCGTAAAGCCGGACCCCTCAATGATGGAAATGGGGGACGCGGTATTGTTGTAAATCGAAAACGCATCACCCGCCGCAAACGTCGCGTCCGGGATCGTTATATTGCCGGACGTGGAATAACACTTGCCCACGATGGTGGCGGCCGCTGTTCCGCCGCTGGACGCCACGCGCGGCACGTTGCGGAAACCCACGCCGGACGTGTCCGCGGGGTCCTGCCACTTGCGGCCCGCCAGGGTGGTGGGGTCCGCGGTCAACAGTTGCCCAGCGGTCCGCGGGGCCAACCGTTCCAGCAAATCCGTGGCCGGCACCCGGCGGCCAAATACCGCGGCCGCGACTGTCGCGTTTGCACTGTTGCGAAATGTCGGATTTGGCAAGGTGCCCGCCAGGTCACCCCCGAGCAAAAATAGCGGGTTTAGATGTTGCGCGGCCACGCTATGAAATCCGGTTAACGTACCCGGTAAACAGCAATTTGCTTGCGGCGGATGCAAACGCGCCCACCACCATGCCACTGTTTAGCACTTGGCCGGTCATAATCGGAATGGGCCCACTGTTGGGCGGAATCGGGACCGCTTTGCACACCAGTTGGTCCGGGTCCGAAACCCCGCCCCATTCAATGGTCAGATTAACCGCCGCGGTGTCGGTGTTGGTCACCCACAAATAAATTTCATCAAATGACACGGTGCCAGCCACCGCGGTGTGCAGCGTGGTGCCCGCGGTGGCGGTTGCGGTAACTTTGATGGGTTTACCGCTGGTGGAACCGGACAATAAAACCCTTGAATATGACGGCATGACAGGTTCCCCTATGGTCCAAAGACTTGGCGGGCAATTTCCGCACTGGCGTCCGAGAAATCCACCGCCAGCGTGTCATCCGGGCTGAATACCAGCCCGCCGCCTTGCAGTGAGAGTCCAGTGCTGGTGAATAGTTGCGCGGCATTGTCTGCCGCGTTGGTGCCCAGGGATGCGGCTTTGACATAGTGCGGGACATTGACCAGTGACGGCGCCAGGGGCACACGCAAAATTCCCTTGCCACTTATCAACACCACGCGGTCCCCGTCCAGTGACGTTGTTTCATAGGCGGACGTTCCGCGCAGCCCGCGCCGGAAGTCTCCCAACGTCCACACCCCGCCGGCCAGGCTTGCCGTCATAAATTGCAGGATTTCCCACCGGCCATGGGCGCCAATGGCCAGCACGTTGGCGCCGGCGTCCAATTCCCCGGACGTGGCGGACACAAAGGTGCCGGAATCCGCCACCACTTCAATTGCGGATGCGGTTCCTTCAAACGCGGACACCAGGGTGCCAATGGTGGCGGCATCCTCGCATGATGCAATTGTGGTGTATTCAGTGCCGCCATTGAATGATTGCAGTATTGCGTATCCGTTCCATTCCGGCAGATACCCGCGACCCGCCGCATAATATCCTGCGTCGTTATCCGTGGGGCGCATGGCCGGAATGTCCAGCAAAATCACTTCGGTGGGACCCGCCAGTGGCACGTCCGTGGGCAGATTATTTTCCAGCGCCGCGTCATCCCCGCGCGTGGCGTAAGAAATCACCACTTCCCCGTCATCCCGGATAGCCTGGCACGCAATGATGCCCGGCAGTCCCGCGTCCACGGACACAATGCGCACCCGCTCCACGTTGCCGTCCACGGGCAACTCCACCACGTCCGTGGGGGTGCGCGCCAGGTGCGACATATCCAGTGCAAACCCGTACCCGTTGCGCGCGGTCCATGCGTCAAACAGGTAAATTTCCGCTAACTGCAATGCGGTGCTGTCTGACATGGAAATGGGCAATTGCACGTCCACTGCGTTAATGGCCGGGGTGGTCATCCTGGCGGCCAATTGTTCGCCTTGCTGGTAATCGCGCGACGGGCTCGCATAGGTCACCCGCATGGTGCGCGGTAATTCCACGTCCTGTTTGCGAGTTACCTCCACCGCCGGCGGCCGGTCCGATTCGGACTCATGGGCGCACAGGTCATCCGCCGTCAAGGTGACCAGTGGTGCGGCGCCGCGTTCCACAAAGACCAGTTGCCCGCCGGATTCAAACGCACCAAATAATCCAAACATGGCAACGGGGTTAATTGCTGCGCGTCCGTCCGAATTGCTGCCCACCACGTACCCGTCACACATGCTGTCCAGGTCCGTCACGTCAATTTGGCCCGCGGTCAAGCCGGCCCGTCCGCACAGTGCACTTACAATGTCCGCCACCGGCACCGGGAACACGTTTACCACGTCATCCGGCGCCACGTTTATGTACCCGTAAGACTGCGTGGCCGGATAGTGCACCCCATAGGTTAGCCCGCCCGGCATGTCGCCGGCGGCCACCGCCGCGTCATATGCCGCAATCCAGAATGCCGAATCTGAATATTGTGCGTGGCCCACGGGGCGCGCGGGGCTCAAGGGGTATTTTGTGACGTTAAGCCCGGACGTGGTGTATTTTTGCAACACCTTATAGGTGGTGGAATTGTCATATGCCCACACCGCGCCACGCCACGTTTGCCCCATTGCGTCAATGAAATAGCCCGGCACGTCCGGGATGGCAATATACGCCGGGTCATCGGCGGTGTCCGTGGGTGGCGCCGGGGTGCGCGTCACTTCCACTAAATCATCCGACTTCCATAAATAGTAGGGTGCGGCCGGCGCATATGGCGTGTACCCGGAATCAATCGTAACCGGCAAAAATGCGGCTTCCCCAATGCTGGTATTTCCGGTGCTGCTGTAGTACCAAATCCCGGTGGACTGAGAGGTGGGCCCGCCAAACCCGGACCACCAATTGAGCGTATCCGGCGGCATCATTTCGCCCAGGATTGGCGCACCCGGAGTGAACATCACACCCCACGCTAGTGATTCATTTATCACGCCACCGTTGGGGGTCCCCCCCGCAGTGGGAACTCCCGGCACCGTGTAATTGATGGCAACAAATATGCGCACCCCCTCATACGGTGACGGGTCGCCCGCCATCGGATATGCCGGCATGTTGTCATTGGTTAACCCTTCAACTTTGTACGCAAACACCCAATCCGCATAACCGGGTTTGTCTGCCGCGATATACGCCGCGAGTGTTGAATATGCGCCCGGCCCGCCCCCGCCAATTCGCGCGTATTCGTTCACATTTCCATAGTTGACAGGATCGTGCTCGCCCAACCGCCACGGAAACAATTGATCATTGGCATAGGAATCAAAATCCAAATGCTCCGGGGTGCCGTTGGTGTAAATTTCGAAAAGAAATTCCGGCGCACGGTTTCCATAGTCCGCCAGTTGTAAATCTTCAAAGACCACATAGCCCAGGTCCATGAATGCGGGTACGTTCCCCACCCCTTCGAACGATTCAATTACGGGGTCCGCAGTGGTTTGGGTGCCATCGTAAACCGTCATTATTCGTTCAAGTGAATCGCTCGCGCCCAGCGAGCGCATCATTTCTTCCAGCATTGCCGCGATTGCCTCGCCTATCGCTGTTCCGTTATTGCGATCATGCGCCGCATCTATAACGTCCTGGTGTGGACGTTTGCGCGTGTATATCAATTTGCCGTTGGCCCAAATTCGGCGGATGCCTTGAAACGCGCGGGTGCCCGGCGTTGCGGACTCCGCCAGCGCAATGGCCATGCTTTGGGAATACGTGTATGAAATCTGCGTTTGACTGGGCCCGCCTTTGCCGCCTGCGGTGTCTTTGTGTTTTGTTTCCTTTAGATCGCTGGCCCAAATGACGTTGCCGGAGACTGCATACGTACCAAACGCCAACGGCAACGTGGCGCCCACCACGGATGATTGCGCTTTAAGGTCCTCCAGCCGCGGGCCGCGCACCGTGGGCAATGGCAACGGGTCCACGATGGACCCCGCCATATATCCCCAGTAAGCCCCCTTAAGTGCGCCGGCGGGCCCGCCCAGCACAAAGCCAATGATTGCGCCGCCAACCCCGCCGACAATTTGACCGGTGGACATTCAGTACACCACGCCCGGCAACTGCCACGTGGATGCCGTCATGCGCAGCCATCGGCCGCGGTAACCGTGTTCCACCACGCGGCCCATTCTTTCGTTGGAATGAATCAGGGTGGGCCCGGTGCACAATGCGACGTGCGCCGCCTCCCGGGTCCACCGCAGCACCACCAGGGTGCCAGGTCCCGGATGTTCGACTGCCATGCAATGCTCCGCAATGCGGCGGGTCAACATATCGTGCGCCGGGATGCGCCCATAGGGTCCGGTAGTGAAATCCGGGGCCACGATGCCCAACGCTTTACATACCCCCACCACCATTCCAACACAGTCCACCCCATCCCACGTGGTGCCCTGGTGCAAGAATGGACGCCCCACCCATCCGCGCGCCTCCGTCACCACCATACTGGCGTCCACCGTCATACCGGCCCGGACCCGCGCGCCGGTCCGCGCAGCATCTTATAGGCGCCCGGGGTGAATACGCCAAACCCGCGGAACCGCAGCACGTTGTTAAACCGCAGTTTGCAGTCCGTGTCTTTTTCTTTGTTGCATCCCGGGTGCATTGCAAACGTGTCCCCAACCTGGACGGCGGCCGGCATTGGTTCATGCAGTGCAATGGAACCAAACACCGCGCCGACGGCATCCTGTTTAATTTCCCGGGTGTAACCGGCATTCAGTCCGGTGACCCCCACCAGCTTGCCAAATATGTAATCGCCGGCCACTCCGCTGGAGGAATCCACCGCCAGCGAGCACGTAAACAACCGCCGCGACGTGACCGCGGACACGGTGGCGGCCACAATCAATGCCGACGGGTCCACGCCACAGCGTGCGTCCCCAAGCTCCGCATTGCACGTGTCAGAGCACGTGCGCAAAAGTGGCTGCGTCAACCGTTGCGCGAGCCCGCGCACTTCCGCGGTGTATCTGCCCTCACTGGTGCGGCGGATATTCCCAAGGTATGCACCTGGCAACTGCACCTGGCCGCCGTCCGGCGCCGCCCAGTTGCACAGAAACACCTTTAGTGCCGCATCATCAAACAACCCCGCTTCAATGTCCGCGGCAGTCAATCCGGTTATGAATGAGTCCGGGTCCTGCACTCCGTCAATTTCCGAATTGTCCGGCGACAGGTCACCACCCGCGCGCACGGTGCTGGCTGTTATGCCGGACGTGCTCAAATAGGTCCCGGCCAGGGCGCCGGTGGTTATTACCACGTCGCGGTCACACTGGGTGCCGCGCACCACTACACCGTCCTGCCGCGTAACTGCCCAACACACCGTCAGGCTGGTGACTTCACCCGCAATGTGCGCTTGCAGTGGCGCCGGAATGGTGTGCATTAGCTGGCCACCCGCAATTCCCGCAAGGTGAATTGGGCGGACTGTATTCTAAGGTTGGCCACTTCCACCGGGAATTCCGAATCAAATCGCACTGGCACATCAAATTCACCACCCCAGGTGAGAGTCCCGGACGGGGTGAAATTTAGCACCACCAGTCCGGTGGTGTAGTCCACCGTATAGTGCGTGGTTTCTGTTTTCTGCGTGCCATTGTCCGCCACCAGGATTGTGCCCTGCACCGGCTTATATATTTCCCGGCGCTGGCTGTTGCTGCCGGCCACGTAGTCTTTGCACAACTGGTATGCGTCCGGGGACTGCGTGGCGTCCAATATCATGGGTTGGTCCAACGCACTGGGCGTTTCCCCGACGCGGCATGAAAGATAATCCACCGGGTCTCGGAACCGAAAGCCATACGCGCGGCCACCCACAGCGTGATAAAACTCCAATGCCTCTTGGATTTCAGCTTGCACCCGCGGGCCCACCGTTGCGGTGTAACGTGTCAACGGACGCGACCAATTGCGGTTGCGGGTTTCAATTCCGCTGGCCCGTTCAATCACCGTGACCGAATACATGGGCTCCGCCACAAAGCCAAAAGACGGACAGCCCGGAAACCGGGGAGACTCCAGAAACATTAGTTATTCCTCCGGCTGGCCTGGCTGAGTCCGCGTGCGGCCGCCGCCGCAACCTGTTGCTGGGTTGACCGTGACACGGTGCCGGCCGGTGCCGCAATACTGAAATTTTGCACCACGGACGGAATGCCCGCGGACCCGCCAGGGGTGGCCGCCGCCAGCCCGCGCACCGCGCCCGGCATCGCGGCGCCCACCAGTCCGCCGACCGCAAACCGCGGCAACCGCGATTCCAGCGCGCGCAACGTGTCCATGGGTCCATATTGGATACGCTGCAACAGGTTTAATACGCCGGGCTGGCGCACCTTGGCGGCGCTGGTCACAAACTCCCCGCGGTGCACCACGCCGGCCGGTTGCAACGCCGGACCGTCCCCGGTGTACCCGCCGGCCGCATAGCCCGGAATGTATTGGGCTGTGATTTCAATGGGCGCCAGGTCCCCGCCCCCGCCGCCACCCAAGAGTCCGCCCAGCCAGCCCAACGCCCCGCCGCCGGAACCGGACGCCAGGCTGGCCAATGCCTCTTTGGCTTTGTTTATCCAATCGTCAAAGCCGGAAAATATGGCGTCCGCAATCTGCGCGGCAATGGCTTGCGCCGCCATTTGCAACAGCATTTCCCCAAACTTTCGGCCCAACCCGTCAATGCCTTCCGAAAACGGGTCCACCAAAAAGTCCGCCACGATGCCTTGCACGTTCCGCTTTGCTTCATCGGAAAATGCCTGGGCAGACTTTTTGCCAGCCTCCGCAAACGTCCTGTCCACCCCTTCCACCGCAGCTTTGTAGGCTTCCGGGGATAAGTCCCCGCTGGCCAACAGCCGCGCCAATTCCTCCAGCCTCAAACGGTATTCCGTCACCGCATTGCCGGCCGTTATGTAGTCCTCCACGGAATCCGCCACCGCGCGCCCGTAGGTTTCCTGGTCGCTGCTGTTGGCGAATAATTCTTGCAGGTGCTCCAACTCCAGCGCATAGGCTTCCGCCGCGGTCCGGGTGGCATCGTAAATGGATGCTCGTTCCCTTTCCGCGTCCGCCGCCTTTTGCGCGTCAACGGTGGCCTGGTAACCCTCCAGCAAACGCCGGGTCAATTCCTCCTGGCTCAATCCAGTCTCACGCAGCACCTTGGCCAATTCACCCTGGGTGACACTGTAGGCAAATGCCTGTTGCTCCGTCATGCCAATGGTGATTGCTTGCTCTTGCAAGGCTTTAATCTGATCCTCAATTGCCTGCGTGGCGGTGGCGGTTATGTTTGCGTCCACGATGGCGGGCAACGCGGTGCGGAATGGCGCCGCGGCCGCGCCCATGGCGTCCAGTGCTTTGGCCACGTCGCCGGTGGCCACCGAATAGCGCAGCAACTCCGCCTGGGTCATGCCCAGTGTTTCCCGTTGCTGATTCAGTTGCGCAATGAAGTCCTGCACCTTTTTGGTGGCTTGTTCCGTTTCGCGCGCCGCGTCGGATTTGCCGCCACTCTTGCCGGCCAGGGCTTTATTCAACTCCGCCGCGGCGGTGGCTTGGTATCGGTCGTACTCCTTTTGCGTGATGATGTGTTTGACCAACAGCCGGTCCGCGTCCTCCATTGCATCATTGTATTTTTCCTGCGCGGTGGTGATGTCCGCCAGGATTTTGTCGCGCGCCGTCAGGTCATCCGACGTGACCACCTGCAACCCGTTGCCGGGCCCCGCGCGGTTGCGGCCGCCCGGCGGGGTGCCCTTGCTGGTGCGGCCACCCTGCAATTTCCGCAGTGCTTCCGCCTCCGCGTCAATGGCTGCGATTTCCTCCGCAATGCGCCCCTTGTCCACCAGGAAATTGCGCTTGCTGCTGGCCTCCAGTGCATCACGCCGCGCCTGCAATTCCTCAAGTTGCGCGTTGATGCTGAATAGCCTTTCCTCCGTGGCATCGTCAAATTTCCGGCCCAATGCGTGGTCAATGCGCGCGCCAAAGTCCCCCGCCGCGTTGATCCCTTTTGCGAACAACTCTATAACCGGCGCCAGCGCCGCCGCGACGTTGCCCAGCGCCGTTATAACCGTGGTCAGGAAAACGTCCGCAGCCTGTTTAGTTTTCGGGTCCGCGAGTAGCTTGCTGAATTCCTCCAACTTGCGCGTGGCTTCCGGGAGTCCACCCTTTGCCTCCAGCAAGTCACCAAATGCGTTTTTCAACCCAATGAGTGCGCCGCCGAAATTGTTGCGTGCCGATTCGGCCGCGTTGCCAAACGTCGCGTCCAGTGCGTCCAGCATGAACGTCTGCGCGGCGGCCACCTGGCCGGTTTCCATCAAGTTTGCAATCACGTCCTTTTGGGCCGCCGAAAACAATATGCCGGCTTTCGCCAGTCGCGCCATGCCCTTTTCCGGGTCCTCCAGCGCGCGGCCCACCAGCTTGGCCGCGCCGGAAAGGTCCATTTCCATGGCGGTGGCAATGTCCAGCACGGACGCCACGGTGCGGTCAAAGTTGACCCCCTGTATGCTTTTGAACCGCAGCAACAGGGATTCCGCCACCTGGATTGAATCGTCGGTGTAGGTGGTGACGGACTGCAACTGGCCGGACAGGTCCGCTAATTGCTGCGTGGTGCGGCCCGCCGCGCCTCCGTTGGATTTAACCGCGTTGTCCAGTTTGGCAAACGCTTTTTCCGCCTCCGCCGTGGCGGCAATCACTGCGGCAATGGACAGCCCGCCCAACAGTGACGCGCCCAGGGTTTTGAAATCCCCGGCCAGGCTATTGGCACGCGACTTGAGCCCGCGGGCCATTTTGTCAAATTCACGTTGTGACGCATCCGCGCCTTGTTTGAATCCACCCAACCGCATGACCAAATCAAGGGTGAGTGTGCCCAGGCTGCGTGCGGCCATTACTTTTTCACTCCCCGCAATATGTCCATCACGTCCCCCAGGGTGGCGTCCCCTTCATCTTCGGCGGCCAGGTTGGGCATGAAGTCCCGAAACTCTGCCCGCACTCCCATGCTTTTTGCCAGCAACGTGGCGAGCATGGCAAACCCGAATTCCAGCCGCACACCAATATTGAATGTCCCGCGTTTGCGCGAATAGGCGGCCCAATCCTGTGCCTCCGCAAAACTCATGCGCTCGCGGCATTCCTCTATCGTCCGCCCGCCGATTCCACATAACACCAATTCATGCCAAAACTCATCGGTGGGCGTCAGGGTTTTGGGCTTGCCGCCTCCCCCTTTCGGTTTACGGTGTTGAATGCCTCCAGCAACGCGGACGCCAACCCGAAGTCCAGTTGATACGCCTGCGGATAGGTCATTGATTCCTGCCCGTCCACGCCAAACCGGATTGCCTCCGCAATCAGGGTTGCGGTGCGGCTGCGGTCCGGGTCGCGCCCCGCCGCAAACACGCGGTCCAGCCAGCCGCAGGACATGCGCAACACATGCACGGTAAATTCATCCGTGACGGTTTCGCCTGTCTCGGAATCGTCATGTGTCCATGTCACCTGAGTGGGCACCGGTGGGGCTTTCACAAAAGCCCCCTTGGCCCGCAGTTGGTTTAAATCCATGTCGCACCCCCGGTGCTATGTGTTGCGGTGGCCGGTCAGGTCTTGGGCGTCAACAGCGGGAAGCCCGACACCTGTACGGAAATGGTACTGGCCACCACCGCGTTGCCTGAAAAATCAAACGGCACGTCCGACAAGAAACCGTCAAACGTAAGCCAGGACCGCGTAGCCTCCAGCGTCCACAGGCTGGAATCGTTGGTGGGCGCCGCGGTGCCATCGGACCAGCCAATGGCAAACGTCAGGGGCGTGCCCGCCACATACAGTGCGTGCAACCGGACGTGGCTCGCGTCGGACGGGTCAAAATTCACGCCAAACTGTGCCGTGCCGGGAGTGGCCAACCCGGGCTCATACGAGCGCGCCTGATCCTCTAGGCACGTCGTCTCAATCTGATCGCGGGCCGCCGTCAGTCCGGAAATGGACGTGACGCACCCGATTTTGGTGACCACATCCCCGGTGGGATCAATGAACCACATTTCTGTGCCCTGGGTTTTCTTAGCCATTGCTGCTGTCTCCGTTGTTTACTGGGTCCGCTCCACAAACCAATCCACGGTAAACGAGCACCTATATGCGCGCGTTTCCGGGTCCCGCCATTCGCCATTATGCCGCACCACGTGCGCCACGGACTCTATGGCTGCCACCAGTGCCGCGGACACTTCCCGCGCCATGCTGGCCTCTTTCGCATACGTGTCCACCAGGACCGTCACCTGGTCTATGTCGGGCACGTTGCTTATGTAGTTCTCCGGGCCGCCTCCCACCAGTTGCCACACCGCATAGGGCTTTGCGCCCAACTGCGGCGCCTCCCCGAACGGATACAACTGGAACCGGCCCAAGTCATCGGACAGCAACCCTTGCAGGGTGGTGTCCGCGGAGCACAACTCAAATATGGGGGGTTTCATCGTGCACCCCCGCTGGGCGCCGCCGGCGCCGGTGGGAATTGCCGGTCAAGGGTTTTGGTCAAGTCCCCCAGCGCCACGGTGGTTACCGCGTCCACGTTGTCCGCCAGGGCCCGTTGCAAGAATGGCTGCGCCCGCATTTTGGACGTGCCGAATTCCAGAAAACGCCAGTACCACGTATCCCCGCCCGGGTTGCCCTTGTCGCCCCCCGTCGCGTAAGTCTTGCCCGCGCGCCCCTTGCGCACGTTTGCTTTGGTGTGGGCATACTGCGCCGCGCCCCCCATCACACCCACGCGCATGACCACGCCCCCTTGCTGGCGACTCTGCCGCGGGGACCATGCCACCGTGATGTTTTTCTTGACGCTGGTGGGCGTCCACCCGCGGTCAAACTCCGCGGCATTCAGTTGCGCCGCCTGTTGCACCAGGCGCATGGCCACGCGCGCCGCGCGTTTGGCGTCCTTTTTCTGCATATCTTCGGACAGTTTGGACAACCGATTGAGAATCGGCCGCGTGTCACTCATGGCAACCGAAATTTCCGCGTTGGGAGAATGCGCCCACGCCATCAGTGATAATGCTCCGCAATCCACGGCGCCATGCGCCGGGTGGTTTCCAGCCAGGGGTCATGTTTACCATGAAATGCCACCAGCCGCGCACCGGCCGGCAGCCGGCCCCCGTTGGGCACGATGTGGCTGCGGAATGAATACACCCCGTCCGCCGCGGTCCAGGTGCTTTCGCCTTTGCCCAGGCAATGGGTGATCCACCCTTGATCCGAGCCCCGCGCGTTCGCCGCGTGCGCCTCCCGTGGGGACGTGGCGGGGTTGAACCGGTCCCACACCTGGGTGCGCGTGCCGGCCCGCAGCATCATAAAACTGCCGTTATACCAGCACCACGGCGCCGGCCGCCCGGGCTGGACCGATTGCCCGCCCCAAATCACAAAATCATCCGGCCGGTCAAACAACGGGTCCAACGGACCGGTAACCACCGTGTCCAGGTCAAGGCTTACGATCCGTTCCCCGATCAATTCCCGCGCGTCCGCGGCAAACATTCTGAGCCTGCGATAGCATGAAGGATTGTGCGGCCCGGACGGACTGGGCACGTTGGCGTAGTCATTCCACAGCGGAATTATTCTCACTGCCGGGTCAATGCCGGTGGGGTCATCCGTGATGCACGTAAACCGGTGCGGCATGGCCAGGTGCCGGGCCACCATTCTGTGCAAAACATTGACAGTGCCCGGCCCAAAGTGGGACCGATACCCCGGGGGCGGTTTCCATTTCCAGCACACCACGTCAAGCACTTGGGATTTCCTGGTGGTATGGAAATGACAGCACGCGCGGTTTCCAGGTGCGGTCCCACCGCCGCGCCTGGAGCACCTTTTTTTTGCCGGCGTCCTGCGGTTGCTTGCGCAAATATTTGCGGGTGCTGCTGTCGCCCGCGTATTCATGCCGCCGCAGTTCATCCGGCAGCGTCCACACCTGGCCGGCGGCCGCGCACCGGCGCCGCCAGTCGCCGTCCGTGCCATAGAAACCGCTGAGTGCTTCATCATATCCGCCCACGTTCCAAAACTTTTCCCGCGTCATTAGCATGGAATTTGGGTGGGGGTGTATCAGTTCCCCGGTGCTCTCGCGCCTGGACAACCGATAGATGGCGGCCGGATCGTGGGCCCGGATGACCAGGTGCGCGAGCGTGTCCGCCGGCACCATGTGGTCCATGTCCGTCAACAGGCACCAGCCAGGGTGCGCGTGGTGCATTCCGATATTGCGCGCCGCCAGCCAATTCCAGCGCACGTCCACGTCCACCCGAAAGACCACAAGGTTGAAACTGCATTGCGTTTGGGCGCGCACCACCGCGCCGGCGGGGTGGTCCGGGCTGCCATCGTCCACCACGATGACCCGCAGCAACGCCCGCAGGTGCTCCGGATAGGATTCCCACAGGTGCAATTGCCGTTCAAAGAATTGCGGGTTTTCATAGTACGGATATATAAACTGAATGCGCTTTGGGTCCCCGGCTTTCGGAAACACCATGGTCGCATCATCAAAGCCCGGGGCCCCCATTACTGCCACGCCTCCGCGACCCAATGCCAGCGCCGGGCCGCCTCCGCATTCTTGGGTTTCTTGCACAGGATGACACGCGCGCCCGGCGGCCACGCCGGGCCCGGGGCGTCACTGATCCGCGGAAACCATGCGGCCGGCATGACCGCGGCGCCGGGGCACTGTTCCCCTATCCAGTCTTGATCCCCCCACAGCCGGCGGGCCACGCCGGGCACCCACTGCCGGAACAAGTGCGCCTGGCTGCCGTGATCCCACACCATGGCACTGGAATTGAAACGGTGAACACATGCCGTGCCGTCGCGCGGCCGGAAATTGGGGGCGCCGTCCGGGGCCAATGCAAACTCCGCCGGATACTCCACCAGCGGGGTCAAGTCATCCACCACCAGGGTGTCCAGGTCCAGGTAAAGCAACCGCCCGGCCACCGTCAACGTGGGGTCAAATAGCTGCACCTTTGCCCACCACCCTTTGCACCCCGGCGGCACCCGGGCGGGGCGGGTTTCCAGGTCCGCGGGCAACCGCTCCGGGTGGTCCGTCAGGCACACAAACCGGTGTGGCGGCAACGCGCGCCGCGCCATGCTGCGCAACCGCACCACATAGTCCGGGGTGAATGGCACGTGCCCGGCCACCCACACGCACAGCACTGTCAATGTCACAGCCGCACCCCCACCGCATAGCGCCGGCTGGGCCCCGCATTCACAATGGTGAATGAATAGGCTTTGACCCTGGCTAACGCGGCCCGCACCCCGTCTATTTGCAAATCGTCAAACACGCACAGGTCCCCGGCCCGCTGCAATTGCGCCAGGTGTGCCGCGTCCGCCGCCACTGCCGTTTCGCTGTGCTTGCCGTCCACAAACGCAAACCGCACCCGGGTGCCGTTCGCCACGCACTCCCGCAGCAACGCATCCGAGCCACCGCCGCGGAATTCAATGGGGGCGCCCGGGGCCGCAAACCTGGAAACGTATTCCGGCACCGTCCACAACGCGCCGTCCGCCTCCGCCACACTGTTGCGGGGCACGCGCGCCAGCGGGTCCACCGCGTCCACGGACACTATGCGCCGGTGCACCATGCCGTCCGACACTGCCCAGGACAGCACCACCGCGGAGAATCCTTTGGCTGTGCCTATGTCCAGGAACACGCCCGCCCCGGTGCTCTCCGCGATCAACTCACGTGCCAGCGCATAGATGACCCGCCCGTGCTGCCAGTTGGGCGGGTTGACTTTGTGCGGGCACGCCAGCACGCGCGCGGCCGCCTCCAGCTTGGCGCGGTTGACCGCATAGCCGCAGGATGCCTCCAGCGCAGTGACTTCCGCATAGCTGCGTGTGCACTCCGCCAGGAAAATTTCCGAATAGTCCGCGGCTGTTTTCATTTTGAAAGGGGCACGTAAATGTCATCACCGTGAATGCGCACCACTTTCCGGTAACTGTGCAACCCGAACCACTTGGCCAATTGCTTTTTGTCGCTGCCGTAGTGCCGGGCATTGCCGTTGCTCTCCACCGCAATGGTGGGCTGGCAGCGTGCAACGGTCTTTTCCGCACCGCGTAATGCGTTCAATTCGTACCCTTCAATATCCAGGTAAATCAAATTGAGTGCCGGCAATTCCAAGTCATCAATAAGAATCTGCGGAGTGTCGCCGGCGCCGGCCACGTAGGTCAACCCCTCATGGACTGCGCGCCCGCTATCGTCCCGGCGTCCACATTCCATGCGCACCGGGTCCCGCGAGCACCCCAGCGCCGCGCACACCGGCACAATGTTGGCCTCCGGTGCGTTGTGCTCCAGTTGCGCAAATAGCACCTTGTCCGGTTCGAACGTGAACACCTGGCGGAATTCCTCCGCCAATCGTTTGGCGAATAGTCCCAGGTTGCCACCCGCCTGGATTGCCGCCTTGCGTCCTTTGGTGTGGCGCAACGCCAGGTCCAATGAGTAAAGGTCGCGCACGTTCCACTTGAGACACGCACGCGTGCCCTGCATCCCGGCCCAATCCCAGTTGGGGCGATAGCCCGCAAACACCTTGTCCAATTTGCTCATGCGGATTTGCCCACCTGCCACACGGTGTTGGCGTCCACCGTGAATGCACGCCCAAACTTTTCCGTAACCGCCTGGACAACGCCGGGATATTTCGGGGCAAAGTCATGTCCGCCAAACCACCCGCCCACCCGCACCTTGGGCCACCACAGCCGCAAGTCCGAGCGCACGCACCCATATTTGTGGCCAGCGTCCAAATAGATAAAATCCAGGCTGCGGTCCGGTATGAAATTGGACGCCAGGGCGGTGGTGCAAGGGTGCACCGTGCACCGGTCCGCATACTCCCGGCCAATTTCCGCCAACCGTTCGCGCCGGTCCTCCCGCGCGAAATGGTCCACGCCAATCAAATGCAAGTCCGGGACCCCGCGCAACAGCATTTCAAACAGGGTGCCGGACCCCAACCCGAGCATGGCGCCGCGCCGCCAGCCGGCGGCCGCCACTTTCGCCACCATGCTTTCCCGGTGGTTCATCCTTCATTGGTTCCCACGGTACACGGTGCGGTCACGTATTCCGCGCCGCTTTCCTTGTCCGCCAGGAATCCGGCGGGGTTGTATATCGTCGCACCCTGCACAATCCGCATGGTGGGGGTGAGCCCCGGCAGCCAGCGAAACACAATCATGGTGGTGCACTGCGCCACCATTTGTTGCGCCGCGATAAATTCGCGCACACTCATGGGCTCAATGGACGCGGGCACGTCCGCAAACACGGTGGACCACGTGCGGGTCACTTCGCCGGTGTCCGGGTCCTGCGCCTGCACCGGCTTTTGGATGTTGACGCGGTGCCGCAATCGTCCTGCATTAAACATTGGGCAAAGCCTCCGCCAGTGTCATGCGCCGCAGTCCGACCAGTGCGCTTTTTGGGGTGCAGTTGATTAGCTCCACCCCGACCGCCGCCAGGGCTTTGCCCAACTCCGCGAAATTGTTGATCCACGTTGTATAGCGTTGGGGGGAATTGAGTTTCCCGGGGTGGTCGCCAAACCAATGTTTAGACCCTTGCACCTGGCGCATGTCAAACCCGCACAGCAAAATCCGCCGCGCGCCGCGTTGCGCCGCAATGTGCGTGGCCTGGTAACCACTATTCCCGCCGGTCACCACGTGGGTGGGCCGCGGATCATAGGGAATCGCGGTGGACAGTTGCAGCGAAAGCACTTCGGGGAACGGCAGCACGTCGCGCACCGTCACCTTGTCCCCGGCAAACTTCCGTGCGTCCGCCTGGTACTGCATCCACCACTTGGCGTCCGACGCATAGAGCATATCCGCCCAGGGCGCCAATGCCGGCAGCACCCGCCCGGTGACCGCGTGCACCGTTGGGATTCCCTGATTGTTGACTGCCACCACCCGGCACCGGCCGCGCACCATGCCCGCCACTTCCGCGGACATGCTGGGCCCGGATGCCAGAATGGCCACCGTGTCCCCGTCCCAGTCCCGTGGAATGGTCCACGGGGTGGTCATGCCAGCCCCGGGTCCCGCAGTGGATACAGCAACGCGACAATGGCCGGCGGCAAGTAACCCGGTTTCCACAGGTCCGACGTGCCCTCACGGTCCGCAAACATGAGTCCCACCAGCAACAGCGTAGCCTGTTGCACCACGTAGGGGGTTTGCGGAATGTCGCTGGAGTCCGTGACCACTTCGCCGCTGGAATCTATGAATTCCTCCGCGGCATCCTTCAAATAATTGATAACGGCGCCACTGGCCGCGTGCACCAGTAGCGTTATGGTTTCGTCCTCGGCATCGTGCGCCGTTCGCACCTGTGCTTTGGCCTGGTCCAGTGTCACTAGCATGGTCACCGGAATTTACCCCCGTCCGGCGCCAACACCGTCAGGTCACGCCCGGGCCGCCCCTCCGGGCCTGGGTCACCCTTCACGCCCGGCTGCCCGTCGCGCCCGTCGCGCCCGCGTTTCACAATCAGGCGCCAGTCCGTGGCCCGTTCATCCGGCCGCCCCTCCGGTGCATCCTTGAGTGCCAGCCACACGGACCCGCCGCTGGTCACCATGTCGCCCGATTCGTAAGGGTCCCCGGCTTTGAAAATTCCGCGATACAGGGGCACCGGCAGCCGGACCGGGAATTCCCGCATGTGCTCGCCCCGTGCAAAACGCAACGTCAAGGTGCGCTCGCCGTCATAAGCCACCGCCAAGTCATCAAAGCCCAACCCGTCCGCGCCCGGGGCGCCGTCCGCGCCATCCTTGCCGGGCAACCCGTCCCGCCCGGGCAACCCATCCCGGCCGGGCTGGCCCGGGGCGCCCGGCGCACCGTCCTGCCCATTGGTGACCCCGGCCACAGCACGCTCCAGGACCGCGGCCACGCCCGCCAGTTGGTCCAGTTGCCGCACCAGCGGCGCCAGTGCCTCCGCAATGCTGGACTGCACCAGCCCGTCCACAGCGTCCGCCAGGCTCCCGGCAAATTCCGGCACGTCCGTTTTGCGCATCATGCTGCCCTCATTCGGCGCGCGTCCAGGGCTGCGCCCAAGTGCTTGGCCAGGTCCGCCAGGTCCGCCGCGTCCTCCGGGTCCTGTGCCGCGGGGTCCGCGGCCGGATCAACCGGGGGCCCGCCCGGCGGGCCCGTGGGGGGGTCCGGTGCGTCCGGTTCGAATTCCTCCAGCGGGTCCACCATGGTGTCAATTTCCGCGGTACTGAGTGCCGGAAAGGCGGCCGCAATGGCCGCCTTGCCGGACTCCGCGGGCAATTGCCCGGACGCCACCGCCGTCAACAAAGCCTGTAGTGCGGACACCTGGCCTCCATTCATCACGGATGTTTGCACGTCCGCCCCTTCGGTTTGCGCTTTCACGTCGCGCGCCGCCAGGGCTGCCAGGCTGTAATTCTGCTGTTGCAGGTAGGGGGTTTCGCCACCCTTGACCGGTGCGAAATCTTCCTTGCGCCGCGCCTCATTGGGCGCCAGCCACCCGCCCGCGATTGCGTCAGAGTGAGACTTAAACCGCGTGGCTGTGTCCATGCGCAACAGCCCGTCCAAATCCAACTCCGTGCCATAGGACCCGGACGCGGCCACCAGCCCCAACCCTTCATCCAAAGACAGTTCCAGGGATTCAATCAGGGATTGTAGGCACTGGCTGTAATACTGTTGGTTCAACGCTTCGATATTGTTATATGCGGGCATCGGGCCCACCCCGATCATGTACGGGGGCACGTGGAACGTGCTGCACACCGTTTCGGCGGAAAATTTCAGTTGGTCAATCAATTGCGCGTCCACGGCATTGACGGTGAGGCGTTCATATTTGAGCCCGTCCCCCACCACCGCCACGCGGCCGGCATTCTCGCCGGTAAAATTTTCCTCCCAGTGCGTTTTCAACCTGGCCGCGGTGGCGTCCGAAATGGACCCCGGCGCCGTCAGAATGCCGCCCGGCTGCGATTGATTGGCGAAAAACGCACTGGAATTGCGCTGGATATTCACACCCTGCATGGCGGCAATGCCGCACGCATAAATCGGCGTGACGCCCACCAGCGGGTGGAACAACGGCACCATGGGGTCATGGATAATTTCCCGCGCCGGCACCACCACTTGGGTTTCCAGGCTGGCCAGCCGGTCCGTTTTCAATTCATAGAACACGCTGCCGTCATCCGACACCAGGGGCAGCACGCGCGTCGGGTCCAGCACGTACATGGCAACCACCACGCCGCGCGAGTCCCGCGCCTTGAGCACATACGCGTTGCCGTGCATCAACTTGCTCGCAATCCATTGCTCTAGGAATTTGATGCGGTTCTGGAAATGGTTAGGCTTCCGCAATAGCGGACTGAATGCCGGGCTGGTGGTTTCCGTCCACAAGCCGGCCGCATTTTGCTGCATCAACTTGACGCGCAGTTTTCCAATGTCCTGGGCAATCAGGGTGGTGCAAGCAAAGACGGCGGAATATGACAGCACCGTATCACGGTCCACCACCACGTTTTGCTGCCACGCGCCCGCGAATGATTCAAAGATACGGAACCAACTGCGCTGGTCCGCCGGTTCCATTGCCTTTTGGACGGCGGCCCGCGGTGCCCGGGTGATTTCCAGCCCCAGCAACCGCACGGGCTAACCCTCCGCGCGCATATCGCGCCGCCGATAAGCCCGCTTGACCCGCGGCGCCGGCCCGGCGGCCGGTGCCGATTCCTCCGCGACCACCGCGACCCCCAACAGCACAAGGATATTGGCGTCCGTGCTGGATTCCTCAAAATGATCCCCGGGGGCATAGCGTCCCACGCGCCGGATTGCTCGCAATCTCACTTTGGCCATGGCTGCCCCCTGTCCCGGTTAAAGTCCCCGCCCCGGTGTGACCCGGGGCGGGGCAATGTCGCCCGCTGGTCAGGCTGCCGAGTAGGCCGCCGCCACGATCATGGCAACCGCGGCCGCGCGCCTCTTTTTCCAGTTGATGACCCTCTCCGCGCGAATGGCCACACTGTTGGTCTGGAACATGGACACCAGGCTGGCGCCCGTTCCGCTGGTGGCATCCTGCTGCAACGAACCGTCCAGCATTTCAAGGGATGCCTCGCGGCTGGCGTCAATCTGCACGCCACCGTCATCCGCCAGGAACACGTCCGACGCATT
>Ga0315288_10002575_pt1 | contig 23369 bp, 33 predicted proteins | sample YL17G11_20_MG_FD_203454 | JGI IMG/M metagenome (GOLD analysis project Ga0315288, IMG submission 203454) | Sediment microbial communities from Yellowstone Lake, YNP, Wyoming, USA - YL17G11_20 | ecosystem: Environmental > Aquatic > Freshwater > Lake > Sediment | place: USA: Wyoming | collected... | reverse complement strand
CTGAAGGGCTTACTGATGCAGATGGACTCTGTGACGGTGAAGCTGATGGACTTTCAGACGGGCTGGCGCTCGGAGAAATTGAAGGGCTTACCGACGCCGAAGGGCTCTCTGAAGGCGAAATTGATGGTGAAATTGAAGGGCTGGCAGATGGAGAAATTGATGGCGAAATTGAAGCTGAAGGAGATTGGGATGGAGACGCTGAAGGAGATACTGAAGGCGACACCGAAGCACTGGGGCTTTGAGATGGTGATGCACTTGGTGATTCAGAAGGAGACGCAGATGGTGATTGCGATGGAGAAATAGAAGCCGAAGGGCTTTGAGAAGGAGAAGCTGAAGGACTTTCAGATGGAGAAACTGATGCCGAGGGGCTTTGAGATGGCGAGACAGACGGACTTTCTGAAGGTGAAGAAGAAGGTGAAGCAGAAGGACTGGCTGACGCTGAAGGAGATTGGGATGGAGACGCTGAAGGACTTTCAGATGGAGAAACTGACACAGAGGGACTCTGTGAAGGCGAAGCCGAAGGTGATTCAGAAGGGCTGGCGCTCGGACTTGCTGATGGACTAACAGACGCACTCGGAGATTGGCTTGGAGATGCTGATGGTGACTCCGAAGGCGAAGCGCTTGGAGAAACTGATGGAGAAATTGAAGCTGAAGGAGATTCCGAGGGCGAGGCTGAAGGAGATACTGAAGGCGACACCGAAGCAGACGGACTCTGTGACGGTGAAGCTGATGGACTTTCAGACGGGCTGGCGCTTGGAGAAATTGAGGGACTTACCGACGCCGAAGGACTCTCTGAAGGAGATATTGATGGCGAAATTGAAGGGCTGGCAGATGGAGAAACGGATGGAGATATAGAAGCCGATGGAGATAACGATGGGGACACAGAAGGAGAAACACTGGGACTGACGCTCGGGCTAATAGATGGAGAAACTGACGCGGATGGAGATAATGAAGGCGATATGGAAGGAGATACAGATGGAGATACTGAAGCTGAAGGACTCAGTGATGGTGAAACGCTGGGGCTAACTGATGGGCTAACGCTTGGGCTAATTGAAGGCGACACCGAAGCGCTGGGGCTTTGAGAAGGAGAAGCTGATGGACTTTCAGATGGTGAAGTGGAAGGAGATATAGATGGGCTGACAGAAGCGCTAGGAGACTGACTTGGTGAGGCAGAGGGTGAAGCGCTTGGAGAAATTGAGGCGCTTGGTGATTGCGAAGGACTAGCACTTGGGGATTTTGATGGCGAAGCTGAAGGCGACACTGAAGAAGAGACAGATGGTGACGATGCGGTGAATGTGTTACTGAACTCAAACCAGCCCGGGTCTGTCGTCACATTACCGCCCACAGTCAAGTCGGTGCCGGTACCGCCGATATTAAAAGTTACGGTGTTAGTAGGACTGGAGGTGGTATTTGAAGAGCGGATACCCGCCACAACTACAATGTGGTCACCGGCCACAGCGTTGACATCGCTGACATTGTTGAGAGTTATCGCTCCGGCAGTTACAGGGCCGGGCGTTTGTGAGATAGTAGCCACGCTGACAGAGTTAGTCAGAAGGGCTTCGCCTCTTATAGTGTCACTGTCACCGACTGTCACATAGACATAGATATTTACGACATTCAGGGCGTCGTAGGTCGCAACCGCGTCGGCGCCGATATAATAGGTGATAGTGGGACGAGAAGTCGCTGAAAAAGTTACGGCCGAATCCAGCCTATCGGACACGAATCGGGAAATCGGAAGGTTGTAGGGATTGGTTGAGGTGCCTTCGGCGCTGCTGTCGGTTGTGCCGGTGCCACCATCGGCCTTTATCAGACTCATCTCCCAATCGGTCACATTAAGGAGAATAGTCCAAGCACCCTGAATAGTCGCTGGGGAGTAGGAGGCGGCGCCGTTTTTTAGATAAAATCGTGTTGCCATATTATTTGTCCAAGTGAGCTACCGGTTTAACTAATCCGGTAATTTCCGTGAAAGCATCTCCTCCACGCAATACCCTTCTGTTAAACCAGCTGTCAGCTCCGTGATAGCATTTTGGCATAAACGGATCTACACGGCCCCATTGATAAAGAAACCCGTACTTGATAAGCAAATCGCGGTGAACGAGTGAGATTCCAAATGTGTTCTCAAACGACATGGTGGGTTCTTGGCGAAGAGGCGAAGTGTGATGAATTAACTTAAAATCGTCGCCGAACTTGAGCAGTTTATCCAGCACATCCGGCGGAGCGATTGTGTCGCACTCCCAAGAAAACCACCAGTCAAAGCCCTCATTCAACACCTTTTTCCTTATTTCCTCTCTGGCAAAAGAAACTCTTTCTTCTGGGTCGGTGTATTTCTCATCAATATCAATATGAATTATCGATACCTTGATATTTTTAACGACTTGCGGCACCAACGCCTTTAACTTTTCATAGTATTTAGTTTCGGATGGAGAGTTGTCTACCAAGAACAGTTCCTCCGCCTTATAAGACAGCTCGCTGACAGACTTCAGCCATCTATCTAGGGCGTAATCTTTTGAAATATGCACGGGAACGCCGATTAAAATTCTAGGCATGTTTTTTACAGCTTAGACGAATGGCCTCCGTATCATCCGGATTCCTTTGGAAATCGGTCATTCCCTCCTCTTTCAAGTCAGCAACTAACTTCTCATATGTAAAACCGTTTTTGAAATAATCAAACTCATTATCTTGGCCCGCATATATCGCCTGAAGCCAGTAGGGGTTATCCGGATGAGCCAGAAAATTATTAAGCACGTATTCAAAATCGTGGCAGTGCAGGCTCAAAACACCGTTGGGTTTTAAAACTCTGACCCAATCTTTCTTTACTGTCTGCCACTCTTTACGGGAGAAATGTTGAATTAGATCGCGGGAATAAATCTCATCAACGGAGTTGCCTTTATAAGGCAGGGGGGTTCTGAAATCGTGGAACAAATCAACTTTAACTTCGGGAAGCGCCTGCCGAATATCAATATTTATGTAATCCTCAAGCCTGTTTCCTCCGCAACCCAGATGTAATTTCAAGGGTTTGTCTAGATGGTAAATGGGTTTAATAATTCCGTAGACATCAACGGTCTTGTCGCCCCCCCTAATAATTCTTCTCATAAACCACCTTTCGCCTCCATGCCAACCGCGAGGCATTTCCGGGTCGGTTGAATTGAAATCAAGAATAAAGCCGTATTTTATAAGGGCCTCTCTTTTAATTAAAGATAATCCGAAGCCGGTAGGAGCAATGTCCTCCGGCAATTCTCTCTGCGGATAAATATGATTAACCACCATAAAATCGCCGATCAATCTGACAAGTTCATTAATAGCGTTAGGGGGCGCGATTATATCGCTTTCCAAGCTACACCAAGCATCATGTCCCCCCTTAATAATTTCCTGCCTTATAATTTCTCTGGATCTGGCAATCCGCTCACCTGGCTCAAGACCATAAGGAAACTCTATATGCTCAATTCGGTAATTTTTTATTTTATATTTTTCGCAATATCTTTTTAGTTTTTCAACATAAGAAACGCCCGGGCTATTGTCTATCAGAAGCAAGTCATGGGGATATTCCAGTTTGGAAACCGATAAGAGCCATCTTTCCAGAGAGTAATTCTTACATTCGTGAATTGGCGTGCCTATGAGGATTTTCATGACTTTATAGAATCCAATAAATTTTTTAATGGCCCGATAAATTTATTCATTGACCTATCTAATATATCATTTCTATCATGTTCTTCCCACCACGAATTCGGTCTGATATAAAACCTGTCACCATCGGCATTTCCACATCTTTGTTTGAAATTTAAAAAATATGAACGGCTTTGACAAACATAATGATTGATACGAAATTTTTCATATGTGGGTTCATAATCTGTCCAGCCGCTGATAATTGGCCTCAAATTCTCATCATATGTCCCTAAGGGCGTTTGAAAAAAATGAGGATTAAACGGTTGGGCAGATAAACCTTGCCCACTATGTATAATGCTTTTGATGTGCCTGTTATTTTGATAACCATCGCTGGCTCTATATTTGTAATTTTCGATAATTAAGCCCGGCGGTTCGTCTATGTGCCCGCTGCTGCCAAAACATGACCAATAGACACCTATAGCGGAAATTTTTTTATCAGAAAATTCATTCAACGCGTCTTCCATAGAAGTATGCGCTGTGGGAAATAAAAACTCATCGCCGTCAATAAACGCCATCCAATCTACCTCATTCCCAAATTTTTCATAAGAATCTTGATAGCATTTTAATTGTGGCGTATCTAAATCTGGATCTACAATAAAAATCTTAATATCAAACTTTTTTTTAAGTTCAGTTAGAATCTTTTCGGTATTATCGGAACAATTATGAAGAAAAATATAAAATTTTCTAAAACCAACCAAATAGTGAAATGCCACCCATTCTTTTATCCATGGGGCTCTGTCGCGTTGAATTGTCGTTATTCCAAGTAGCATTGATGATTTTATTCATTTAAATGATAGACCGGACCAATAACTCCGAAAACGTCAATCAAATTTCCCCCGCCCCTAAGCACCCTTCTCATAAACCACCTTTCCCCTCCATGATAACATTTGGGCATTACCGGATCACAAAAACCGTATTGGCCAATAAATCCGTATTTTTCAATTGGTTCTCTTTTGATTAAAGACAACCCAAAATCGTAATTGTCTTCATATGGATTTTCTCTGCACGGATAAGAGTGGTTGACTTCGTCAAAATCACCAATCAACCTAACAAGCTCATCAAGTGCATTAGGGGGAGCAATTACATCACACTCCAGAGTGCACCAAGCGTCATATCCTTTTGTCAAAATTTCCTGCCTGATGATTTCTCTGGCTTGGGATACTTTTTCATTAATATTTGATTCCTGGTCAATGTCTATGTGCACCAGCTTGTAATTGATTATGCCATATTTTACGCAGTATTCTTTTATCTTTTCCATATATGACTCGTCGGGTGAGTTATCAACCATCATAAGGTCGGCCTGGTAAGTAAACTCAGAAACGCTTTTAAGCCATCTTTCCATACTATAATCTTTGCAAATATGAATTGGCGTGCCTATGAGTATTTTCATATGGAATTCAAGATGTTTTTCAATGGTCCGATAAATTTATCCATTGAGTTATCCAGTACGTCATTTCTGTCGGCATCTGTCCACCAATCCTCTTCTCTGATTAAAAGCCTTTCACCGGCGGCATTCCCGGAATTTCTTTTCCAATTTAAATAATATGAACGGCTCTGAGCTACATAATGATTGATGCGAAATTTGCCGTAAGTAGGTTCATAAGCCACACGACCACCAAAAACGGGCCTTAAATTCTCATCATAAGTTCCCAAAAATTTTATAAAATTAGCGCATTTAACAATTATGGGGCGCTCTTGCTGCCCGCCGCGCACAATGCTTTTTATTATATGGTTGTCGTGAAAGCCGGTCTCGGCTCTATATCTGTAATTTTCGATAATTAAACCCGGCGGTTCTGCAATGTGTCCACTGCTGCCAAAACATGATATATAAACGGCTACGGCCGAAATTTTTTTATCAGAAAATTCATTCAACGCGTCTTCCATAGAAGTATGCGCTGTGGGAAATAAAAATTCATCGCCATCAATAAACGCCATCCAATCCACTTCGTTTAGATAATTATTACAAGAATCTTGGTAGCATTTTTGCTGGACCATATCCATTTCTGAATCTATAGGAACTATTTTAATATCAAATCTTTTTTTAAGTTCTGTTAAAACTTCGTAGCTATTATCTTTGCAATTATGAAGATAGATATAAAATTTCCTAAACCCAACCAGATAATGGAATGCTATCCATTCTTTTATCCATGGGGCTCTGTCGCGTTGAATTGTCGTTATGCCGAGTTGCATTGATGTAAAAAGTCTATTAAAAGATTAATCGGGTTTATAACAAATCAAGTGTATAAGCTCCTTATCGTTTAAGTCTCTCTCAAAATTGGTCATTCCCTCTTCTTTCAAATCGGAGACCAGCTTATCGTAAGTAAAGCCATTCTTGAAATAGTCGTATTCGTGGTCCTGTCCCGCGTAAATACATTGAAGTCGCCATCCCCATTTTAATGAGTTGTCCTTACAATTAAGAAATTCCTTAAGAACATGCTCAAAATCTCGGCAAATAATTTCCATCTTTCCGCCGGGTTGCAAAACTCTAACCCAATCTTTTTTTACCCGACTCCATTCGGCCCTGCTGAAATGTTGAATAACATCATCGGCCCATACTTCTTCCACAGAACCGTCTGCATAAGGAAGCGATTCTCTCAAGTCATGCTTTAAATCACACGGCCCTTGAATATCTATATTGATGTAGCTTTTCAGCAGAGTTCCACCACTCCCTAAATTAAGTTTCATATGCTTTGTAAATTTTACCTATTTTATGAGCGACCGCTTCAGACACTCCATAATGATTTGGCACAAAAAAATATTTATTTTCTAACTCATCCATTATTGGACATGCGGATTTAAATTTTTTAAACACCGTATATTTATCATTGCGAAAGTGGTTCCTTCCTATTTCAATACCTTCTTTATTATATATCCCTTTAAGATTCTCATAGTTCTCGGTAAAACCTACCGTTATCCAGGAATGGGGCTGGAGCTTATACACTTCATAAATCTTCTGCAAACGCTTCCTGTGGGTTAGCACGGGATTCAGAGAGAGAAGATTCCCTAAGCCAACAGAAGCGGAGATATCTGACATCTGGTATTTATAACCGGCTTCCTTTAAATCAATATCGCCAAACTTTTGTTTTTTGTCCCTATCGTATCCAAACCAGCGGAGCCGTTTTGCCTTAACGCAGTCATTTTTATTTCGGCAAATAAGAAATCCCCCGTCACCCGAAGTGAGTGTTTTAATGGCCTGAAGTGAAACAGCGGTAAAATTAGCTTTCCCCCAAAAATCGGAACCAACCGCTTGAGAGGCGTCTTCAATAAGACAAATTTTGCGTCTCTCGCAAATAGCAAGCAATTCTCTAAGTCCACGATTGTTGCCCCCAAAGTGGACAAAAACAATTGCTTTGGTTTTTTTGGTGATTTTTTTCTTTACATCGGCAATACTGACATTCAAGTCGTAATCTATATCCGCAAAAATGATCTTGGCACCGCGTCTTACAAGCGGGATATTAGTAGCGGTACAGGTAAAAACCGGGGTAATCACTTCGTCTCCCACTCCTATGTTTGCCAGTTCAAAAGCTAACTCCAAAGCGCTGGTGCCTGAATTTAGCGCCGCGACATTCTTTAGGTTGAATTTTTTGGAAAATTCAACCTCAAATTGCTTCACCACTGGACCTTCTCCGATCCAAGTGCTTAATAAGACCTTCTGTACCATTTTCCTGGCCAGAGGTGAAACATATGGCTGAAATAGTTTTGTTTTCATATTTTCGTTTTCTAATCTTTATATATCTCTGTGGATAATGGCTATTGACATGGTATATGGGGGTGATATAATGATATTACAAATGGCTTCGGCCCTCCCCCGCAAGGGGGTAACAAAGAATTTTATTTTAGGAGCGCTTGCAGGCGCTTTTTTAGCTCCAAAAAATCTTCTTCAGAAATATCTCCTAATTTATATTGCAGTCTTTTGGCATCTATGAGGCGGATTTGCGATAAAATGACCGCGCTCGGCGCCGTGCCGCCGGAAATTGCCACGCTAAAATAATACCTTCCCTTCTTATTGTGTTTCGTAAACGGTAAAACCCACAATACTTCATTATTGAATTTACGAAGTATTAAAACGGGACGCAAGTACCGATCACCGCTACCATCTTGCTCAAATCCCACATTCGCTCCCAATGAACAGAACCAAACTTCTCGGATATGAAAAAATGGCCGATTTTTATCATGATGAATGGATGCTTTTTCGCTATGCCATTTTTGAAAATCTTTTTCCATGTAAAGGTTTATTTCACCGCGTAATTTTTTGCGGCGAAATCATATTGGTCAACAAAGATTTTTTTGAACGGCGTTATGGAATTCAATTCATAAAACACAAAAACGGCTTCGCGATAATCATTCTCATCAACGCTGCGGTAAGAAAGGGGGGCGGAGCCGTGCGCGAGCAAAAGGGCGTTAGCCATAAGACGCGCCGTTCTTTTATTTCCGTCTGCAAACGGCTGGATGTAGCTTATACCCAAAAGAGCAATTAGGGCTTTGGCGTAAGGTGTTTGCATCCTATCCACCGATAAAGAAAGCTCGGAAACGGCCTCCGAAATTTGGTGGATATTGTCCAACGGCTTATAAATTGAACCCGTTACGCCAACCGGTTTGCTCCGCAATCCCAAACCAACGCTCAAATCCTTGACCAGCAGAGCGTGCAACTCTTCCAGATTTTTCCGCGTTAAAATTTTAAAACGGCTTTTATTTTCATGAATGAAATTGAAAGCGTCTTTATGATTTAAAATCATTTGAGCCTCTTTTTTGTCGTGCCCGGGCGCTTCTTTGTTTTCCAAAATCAATTTTTCCGTATCAAGCAGAGTGTAAGTGTTGCCTTCTATTTTTGAAGATTTCCAGGATAATTCTATGATTAATCGTTCCAATTCTTTTTTCTGTATGGCCAGCGGCAAATCTTTTGTTCTTCTTTCATATTCCTCGGTTGCATCGTTTAAAACTTTCAATTCACCGTCCGAAAAAATTTCCGCCGGAAGCGACGGCAGCAAGTCAAAATTATATGAATTTAAACCATAGCGCCTATCAGGTTCAACGGAAGAATATTTTTTAGCGTCAACCTCGGCAAAGATTCTGCCCAAGGCACTGATTTTATATTTAGTGGCCCGGCCCAACCCTTCTATTTCAAGCAATTTTTCCGAAACCATTTCCGACAAAGTTCTTTTAATTGTTACCAGGGAGAGATCTTCGCCCATTTTCAAAATAGCACCATGCGCGTCCGATGAGCTTATAACTCCCCTTTCAAGAAAAATCCCGATAATTTTTTGCTGTTTTGAACTGATTTTTTCCATCTTCATATCATTTATGCACACTTATCGTATCATATTGATACGATTCCAACAAGATTTAAGATTCCATTTTCTTAAGATTATCGAGGTCCTCTTGTTTCCACCCCTTCACCGGCCAGAATTTTTGGAGAAGCCACGAGAGCGGATGAATTAATTTGTCCCATTTATTATTGAAAAACAAATCTTTTACTTTATTTTTTGTTTTTTGCACCTCATTTCCCGACTGCGGATAAGGAAAACCGAAATCCCCGCCTTGCGTTCTGAACATATGGGCGTACCAGGTTTTATGATTAACCAGTACTTTGCCGCCCGACAGCCAGGTTTTTACCGCCACCTCAATCCCCTGATTGCCCCAACTCCCGAGTTTCTCGTCGCATAAATTAAGTTCCAAATACTTCTCTCGGGCGCACATAAAACACGACCCCTGCAAAGATAATGTTTCGGTCAGACCGGTTTTCTCTAATGCTTCTTTATATTCTGGCCGTTTGGTGTATTCGTTGAAATATTGAAAATGCGGTTCTGGGTCAAAACAATACGAATTGCTTTGTGGGCGTTCCTTGCCTACCCACATTATTTTTCTTTTGAAACTTTTACCGTCACATGGTTGCCCCGTTCCCCTGAAATTGTTCTCGGCACACTTGGTTGGCGTTGGTCCTTGATACCATTTTTTTCCGCATTTCATACACTTCCAGTCAAAAGCCCAAAGATTTCTCATAGTCGGCACCATTGTTACATTGTCCCCCGTCTCCTTGAATGCCTCAATCATTTTACAATCAAACCCTTTATCAAAAGAACAGTGGGCATCAACTTTCATCACGTACTTGGCTTTGGAAAGTTTGCAGGCAATGTTAGCCGCCGCTCTCTGCCCGATGGCTTCGGGAACGTAAATCAGACTCACTCTTTCATGATATGGAATCGGCGGTTCTGCCCATTGACCATCTAAGACCGCGATTACTTCCGTGTCCGCCTCAATATGCTGCAAAATATCCTCAATAGTGCGAGCAAGGAACATCTCATTTCTGGCCGGGATTAAAATAGATAAATCTTTAGCAAAGCTCATATACTCATGTAATTTGATGTTTTTTAAATAGATTGATTAATCTTTCAGTAACCAGCGGTATGCCTCCTATTCCCTTTCCATAAACACATATATCAACAGGGGTTCCCCAAGGGTTAATCGACCTTGTATCAGAGGGATGAAAATGAATCACTTTTATGGGTTTTTCGGTAATTTCATATGATTTTTTAACATCCTTTATTCTATTGGGGGCAAAATTGTAGGTTATATTCAGCTTTTCCAACCTTTCCCTGATGCCATGTTTGTTAATTCTGCACCAGGCAAGTAGCCCAATTTCCTCGTTAGCATGGTGAGAGTAGGTTGACCGCATAATAAGTTTGAACACATCTTCGGTGTCTTTTCTGAAAAACAGAACGCCAGTTGACCATCTCTTATCCACCTGCGGTCCTAGTTTTGTAATCCCGTAATCTGTTAAACCAACCTTTCCCGGCGGAATATGTGGATTAAGTTCTTCCATCTGAAACGCATCATTATCGTGAAACCAATATAAATCATCTTCCAGCCCTTCTTCAAAAAGCTTACATATAACTGATATCTTGGCTGTTGTTGTCTTTGGTTTGAAGTAATCAACATTCATTTCTCTAGCCCTTATTCCATTATATTCATAGGGAAAATTCGTGATTAAGATAAGATCTTTTCTGTTCCAACCAAGATCCAGAGAATTGTCAATTTGTACCGCCAATAATTTCATTGTCTCCTCACCCCAGATATGCTCCCTGTCATCTGGCTTAATATAAATCAGTAAGTTTTTCATATAATATTATAATTACAATCTTTACGCCAACATGTGAATTTTTATTACGGTTTAATCCAAAACCAGGAGCGGCTCGTGTCTCTTACAAGCCCCGGTATTTTAGCGCCTGAACCCAAAACAAACCACGGCTTAATATTATTATATTCTGCGTATCTGTTTACCGCCTTAATCACATCAAACTCTTTCCCGTTGAAATAATCGTGGCCCGAAACAATACCACCAGACACAACTTTTTTACTCCATTCAGTTATATCCTGCGTAATATATGGCTCTGCGTGATTAGCGTCAATATAAACGAAATCCAAAGAATTATCCGTAAATTTTTTTACCGCCTCCATGCTGAATTCTTTTATAATTTCATGGTTGGGAAAAGAGCCAAGCTGGTCTTTAGCTTTCTGGCAAAGAAGATCAAGCCCCTCGGCAGAATAATCAGCGTAAGTTCCATAAATCTTCCAAGCGTCAATCCCGTATATTTTCATTTGAGGATTAACTTCGCAAAGCTTTCTGGAATAATTTCCTTCGGCAAGGCCAATTTCCGCGCCGACTTTAAAATTCAATTCGCGAAGCAGGTACACCAAAACATTCTTCCCGACGTTGGGAATTTCAATGGGCAAATCTGCTTCCGGATTAAGATCATATTTTTTAATTATGTAATCTAAAGCATTCATTAAAATGACTGGTTATGTTTATAATTTCACAATCTTTCTTTCCTTAAATTCTTTATTCAGCGCATTGCAAAGCTCCGCTCTAAAACTATTTAAATCTTGCAATTTTTTGGCATCTGTCCGGGTATGTTTATTTTTTTGTATTTTGTCCACTAACATAAAAATTTTTATGTTCGTTATGATGAGCTCGTCTATAATTGTTGAAATGGTTTTTTTCATAATTCCTAATTCATAATTCTAAATTCGTAATTCTTTTAAATCCCAACCGACGAGTTTGTCTATCGTTGATTCCCTCCAACCGGTCGGCTTGTGATAGTGCTCCAATGCTTTATTTCTTGACACGCAGAGGCCCGATAAAGAACAAAGGTGGTCATAATTCCAACTTCGTGACATCCACGAAATTGCTCAAAACACTGGTATGCGGCTTAACGTTTCTATATTTATAATGGTATTTAAAAAGCGGATAAATCTTTGAATAATGGTATGCTAATTCGTTCCTTTTCTCCGTGTCATGAACTACAACATATTTTGCAAATTGGGATAATCGTTTTATTTCCTCAATCCTCCTTTCGGTGGGAGCATGATCCACCAAAACTACATCCCACGGCTTTTCTATGTCTATTTTATCCCAATCTTCAACCAGATATACTTCATGAAGCGGACTTTCGTATTCCTTGTTCCAATGAAAATATTTCGGATCGTTGTCATACGAAACCAGTTTTCTCTTTTCAAAACAAGCCCAGTGCAAAAAGGGAGAACTGTATAAGCCCATGCCCAATTCCAAGACATCCCCCTCTGTTATAGAAAGGACTTTCATCAAAACCGGCAAATGTGAACCCATGGCTTTTCTAATTTTCATGTTGATAGATTTTCCACTAATTTGTCAATATCGCCCCAATATGGCAAACCCGCGACTGAAAATGTTCCTTATATTTCATGTGGTAATGCCGTACCGAACAAGGATTTTTCTGAATCTCTCGGTCGCTAGTATTCGGCCAGTTCTGTTTTGGGTTGTTAAAAAGGGCAGGATAAATCTGGGCGTCAAATGAAAGTGAATGACTCTAATTGGTTTTTCTGCCTGGCGGAAATTGCTGTCCATATTAGTGGTGTTAAAGTTGAAGGTAATATTCATCGTTTTTACCCATCTTCCAAGGCCGACCTCTTCTTCGTGAACACTCGAGCCTGCGATGTAGCGGAGACCTTTCTGCTCAGTGACCTGCCATTCATAACACAGTTTCTGGATGGCGAGGAATAAGACGAGAGCACTTTTTTTGAAGAAGATGGTGCCCGAAGCCCACATCGGCACCCGGCCATAGTTGCAGACGCCCATGTCTTTGTTCCCCAAATTGACATCTTCCTCCGTAAATTTTTCTTGTTGGAAAGCATCCAAGTCGTGGAGCCAGTAAAGCTCATCTTCGATGAGGCCCATCTCAAACAATTTTAAAACGGCGTTAATTTTAGAAACGGTGGGCTTAAAAGGACAAAAAGTATCATCATCAAGAACTAGGGCTTTTATGTCGTTATATTCATGGGGAAAATTCGTGATTAACACGATGTCCTCTCTTGCCCAGCCTAATTCCAAAGAGTTGTCTATCTGCACCTTGACCAGAATTTTCCCTTCTTCGTCAAATTCTTTCTGGGGACTGATATAAACCATTAAATTTTTCATAGATATGTTTTTCTAAATTCCTTGCCATCTACCCAGTTTACCAGTGTTTAAACATCATAAAACTCAGGTCTTCGTCAGTTCTATACCCCGGAACAGAATTTTTCAATCCTAGAATATACCAATTATCAAAATTAAATGATTTAACAAAACCATCTACCGCTGCCCCAACTTGACGCGTGCTCTTATTCCCCTTCAAAGAATAGTAATCATGCCCTGCAATAATACCATTTTTTCTGACTTTTTGTGACCATTTCATTAAATCCATAGCCACGTAGCCGTATGAGTGATTGCCGTCAATATAAACAAAATCTAGACTGCGATCTGGGATATCCGCCAAAGCATCCATAGACATTTTTCTGATTAAAGTACAGTTGGGATACGGGGCTAATTTTTTAATAGCCAAATAATAAAGCTTATCTGCGTTGTCTATATTCGTATGAAGCAACCTGCTCAGCCTAAAGGGTGTCCTAAATCTGTTATCTTCATAGTCAACATAAGGATCTATACCGAACATTTTAAAACCTGCCTTACAATATAATTCCAGATTATATCCAACCGAGACTCCTATTTCAGCCCCGGTCTGAAACCCGAGCTCTTTGAATAACTCCGGCAAATCGTCTCTTGAACAATCGGGTATCTCGAACGGATTTCCCCTTTCATTTTTTATTGCATTAATTAGTTTCATTTCCACAAATTACTTATTATAATTTCCTATATGCCCTATTTTCATAATTATAGATATGTCTCTCGAAACTCTTTGCCGCTACCCCAATATGGTAAATCATAAATAGGGATTCTATCTGAATTAGAATAATGTCTCATTCCTTTTCCCGACTTTATAGATATACAGGGATATTCTGTTTCAAACTTTTCTATTTCCGTTATTTTAAAAATATCTTCTCCTTTGCCCCTTTCTTTTGGGAAATTCTTTTCTTCTATGCTCCATTCAGGAGCATTTTCAAATAAGTATCCCAATCTATTGATATAAAATTCCCTACCGATAGCTTGCGACCAAGTTCCTCCTTCAAACTTCTTATAGAAATAATCCCGTCGGAGTCCAAGTAAATAGGTATTCGCGTTGCGATAGCAAATATCATCTCTCTCCGGAATAAACTGAAAGTAATCTGGTGGATATAAACAATCGGCCTCAGCGGAAATCACGAATTTTGTTTTCGCCGCTTCACATCCAATTAAAACCTGACGGAACATATTAAACCCAGAAATTCCCACATCTCCTACGCAAATATTCTTACCTAAGTTCATGGGTTTATGGGATACGCTTATAATAGGCAAATCCCCACTAACCTTTAAAAGACTGTCTATTATTCTCTGCTCAAACTCCGGTGTTTCCTTATTGCTTGTGTAATAAATTATTGTTGTATCCATAATTTATTTTAAAGCCCGATATAATTTTGCAATCTCACTTATATGATATTTTTTGGCTTCTTCAAAAATCTTATCTGACCATTGATTGTAATAATTAATGTCTTTGAGTTTCTCGGCCTCTTTCACCACAGAATCCGAATCAGTTATCGGGATATAAAATCCGTCAAATTCCTTATAGCCCGCCATAGGTTGGGTCAATGTGGGAATGCCGAATGCGGCGGCATTGATTAATTTAGTAGGATGGCTATAAAAGCAATCTTTATACCCTGGGATATTCCAGACCAACATAAAATCAATTTTCTTAAAGAATTTAATCATATCCTCCCTAGTTTGAGAATTAAAATCGGCAATAAAATCAATCCCAACTTTGGATAGTCGCTCCTTAAACTCAGCGTAGTAGTTATAGGCAACCTCAGAGTGACCAATCAAACCGCCAACTAAATTTTCATTTCTTGTTCTTCTAAACTCTTCAAAATTTATATGGTGGTGATGGATTAAATGTATTTCGTTTTTAAGTTCTTTAATCAAGTATTCGTATTCAATCTGCGACATTGAGATCACCTTAATGTTGGGGCGTTCTTTGAGTTTTGGTATAATTTCTATCCCATCCAAAATATCAACATAATCACCATTTTTCAGGCCCTCTAGACTTCTGGGCTTAACAAAAATACATAAATCTCCAGGTTCTCTTTCTTGAGGGCTGAATTTTGCCCCTAAATATTCTGCTATCTCTTGGCCTCTTACGCGCGAAGAGACGCGAACAATATGGGGACCAGTTGTCTTATCTACTCTCAAAAAAGCAGGTTTTGCAAAAAAAGAAATCATCAATTAATGACCAAAGCCTTTTTTAACTATTCCTATATGCTCTGTTTTCGGCTTATCGGTTTTTTTGCCCCAATAGGCACATTTCGCCTTCGGATCTTTAAATAATATTGGCCCGTATTCACGCTCTGAACGCGGTACATCCGGCCAAGGATTTTCATAAATAAGTGATTTTCTATAAAAACAGGGGCTACAGGAGTATGCAACTCTATGCTCTGCCCAGAAATTTGAACCATCGGTTTTCTCTTCGTATCTCTCTGGATGCTTAGCGATTACTCCGCATAACTCTCTTCCACGCGGCATTCTTTGCAAAACCATCTGCTTGATGTGGCTATTACTTTTCATCACTTCAATCATCTTGTCTAGATTAATTTCTTCAAGAATGGGGAGGTCATCTTCCTGGTGAAAAACCCACTCATTAGAATCTTCTTTCAGTTTTTCCCATGCAGAGATCATGGCTTTTGTGAACCCGACCTGTTTAGTTGTGGCAAGTTCATAGTCGAATCGTTTAAGCCAATTATAGTAATTTTCGTCCCCCGAATCATCGTGGATCAATATTCTGGAAAAATTACCATGAAGTTTCCCTATAGTAGATAAGGTTCGTTCAAGATACTCCCCACGGCCATTTGTCATAATAAGAAGTGTCGTATTAGTATCCATGTTTTTTAAATATTTCCATTAGATAATCGGGAAGAAGCGGCTTGACCCTTTCGTAGACATCCGCCATCTTAGGATGGAAATGTAGTACTTTAATGGGCTTATCAGCTTTCTCATAAGCAAGTTCGCTAGACCATTTTTGCCCCAGATTATAGGTATTGTTAAGTCTTATATATCGCTGGTTGATGTTGTCTGTATTCTTAGAGGTTAGTAGATTCAGGGCTTGCTCCTCGTTTATACGTCTTGCGTTCATGGTTTTGCGGATAAGCTCAAAGAGCTCTATGGCCTTTGGAATAAAAAAGAAACTCCCAGTATTCCACGTATCATTAAATCCGTAATCCGTAAAGGCGGCATCCTTATCTTCTAGTATATTCTCTGGAAGTTCTCCGAGTTGATATGCGTCAAAATCGTGAAACCAGCATATGTCATTTATTAAACCATTATCTAACATATAGCAAATTGTATTTATTTTACTAGCCCTCATATGGTGATTGCAAAATAAGTTGTCAGGTACCACTATTGAGTCAACCCCTCCGTAGGAATAAGGGAAATTGGTCACTAATAAAATATCTTTTCTATCCCATGTTCTTATGGAATTATCTATTTGCACCTTAACTAATCCGGCATAGTCTTTGGTAAATTCCCTCAGCGGATTTATGTAGATCATCAGGTTCTTCATATGAAGTTCTTAATCATATTAATCTTTATATAATTTTGGCTATGTCAGATATTTTCCAAAGCCCTAACGATTTATCTGCGTAAGACGACTTTTTTTGCGTGCATTTTTCGTTTATTATTCTAATTGGTTTTGGTAATGAAAATGGTGCAATTTGTAGATTAAGCGGACGCCATTCTCCTGTAATAATATCTTTATTGTCTTGCCTGTCTGTAAACGATGTTGTTAAAAGATATTGAGACATGCTATTGCAAACATTATTCAATGACTTAAAGATATCATCGTACGACATATGCACTAAACAGTCTCTTATAAGGACCAAATCTACTTGCGGTAGCGTATCCTCAATTAAATTCATATGCCGAAATGAAACATTATTTTTTTCATATTGATTTTTGTTATTTTGAATAATTTCTTTTACAATATCAGCACCAATATATTTGATTCCATTTAAATCAATGTTTCGCATCCAGTTAAAATCTCCGCAAGGAATATCTAATACTGTTGAAATGCCCATGTCTTGAAATAAAGCCGGAATCTTTCTGATGATATGTTCGGTTTGATCTAAGTCTGAACCCCTTCCTGAAACTGAATGATGCCCGCCCCAAGAATTATTTTTGAATATATTTTTAAATCTTTGTTCAATTGTTCCATTTGTCATTTTAGTTGCTTATACAGCTCGGTTATCCGGCTGGATTGTACTTTAATCCGAACCTCTCCATTAACCATTCCAAATCGTGGATTTTCTTGTCCCAGCGGTTGTTAAGCCAAAAATCTTGTGAATATTTATTTCCTCTTTCTACTTCTTGGGCACGGCGAAACAGTTCTACCAAACTTTCTGTGCTTGTGAGCATACCAAGTCAGTTTATTAACCATAACCTTGCCTCCTCCGAGCCAAGTTTTCAGAGCAATTTCTATCGGTTCTTGAGTAAATGTGCCGTAACCTTCTTCCTGCAAGCCGCTCAGCCAATCCCAGTGTTTATGGGACATAATCCAGCATGAGCCCTGAAAAACCATATTCTCGTCAATCATAACATCGGCTCTTTCTAATTTTCGGCCGGTCCAATATACTCCAGTGATTTTTTCGGGCCTATCTATAAGCAAACGTTCGTAGTCTATGGGGGGCTCATCCATAATTTCCCATTTATCCGTATCTAATTTATAACGACGAGGAATAACAACCCAGTTGTCTTCAATACCAGTTAAAATCTTCACATCGTATCCTTGACCAAACATGCAATGGGAGTCGCATTTCATTATATATTCGCCGTGAGAAGCGGCCACTCCTTTATTAATGCTTCCGCGCATTCCTACTCGTTTCTCATTAAAAAGAATAATGTCCGCATTTTGAACTTCAGCCCAAGCGCCGTCCAAAACAACGACAATTTCAATTTCACCCTCGGCTTTATTCCTAAGGTCGTCAACTGTTCGTTGCAGGTCTTTATCTTTTGCCGATGGAATTATAATGGAAACCATTTTGGTGCGATTACATTTTTATAATAGTCTCCCCAAGTGTCTAAACAGTATTTAATGTCGGGGTCCTGGTCTTGACTGCCGTGTTTATGGGTTCTAGGAAATGTGTAGTGTTTATGGGCAAACCAAGTGTTCTTATTAACCATCATTTTACCACCCGCCTTCCACGTTTTGAATATCATTTCATGAGAGTCTTGATACATTGGACCATAATGTTCAGTATCTAACTCTACTATGACTTCGTCCCACCATTTACGAGGCATCACCCACATTGAACCTTGCATAGCCATTGTTTCATCAACCATTATATCCTTACGTGCCTTATCTCTACTCGGCCATCTTTGGCCTTCAAACTTTAAACCGTCCCGAATCTTCAGCTTTTCGTAAATGAAGGGAGGAATGTCCATCACTTCCCACTTGTGGGGGTCAAGGAAATATCTGGTGGCGGTCATTATCCAGTTGGGCTGACAAACATCAGTCATTGCTTTGTCAAATCCTTTGGCGAACATACAATGCTCATCGGTTCGCATAATAAACTCTCCTCTTGCAACTATCACTCCGGCGTTTATAGCACCGCGCATTCCTCTGTTCTCACCCAGGTGAACATATTTCACTCGAGGATCCATTCTCAATTCAAAAGATGGCCAATAACCATCTAAAACTACGATTATTTCTATAACCCCTTCGGAATTCTCAAGAATTGAATCTATCGTCTTCACTAATAATGGGTCTTTGTATGATGGTATTATTACCGACAACATATACAAAAAAATACCACAAACAATGGGTATTTGAAAAGGGTCTTCTATTTCTAGACGCCGAACGTCAATATAAGGACGCCAAGAGTCCTTAATTGTTTATGTGTGCGTCAGATAGTCCGCGGACGGATTAAAATAAATTGTATCGGTGTGAGTGGCGATTCCTACTACCTGTATTACAACACCGCTTGGAGTCGTGGGTTGACTTTGAGTTGTGTCTCCCACCGTTTTTGATAGGTAACAAACGCCGCCGGGCGCTAAGCTTCCCGGCCATTTAGTGCTATCCCTGTAGACGCCGTGTAAAAGAACATTATTTGACCCGCTGTTTGCGGTAGCCAAAGCCAAACCCCTCACCGGATAGGTTGAAGCATCATCGGCGTCCGCTCGATAAACCGCTTCATTTGAAAAATACAAAAGATCGCCTATTTGAATACCTGCAGTATAAGTCATACTGACTATAAGCCCGGAGGCGGTTTGATTAGCTGTCGGTGACTCCATCAACTTAATGCCGAGAACGTTGTTTATGGGAAGCTCGCCCATATCCAGACGATATTGGGAAATTTTAATAGTCGTAGCGCCAACTTTTAAATCCCCGCATTTTAAACAGGTAAAAAGGGATGTAGGAACGCCCTTTCCCTTATTAAACCCCAAAAGAGGGATCCATTCGTGATTTTTACATTCTTTTGTTTCCGCCATCATACCTTGTTATCAATTTGAAATATTTCCTCTCCCGAACTGTCGCGAATAGACAATTTTTCTTTATCCTCCACAATTTGAAAACTCTTAAAACCAGTTTTGTCTAACGAACCGGTTTTGGCAGATGAATTATTTAAAAATCCTGAAAACAAGGGAGTTAAAATTTTCTCCATCAAAATGGCCCCGCTGCCAATTAATGCTACTTTTAGAAATTTCCTTCTGTTTTCATCCATCATGCTTTTTTATTTTCAATTCTTCTTCAACTTTTTTTATTTCTTCTTCCATTTCCGCCTTGCCCTTTTTAAATTCTCCGGTAAATCTGCCCAGCGCTCTCGCCAATTCCGACAGTTTTTCCCCGCCAAAAAAGAAAATCATCGCCGCGATCAAAATTATTATTATTTCTGGAAGCCCTAGTCCAAACATATTATTGAATTTAACTTTTTACTGATCTTTTTTTTGTTTTTTCCAGTAAAAAAAATATATTATGGCGGCCACTGCGACTAAAATTATTACTATTTCCGGAATTCCTAGTCCGAACATGTTGTTATTTTAGATAAATTTATTTTTTGCTAATTCGACCTTTGCTCAATCGCCTGTCTATTACTAATTTTAGCAGCAAAAAAATATCCTGTAAAGTATAGCAGCGCCAAAGGAATAAACAGTAAAATCATGGTGACTCCTGTCCCGTCCGGGGTTATTATGGCGGCCAAAACCAGAAAAAGGAAGCAGGCGTATTGCCAATTTTTTTTCCAGACCCAAGCCGGTATAATTCCCAAGATGCTTAATAAAGCCATGAATAGCGGCAATAAAAACATAATCCCGGTGGTAACAGTAAGGCCGAAAACATAATACATAAATTCGTTTATTGAAAAAAATGGGATCGCGCCAATGGCCGCGGTGTACGGATAAAGTGTTTTAAAGGTGGCCGGGATTAGAAAAAAATAAGCGAACGCAGAACCGGAAAAAAATAAAAAGGCGAATGGGAATAAAGACCATACGACCGCCCTCCTTTCATGCGAAAGAAGAGCGGGCCGGAGATACATAATAATTTTATAAAGAAAAAAAGGAGTGGTTAATAAAAAACCCAATAACAGTGATAGTAATATCTGGGCTATAAACGCGCTCATTGGATTAGTGGCAATCAATTGGACGTTCGAGGGAAGAAGATCACTCCTGATTCTCTTAAAAACTTGTACGGAAAAAGAATTTTCAGTCGGCAGTGGCAGAAAATAATTTTCTCCGAAAATCACCACCTTTTTTAAGCCGAAGGCAAAAAAGAAAAAAGAAAAACCAACAAAGGAAAGTATCCAGCACAAAATATTTTTTACAAAGATTTTTAGTTCTTTAAGAAGAGACATGGCAGTGCAACATCATTCTCCCTGTCCCCCTTCGTCAAACTCAAGTATCGCAGTATCTGTTGAATCATACATGATTGTTGTTGTGGCATTATAGTATTTAAGTTTGAAGTTGTTATTAAAAATGACCGAGTTTTCTACTACTATATTCCCTGTTGTCCCCGGATCATTCGCATTACAAGCATCATCCTCGCAGACCCAGAGATTTTGATCATTTTCTCTAATATTGCCGCCTTGTGAAGAAATTAGAATGTCGCCATAAGAATCAGCCTGAAATTCGCCATAATTGGAATTTGACTGGCCCAATCTAAATTGCGGAACGCCGTCCGCGCCAAAAATATTAAACTTTCTTGGCAGGGTTGTTGTCCCGACGCCGACATTACCAAGACTTACGGTGGTTGAAGCAGAAAAAATACCGCCGGAATAATCAACAGAAAATAAAAGATTAGAAAGTGAGTCCTCAATTCTCAATAGATTTGCCACCTGTCCCAGCGCGCCGCGTATGAAAAGAGGAATGGCGGATATGGTGGTAGTTGAAACCGTGACGACTGCATCTGAAATTGGAGTTGTCGTACCAAAAGATGATTGGCCCGTTCCGCTTACCGCTGCGGCAAGCCGGGCGAAAACGGCGGAAGAAATTCGTTGCCTTGGGGAAAGAGTTTCAAAACTACTGCCATTCGAGGAGGCCTCAACCTGAAGATAAATATCTTTATTGGTATTAAAATTATAATTTAATGCATCCTGACCAGTATCGCCTATATTTACATTAAAAACACCGGATGAAACGGTAGCTGTGACAGAATTTGGACAGCCGTCGCATGTCGGCCAAAGTTTATTGCCCGTGCTTGGATCAGATGTTGGATCGTCCCAAATTGAAAACTTAAAATAATAAGTGCCTGTCAAAAGACTCCCGGCAGCATTAGTCAGCCGTCCTTGGTAACTAAAAATTAATGGGATTCCGGCGGCATCAGCGGTGACATACAGGGACAAAAAAACAACAAAAATTATAACAAAATGCCATTTTTTCATTTTCATCATAATTTAATTATACCACAATAAACTCCCGCCTATAAGCGGAAGTTTATCCACATTTTAACGCTTTGACCATTGAGGGGCGCGGCGGGCGCCCTTAAGGCCGGGTTTTTTTCGTTCTTTCATCCGCGGGTCACGGGTTAAAAATCCGAGGGTTTTTATAATTTTTTTGGACTCAGGAAAAGCTAAAACCAAAACCCGGCTCAAACCGTGCTTTATGGCATAAGCCTGGGCCCTTAAGCCGCCACCCAAGACCTTTACCGAGGTCTTTAATCCTGGCAAGCCCGCTTTTATAAAAGGTTCTCCCGCAACATCGGCAAAGTCCTTGTTTTTTAGATATTCTAAAAAGTCCTTGCCGTTAATAAGAAATTCCGGTTTTTTAACGCCAGGCCAAATTCTAACGCGAGCTATTGCTGTTTTTCGCCTGCCAATGGCTTCAAAATATTTTTCTGTTGAAATCTTTTTTACTTTAAGTTTTTTTAATGCCATATTTATTCAATAATTAGGCGGTTCATTAACTTTGCCCGAAGGCGACTTTTATTCAGCATCCGAAGAACTGCTATTTTCAAAGCGCGGCCGGGATCTTTCTTGATAAATTCTGGGTATTTAATTTGTCTCAACCCGCTTTGGTAACCCGTATAGTGGCGATATATTTTTTGAGTTGCTTTTTTGCCAGTTAGAATGACTTTGCCGATATTAGACACTTTCACGGTGATTTGCGGATCTAAACGCGGCAGGTAATTAACCTCTCTTTTGCCTCTTAAAAGCGTTGCGATTTCTGTAGCCAAACGTCCCAATGATTTCCCCGAAGCATCAATATTGTATATTTTTGATTTTGCCATAAATTTTAGACAAAGTCCTTATTTTACAAATTCAATTAATACCATCTCGGCAGCGTCATTTTTCCTTGTGTTGATTTTAAAAACTTTTGTATATCCTCCATTTCTTGAAACATATTTTGGTGCTATATCCTTAAAAAGTTTGACCACCGCTTTGGGTTCAAGTTTTTTTGAAAGCAGCCGGCGATTTGAAACGGTATCTTTTTTGGCGCGGCTGATGGCGCGTTCAACTATTTTCCTGATTTCTTTGGCACGGGTTTTAGTTGTCCGGATTCGTTCTTTCAAAATCAAATTATTCACCAAATTCCAGAGAAATGTTTTTCTATAATCTGCCAACCTGCCAAATTTTCGATTTTTCCTCAGATGTTTCATTCCTCTTGTTTTAATGTCAATCCTAATTTTCCAAGAGCTTTCTTCATTTCTTTTATTGCTTTATTGCCCAACCCCTCCAAATTTAAAAGATTATTTTCTGTCATTTTAATAATACTGGCAACGGTTTTAAGATGATTGGCTAATAACACATTTTGAGTGCGATTTGACAGTTTCAAATCTTCGATTTTG
>Ga0315288_10002574_pt1 | contig 23381 bp, 21 predicted proteins | sample YL17G11_20_MG_FD_203454 | JGI IMG/M metagenome (GOLD analysis project Ga0315288, IMG submission 203454) | Sediment microbial communities from Yellowstone Lake, YNP, Wyoming, USA - YL17G11_20 | ecosystem: Environmental > Aquatic > Freshwater > Lake > Sediment | place: USA: Wyoming | collected... | reverse complement strand
GGAACCTCAGAGGCTCAAAGAATAGTTATCTCCAGAGAGCTGTTGAAAGAATAGATGCTACTCTAATATTGCCCCCTCACCTTGATCCTCTCCCCGGAGGGGAGAGGATACCGATTCCCTCTCCCCCGCGGGGAGAGGGTTAGGGTGAGGGGGAAGCTTCTTAGAAAAACAAATGCGTCGGTAAAAACCACAGGAAAATCACATGAAAATTTCCAAAGAACACGAAGAATTCAGGAGAAGAATACGGGAGTTCGCAGAAACAGAAATCGAGCCTAAAGCCAAGGAGCTTGACGAAATTGGGAAATTTCCTTTTGATACCGTCAAGAAATTAGGGGAAATGGGGATTTTGGGGATGGTGGTTCCCAAAGAATACGGAGGCTCCGGCTACGACACTTTAAGCTACTCCATTGCAGTGGAGGAAATCTCTAGAGTGTGTGGTTCTACCGGTATAACCGTTGCCGCTCACAATTCACTGGGGCTTTATCCCATCTATCTTTTTGGTAATGAGGAACAGAAAAAAAGATTTATACCCGCTTTAGCATCCGGAGAGAAGTTAGGTTCATTTGGCTTGACCGAGTCGGGTGCAGGCTCGGATGCGGCTGGAACCAAAACCACTGCGGTTTTGGACGGCGATTCTTATGTTATCAACGGAAGCAAGTGCTTCATCACTAACGCCAGCGTGGGAGAAACTTTTGTTGTTACTGCCATAACGGACAAGACTAAAGGATATAAGGGAATAAGTTCATTCATTTTGGAAAAGGGGACGAAAGGTTTTTCCATCGGGAAAAAAGAAAACAAGATGGGCTTGCGAGGCTCGGATACTGCTACTTTGATTTTTGAAGACTTGAGACTTCCGAAAGAAAATCTATTAGGAAAAGAGGGGGAGGGATTCAAACAGTTCATGATCACGCTGGATGGCGGGAGGATCAGCATCGGCTCCATGGCTTTAGGAATCGCACAAGGAGCTTTTGATAAAGCTTTAAAGTATGCTAAAGAGAGACAACAATTCGGAAAATCCATCTCCGATTTTCAAGCCATTCAATGGAAGCTTTCCGACATGGCCACACAGATCGAAGCGGCAAGACATCTGATTTATCACGCTTCCGAGCTGAAGGATAAAGGGGAGTGGTTCGTCAAAGAATCTGCTATGGCGAAATTGTATGCTTCCGAGGTGGGAAGATTTGTATGCCATCAGGCCATCCAGATCTTCGGTGGATACGGATACCTTTCCGACTATCCGGTAGAAAGATACTTCCGTGACATCAAGCTGTGTGAGATCGGTGAAGGAACCTCCGAGATTCAAAGGATAATCATTGCGCGGGAGCTTTTAAAATAAGTTATTAAGATCAGCACCTAAGTTAAGTTGAGCGCTGGATTGAGAGATTGAGTTATGAAAGGTTAACCTGGAGTGTCAATCTTTAGCTTGACAAGGTTCACCTAAAGGTGAACACTCCAGGCAACTGAGTCATCGTAATGACCAAACCTAGTGAATATCCCATGCTTGAGCCGAACCGCAAGAAATATATAGAAATTCTTCAAAAAATGACCGGAGAAGAGCGGGTGCGAATCGCATTCGAGCTTTACGAATTTGCAAAGAATGTCATGATTGAAGGAATCAAAGCTCAAAATCCGGGAATCACACCTGAAGAGATTCAAAAAGAAGTCGTCCAAAGGATGATGCGATGTTACAGGAGGAATTCTTCGTGGCGGTTGAGGAAATTTCCAATCAATTAAATATTTCCAGGAGTGTCAAGCTTCAGCTTGACCAGGTTCACCTAAAGGTGAACACTTCAGTTTGCTGACGCAAGTTTGTTTTTTTAAGTGACCCTAATGTAAAATAAATGAAGGAGAAGGGATGGAATTCAAAAATATCTTAGTGGAGATCAAGGAAAAGGTGGGGATCATCAAGATGAATCGCCCGGAGGCTTTAAATGCGCTAAATACTGAAACCCTGCATGAGCTTAGCACGGCTATGCACCATCTCAGTTTCGAGAATGAAAGTGTCCGGGTGATCATATTGACCGGCGAAGGCAAAGCCTTTGTGGCGGGAGCGGACATAGCGGAGATGAAGGACATGCTTCCTCTTAAGGCCAGAGAATTCTCCCAGCTGGGACAAAGGGTATTTCACTTTATTGCCACTCAGGAAAAGCCGGTTATTGCCGCTGTCAATGGATTTGCTCTGGGAGGAGGATGTGAGCTGGCGCTTGCTTGTGACATTCGCATTGCTTCGGATAAAGCTAAACTGGGTCAGCCGGAGGTCAATCTGGGTGTAATCCCAGGCTTTGCAGGGACTCAAAGGCTATCCAGATTGGTGGGAGTATCCAAGGCAAAGGAGATGATTTTTACCGGTGACATTATCGATGCCCAAACCGCTCTCTCCATTGGGCTGGTAAATCAAGTCGTGTCCGCAGATCAGCTTATGAGCGTGTGTTTAGAGCTGGCAAATAAGATTGCCTCCAAAGGACCCACTGCCATCAAATTGGCAAAAACAGTGATAAATCAGGGAATTCAAGCTAACCTTTGCACCGGCAGTGCTTATGAGAAGGAAGCATTTGGACTCTGCTTCGCCACCGGTGAGCCTAAAGAAGGAATGTCTGCATTCTTGGAGAAAAGGAAACCAAACTGGTAAACGCTCTGGAGTGCCAAGCTTCAGCTTGGCCCAATCAGTGCTTGTTTTTTAAGCACGGCTAAAGCCGTGCACTCCAGTATCTGTTTAATCCGTAAATCTGTGGGGAGATTAGCTCTTGGAAATCTTCAAATCCTTAGCCTTAGATGAACATGAACAGGTGGTCTTCTGGTCGGACAAAGTAGCTGGTTTAAGATCCATCATCGCCATCCACGATACCACCTTGGGTCCTGCCATTGGCGGGGTAAGAATGCACCCCTACAAATCCGAAGAGGATGCTTTAAGGGACGTTCTTTTACTTTCCAAAAGTATGACCTATAAATCCGCGGCCGCAGGAATTAACTTAGGCGGAGGACAGGGGGTGATCATCGGAGATCCGCTCAAGGATAAAAATGAGCTGATTCTAAGGTCGTTCGGTAGATTTGTGGAAAGCTTAAATGGGAGATACATCACGGCTGAGGATGCGGGAACTACGGTGGAAGATATGGAGATAGTCAGATATGAAACCCAATACGTTACCGGGCTGTCTCGAGCGCTGGGAGGGGGGGGCGATCCGGGTCCCGTTACCGCCATTGGACTGGTGCATGGTTTTATCGCTTGCACAGAAAAAGTGTTTGGAAATAAATCTTTGGAAGGACTCTCAATCGCCATACAAGGATTGGGTAATGTGGGATTCAATCTGGCAAAGGAGCTTTTCGATAGAAAATGTAAATTGCTGGTAGCGGATGTAGATGAGAGTAAGGTCAATTTAGCAAAAGAGAAATTTGGAGCGGAGATAATTGCACCAGATGAAATATATGACGTAAAGGCAGATATTTTCTCCCCTAATGCCTTGGGAGGGGTGATAAATGACCAGACCATCGACAGGTTGAAGTTCAAAATTGTAGCGGGTGCGGCTAACAATCAGCTGGAGAAAGATCAGCATGGTGATATTCTGCATCAGAAAAAAATTCTATATGCGCCGGATTTTGTGATTGGAGCAGGCGGTCTGATCAACGTGGTGAATGAGCTGGAGGGGTATCATCATGATAGAGCCATCAAACAGGCAAGCGGAATCTACGAGATTTTGTCCAGAGTATTGGAAAAATCCGACCGGGAGAATATTCCTCCTCACCAAGCCGCCACTCTTTTAGCGGAGGAAAGAATCAATCAGGTAAAGAGGTTTAAGCAAGGAACAGTACAGGAGCCAGCGTGCGGGTGGTAGTTGCCAGTTACCAGTCGGTAGTAGGCAGTAGACAGTATGCAGATAAATTCCTTTTGTTTTCCAATTCACGCCAGATCCTCTGACGTGGCGGGAAGAATATCATCAGAAACTTTAAATTAACTCGCTCTCACATTTCGTTTATCAGTTGCGAAATCCGAATTTGGATCCATTGGACTCGCATCGAGGTTCGTCGAGCGGCACTCGATGTTGCAAAAAATCGAGCTTCGTTAGACGTGATTCGATTTACGATGCGAGTATCGCTACCGTTAAACGAACTTCGTAACTTCCCCCCTATCTCCTTAAGGGTGCGGTCAGAAAACGATAAATAAAGATGTCAAACTCATACAAAATATTGAGCATCAACCCCGGAGCCACCTCTACCAAAGTAGCATTATATCTAAACGAAACTCCAGTAAAGGTGAAAACCATCAGACATTCTACTGAGGATATCTCTTCATTCAAAAGCACCTTAGACCAGCTGGACTACAGAAAAGATATAGTTTTGAAATTTCTTGAACAAAACCACGTCAAACCTCAGGAGCTTTCGGCAGTGGTGGGCAGAGGTGGTCCTTTCAAACCCTTAGAGAGCGGCACTTACCGGGTGAATGAAAAGATGCTTTCTGACATCAAATCCGGCAACGTTCAGGCAGACCATCCATCCAATCTGGGTGCTTTGATCGCCCATGAGATCGTTAAAGGAACAGACGTCCCCGCATTTATCGTGGATCCAGTCTCAGTGGATGAATTCATACCCGAAGCTCGCATCTCCGGACTGCCTCAATTAGAGCGAAAAAGCTTAGGTCATGCTCTTAATATGAAGATGGTGGCAAGAAAGGCAGCAAAAAAGCTGGGGAGAAAGTATGAGGAATTAAATCTGGTTATCGCTCATCTTGGCTCCGGAATAAGCGTTGGCTCTCATCTAAAAGGTAAGATGATTGATGTAAACAATGCCAATGACATGGGTCCATTTTCGCCACAAAGGACGGGTGCTCTGCCGGTCACCGGTCTGGCTAAACTATGCTTCTCCAGAAAATACACCCAGAAAGAGATGATAGACCTTCTCACCAAAAAGGGAGGACTTTTAGCTCATCTTGGGACTGATAATGTGGAGGAAGTTGAGAAAAGAATAGACGAAGGAGATCTGAAGGCAAAATTGATTTACGATTCCATGGTCTATCAAATCCCCAAGGAGATCGGCGCCATGGCGACCACTTTGGAGGGAAAAGTGGATGCTATCGTTTTGACCGGTGGGATCGCCAACTCTAAAAGATTGACCGATTCGATTACACTGAAAGTCAAATTCATCGCACCGGTAATGGTTTTTCCCGGAGAGGACGAGATGGAAGCGCTCACCTTAGGCGCACTCCGGGTGCTCTCGGGAGAGGAAAAAGCTAAGGAGTATTAAAGTAGTGGTTTATAGCATAATCATCCACATATCTCACCGGCAACATTTTCTTTTCATTGCTCCAACGGGACATAGAACACTATTTACAAATCTATAATTCGTATTATATTTTGTTTGTCCGAATTTGGATCCATTGGAACGGAAGTGGATAGGATCTGGTGGTCCTTGCGGACTTCAAATCCGTGGTCCCCTTGGTTCGTCCGGGGGAGGTGGGTTCGATTCCCACCCCTTCCGCCAAAATTTTATAGTTTTAGCAGTCATGGACGAAATTACTCTATATGTAACTGCGGAGGTTTTATGAGACTTAAAGTGATTTTGGAAAAGGGAGAAGATGGTTTTTTCGTTGCTCATTGTCCTTCCCTTAAAGGTTGTTGGTCACAGGGCAAAACGGAGGAGGAAGCCTTAAGGAATATTAGGGAAGCAATTGAACTCTATTTTGAGGGATAAAGAGGTTTTCGATGCAGAGTAAAAAGCTAGATGCGGTCAAATTGAAACGTCAATTGCAAAGACAGGCGGAAAATAGATTGACTAAACTTTCAGAAAAGGAACAACTTAAATTATTGCAAAAGAAATCTGGGCATCTCAAAAAGCAAAAGAGAGGTTGAAATGGATACTATCACTATAAAAAGCAACAAACCAACGGTGTGATTTTATTGGAGGAATTTGAGCACATGAAGGAAACCATCTTGCTTTTAACCCAAAATCCAAACCTTTTAAAGGAACTCAGGAAAGAACGTAAGAAAATAAAAAAAGGTAACTATATCTCCTTTGGGGATTTTAAAAAGAAGTATATTAAGTCCAAAATTTAATATCGATGAATACAAAAGAAAAAATCAAATTAACCAGTTTAGCCACCAGCTCTGGGTGAGCAGCTAAGTGTGGTCCGGAGGACTTAGCTCAGGTTCTGAGCCATTTGCCCAAGCAGAACGATCCCAATATTCTTGTGGGTTTCAATTCGGTGGATGATGCCGGAGTTTACAAGATAAGAGAGGACTTAGCCCTAGTCCACACGGTGGATTTCTTTCCGCCCATTGTGGACGATCCTTACGATTTCGGTGCGATTTCTGCAGCTAATTCCTTGAGCGATATTTATGCGATGGGAGGAAAGCCGATAACCGCTTTAAATATCGTGGGCTATCCTCCACAAAGCGTCCCGCTCTGGGCTTTGGAGGAAATTCTTAAAGGAGGAGCAGACAAAGCTCTGGAAGCGGATGTATCAATAATCGGTGGTCACACTATAAGAACTAAAGAACCGATATATGGATTAGCGGTGGTGGGAACGATACATCCACAAAAGATAATCAGCAATTCCGGCGCCAAAGTAGGAGACTCACTAATATTGACCAAACCTTTGGGCACGGGAATCATAACCACCGCAATTAAAAGAAATCTGGTAGATCCGGATATGGTCAAAAAAGTGGTGAAGATAATGTCTTTCTTGAACAGATATGCCTCCGAGTCGATGTTGGAGGTGGGTGCGAATGCCTGCACGGATATTACCGGTTTCGGGCTTTTAGGACATCTATGCGAGCTTATCCAAGCTTCCAAGGTTGGAGCAAGAATTTACTGGTCAAAGATTCCAGTGATTGATCCTGCCTTAAAGCTGGCAAAAGAAAATATCGTTCCCGGCGGCACCTTGAGCAATCTTAAGTTTGTCGAAGAAAAAGTGGAATGGAATGGCAAATTGAGCTATGAGGAAAAACTGATTCTTTCCGATGCTCAAACATCCGGAGGGTTGCTTATTTCTCTGCCCCGGCAGAAAAAACAGAAATTACTGGAAACTATGATTTCTAAAGGTGTCTCCGATGCAGTGGTGATAGGTGAAATAATCGAGGATGAGAAATGCCGAATTCAAGTGAAGATGTGATCAAAAATAAACTGAGACAGATTCCCAGCGTGGAGAAGATTTTAGAGTCGCCTGAGCTTCAATCTGAGATAGATAATTTCTCTCATCTTCTGGTAGCAAGCGCAGTCAAGGAGGCGGTGAAGACAATAAAGGAAGAGGTGAATAAAAGTAATAAGGAAGTACACCCGCAAGAGATACTCCAAAAAGTGAAAAACATAATCCACGCACAAACCTCTTCCTCATTACAACCGGTAATCAACGCTACCGGAGTCATCCTCCATACCAATTTGGGCAGAGCGCCGTTAGATGAGAATACCCTCTCCTTTATTCAGAAGATAAGCACAAATTACAGCAACCTCGAATTCGATTTGAAAGAAGGGAAAAGAAGCAAAAGGGGAATTTTCGCAGAAAAACTTCTCTGCCTTTTCACTTCTGCTGAATCCGCCCTATCGGTAAACAACAATGCCGGTGCGGTATTATTAATTTTAACCGCTTTAGCCAAAGACAAAGAGGTAATAGTTTCAAGGGGGGAGCTGGTGCAGATCGGAGGAGGCTTCCGAATCCCCGAGATTTTGGCTTTGAGTGGTGCGACGTTAAAAGAGGTGGGAACTACCAACCAGACTATTATCTCTGATTACGAAAAAGCTATTACGAAAGAGACTGCTCTTCTGCTTAAAGTTCACCAGAGCAATTTTAAAATGATTGGTTTCGTGGAAAGACCTTCCATCCATGAGCTGGTCAAACTGGGGAAGAAACACAAATTACTGGTAGTTGAGGATTTGGGGAGCGGTGTTTTCCTTCGCACCGAAGATTTACACCTGACTCATGAACCGATGGTTACAGAGGCTTTGTCCGCAGGCGCTGACTTAGTCTGTTTTTCTGGAGACAAGCTTTTAGGAGCACCCCAAGCAGGCATAATCCTGGGGAAAAAGAAATATGTGGATATTCTAAGAAAACATCCCTTGCATCGTGCCTTGAGATTGGATAAGATGTTCCTTGCTGGTTTGGAAAAGGTTCTGCTTTGTTATCTTAAAGGTGAAGCGACAACAAAAATCCCTGTCTGGCAGATGATCAGCACACCTGTGGATGTTTTGCAAGCAAGAGCAGAGAAAATCCGGGATGAGCTAAGAAAATCGGGCATTGAGCTTGCCATCCAAAAGAGTCAAAGCACGATCGGAGGAGGATCGCTTCCTGGTGAAACTTTGCCAACCGCAATAATATCTGTTGAATCTGTTTCATCTGTTGGGAGATCCATTGACCAATCTCCCGATCAACAAGCTAAACTTTTCAGAGCGCAATCCCCACCCATAATCGGTCGCATTGAGAACGATAAGTTCGTGTTAGATTTAAGAACGGTTTTCCCACACCAAGATGAAATCTTGATCTCCGCCATAAGGAGCGTTTTCCTTAAAAGAAGTTGATTCTTCTTTGATTCTGCATTATACTTTCCTGTGATTTTATGGTTTTGATTAGCTTAGTCCCGCCAAAGACGGAGCCAGCAAGCCATAAAAGCTTGCCTACGCGAAGAACTAAGTCTCCCCGTTGGTGTTTTGTATGAATACATAAGCATCTTCACCAACGGGGAATACAGAACAACACCCTCTCCCCTTGGGGGAGAGGGTAGGGTGAGGGGAAGTAAAATACCTCAAGAACCCCTCACCTTAATCCTCTACCCAGAGGGGAGAGGAAATCAGTAAAACTATATGTTTGTCTTAGGAACTGCCGGACATATCGACCATGGAAAATCCGCTTTAGTCTTAGCTCTGAGCGGAATTGATCCGGACCGGCTCCCGGAGGAAAAAGAAAGAGGAATGACCATCGACTTGGGATTTGCCTGGCTTTCTCTTCCCGATGGGACCGAAGTAGGGATTGTAGACGTGCCCGGTCACGAAAGATTTGTGAAAAACATGGTGGCTGGAGTTGGCGGGATTGATGCGGTGTTATTTGTAATTGCCGCAGATGATGGATGGATGCCTCAAAGCGAGGAGCATCTTCAAATATTAGATCTTCTGAAAATACAAACCGGAATAGTAGTCATTAATAAAATTGATCTGGTTGATCCCGATTGGCTGAATTTAGTGGAGGAAGATATAAAAGAGAAAGTCAAAGGAACTATCTTAGAAGACTCTCCTTTGGTGAAAGTTTCTGCTGCTAAGAAGATTGGAATAGATACTCTCTATGACCAGATCGTGAAGATGATCTCTCGAATAAAGCCCCAAAAGGATATGGGGAAACCGAGGATGTATATTGATCGGGTCTTCACCATGTCGGGTCGGGGAACCGTGGTCACTGGAACTTTGAGAGATGGACGTTTTCAGCTGGGTGAGGAGATAGAAATTCTTCCTCAGAAGACTCATGCTCGAATACGGGAACTGCAAACTCACAAGAAGATTCATAAAGAAGTTACTCCGGGAACCAGGGTGGCGATGAATTTAGCCGGGGTGGAAAAAGAAAAGATTCAACGAGGAAATGTAGTCACCAGACCGGATCAGGATCACGCTATAGAGAGTTTCATCGCTAAGGTTGAAATCATCTCTACCTCAAGATTTCCCATAAAACATAATACCAAACTGCTTCTGATATTGGGAACAACCGAGCTTCTGAGTAAAGCAAAGATTTTAGACAAGGATCAAATTACACCGGGAGATTCAGGTTTTGTGAAATTTGAGTGTAAGCAAAAGCTGGTTGCCCGAATGGGAGATCATTTCATACTGCGACTGCCGTCGCCTCAGATAACAGTGGGAGGTGGAATCGTCTTGGACATTTCTCCAAAGGTTCACAAGAGAAAAGACAATGAGTTAATCTCCGATCTTCAATTGAGACTGAACTTGAATCCGTCAGATCTAATTTTAGCTGAGTTAAAAAAAGAGGGATTGATCCTAAAAAAAGAGATTTTAAGAGCAGGCAATTTCAGCCCGGAGCAAATCAGATCAAGCTTGATCCAATTAGAGAAAGAGGAGAAAGTATTTTCCACTCCGGAGTTTGTGGCAGACGTAACCAAATGGAAAAAGGCTCAAGATCAGATCATATCGGAGATCGAAAAGACCCACCAGAGATTTCCTTTCAAAATCGGAGCCAAATCCGCAGAGTTTCCCAGTCGGCTGAGCATAGAAGAAAGCTTGCTTGATCAAATTGTCAAACATTTATTAAAAGAGGGGAAGATTGTCCAACAGGGAGCGTATCTTCGACTTCCCACTCACCAGCCTAAGCTTTCCCCCCAACAGATGGCATTGTCTGAAAAGATACTCCAGGAATTCGCTTCCAATCCTCTTTCCCCGCCTACTAAAGAGGAGATAACCGTACGTGGTCCTGAACATGAGGAAGTGCTTTTGTTTTTGATCGAACAAGATCGACTGGTAGAATTGAAAGATGGAATACTCTTTCGCAGGGAAGATTTTGAGAAGATAAAGAATCTGGTGATCGATTTTATCCGTAAGCAGGGACAAGCTACGGTGAGCCAGCTACGAGAATGCCTCTCCACTACTCGAAAGTATATGGTGCCGATTTTGGAGAAGCTGGATCAGTTGGGGATTACGCAAAGGGAAGGGGATAAGCGACTTCTTGGTAAGATTCAACGGTCGTAGTGAATGGAGCGATCTTATACACATATTTTATTTGCAGATCAAACTTCTCCCCTCACCTTAATCCTCTCCCCGGAGGGAAGAGGAAAAGTTCCTTCTCCCCTTTGGGGAGAAGGTCAGGATGAGGGGGGAAATGTTTCTTCGAAAGTTTGTATATCGGTTACGAAGTTCGAGCTTGGTTCCATAGTTCTCGTATCGAGGCTCGAAGCTCGGTGGTCGAAGCTCGAAGATTCAAAGCCTTACCCCTCTTTCCCCCTTCTATAAAAGAGAGGGGGATTACAGGAGAAGAAGTTTTTGTAGGGGCAACTCATGTGGAACATCCCGCCGAAGGCGGGGAGTTGCTCCTACTCCTCCCCTGTCGAAAACCGAACTTCGATATTAGCTTCGACATCAACAAACAAAAGAATCGATGACTTATGAAAGACCTGATGTTGTTGAACGGAAATATATATACCATGAATCCAAAGCTTTCCATGGCTGAGGCGGTGGCAATAAAGGATGCCAAGATAATAGCTGTTGGCACAAATGCAGATGTAGAAAATCTTGAGCGAAAAAACTTCAGCATCATTAATCTAAACGGAAAAACCGTAATTCCTGGTTTGATCGACTGTCATACTCATTTTCTCTCCTTTGCCTATCGTCTGAAAAGAGCCAATTTAGAAGGCATCGAGTCTTTCGATAAACTCATATCAAATATTAAATTATTTTCTAAAAATCTCAAAACGAATGAATGGTTGGTGGGTGATGGATGGGACAAGAATGTATTGGGCAATGAATCCATCTTCACCAAAGAGAGTCTGGATCAAGTCTGTCCGCAAAACCCGGTTGCTTTACAAAGCAAGGATCATCATCTTTTCTGGTTGAATTCCAAAGCATTGAAGATGGCGGGAATAAACAGAGATACGAGCGATCCAAACGGCGGAAAGATCAAGCGGGATGCGATCACCAAAGAACCTACCGGACTTTTAAAAGAGAATGCCTGCAATTTAGTTTGGCAGAAGATTCCTCCGCCATCTATTTCAGCCACAAAAGAATTGGTTAAGGAAGCAATGAAGATCGCCAACACCTATGGGTTGACCGGAATACATAATTTTGACGAGCATGAGGCGTTCAGCGTCTTTCAGCAATTATATGAAAGTGACGAGCTTACCTTAAGAGTCTGTTTCTGGATTCAAAATCGGGATTTGGATTCCGCTATTGGCTTAGGTTTTAGATCCGGTTTCGGTAATGAAAATTTAAGATTCGGTGGATTGAAGCTCTATAGTGATGGCACATTAGGGTCGCAAACCGCTTTGATGTTCAAACCTTACCAAGGCTCGAAAAACAACTATGGCATAGAGGTCACTTCTCAGGAGCAGTTAAGCGATAGAGTTAAGAAAGCCAGTCAGGCGGGAATAAGCGCAGCCATTCATGCTATCGGTGATAAAGGCGTGCATCAAGCATTAAACGCAATTGAGAGCTTGCGCCCAAATAAAAAGGATAGAAAATTACGACACCGCATCGAGCACGTTCAGCTTCTTCATCCTTCAGATGTGGAAAGATTCGGAAAGCTGGGTGTCATCGCCTCGGTCCAGCCGGTGCATATTCCTACGGATAGAGAGAATGCCGAGAAATATTGGGGTAAACGCTGCCAATTAGCTTACGCTTATAAAACTCTTATGGAAAACGGAGCCCGGCTGGCGTTCGGCTCGGATGCCCCCATAGAAACCTTGGATCCTTTGAAAGGAATATGTGCCGCGGTTTTACGCAAAAATATCCGCGAGGATGAAAGCTGGTATGCGAGTGAGAGGATGAGGATGGCTTCAACAATCTATGCTTACTCTCAGGAAGCAAGTTACGCCTCGTATGAAGAAAATCTGAAAGGATCAATTGAGGTTGGAAAGCTTGGAGATATGGTGGTTCTATCTCAGGATATTTTTGACATAGACTTAGAAAAAATCCCCGAAACCAAAGTGGAATGCACCATCCTGGGAGGTAAAATCGTCTTCCAGGCATAATCCACATAATCCCCTTTTGATCGGGTGGGGGTTGAACCCCCACCCGAACCAAGAGAATTACATCATTCCTTTTTAATCATCTTCATAAATTATGCCATTTGATATAATATGCTCTCTTATTTCTCTCTCACCCGAAAGAAACGATAACCACACCCGCAAAAGCCAAAATTATGGCGATGACTCTGAGAAGATTGACCGGCTCTTTCAAAATAATAGCGGCCAGAATGAAAACGAATATGTTGCTGGTCTGATTCAAAGCAGCGGAAATTGAAGCCTGGGTATATTTCATTCCCCCCATCCAAATGACTGATGACAGATATGCACCCAGAAAAGAACCGGGCAACATGTATTGCCAGTTTCTTACAGTGAAAAGCGAGCGTATAATTTTTTGACGACGTGGCTGGAATAAAAGGAAAATACCTAAACCCAGACAGCCGGCTAAAAGACGCACCTCCACCACCCACACCAGCGAAGAATGGTCCAGCAGAGGTTTGATCATCACGATGCCAACCGCCACCAGCGCCATAGCTAACACTCCGAACAATATTCCCAGACTTAAATCTCTGCGGGAAATATTTTTGCGGGTTTCTTTTCGGGATACGGTCAGAACCGCCGAGACGATTAAAAGCACGCCGAATATCTGGAGTCCGTTCATGTTTTCATGGAGGAAAAAGAAGGACAGGATGATTATGAAAGGACTGTAAAGACAATCGACAATGGCTGACAATTCTGCCCCCAAAAGGTTTAGACTTTTGAAGAAAAGTGTATCGGATAATGCAATTCCCAGTATGCCGCTTACTATGATTAGTGAGTAATCGAAAAGCGAAGTTTGGGGCGCTAAAGTTATTCCTAACACCAAAGAGGTGGGCACCAAGAGAACCAATGCCAAAACGTTTTTGAAAAGGTTTAAGCCCAAAGGTGAAACCTTTTCTCCGCTTTTTTTGAAAAGAATAACGGCAGAAGCCCAGATGATGGCACATAAGAGAGATAATATCTCTCCTAAGTGAGGTAAGTGAGAAAACATGGTCTGAGTTTATGTAGATTCAATTTGTCGAGCTATGATATAAACAACCCCCTCACCTTGATCCTGCTATGCATTTCGCTTCGTTCAATCTCCCCCAAGGGGAGAGGAACTTTAAACTTTGCAATTTGCAATCTGCATTTTGAATTCTTAACTCTTATGCCGGAGGCCGGAATCGAACCGGCACGGTGAAGATCACCGAGGGATTTTAAGTCCCTTGCGTCTACCTATTCCGCCACTCCGGCAGCGCACTACGCGTCAGTTAATGGTTCATGGTTCACAGCCACTTTAGTGGCATAAGCTCACAAATCCGACTAAAGCACGGATTCTGTGTCTTGAGATCGGTTAGAACAATGACCAAGATTTTTGTCGTCTATAAATCTTGAAAACTGAAATGGTTATTTATCCTCGTCTAAATATTTTCCTTTTCTCCTTATCTATTTTCTCGGTAGCATATTGGACGATCAAACGGGGTGCTTGATCTTTCCACTTGAGCAGGAAATCTTCTACCTTTTGGGGTGATTTTTTCCATGCTTCTCGCAAAAGCCAGCCTATCCCCTGCTGAACCACCTTCTCCTGATCCAAGATCAATTTTCGAGCCACCTGCAAAGCTTGAGGCACACTTCCGCGCTTGGCAAAATCCTTGACTAATGTTACCGCCACTGCGCGTCTTTTCCATCGGTGAGGTGAGTCGGTCCAGGAAAAGAGATCGTTGAATTCAACCACCTTATCGCTCAAAAAGAAATATAGTACGCTATGAGAGGCGATGTCGGAATGTGCCCAGTTGGTGACATATTTCTCAAACCATTTACCAACGGTATTAAACAAACGCTTATTGTATTGACCTCTTAACTTAACCATGAATGTGATGGCGATGCTGGCTTCTTCATACTTCCCGGTGCTCATGAGATGATCGCACAATGTCAGAAATTCCTTACTGCTCAATTCCTTCTTACATGTATCGAACCACTGATCTACCTTAGGACTCAATTTCTCCCAAGCGACGCCATAAGGATCGTATCCCTCCTTGAAATATCGAGAGTATTTTTTAACATTAGCTTCATCCGCATTCCCTCTCAAAAATTGCCTTATGTCGTGCTCTATTTTTTGAATCTTCAACATGTCAAACTCCATTTATTCCGAATCCCGAACTACTTTGGTGGGGCGGTTGGGTGGACCATGAATTGTGAACCATGAACCGATTTCGAAGGGTGAGGTAAACCACGAACAACGAACCGATTTAAAAAGGCGGCTTCCGGATTTGAACCGGAGAATAGAGGTTTTGCAGACCTCTGCCTTCCCACTTGGCTAAGCCGCCATAAAACCCACTTTATTATGGGATTCGCATAAATGCACCCGCTCATTTATACGAATCTCTCAGAGGAAAATATACTCGAGATGACTATTTTGTCAAGATAAAATTTAACTGGACATTCCCCAGAATTTTGAGTTAGTAGCCGCAGGCTTCAGGAGCTGTTGAAAAAGTGTCTCATGATGTTTGGTCGAAAAGAAATGATTTTCGTAGGGACAGCCCTTGCTTCGCACTGAGTGCGCTCAGCACGAAGTGTGGCTGTCCGCCTTTAAATTTAGGACAGTGACCCCGCCATGGGCGGGATTTCGCAAGCTCAACAAGCCCTGTCCCTATGAAGTCCAATCCCTCAATAACGGGTTTTTCAACACACCCTTCAGTCTGCGGGGAGCGGGGCTAAAAAATGGGGAAATTCCTTCAACCTTTTCTGGACACTCTAAGAAGTTAATTTGTTGTATAACAAAGAGAGCTTTAACAAAAGGAAGGAAGGTTAGTAGCCATCCATATGGACGGGGTGGTGATTGAAAAAATGGGGAAACCCCTCCCAAATTTCATTCTTGACAACCATCTTAACATTGATATAATATGAATAAGGAGAACTAACATGGCAGGAAAATAAAACAACCTAGATATTTCATAGAGATTTGAGTGAGGATAGCACTTTTTGTATGGTTTGCAGCTTTTCCTGTTCTTTATTGGACTTGTATTCCATTAGTCCTATTAGCCATCGAACTTGCAGGAGTTACGTGTGAAACTGTGCCTGGAGAATTCGATACCCTTCTGATTGGGATTTTGGCAATAGTGATCTGGTTTCTTGCATGTTGGTCTAAATATTCTTTATGTTCATTCGTTCTAACATCCACGGTTTTGGGTAAACCAGGTCATAATCTCACACTTTCCTAAGGATTCTCCGCTCTCTTGCCTTAGAAAGAATAACAATTTAGGATTTCTTAAATGTGGCGTGTGCCGAATAAACTCATCCAGCTTCATAGACAGAATACAGTTGTTATTTTTCTTTATCTTGCTTTCACTTTAATTTTCACCTTTCCTCTATTCCTACATATTTCTACCTCCTCCCCTATGGCTGACGGTCAAGGGGATCAATTTCAATCCATGTGGATGTTTTGGTGGTTCAAAACTGCTCTGTTTCATTTGCAGACCAATCCTCTATACACCACTTTTGTATTCTATCCTCATGGCACCAGCTTAATCTATCATATGCCGATTTTCTTAAGCCTCCTGGCTCTCCCCTTTCAATATTTGCTTAGCTCACCTGCCAATTTAATCATCGCTTATAATCTCATATTGATGTTCACTTTCGTCTTAAGCGGATTCGGAGTATATTTGCTTACTAAATATTTAATCAAAGACCCGGTAACTGCTTTTATTTGCGGATTGCTCTTTGCTTTCTCCTCTTATCGTTTGTGGCATTTGAACCATTTAGGTCTATTAAGCACCGAGTGGATTCCTTTTTACATATTGTACTTGTTTAGATTCGTAGACGAGAAGCTCCTGAAATATGCCCTCTGGGTTGGAGTCTTTTTTGTTTTTACATTTTTATCTGATTTGACTTGTGCTTTGTTTCTGTCTACATTCACTTCAATCTACTTTCTATATCTGTTGGTAAAATCCAGGAAGCGACTATTAGACAAGAAAATCATAATAAACTCATCTATAGCTCTATTCACGGTAGTTATAATCCTGTCTCCCTTTTTATATAGCTTATCTTCCACCCAAATTGACTGGCCAACCCAGACCAAAGAGCAAACTACCTATTCCGCAAATTTAGTGGGTTATTTTTTACCGGTCAGTGAAAGATCGCTCTGGGGTAGTTCATTTCTGCCCTCACAGCACGACTATCTTGGAATAGCTGGGGGAGAGCTTTTTTTGGGTTATATTTTGCTTTTTTTCGTCATGTATACTCTGATAAAACGGGGTAAGGAAAGGATAAAATTTTGGTTTTTCAGTTCCTTAGCTTTTCTGCTGCTCTCCTTGGGTCACACTATTTACATTTATAACCATTCTTATTATTTCAATTGGCTTCCTTATAATCTATTATACACCTACGTTCCTTTCCTCCGGATAGGGCGAACACCATATCGATTTTCGCTTATGGTCACTCTTTGTTTGATCATCTTTTCCAGTTATGGATTAACGCGTTTTTTCAACTCGCACTATGCTAAAGATAGGAATCTTTCCGATTTGAAGAATTTCTTCAGGAGTTTTCTGGTCAGGAAAGGAATGCCCCTGGTTGTAGTGGTGCTGATTTGTTTAGAGTTTATTGTAGTTCCTACAACGTTAATCCAGGTAGAGGTCCCGGAATCCTACCAAAAGATAAAGGAGATGCCAGAAGAGTTCGCTATATTAGAGATGCCTGCTTCTTTCTTTGGAAATAGTTTATTCGCGAATGTTTATCTGTTTTATCAAACCGTCCATGGAAAAAAGTTGGTGGATGGTCTTCTTCCTCGCCCTTCTTATCATAGCCGAGATTTCCTCAAAGAGAACATTCTGAAAGAAGATATGACGCTGGATGGTAAATTAAAAGACAAATTAGCTCGGAATAATATAAAGTATGTTATAATCCATGAATTTCAGAGGTTGGAAGAAACAATCAATGAAGATACAACTTTCTTAATTATCAAAGAGAAACCTTCAGACATCAAATTATTTCAGGTATTTTAATTTCGTTAACTCTAAATTGCATTGTCCCCCGGACTGTGAGTTTTCTTTTTAGGTAATTATGTTTTGCAATTTTGAAGAGAGCTTCATTAGTATGTTCCCGGCAAGTAGGATAACGATGCACTTTGTCGATGTTACGATTTATTGCCACGACCTTTAGGGGTTGTTGAAAAACCTCCAATGGAGTGCATCAGCTTGCTGATGCGTTTTTTGGGGTGAATTTAAGCTATTATGAGACAACAACATTTTTATTTAACAAAACCGCGAAAGCAAGCTTTCGCACTCCAAAACCACTTTTTCAACAGCCCCTTTAGGTCGTGGACCGGAAGTACCCAAAATTTTCTTTGGGCTTTAGCCCACAGAACCTAATCCGAACTAAATCCAGTTAGAACCAGATACAGTTACAAGGCATGTTAAGTTAAATGGTTGATGAACATAATTTAAAAAAGAGAGGTCGATTTATGAAAAAACAAATGCTTATATTGGCGATCTGTCTGTGTATTTGTGTTATTGTAATCGGACCTGAAGCAAAGCCGTGCACCAATCTCTTGGTGACCAAGGAAGCTTCAGAGGATGGCTCGGTAATGATCACTTATACCTGCGACGGCGAGTTTCATCCTATACTTGAGTATACCCCTGCCTCTGATCACAAACCAGAGGATTCTCTTGAGATAACAGATTGGTCGGGAAATGTGCGAGGCAAGATAAAGCAGGTTCCACACACTTACGCCGTTGTCGGACTGATGAACGAACATCAATTGACCATCAGCGAGACCACCTTCGATGGTCGGGAAGAGTTACGTAATCCCGATGGTCTTTTGCATTATTGGGACTTGATGCAACTGGCGCTTCAGCGGGCTAAAACCGCACGGGAAGCGATTAAAGTAATGACTGATCTGGTTGATGAATATGGTTACCGCTCCACCGGTGAATCGTTCTCCATCGCTGATACAAAAGAGGTTTGGATTATGGAGATGATCGGACCCGATTCCGGCGGACATGGCGCGGAATGGGTAGCGCTTAAGATTCCCGGTGGATACATATCCTGCCATGCTAACAAAGCTCGAATCGGTGAATTTCCGTTGAATGATTCGGAAAACTGTCTTTATTCCAAGAATGTTATTTCCTTTGCCGTGAAAAAGGGATATTATGATCCCAAATCGGGCGAGTCTTTCCGGTTCTGTGATGCCTATTGTCCGGCTACTCCAAAAAACCAGCGATATGCGGATACCCGAGTCTGGAGCATCTTCCGCCGGGCTACGCCGTCACAGAACTTTTCACCGGATTATAATAGAGCAGTCGAGGGAGCAAAACCATATCCTCTCTGGATCAAACCGGATAAAAAGCTATCTGTTGCGGATGTGTTTGCGCTGATGAGAGACCATTACGAAGGCACTCCCTATGACATGACTAAGGGAATCGACGCGGGACCGTATGGTTCCCCCAACCGCTGGCGACCAATGACCTGGACCGTCGACAGCGTCGAATATGCTTGGGAGCGCCCGATCTCCACCCAGCAGACCGCATTTTCGTTTGTCTCTCAATCCCGCTCCTGGCTCCCGAACGCTGTCGGTGGTGTGTATTGGTATGGTCTGGATGATACCTATACTACTTGTTACATACCGCTGTATTGCGGAATTGATACTGTTCCGAAATCGTTTACGGTCGGCAGTTTGGACAAATTTTCGTGGGAATCTGCCTGGTGGGTATTTAACTTTGTCGCTAATTATGCTAACCTTAAATACTCTTACATGCTTCCTGAAATTCAAACGGTGCAAAAGGACGTCGAAGGAACTTTCCTTACACTCCAGCCAATGGTGGAAAAGACGGCTGTCGATCTCGCCGGATCAGATCCAAAGATTCTAACTCGTTACCTTACCGATTACTCCGTCTCACACGCTGAACAGGTAGTAACACGATGGAAAGAATTGGGTGAGTATTTGATAACTAAATACAACGATGGTTATGTTAAGGGCGAAAACGGTCGTCCGCAGGAAAAAGGTTATCCTGAAAGTTGGTTAAGAGAGGTTTTGAAATCACGCCCTGACCAGTTCCGATTGCCAGCTAAATAAAAAGATATTCCTGAATCAAAGTTGATAGACTGAGAAAAAGAATGTTTCTTCTTTCAAACAGTTTAAGTAAAACTTTAGTTTCATAGGGAGGTGCGAGAATGAGTTTAGAAAAACCTTGGCAAAAGCCATTTGAAAAGCTGTTACAGGAGTTTTTACAACAATGCAGAGGTGAAATTTCCAGGCCGGGTTCTAAAGGTGAACTTCCTTCTTGGGGCGATGACCTCTCTTTTTTCTTCTACCCTACGTTCCATGGTGAATTGCAAGGTCAGACCTTCACCATCGAAATAAGCGAGTTTCCTGCATCTGGATTCAGTGATTTCGAGGCAGCAGACAACGTCGAATATCTCCGAATATTCATTACTAAACCAACCGAGTATAGCGTTCAAGTTATTCACGAGAGCTGGTTTCATCGGCTTGAAAAGAAGTTTCACTTGGATCGAGAGTTTCAAACCGGTAATAGTGAATTCGACCGCAGATATTATCTAAGATCACAAGCGGATAAGGACAGACAGCTTCTTCAAGATCCAAGATTTCAGGAAATGATCATGAGTCTTGAATCCTTTTCAGTGCTCCAGGTATTAGACTCAGGAGTGCGTTGGTCCCAGATGATTTCTGACGAAAAGCAGTTAGAGTTTTTGGTGGTGGACGATTATCTCAAGAGAATGTTAAAGCTGGCCGCAACGATTTCGGCTAGGTGAATCAGGGGGAGGTCAAGGTGATTTAAGACTATTTTGTGTTCAGAGAGGATCCTGGTTTCAATACCTTTACCCACGCCAATTTGTCACAAATCGGGCACCTCGTATTAACTTTGAGGACCAAGGGCCAGAATGGTATAATAAGACCGAATGCTCCGATTCCGAAACCTCCCCAGCCATAAGCACCACCGTATGTCATGACGATCTTCCTCTCGAATGTTTTTCCACATTTTATGCATTCCATAGTTGCCATACTCGTCCACCTCCTTAGGACGGTTTCTCTTTAGGAAGACTTTCGTCTTTTGACTGGATGCTTTTATTGTGGTTTTTCGTCAGAACGAAGGTGATCACAGCCAATGCCAAAGCACCCAGTAAACTGAAGACCCAATACGAAGGTCGGTCAGCCATTCCCACAGTGTGTCTCATGTATATGACATCAATGACCAAATCGGAAATAAAAAGGACAATTCCAGACACAATCAAAGTGGCTGAACCCAAATAGGCAAAACCTATCCCAGGAAAGAAGAAATTCAAAATAGCTGCTATCCAGGGATTCTTTTTTCTCATGGTTTACCTGAAATTTACCGAACCCCTGAATCCCCCTCTCCGTTTCTCGGAGAGGGGGACCAAGGGGGAGAGGTGAAATGTTTGGTTTGTCACGGATTCATCCTGGGTATAATGCTCAAAAGGTATTGTTTTTTATATGGGGATGAAGTTCATGGTCACAAGGTTGCAAGAGAGTCACAATTGCCTTCTACCAAGGCTTCTCGTGGTTTTATGGCGTCACGGATTGACAATCCCAACAACTTCTCTTTTTCTGAAGTTATCATCATTATTAAACCGTTTCAATGATTATACTCGTAACATTAATTCTAAAAACAACTTGAATATGGTTTAAGCAATACTTTTTGAACATTACGCCCATCCTGAACGGATTCACCGTGAACGGACGCCCCGTCCGTGACGCCAATCTTAAACCTGAACTCCTAACACCTTTTTAGCCATTTCTCGATCTCCTCGATCTTGTCTTCCGCAAGTCCTTCGAGATCGGTCAGTTTGAGCCATCCTTCTTGGAAGAGCCTTGCGAATACAAAGATTAAGATCGAATACCTATAATCGTGATTTCTGTTAATTTGTTTCAGTTGCTCAGTGAGATAATCGTGAATTCCCCAGATATGCTCTGGCTTTGTAGCCTTGACGATCATCTCCTTGAGTTTCGCTATTGTTGCATCACATTCTCTCTTATAAGCAGTATCAAAAGCCCGTCTCGCAACTACCTTCTCGCTCTTTGACCAGTTGATCTCGTTCATTTTAATCTGTAGAGGTCACATTTATGCGACTCGTTCGAGTTCAATCCTTGAGAACCACCAACAGCTCATATCATGTTGATTGGCTATTCATATAATAAGAATAATAAATAGGTAATGGCCAAAGGTTGTAAAAACTAAACTCCCAACAAAGATATCTAAAACTATCGGATCTGTACATGTTTGTTGCGAATTCAAAAACACCCTTCTTCACGACATTTCGGGGCATAACAGTCAAGATATTAATTGGAGGATCATAACTATCTTTTGGTATCAATCGATAATGGGGCAATATATCTTTTGGTATAAACTCTCCTTTCATCCTGTAATAAAATCCTCTTGCTATGCTATCCAAAACTCGTAAGATACCTTCTTTTGACCCTTTGAGTATAGGATACTCCATGATCTTTCCATTGGATAATTCTACTTGGAGATATTCTGCTTCTACTATTCTTAGATCTTGAGCTTTAGCACTATATTTAATGCATTCTTCGAATCTTTTAAGAAATTCTCCACTTCCTAGACTCATGGATGCCCATAAGCGCATATGACGAATAAAAGTATTGTCATCTTCTCCTTTCCGACCATAAAGCATTTTACATGTCTCACAAATCTTGACCGTTATAAGTTGCAAACCAACTCTATCCTCTTTCGGGAAAATGCTTTTTGGTGGCAAATGATCATCACTGAGTGTTCCTTTATCCTCCTCAGAACACCAATAGCAACATTTCTTAAGATTTCTCTTTAAAAAGAAATAACTCATATTTAAGCACCTCTTGATCGACAACACTTAGCGTGTAGAAATATTAAAGAATTAATAACTTACGCTTTTTTTGTCAACAAAAATATCCCGACTTTTTCGAAATCGAGATTTAATTATTATTCCCGGCAGCGTTCGGACATGTCCTGAACCAAAGTGAAGGATTTTATCCTGAGCCAAGTCGAAGGGCTCCTACACGGTACCCACATAGCCGTATCGCTACAAACAAAAAGCCCTCTTTTTCAAGAGAGCTTTTAATTTTACTCCCGGCAGCGTTCTACTCTCCCACACGGTTACCCGAGCAGTACCATCGACGCTGAGAGGCTTAACTTCTGTGTTCGGAATGGGAACAGGTGTTTCCCTCTCGCTAAAGCCGCCGGAAATTTTTTCTGAAAGAATAATTATCGACAAATTCATAGAGAGACCAAAAAGGAGCATCTAAACTGTATCGCTTGGATTGAAAGAAAGAATTTAGATCAAGTCGCACGGCTGATTAGTATCGCTCGACTGAATCCATTACTGGACTTACATCTGCGACCTATCAACCCGGTAATCTACCGGGAGCCTTAAGCCCCGATCCCGAAGGATCGGGGGGGATATCTAGTCTTGAGGTAGGCTTGGCGCTTAGATGCTTTCAGCGCTTATCCCTTCCGAACACAGCTACCCAGCGTGTGCCTCTGGCGAGACAACTGGTGCACTGGAGGTTCGTCCGTTCCGGTCCTCTCGTACTGGGAACAGCTCCTCTCAAATATCCTACGCCCGCATCAGATAGGGACCGAACTGTCTCACGACGTTCTAAACCCAGCTCACGTACCGCTTTAATTGGCGAACAGCCAAACCCTTGGGACCTCCTTCAGCCCCAGGATGCGATGAGCCGAC
>Ga0315288_10002573_pt1 | contig 23389 bp, 20 predicted proteins | sample YL17G11_20_MG_FD_203454 | JGI IMG/M metagenome (GOLD analysis project Ga0315288, IMG submission 203454) | Sediment microbial communities from Yellowstone Lake, YNP, Wyoming, USA - YL17G11_20 | ecosystem: Environmental > Aquatic > Freshwater > Lake > Sediment | place: USA: Wyoming | collected... | reverse complement strand
GGCGACTTCGAGGACTTTCTTCTCTTTGAGGATGGGCGCGGACTTTTTCGGATCGTTCCAAAAATTCGGGTCCTGGTTGACCTTGTCGTCTAAGCGGCGCAGCTCTTCTTGTTTACCAGGGATGTCAAAGAAACCCCCATACGCGGTCGTAGGTCTCTTGTACCCGGCGGACTTCGTTTGTTAACTGGGTGTAATCCATAAAGGTTCCTTGGTTTGACAGGTCTTGTTCAGCCGCCGTACCATAACCATGCGCGCTCATGCTGACAAGGAAAACCGCATCGTGATCTTTTTAACACGCCTGGATAAATCCCTGGTTCTTGTCAATTTCGATACGGTCAAATACATCGAAGCCACCCCCGACACCGTCATCTCCTTCGTCAATGGCGACACTATGATCGCGGTCGAGTCTCTAGAAGAGATCGACTCGCGCGTGCTACAATATAAAGCACGACTCCTATCCCTCACTAGATCAGAAATCCCGCCGTAATCACCGCGGTAAGCGGAGCCTTCAGCTATGGATTTGAGCAGTATTATCGGTCCGATCCTCGCTTTCGGCGCCATCGTCGGCGGCATGTTGCTCGAGGGGGGCCATATGGGCTCCATCATGCAGCTGACGGCGTTCATCATCGTGTTTGGCGGAGCGCTTGGCTCGCTGCTCGTCTGTTATCCTCTGCCCGATGTCATCTTTTCCATTAAATCCCTGGGTACCTTCCTTAAGAACCCAAGTGCCAATCCAGAGGAAATTCTTAAGGATATCTTGGATCTAGCGCAGACGGCGCGGAAGGAGTCGATCCTTGCTTTGGAGAAAAAGCGCGACGGGATCAAATTCGAGCCCCTGGCCAAGGCTGTCAAGCTGGCGGTCGATGGCACCGATCCAAACATCATCCGCGATGCTCTTGAAACCGAGGCCCACGTCGTCATGGAAGAGCAAGAGGTCGCGGTTCACTTTTGGGAGGATGCCGGCGCTATTGCGCCGACGATCGGGATTTTGGGGGCGGTGCTTGGTCTGATTCACGTGATGGAGAACTTGGACAAACCCGACGAGATCGGTCCGGGTATCGCCGTCGCCTTCGTGGCGACGCTCTACGGTGTCGGCTCGGCGAACATCTTCTTCTTGCCGATCGGCAAGAAGATCAAGCGCAAGGCGGTGATCGATGGCCATGCGCGGATGATGGTGGCCATCGGCGTCGAGGGCATTCTCTCCGGTATGAATCCCAAGGTGATCGAGGAGAAACTCGCTTGCTTCGTCCATGGCCACGGTGGGGGCGAATAAGTGAGCATCAAGCAAAAGTGCCCGCCGTTTGAAAACCACGAACGCTGGCTGCTCAGCTACGCCGACATGTTAACCCTGCTGTTTGCGGTGTTCGTGGTGCTTTACGCCCTTTCGATCGCCGGTAAGAAAAATGAGAAGGTCGTGACCGCCTCGATCCAAGAAAGCTTTCACACTCCCATGCCGGATATTCCGATCGACCGCCGCATCGGTCAAGAGGAGCAGGGACTAGGCATCTTTGAGCACTTTAAGGGTCAGTCCATTCGCCCGTCTCTGATCGAAAAATATCCGTCGTCTAGCCAACGGGTTAAGACCATCGACGATGAGATGAACCGCGTAAAGATCAAGCTCGAAGAGCGCCTTTACGGCAAGGACAAATTCCGCTCCGACAACAAAACCGGCCAGGAACGCGTCGTGCAGATCACCAAGACGGCTAAAGGCTTCAAGCTGCAACTCTTGGCACGGCACTTTTTTGATGCTGGCTCGGTCAATGTCGCTCGCGGCGCCATGCGCGAGCTCGATCAGGTTGCAGGTATCCTCAAAGAGCTTGGGCGACCGATCAATATCCAGGGCCACACCGACTCGGTTCCAGCGGCAGGTGAGAGGGGCAACTGGGAGATCTCGACCCTGCGTGCGACCAATGTCTTAAAGTATCTGATCAGCCATCATAACTTTCCCACGACCCTGCTATCGGCATCGGGTTACGCCGATACCCAGCCCATCGCTAGCAACGGCACCGAATCTGGGCGCATGCTAAACCGCCGCATCGAAATCCACGTGGACTATGACCATGAGACGTCCGCTGGCCCGCTCTAAACACCTGACCCTGCTGCTTGCGGCTGGGTTCATGCAGGTAGGTGCCGCGAAAGCACCCGTACCGCTGGCGCAGCGTTCCGTTGATGAGATCCTAGATCATTATACCTTTGCTGGAGACTTTTCCGAGAAGGAGAAGGAACGAGAGGTCTCTTCGGAGATCTTTTGGCGTTACCCGTTCATCATCCCGAAGATCGATTTTGAGCTGGAAATTGAGATTAAGGATCCGAAACTGGAGATGCCAGCTACCAAAGGGGCCGGTCGTGCGGTGGACCACTTGAACTTGGGTCGCACCCTGTTTTTGGAGGGCAAATTTGAAGAGGCACGGGCCACTTGGCTGTCTGCACGAGCACGCTACGGTCAGAAATATCCGTTCCACCGCCGCGACGACTACTTTATCGGCTATGCCTTTATGAACGAGGCTCTGGCCTTGACAAAGGCTAAGAAGACCAACTTAGACGCGCCAGAAGCGCGGGCGACGATGTCCAATGCCGCCACCTTTCTCAGTTGGGCCTTCGTCGTCAAGGTTGATCAGCCTGATCCCTTGGTCGAGGCCGTCACGCCAAAGGGCCTCTACAACCTCGCCGCCACCTACTGGCGTTATGGTCGCTTTGGTGGCGCTTTTGGTGCCGCCGAGACGGGGCTAAATTTCTTGCGAAAAACCGGCCGCAAGGACTATAGAGCGCAATTTCATCGCATGATGGCCGAATCGCACATCAAAAACCGCTCCTATCTTGAAGCGGTCCAAGAGCTCGATACAGCGATCCGGCAGGAGCGAAAGCCTGAAGAAGCCGCCGCGGCCTTTGCCCGAGTCGGTGATATCTACTTCGACTTAAACAATTACGAGTTAGCTGAGGACGCCTATGCCTTGGGCGCGCGGATCGACATCGACCGTGGTCAAATCAACCAGGCGCAGCTTGTGCTTCGCGGTGAGTCGCTGTTTTGGTTGGGCCGCTTCTCAGAGGCACAAAAGGTGATGGACTTCGCGCTTCACAGTCCGAATATCGTCGGGAAGATCGTCCAGCCTCTCGGACCTGACTACGCCAGCTGGGCCTCGCTGAGGATCGCCGACGCCTACCTTGCTCGCCATCAATTGGAGGAGGCCAAGCTCGCCTACTTCAAGGTTGGCCATGACTTTCGCTCCACCCTCGCCGGCAAGATTGCCCGGGTGCGCGAAGCCTGTTTGGAATTGCCCTTCTATAAAGGTCACAATATCGACCATGCGCGCGAGCTGCTCGAAGCTGCTAAGGCCGAACTCGATCTTCCGCCAGTCGTCAAAGAGTTAGGGTGGTCCTGTCAGGTGGCATCCTATACCGAACGCGAGCGTAGCCCGGACATGTTGATACGGGTCAAAGCCTTTGCCGCTGCATACCCAAGCTCCGCCTTTCTCAAATCCTTTGTTGAGCCAGTGCGGACCTTTCAAGCCAGCCATATCGACACCTTTTTCAAAACCGGCGATTCCTATGTCGCCATGGCGTTCTTTGATCAAAATCGCAAGAATCTCTTCCCCAAAGTTGACCCGGCCCTGGCGAACCAGCTATTCGTGGCTTATGCCGATGCGCACAGGTCAGCGGCTGCGGCGGAATTTTGGGACACTGGGACCAAAGCTGGGACGGGCGACCTAGACGTCCTGAGGCAGGCCGTGGTGGCCGCTGAGCTATTGCAAAAAGGCGCCAAGGGCCCGTGGCAGCAACGCGATCAGGCGTTTGCCAAGCAGCTCGAGAAACGCCACTGGGATTTGCCGCCGGGTCCCGTGGCGGTGCTCTATCTTCAGCGGATGAAACTGGCGGCCCAAGGCTCAAGGCATTGGGTCTGGATGGCCAACCTAGCTCGGCACTTTGGCGAGGTCGATAGCGCCTACACCTGTGACCTCGAGTATCCGCTGCTGTCGCTGCTGCGGACCACGGGAGGCAGCAATGAGCGCATGGCCTATAAACGGACGGGTGAACTCATCAAGGAGCAGCTGCCAGACCTCTTTCAACGCGATGAGTCCTGTGCGCTGTCGCTGCTCGACCTCGAAGCCTATGATTTAAAGCGCCAAGGGGCAAATACGGTGGCGGCGACCTACTTAAGTCGCCGTGATTGGCCGCTCGTGTCCGGATTTCTTCATGCCTACTGGACGATCTCCGAATATGTTTATGCCGCTGGGGAGACGGCTCCGGCACGCCGCCTGTGGGAGGTGATTGCCGGCAAGGGCCCAGCGGATGCACCGGAGGTCCAGTTTGCCAAGGCGCGGCTGGATCCGACGCGTACCGAATTAGAAAAACTTTGGGATTAGCCTAGCATTTCTCGCTGGATGGCCCGGACCAGCAAGAATTAAATGCGGCGCAACCTTAAAGCAATCGTCCCTTGAGTCCGATCCCTGCTGTCGGGGAGGACTTAGAAATGTCCAAGCATGTTGCGCAGAATTTTGTCGTCGTCGGCCTGGTGGGTAGTATTCCGGCATTGGCCCTGGTGTTTGGGCCGGGAATCAACCTGCCTGCGGTGTTTGTGCCGCTTGCCGCACTGACGTTGTGGGGACTTGCCGTCCTAGTGTCGGCTGCACGGCAAAAAGTCGAGGCTTTGGCGGTGGAAGAACGCCAGGAGCTGACAAGGCTGCGGCATGATCTGAGCGAAGCGCGACTTAGCACTCCTGCGCCAGTCCCGCCGCCACCGGTCACCAGCGGCAACGATTTGGCTTTGGCGCGCCAACATATCGAAGACGAGTTCAAGGCGATTAGAGCCAATCTGGACGGTCAAATCATCCAAGCCAATGAGCGCTATGGCCTAGCCCAACGCGCCGCCGATCAACTCCGCGAGCAACTCATCGAGGAGCGCAAAGCAAAGGCTGCGGCCCTTGAAGAAGTGATGCATTTGAAACTGGCGAGTGAGCGCAAGCGTGGCGGCGCCAGCAGCGGCGAGCAAACCATGCAGAATTCCATGCGCGCCTTGGAAAGCCAAGTCGCTGAGCGCGACGAGTACGTCAGCGCCAACTCCAGCCTGATGCGCCGCATTGGCGAATTGGTCCCGAGCATCGAGCGTCAGCTCGCAGCCGTCATCGAGCACACCGAAACCAGCGCTATCGAGATCGGTGACAAGGTCAAGTACATCTATGAAAAGGCGCAAGAGCACTTAGTCGAGTCCAACGAGATCAGTAAGCAGTTCTCCGGCAAGTCGATCATCGATAGCGATGGGCGTGAGCGCGCATCGCTCTCCGCCGTGTTGTCGCGCTCCTTGCAACTCCTCAGTGAAACGACCGAGATGTTGGACGACAACAGTCGACTGAATGTCGAATACTCAAAGTCGATCAAAACCATTCTCGAAAACACCGCGACTATCAACAACATCACCGAAGACATTCAGTACATCTCCGATCAGACCAACTTACTCGCACTCAACGCCGCGATTGAGGCGGCCAGGGCTGGGGAGCACGGCCGCGGCTTTAGCGTCGTCGCCGAGGAGGTGCGCAAATTGTCGGACCGAACCAACCAAGCGTCCAGCGACATCACTCAGATCGTCGGTAAGGTCAATGCCTCGGTGGCAGATATTTCTAAATCGCTGACCGACAACCTGCAGAAGACGGCGTCGAAGAAGGAAGCTGTGGATACTGCGGTACAGGTCTTGCTATCGTCTGCCAAGGACTCGACAGCGGTGTTTTCGAAGTTGGTGGATAGCTCGGTGCTGAGCTCCGAGAGTGTGGCCCACAGCATCGACCAGATTATCATGAGCCTGCAGTTTCAGGATGTTACGCGTCAAGAGATCGATGGAGCGATGTCACCGCTGCGGCAGATCGGTGCCTTGGCGGAGGATATGATCGTGCGGATCGATCAAACCCAAGTGGCAAAGCGGGCGGTTGGTGGCGGGTTTAGCGGTGGTGGTGGCGGTGGTGGTGGGCCAGCGCCGGCGCAGCCGGTGCGTGCTGCGCCTGCTCCAGAGCCGAAGCCGTCGCCGGTGGCTTTGGTGGTTGAAAACAAAGCGTCACCGCCGCCAGTCGTCAAGGAGAAGGCGCCGGCGCCGGCTGCTGAAGAGCCCGCATCAGATGTCTCAGCCGGTGATATTTTGTTCTTCTAGAGATCTAAGCGGAACCTCGCTCAAGACTATTAGTAAATCCTTGCGTGCGTGGTTTGCGTTCCATCGCTGCTAAAAATGGCGACGGAGCGCCGGGTCATCGTCCAGGCCTGCGAACCCTCATTCGCCCCCCGCGCACTGTGATATAGGCACCGGTGTCGAGCTGGGCAGCGTGTTTTCCTATGACCTCAGTTAGAAGGGCAATACGTTCGGCGAGGCGAACTCCCGGCAGGAGCAAAATGCCTGAATGCGGCATCTGTTCGACTGTGACGAGATGACCAAAGTCCTTGTCACAAGTGACCAACACCCGCCTCTCGCTATGGGCCCAGGCCAACACATCACGGTCGTCCATTGAGAAGTCCCGGTCACCGACGAATGCCACATCGTGACCTTGCAACACAAGCCAATCACGCGTGGTGTAACCGGCGCAGACATCCACCAAGATCCGCATCAGGCCCGCTTCTCAATATTCAAATCCTCGATCTCTTCGTCAGCAAGCACGGATTTGGCGTAAGCGAGACAGGCCAAAATATCGTCCGCTTCCAAGGAGGGGTAATCTTTGAAGATCTCGTCTTGGGTGGTGCCCTGGCTCAGCAAGTCCAGCACGAGCTCAACACTGATCCGCATGTTACGGATGATTGGCTTGCCTCTCAATATTGCCGGGTCAGACGTAATTCTCTTGAGTAGTTCTTTTCTGGCCATGCCGCACTCCTCGTCCACAATCCTATGTACACGAGTACCATCGGGTCTATGGGCGGTCAATCCGCGCCCCGCGCCCCGCGCCCTAAGGCATCACCTTATAGTCAGTCACGGTATAGGCAACATCGCATTTGCCACCGTCGGCTGGCTTGGCACAGCTTGATGGCAGATTGAATTGATAGATCCGACCGCCCTGGACCGGTTTATCGTCTGCATCAAAGAGACGCACCTGAAACGGCACCTCGGCGGTATTCGGCAGGACATAGGCTTGGCCATTGTCGCCGATCATCGTGGCCTTTTGCCAGGCGCCGTTGACCTTGACCTCGACGCCATGCAGACCGTTTTCTAGATGGGTGAAGATGACTGGCAGGTAGTATTTTTGCCACATCGCGCCAAAGCCGATTTTGATATCCCCGCTGTACTTCGGTGCTTTGATGAATTGCCAAGTGATCTGTGGATTGGCCCAGTCTTTAGACAGATCGACGGTGGCGCCGGCCTTGACGAAACGCGTCAGTGAGACGGTGTGTAGATCCAGGTGGTACTGGTCGTCCCGGCACCAGCCGTTGTTGTCCTGGCAGCTATCGGTGACGATCATATCGAGGCTAGCGTCAGTATGGAGGCTCGGCGACAGTTTGCTTTCCGGACAGATGTTTTGGGCCGTCGTGCCGCTATTTAGGAAGTCGTGGCAATCCTTGGTGATGGAGACGTGGACCCAACGGCCACAGTTAAGGCCATTGGCAAAGATACCGGTGGTCGCTTGGTCGGGATTGGGCCGTGGCGCTGTCGTCGAGTAGTCATTGGGGGTCTTTTGCACGTTCAGGGCAACGTAGTCTGGTGAATCAAGCTGCGCCTCTGGCACCCCACAGCCACCGGTCGGTGCACCGATCGCATTGAAGTTGGTCGCAAAGCTGGTGAAGCTAGGGCCAGGTGCCAGCGGGGTGCCTTGAGCGGTCCCCGTGCCGCCATCGTCTCCAGCCCTCGGGGTAATCGTCACGCTACTATTGGGCGTGACGGTGGTGGTGCCGACCTGGTTACCTGTGCCCGGCTTGCAGATGGCGATATCGGCCTGAAAGGTTGGTGTGTTGATCTCGTAGATCTTGGCCTTGCTGCTGGCGCAGGTGACGTATAGCACGGTGCTGTCGGTACTTTTGTAGTTCAGCTCGATATTGTAGCGACCCTGGGGGATGACGATCGTTTGATTTTGCACCCCACCACTTTGGAAGTCGGCGGCGCTAAAGGATTGTTCGATTTTTTTCAGGTCACCATCAAGACGCGTCATGACTGCGTCCATCTTGGTCCATGCCGGATCATTGCCGCTTGGGACGAATTTGCTGATAGAAAAAGAACTGACCGCGGAGCCTCCAGTTGGACCTGGGCCGCCTGCGGTGCGGCAGGCGAAGGTCGCAAGCATCATGGACATGAAGGTGGCGTGTTGCCAATTCATAAGGGTCTCCCGTGCGTGGTGTCTAGTAGGGTTTGGGTAATAGACGAGGGCGCCGCTAGGCGATAAAAAGCCTCAGCAGTTCGGCGTACCGACTGCTGAGGCCTATTATACGCTAACAGGGACCTAGGGCTCTAATTTGAGAACATAGATTTTGCTCTCGTCATAGGCTGGAACATAGAGAGGGGAGCTGCCGTCAAGCTGGCGCGCGCCAAGAGCCATACCGCCGATGGTCGTGCCGGTGTCGAGGGCGGCCTCAGCAACGTAGTCCCAGTTTTGCGTGTCCTCTGAACTTGGCCGCAGTAGGTGGACCTTGCCGGAACCATCGCCGGCGGCGACGATGTTTGGCTTTTTGCCAGGTGCCGCCTGCCAGGCGATGGCGGTCCCTGGGGCTGCTTGATTCATGCCTTTGACTTTGGTCACGATGCCGCTGAGCAATTGGTGGCGCTTGAATTCGCCGTTTTTGATGTCGGTCGGGATTTCGTAGCCGAAGATGCCCGCCCGCTTGTCGCTGACGTGGTTGGTGACCAGCAGGTCGAGCTTGCCATCGTTATTTAGGTCAACCAGTGAGAGGTCAAAGGCTGCGCCAATCTGTTCATCGATGACACGACGTTGCCAAACATCGTTCTCACGCCACAGGATGCTTAGCTTAGCGCCAAAAAACTCCGCGGCGATGATCTCCATGGCCCCGTCTTGGTTCAAGTCGGCGGTGACGAAGTAAACATCGGGACCCTTGGCGATGATGTGTTCAACCCAGGGGCCTTTGGTGAGAGTCTTCGGCTGTTCAAACCACACGAGTTCACCGTCAGAGCCTCCGAATGGGGATTTGGTTGCGCGTGCCGTCAATGCGTCAAGTCGGCCGTCCCCGTTCATGTCGACCCAGATGACGCGGTGATAAAAGTAGTCGCGCTTTGGCGTCGACAGGGTGAAATGTTCTCCCGAGTAAATGTTGTTGATGGCGACTTGACCGGTCGTGTAGGTCGGGGTGAGAAAGCCAGTGCCGATAGAGACATAGCCGGGGCCAAAGACGCTGTCCGGTACCGTGGTGATATCATTGGGCCATCTCACCTTGTCGTCGATGACTTCAGGGGTGCCTAGGTCGTCGCCTTCGCTGTTGTCAGCGCCAAGTGAGAGTCGAGAGATGGAATTGGCGCCAAAGAAAGAAAAGCTGGAGACCACCAGTTCGCTGTTGCCCGGTGTTTTGCTCGGGGTGATGTGGAGGAAAGCTGGATGATCGACGTAGATGGTCTTCAGCACCTTGGACTCGGATGCTCGTGCAGGAATTGCACAGGCTCCGAACAACAGAATGCCCACAAGAGTAGAATGCCGCATAGGACCTCCTCACAATGTTTGTTTACTTGGCCATCTAGCCGATTTTTTGAGTTCTGGGGCAGATACTTTATGAATTGAGGATAAAAGGCAAGTTATTTAGGTGTGAAGGTGCGAATTTTGTTGGAGGTGATGTGGCGTTTGACTTGATGAGGTGCAATGTAGATTGAATTGGTAAGTGGTGTGCAGCGATTTTGGCCAGTTTGATTGATGGGCGGTCCGTGGTCCATTGCGGTTGCTCAACGCTCCCGGTGTGTTGGGCGCTGATGTTTGGTGGACGCCGGACATCTGTAGCTCGGACGAAAGCGCCCTCGTCGCGTTGTCTTATATATCTAAAAATATTGGACTATATCTAATTTCGTAAGAATACACCTAAACTCCTCAGCGTATAGGCCGACACCTAAACGGGTCACCAGAGGAGTCTTGTTGTGCTGTCGACTCGCTTAAATCATCTCGCCACCTTTGTCGCCTTGTCGCTGGCACCAGCCGCGTCCGGCGCAACGACGATCACTGTGTGGCACGACATGGAAAAAGCGTCAGCCAACTTTCTCCAGGCGCTAGCCGACGAATTCTCCGCGGCGAGCGGCGCCCACGTGGAGTTGCAAGGGATCGGCGATGTGCAGCTCAAGAGTAGTTTGGTCAAAATGGCTGCCAATCGTCAGCTTCCGGATATCGTCCTGTGTCCCGCCGACTATGTTGGACTGGCCGACGTCTTGCGGCTTAGTAAAATTCCGTTAGCTTTGCAGACCCATGCCATTGCGCGGGAGCACTGGCAAACTGCCAGAGTGAATGGTCGCGTCTACGGTGTACCGGTCATGGCTGGTAATCACCTGATGATGTTTTACAACCGCCGTTTGGTCAGCAGTCCAGCCTTGACTTGGGATGAACTCGAACTCGAGCAAAAGCGCAGGAAAGCGTCTCATCCGTATGTGATCGGCTGGGATGTAAACAATGCTTATTGGTTCGCGCCGTTCCTTCAGTATTTCGGCGGACCGGTCCTTAGTGGACGGATGGTTGGCGTCGACGCCAAGCCCTTGCGACAGGCGTTCGAGTTTTACAAGGGGCTTACGGACCGAGGCTTGGTCGATCGCCATTGCGACTCGACTTGTAGTCACGAGCAATTCTTCTCTGCTCGTCTCCCTTACATCATCGAAGGTGACTGGTTTGTCGCCACTGCGCGCAACAAGCTCGGGGAGCAGTTAGGTTTGGCGAAGCTACCAAAGATTGGGGGGCGGGCCATGCCGGCCATGACCTCGACGCACGTTCTGCTTTTTCCGGAGTACTCACTCACTGGACCAAAGGGAGCGATCCTGACAGCCTTTGCCCGCTTCTTTCTCAGTGCCAAGATGCAGCAGCGGGCGTGGTCAGATGCGGAGCGCATTCCAGTCGATAGGAGCGTCCTTCGAGCCTTCTACCTTCGGGCCGACCCGCTACACAAGGCCATGCTAGACGCTCTAGAGGGTGCCCTACCGATGCCTAGCGAACCGGTCATGGCTTTTGTTTGGGAAGGATTACGACGAAGCATCACCGGATACCTAAGTGGCAATTTGAACATCGACGAGGCACTGGTCATCACAAAAAAGACCATCGACGATGAGATGCAAAAATCACAGCAGACTCACTCCTCACCAAGCGGGGGGCGCTGACCTTGTTAAGCTTTCGCCGCACCGTGATCACGACGATTTTATTGGCGACGGTCTTGCCAAGTACGATGGTTGCAGCCTATTTGCTTCACGCTCTATACGATACGACTAGCCAGAACGCCATCCGCGAACTAGACCTTCGAGCGTCTCAGGCCGCAGCCGTGCTCGAACAGCACCTGAGTCGAACGACCCTGGACTTAGCCTCGCTGGCTGCGACTAGCGACCTGGCCTTTAGCGCTTCAAGTATTTTGTTCGAAGGTGTGGCGATGGACTTGCTCCGCCACTATCAGGTCGAGCACAGCCTGGTGACCCAGGTTGCCGTTCTGGACACGGCAGGCAAGCTGGTCTTCAAGTTGCATCAAGCCAATGACGCCAACCAGCTAGGTGAAGCCGTCGCGCAGGTTCGCCCGCATCTTGGTGAGAAGCATCAGGTACTGTCATCACCGGCGACGACCAGGGGCCTCATTTATTTGGCGCCTCTCCTGCTGCATAGGAGCAATAACGTCGCGAGTCCTGAAGTGAACGGCTTTGTCGTGGCGATCATCGACCCCAAGCAAATTATCAAAAAATGGCATGACACAGGCATCGAACCCCTGGGCATCAGACTCGTGCTAGGTGCGAAAACCATCATCGGCGGGTCAGCATCAGACCAGCAGCCGACGCAATCCATGGAGTCGGCGACGAAGCTGATACCGCTGCCTGGTGACCACACACTCCAACTCACCTTGTCGAGCCCAGCAGACGTCGTATTTGCACCGGTAAAGGCTGATTTATGGACCGCCCTTGGTGGCGTTTTGGTGATGGTGCTAGCCATGCTCGCCTTAGCCATGATCGTGTCGCGGCGCATGGCGTCGTCACTCAAAGGTCTCGAGGGCTGCATGGAGTCCTACCAGCAAGGAGTCCCCGTCGGTCCTATCGATATGCGTTATGCGGAATTTGCGCGTCTAAAGACCCTGCTCGATCATTTGACCACCAGCTTGGAGGACTACCGTCGCCGTTCGGTGATGCTGAGCCGGCAGGCAGCGGTCGGTGAGATGATACAGATGCTAGCCCATGATATCCGTAAGCCGTTTTCCCTGATGCGCATGGGACTAAATATGCTCAATTCAGCGACCAGCGAAGCAAGCTTGCGCGATCTGTTGCCGAAGGTGACGTCGCGTGTCGAGCAGTCCTTGCAGTCGGTCCATGCGATGCTCGCCGATACCATGGCCATGGCTGATCATGCACAACTAAAGCAGGAGGATGCGGGACTGCCGGCACTGATCAAGTCTTGTTTGGACGATCTCCTGCCAGCGCTAAGCGGTAGCGAGATCTCTTTCGAATATTTGATCGAAGGACATCCGGTGCTATACATCGACGAAGTAAAGATTCGCCGGGTGATGACCAATATCATCGACAATGCCATCCAAGCCTGTGACCGCCAAGGAACGATATGGTTTCATGCAAGGGCAAGCAGCGAGCCAGGATTTATCGAGCTGACCATCGGCAATAACGGCAAGTGTATTCCCGAAGAGGTCCAGGCGCATATTTTTGACGCCTTTTTTACTCATGCCAAGAAGGGCGGTACCGGCCTCGGCTTGGCCATTGCCAAGACCTTCATTGACCTGCATGGAGGGACGATCGCCTGCGCTTCGTCACTGGAACGTGGCACCGAGTTTATCCTCAAGCTGCCTGGAAAAGTCGCCCAAGCGGCGTGATATCAGGCGCTGAGCAGCAACGCTCACTCCGCGCGAAGCGCCTCGATGACCTGTAATTTTTCGGCTCTTACGGCTGGCACCATGCCGCTGAAAAGCCCCACAGCCAGGATGCTGCCGACGGAGATGCCGAAAGCCCATGGATCGAGGACCCATTCAAAGGCCAGTCCGCTGACGAATTTGCTGGCGGCAAAGATGATCATCTCAGTAGCACCGAGGCCGGCGGCGATTCCGACCAGTCCGGCGACGGTGCAGAGTACCAGCGATTCCATCAGCACCTGGACTTTGATACTGCGACTGGTGGCGCCCAGGGCTTTGCGTAAGCCGATTTCTTTGATTCTTTCCGTGACTGATACCAGCATCATATTGTGGATGCCAATCCCGCCGACGAGCAGAGAGAGAAAGGCAATGGCGGCGATCAGAGTGGCAAAGATATTAAGAAAGCGCTTGGTCTGCGCCACCAGAGTGCCTTCGGTATCGATCGAGAATCTGCCGGCCTTGCCGTAGCGCTGATCGAAATAGGCTTTGAGCTTTTTGGCGGCGATCTCGACGTCGGTATCCGCCTTAACCTGGACGGAGAACGCTGTCAGCTTTGCCGACCAGTAACTGGCGACCGCTTGAAACATGGTGTAAGGCACCAAGATTTGCATATTGGGGTGCGCCCACTCTTGCTTCGTTTGCTGTGGCTTCAGGACGCCGATGACCGTGCATGGAAAGGAACGCTGCTCCTCGACCGAATCGGTGATCATTTCGCCGACGGCCGGTTTGCCTTGAAATAGTTGCGTCGCGAGCTCCGAGCCGATGAGGCAGACCCGTGCGCGCTCGGCGACATGATAGGGCGTCAGCATGCGACCGCTTTGCAGTTGGGCATTGGTGATGGCGAGGTATTCATGGTTGACTCCACGCAGGCGCACGTTGTCTGACACCGAGCGACCGCCGGCGGTGACGGTATTTTGGTAGTTCGCGTAGACCGGAGAGATCAGCTGAATCTCGGGAAAAATTCGGCGCAGGGGTTGGAGGTCTGTCTCCCACTCAAAGCCGCTAAAGGTTTGCTCGGTTTCGTCGGTGGCTTTGCGCTCCCAGTTGGGATAGCCACGGACCACCAGCTTGTTGACGCCCATGGCTTCATAGCCCTCCATGATGCGGTTTTTGGCGAACTGACCCAGCGAGATCATCGCTAAAACGGCAGCGATGCCGATGACGATGCCGAGCATGGTCAAAAGCGACTTGGCGCGGTTGCGGGTCAGATTGCGAGCGGCGCCGGGCAGTGATTTCAGTGCCAGGCGGGCCAAGCTACTGGTCCACGATTTAGGTAGCTTGGTGGCGGTTAGGGCGTCGCTGATGGGAGTCCAATCAGCTGGGATGTTTAGCTGCTGCGACGCCTCGGTGGCCGCCGGCGAGACCTTGCCGTCGCGGACCTGCAGGACCTTGCCACAGCGTCGTGCGACCTCGCCGTCATGGGTGATCACGATAATGGTGCGGCCTTGGGCATGCAGCTCGTCAAAGATCGTCATGATCTCGGCGGCGTTTCGGCTGTCGAGGTTACCGGTCGGTTCGTCAGCTAGTAACACGCTGACGTCGTTGAGTAGCGCGCGAGCAATCGCCACGCGCTGTTGCTGGCCACCGGAGAGCTGATTTGGTGTGTGTTGCAGATGTTGGCTTAAGCCGAGGCGCTCGGCGATGGCTAGGGCCTTGGCTTTTTGTGCCGAGCGCGGCAGCACCAATTCGGCGGGGTAACTCCCAGGTAGCAGGATGTTGTCGAGGACGCTGGCCCGCGGCAGCAGATGAAACTGCTGAAAGATAAAGCCGATGTGCTGATTGCGAATCAGTGAGGCCTGATCATCGCTGAGTTGGCTTAGATCGGTGCCGTCAAAGAGGATGCGGCCGGTACTAGGTCGCAGGAGGCAGCCGAGGATATAAAACAGCGTCGACTTGCCCGAGCCGGACGGCCCCTGAATGGCGACGTAGTCACCTCGGTCAATTTTAAACGACACGTTCTCTAGGATCTCGACCTTACGGCCAAAGGTCTCGTAGGAGAATCCGAGCTGGTCTACGAGCAGCAAAGGCAGGCCAGCGGTCGGCATCATTCCGGGGCACCGCCCATGGAGATGGCCAGGAAGTCAACGGGACGCACCAGGTCGCCCGCTTTGACCCCGCTTTTGATCTCGAAGGCCTCCTCGTTTTCCATGCCGATCTCGACGCGGCGCTTTTGGCCATCAGCCATGGTGACCACATACTGGTCTCCAGTCTTTTGCACATACTCGTGCGGGAGCAGGAGGACGTCCTTTGCCTCTCGGACGATGATGTCCAGCACGGCGGACATACCGGATTTGAGCATCTCATCCTTGTCGAGGATATCGACGCGGATGGCAAACTCGACGCGCGCGCGCTCCCAGCGGTCTTGCTCCTTGGCAGCCTGGGTGATTTCGATGATCTGGCCGCGGTAGGTATGCTGGGGCACGGCGACGGCTCGGATCACGACAGGCATACCGAGTTTTAGCTTGCCGAGATCCACCTCAGGGACGTTGGCATCGATGTTGAGGCGGGTGATGTCGTCGATGCGAACCAAGGTGGGATCGGTGTTGCCTGGGACCCCGGTGGGCGTGACAAACTCCCCCTCTTTCTTCCACACTTGGACGACGATTCCTGTCAGCGGTGAACGTAGGGGAAAGACCTGCTCCTCGTTGCTGCCGATGGTCTGGGCGATGCTGACCACGGGATCGCCTTGGCGCACGTGGTCGCCAATCTTGACGTAGACCTTTTGCACGTAGCCGTTATACGGCGGCGTAATGACCGCATGGCGTTTGGGGATGATGCCGCCGGCAATGGTCACCTTAAGTGTCAGGTCGCCGCGCTTGACGCTACCGAGGCTAGCCTGGTCCGTGGCCGCAGCTTTGGTCTGATAGCGGCGGTAAGCGTAAAATCCGCCAGTAATCATCCCTATCAACAAGAGAACTTTAAAACCTCGCCACAGCATCGGCAATCGTCCCTTCGTAGAAATGGTATTGCGCCAGAGCCTGCTGCGCGGCGAAATAGGTCGAAAAGAAATTGACCTTAGCATTGAGCAACGCAGTCAAGCCGGTGATCAGATCAAGGTAGACGACTTTGCCCTCGCGGTAGTCCTGCTCGATGTTTTTCAAATTCTCTTGTTCGAGGGTGATCAGCTGCAGGTTTAGCCGCCAGATATCGCTTAAATTACCGAGCGACTGCATGAGCGTCGCGATGTCAGCGGCTAAGGCGGCAAGTTTGTCCTTAGTGTCCTCGCTCTGGATCAGCTGCTGGCTGGCGGCGATGTCGATATCGTGGCGCCTCGAGCCATCGTCCCAGAGGTTATAGTTGAGACCGACGGTGACATTCCAAGCCAAGAGGTCTTGGGCCTGGGGTCGTCCATGCAGGCCTAGGTAGTCGGGGTTTTGGTAGTTCACGCCGGAGCTAATGGTCAGCTGCGGCAGATTTTTGCGGCGCGCCAGCTCGACGCGTTGAGCTGCTGACGCGGCATCGAAAGCGGCGATGCGTGCCTCATAGCTCCGTTCAACGCCTGGCACGGTACTAGGAAAGGCGAGCGTATTTTTGAGCACCACGTCGGCCGGTATGACGCTAAAAAGGACAGTGCGGTCAGATGGCGGGGCGCCTATGGCGCGCCGAAGATCGACCTCGGCCGCGTCTACTCTGGCCGCTGCAGAGCGAACATCGACGGCTGCTCGGCGCACCTCGCTTTCGAGGCGCAAATACTCCCGCTTGGTTTTCAAGCCTTGGCGGTACATGGTGCCCAGTAGGCGGAGCTGCTTATCCAGGAGCTCATGCTGCTGCTTGTTGGTCTCTAAGAGGATGTGCGCCTGCGACAGCGCATAGTAGGACTTCATGGCGCCAAGCAGGGCTTCGTCGCGGGTCTTCTGCACCGTGAGTGCTGCAACCTCGCGGTCGGCGTTGCTGAGGTCCAGTTGTGCTTGCGATTGGCCGTTGTCGTAAAAGGTTTCGCTGAGGCTAAGTCCAAGGGTCGCAAATAGAGGCGGGTTATTGCTAGGAGACGCAGCGCCTGGGTCAAAGGCATCGCGACGTGCAGCCCATGGCGGTACGACGCTCTTTTGCAGACCCTGACTGGTCGTCACATCGAGCGAGGGGAGAAACTTCGCCTTGGCTTGGTCTTGCTGCCAACCGCGGATGCGCAACTGCTCTTGCGACTGCGTCAGGCCAGGCGCGTGGAGCAGCGTATATTGCAGGATCTCCCGCATGCCCATCGTGGCTGCCCTGGCTGGAGCCGCGACTAGGACTAGACCGCAAAGGCTTAGGTGGATGAGCAAACGGGCTTTCGCAAAGATCATGCGGAGCAAACCACCGATAAGAGACGCAACGACGTGGTCAAACTGCCACCACCATAGCAGCACGGCCGGATGCTTCAAAGGATGAAGCGGCGGCACGTGCTGCCGCGGCACTTTAAGACAGGCTCACACCATTATTTCATCGCAGCAATGATCGCCTCGATATCGTCTGGATCAAGCTGACCCTGGTAGCTTGGCATGGTCGCCTGATAGCCCTGAACGACCTGTGCTTTAGGATCTATGATGGACCGACGCAGATAATCCTCGTCGGCGACGACCGTCGTGCCATCCTGCAGCGTCACGGCTTTACCAAAGAGTCCAGGCAGAATCGGCGCGCGCAGGGGTGAGCCGGTTTGATGGCAGTCGCTGCAGCCAACATCATCCAGGAGGGCGAGGCCGCGGTCTTTGAGCGGTAGTGAGGCTAGTTTGCGCTCGTTCTCAGAGCGCAAAAACCTGGTGAGTTGGAACAAGCCGGCAGCCACCGCCGCGGCCCCAACGCCAAGAAACAGTCGCTTCAAAGTGGCACTGCTGATGGCCATGCGCTGTGCTCCCCGCTTAATCTCAGGGCTTGGTCGTCGGCAGGCCGGCGTCTTGCCACGATTTGAAGCTGCCGAGGTTTGCGGTTTTGAAACCTTTGGCTTCTAGCTCGATGGCCACCTTGTTGGAACGAGCGCCGGACACGCAGTAGACGATCACCTGCTTTTTCGGGTCAAGGCCATCCAGCACTTTCTGGTAAAGGGCCGTATGGTTTTGGACATCTGAAAGCGGTAGGGAGATGGCAGGCGTTGCTTTGCCAAATTTGATCTCGTCGGCTTCGCGCACGTCGATCAGCACGGCATCACCGGTTTGGACTTTCGCCGCCGCCTCTTTGGCCGTAATAGGCGTGGTAGCATGGGCACTGGCGCCGAGCGAGCCAACGAATGCCATGCCCAAAAGTGCGGTGCTCCAGGTCGTGAAAGCCATAGCTTGAGCCTTTCATCAATTCAGAAGAAAAAGACGGCCCCTGCCACTCATTGAAGTGGCAGGGGCGTTGACACAATGTGATTTAGAGTGTGGCGTGGAACCAGCAAGCTGGGCGCAAGCCGACGGTGTAGCTGTCAAGCGCCGTGCACGAGTGATGTGCTGCAGCCTCTTCGCCAGCCCGGCTGTTGTCGGGGCGACCGCCTTCTTTACCTGGGATGACGTTGGTGTCCCAGGCTTGCGAACAGGTTGCGCCAGCCAGATAGGTATCAAGGCGGCACTGAGCTGCCGGGTGACCCGTGTAGGTGCTTGAGACCACCGAGGTATCATGCTGATTAAAGCTGGTGCGGGAGCCGCCGAGTGCTGCTAGCAGATCAGTTGTCGACTTTGCCGCCAGCGAAGCGCGGTAGCAAAGGTTTTGTTGGTCAGGGGACTTCCAGACATCATTGCACTGGCTTTTAACGATCTCTGGAAGCGTAGAGGCGATCTCTGCAGTGGCTTCATCATTCCACCACAGAGCTGGGCAGACGTGTGAGGCAAAGTAGTCGGCTTGGCCTTCGGATGCCGCCCATTTCGCCTCTGGTGGCAAGAAGCCTTTGACGAAGGGGAAGCCACCAAGGTGGTGACCGAGCTCATGGCAAAGCACAAAGGTGAAGCCATCGACGGTGATTTCAGGCCGACGTGCCAAGCCGCCGTACATGTTGACGATCCAATCATCGCCGTGCTGCGTTGCTGAGGCGTTGACGGTGGCGTCACTCCAGTGATCGATGATGTTCAGAGTGCCGCCTTGGGCAGCGATGATCGGAGTGAAGATCCGATTTGCCTTGGCGATCACGTCTAGATATTGCTGCTGCGTAATCCCGCTTTGGGATTCACAGGCAATACAGTCCTGCTTGTAGAGATCGTTTTCGGGCATGAAGGTTTCGCGGTAAGTACTCGCTTGTGCCGAGACTGCCGAAACTAGTCCGCCTAAGATTAGGCCAGCTGCATACTTCAACGACATGGTGGATCTCCTCTACGTGACACGATGGGGCGATGCGCGAATGTTGAAGAGAAATTAACTGGCTAGCCGGCCGACGAACAATCTTTTCCGTGAATTCTTTATAAGTTAATTATAACAAATGGTTAATCGCCCAGGGCGAGGGCGGTATTTAAGAGCTCTCTAAGGGGTTAAAAAAAATCTCGTAAATATAGCTGGTTGCGCCTCCAGGCTCGAAAAAATCGAAAAACCTCAGATTAAAGCGAGCCGTATTGAAGATTTAGGCCTTCTTTCTCTCAGAAAAGTCCAGTCGGCTCGACTGCCGAAGAGACGATGAGGTTTTTGGTTTGGGTGTAGTGATCGAGCATCATTTTGTGGTTTTCGCGGCCAAAACCCGACTGCTTATAGCCACCGAATGCGGCATGAGCAGGGTAGAGGTGGTAGCAGTTGACCCACACTCGTCCGGCTTGAAGATCGCGGCTCATCTCTGTGGCGGAGTGCAAGTTGCGCGTCCACAGTCCAGCGCCTAAGCCATAGCGCGAGTCATTGGCGAGCTGCACTGCTTCTCGCTGTGTTTTGAATGTCGTTACGGCAACCACGGGACCGAAGATTTCTTCTTGAAACAGGCGCATCTTGTTGTCACCAAGAAATACCGTCGGCTGCATATAAAAGCCTGCTTCGGCACCGGGGACAGTGACGCGTTGGCCACCATGGAGGAGGCGAGCACCTTCGCCTTTGCCGAGTGCTACATATGACATGATCTTGTCCAACTGTTCGGGCGAAGCCTGCGCACCCATCATCGTTGCCTGGTCCAGTGGATGGCCAACCTTAATCGACGCCACGCGTTTTAAGGCTCGTTGCATGAACCGGTCATAGATGCGCTCATGAATCAATGCACGCGACGGACTGGTGCAGACCTCGCCCTGGTTGAAGGCAAACATGGTAAAGCCTTCCACGGCGCGATCGATAAAGGCGTCGTCGTGGTCAAAGAGGTCTTCGCAAAAGATATTTGGACTCTTGCCGCCAAGCTCCATGGTCGCTGGAATCAGATTGTCTGCAGCATATTGCAGGATGAGGCGGCCGGTGGAGGCTTCGCCAGTAAAGGCGACCTTGGCGATGCGCGGGGACCTTGCAAGAGCTTGGCCCGCCTCGGGACCATATCCATTGACGATGTTTAAAACGCCCCTGGGCAATAAATCACCGATTAATTCGGCCAGTACGAGGATCGACACCGGTGTTTGTTCGGCGGGCTTAAGTACGACGCAGTTGCCAGCCGCAAGCGCCGGCGCCAGCTTCCAAGCTGCCATCAACAGTGGGAAGTTCCATGGAATGATCTGGCCGATCACACCTAGTGGCTCGCGCAGATGGTATGACAGAGTATCTTTGTCCAGCTGTGCAATGCCGCCCTCGTCGGCGCGGATGACGCCGGCAAAGTAACGAAAATGGTCGACGACTAACGGTAGATCTGCGCCCAAGCTCTCGCGGATCGGCTTGCCGTTGCCCCAGGTTTCGACGATGGCAAGTTGCTCGATGTGTTGTTCTATGCGGTCGGCGATCTTTAGCAAAATCAATGAGCGGTCGCTGACGCTGCTCCGGCTCCACGCGGGAAAAGCTTGATGCGCCGCATCTAAGGCTAGATCGATGTCTTTGCTGGTTGAGCGCGGAACTTGCGCATAGGGTCGTCCATCGACTGGACTAAGCGCAGCAAAATAGCGTTCCTCCACCGGTGGCAGGAAGACACCACCGATGAAGTTGCCATAAACGGCTTGTAGCTTTACGGATGAGCCTGGTTGATTGGGTGCAATATAGGACATGAGAAAACCTCCCGTTCTAGCTGTTGTGAGCAACGTCTTATACCAGGCTAAAGTCGGTGCTGGTTTATGTCTAGGTGCTTATGAGCGACGGCAAGGATGTTTTGTCGCTCGGCATCGATTTTTATCTTTCTTAGTCGCTTAGACCCATGTTAATTTCCGACCGGACTTTCAAAGTACATTTATACATTTCCTGACAGATTGTAGGTCTCGGCACTTTAACCAAGCGAGGATATCTCGAATGGAAACGATAGTGATCACCGGCAGCACTCGTGGCATTGGTCTTGGTATCGCCAAGGAGCTACTCAGGCGGCAACGCCGCATCGTTATCAATGGCCGCCAAGACAGCGCTGTTCAGGCACAAAAAGCAGCTCTTTTACGCGAATTTCCCGGAGCACAGATCGCCGCCTTTGCTGGCGACGTGACCCAGTATGATCAGGTGCAGCAGCTGTGGGATTTTGCCGTGCGCAGTTTTGGCAAGGTCGATGTGTGGATCAACAACGCAGGCGTGATGAACGGGCATCTGCATACCTGGGAGCTGCCTGCGGGCGAGCTGCAAAAAGTCGTCGAGGTGAATCTCCTCGGCCCGCTGTTTGGCTGCAAAGTGGCCATCGCTGGGATGATGCGGCAGCCAGGCGGTGGCCACGTCTATAACTTTGAGGGATTTGGGAGCAATGGGCGGCAGTTCCATCCGTATATGTCGCCCTATGGCAGCACCAAGACGGCGGTGCGCTATTTAACTAAAGCGTTAGCCAAAGAGACTAAGGGCTCGGCGGTTAAAGTCGGGGCGATTTCTCCAGGGATCGTCGTCACCGATCTGCTGCGCGATCCTTATGTTGGCAAGCCAACCGAATGGGCAAAGGCCAAAAAGATTTTTAACATCCTGGGCGATCATGTCGAGACGGTGACGCCCTATATCGCCGAGCAAGTGCTGAAGCAGCGCAAGTCTGGCGAAAGCATCGAATGGCTGACCTTCGGTAAAGTACTGCGGCGCTTTCTCGGAGCCCTGGTCAGCAAGCGTGATCTGTTCGTGACGGCATCCGCGGCGCACTAACCGCTTTCCTCTTGATCCCTAGCGCTGGAGAACATCTTATGTCTATCGTTAAGAGTCTCGCGACAACGACCCTCAATACCATCGCCTCGACCCTGGAGCTGCGTGAAAACGGCTCTGAGGCCCAGCCATTTAAAGTCCTGCGCTCGGCCATGTCGCCGCAGGCAGTTGGCGCGGCTCGGTGGTTTCACGGTGCCAAGGGTGAACAGTTGGTCTATATCGGTTTAAGCGTGCCGATGATCCAACTAGATTCTCACATGGTGTTTTGCTTTACCGGTCCGGATAGTTTGGTGCCGCACTTTACCGTCGATGCCGTACATGCAGGCGATCATCATGCCTTTCACTTGGACCTTATTCCCCGCGTCGATCTCGGCGTTAATCTGAGCTACATGCGCCAGGTTTATGAGCCCTTGACTCCAGTGCAGAAGGCAGCGCAGGCGATCCCTGGACTTTCGGCGGCGCACCTAAGTCCGACACAGTTGGCGGTCATGTCACCCTGGATGCTGGCGCATCGTGCCGACGCCGGTGCGATGGATGCTGTTGGTCAAGTCTGCTCCGACTATCTAGGTCACTGGTTGACCCTGCATAAGCTAGGGGTGAACGTGTCTACTGGCATCCACGGCCAAGCTCCTGCCGAACGCGATCAGATCCATCGCAGTGTCTTGTTTGATCGCGAGGTCGATCCGGTTTGGCTGCAGGTGGACCGCCTACTCGGGAGGGAGGCAAGCGAGGAGCTGCGTAGTCTACTTCTTGGCCGCTCGAACTAAGTACGATCTACTCGACGGTTATCCCGCGGACTAAGGAGGACCCATGCTGAAATTCGTTGTCCCTGCATTCTTATTAGCTAGTCCTGCTGCCTTCGCCTTAAACGGCCTCAGGCCGATCGGGGTATCAGCGGAATCCAATGCTCTTGGCGGCACTGGAATCAGTAATTTTTACAATTACTACGATGCGCTCTACAAGAATCCAGCGATGATGGCCAATGCGCCAGGGCGACCGGGGCAGTCGCAAGGCGTCTTTGGTATGACATACGGTGCGTTCAATCCGGAGGTGCGGTCGACGACTGGTTCCGATCAAGATTTTAAGAAGCCGATCAATGATACCGCGGCAGCCTTCCCTAGTGCCTTTGGCATCGGCAATAAGCTCAGTAATCGCTTTGCGATTGCCACTGGCTTTTACGGCGGCGGCGGTGGCGCAGATTACGGTGAAAAGGCTGATAGCGTGTACCGCGCCAAGAGCGCGACTAAAGTATGGTCGTTAACTAGCGGTCTGTCGTTCGCTTTTGCCAAAGATTCTAGCGTCGGCATCAATTTGACCGCGACTCAAGTCGATA
>Ga0315288_10002570_pt1 | contig 23436 bp, 15 predicted proteins | sample YL17G11_20_MG_FD_203454 | JGI IMG/M metagenome (GOLD analysis project Ga0315288, IMG submission 203454) | Sediment microbial communities from Yellowstone Lake, YNP, Wyoming, USA - YL17G11_20 | ecosystem: Environmental > Aquatic > Freshwater > Lake > Sediment | place: USA: Wyoming | collected... | reverse complement strand
ACCGATTTCCCCGGTCAGCCCTCGGCCAGCACTCGAGTTGCGCGCGAAATCGGTAGCTGTCCCCGGTTTCCCGCCCCCACGACGCCCCGTCCGCCGGTCGGCCCAAAGCCGACGCTCGCCTCGGGCCGCCCGCCAGACCGTACCGCACCACGGGGTGTGCACCCCCCAGCAGGCTTCCTCACCGACCCCCTTTCGGCTACACTGCCGAACATCGCAGCCGGGGACGGGGAATGCGTACGTGGGCAGTGACTGTGTGCTCGGGATCGATGGCGGCGGGACGAAGACCGATGCCATTCTGATGGACAGTTCCGGCGCTGTTGTGGGGTGGGGTCGCGCGGGGCCGACGCACCGAGGCTTCGAGCCGGAGGATGTGACATCCCGTGCCGTCCTTGAGGCAGTCAAGCGAGCCGGCGTCGGCACAGGCGACGTGGTGGCGTATGCCGTCCTGAGCTTCTGCGGAGCGGAGAGCCTGGCTCCTCTAGTGAAGTCCGGTGTCATCGGCGCGTGCCACTCGGTCGGCGAGACGGAGCCCATCTTCGCGATGCACAACCGGGAGCACGGCCTCGTCATCATCGCCAGCACGGGCAGTTGCGTCCAGGCGCGTGGCCCCCACCGCAAGCCCGTTCACCTTGGCGGGTACGGGCCCATCATCGGGGATGAGGGCAGCGCCTACGACATCGGGGTCCGCGCGATGCGCGCGTGTGTCTACGCGGACTGGGATCCTGAGAACACCACGTCCCTGCGCGAAAGGGTTCTCGAGGCCACGGGGAGCCGTTACCCCTATGAGCTGGTCAGCTTCTACAACTGGCGCGGTACCACGCGCCGCGAGATCGCGTCCCTCGCACCCGTCGTGGACGCCGAAGCCCGGGCGGGCGACCGGATCGCCAGTGACATCCTTGGGTTAGCAGCGCGAGACCTGGCGCGACTGGGGGTCTATGCGCTCCGCCGCGCCGGAATGCTCGACGCGCCGTACGCCCTCATCCCCTCCGGCTCCGTCGCCACGAAGTCCGGCATCTACCGCTCGGCGCTCATCGAGGCCATCCGCGCAGAGGCGCTGCGCATCGAGCCCGTGCCTCCGGCGCCTACGCCCGCGCTTGGCTGCGCCCTCATGGCGCTGAAGGACATCGCCGGGAACGTCGACGCTGAGACCGTCGCGCGAGCATGGGAGTCCGCCGAGCGCGCGACCCCAAACACCGGCTGATCCTCGTACGCCGGAGACGAGGCGTCTGCTAGAATACGAGCCGCCATCGCATTGCGGCCACCGCGCCGGGTGAGAGAAGGTGCAGTGCTGACCAGTGTGCGGATGAACAAGACTGTCCTCCACAAGAGCGACGGGCGACGGATCGTCTACTTCGACTTCGTACCGGAGGGCACGCCCGCGCCGGTCCGGACTCAGGCCGACAGCATCCCCGGCGAACCGCTGGCCAAAGGGCCCGAGATGCGCTGGAACCCCTTGCTCGGGGAGTGGACCATCGTCGCCGGCTACAGAATGGACCGCCCCCAACTCCCGCCGCAGGAGAAGTGCCCGCTGTGCCCCGGTGGCGCCGAGATACCCGAGCCGTTCGAGATCGTGACCTTCGATAACCGCTTCCCTGCATTCTGGCGTGAGACGGGCATGCCGGACACCGAGGGCTCGCCCCTCTGCCCTGTGGCGCCGGCCCGCGGCGCCTGCGAGGTGCTCGTCTACACGCAGGAACACGGCGGCAGCTTCGCCGAGCTGCCCGTGGAGACGATCTACCGGCTCGTGCACGTGTGGGCCGATCGCACTCGTGACCTGCACGCGATCCCCGAGGTCCAGTGCGCCTTCCCCTTCGAGAACAAGGGCGAGATCATCGGGGTCACGCTGCATCACCCACATGGGCAGGTATACGCATTCCCGTTCGTCCCCCCGAGGATCGCCTCTGAGCTGGAAAACGCGCGGCAGGCGGAGCTTCGCGGGGGCTGCCTGTTCTGCGACATCCTCAGGCTCGAGCAGTCGGATGGGCGCCGCATCGTGGCGGAGACGGAGCACTTCCTGGCCGTCGTGCCCTTCTTCGCTCGGCTACCGTTTGAGGTCCATCTCTACGGGAAGCGACACGGTTGCTCATGGCTGCCGGACCTGACCTCGGCCGAGTCAACTGACCTGGCGTGCATGCTGAAGCTGATCGCCGCGCGCTATGACGCTCTCTACGCCTTCTCATTCCCCTACATGATGGTCATGCACCAACTGCCGCCCGCTCTGTGCGAGAGCTACCACTTCCACGTGGAGTTCTACCCGCCCCATCGGAGCCGGGACAAGCTCAAGTACCTCGCGTCCGTGGAGAGCGGGGCGGGCAGCTTCCTGATGGACGCCTACCCCGAGCGGACCGCCGCCGAGCTACGGGCTCTGATGCCGCAAACCGTGCCCGCGCCGGCACTCGAGATTGTGTAGACTAGGGGCTGGGGAATAGCCGCTTGCGCGCCGGAACGATGCTCCGGAGCGCCGCGTTGATCTTAGTAGCAGGCGGTCCGGGTCCGCGAGCTCGACAATGCAGTGGGCTCGAACTACTGAGGGAGGCTCTTGGATGCGCGAGCAGGTGGAGACCGTTCTCGAGGAAGTACGCCCGGCGCTAGTTGGCGATGGCGGGAACGTGGAGCTAGTGGACGTTACTGAAGACGGCGTCGTACTCGTGCGACTGACCGGGAGCTGCGCCGGTTGCCCGATGTCGCAGCTCACGCTGAAGCTGCACATCGAGCGCATCCTGAAGGAGCGGATCCCGGAGGTCGCCTCCGTCGAGAACGCGGACTAGCAGGCGCGCCCCCGAACCCAACCACCTAAGGCCGGCCGGCTCTGCCGGCAGGAGGGAGGGCCTGTTCGCGCGTACGCCGAACATACACCCAGCCCTGACGCCGGAGGAAGTAGACCATGCCCCTGGTGCGATCGCGCACCAAGGCCGCCTTTGTTGTTGCTCTGCTGTACGCCGCCGCGCTGCCCGCTGGGGCACAGATACCCTCGGCGCAGGGTCTCTACCGAGCGGTCCCCTTTGATCTTACAGGTGGCCGCGCGGCCTCGCTGGGCGGGGCCATGGTCAGTCGCGCGGATGACAACACGACAGCGTGGTGGAACCCGGCGGGGACCGGCCCTCTCGAGCGCATGACGATCATCGGCGCCAACCTCAGCGTCACCAGCCCCCACAGCCGGTACGTCGGCGACGTCTACCGCACCATGGCAGCGACCGACCCGGCGAACCCGACGCTCGATGCCCTGGAACGCTTCATCGATCTCGGCACGCGGATGCCGCGCGATTCCCGCGGCGTGGCCACGCCCCTACGGGCCGGAGCGGCGCCCAGCCTATTCGTGAACGCCGGGAATGTGGGCCTCTTCGCCGTCGGGGGTGCGACGGCGTGCGCCGTGTACGATGTCACCGATGAGATCCGAGCCGGGCAGCGGCGGGTATCGATGGAGAGCATCATCGGCGCGCTCGCCCTCGCGGAGGTCGGTGCCTCCTACTCGGTACGGTCAGGCGAGTTCGACATCGGCATAGCCGTGAAGGACATCGAGGGCTACTACCTGGGGGCATCCTCGGCGATCCGCATCGTCGACGCGGCCCCCGCGGACGGGTTCGATGCCGGCGACACGACGGTCACGGAAGAGCGACCTGCCGTCAGCCTCGAGGCCGTCGGGCGCGCGGTCGGCGTTGACATTGGCTTCATCAAACGCAACAGCCCGAGTACTCAGATCGGCGTCGTGGTGCGGAACATCAACCGGCCGACACTGCGCCTCGTGGACGTCAGCGGCGTCGCGACAGAGGAACTGACGCTCGGGCCGCAGGTGGACGTGGGGGTAACGAAGCGCCTCGACCGCCACGTAAACGTCAGCGCTGAGCTACACAACGCGCTCTTCGCAAATGGTGGCGGGCCGAGCCTGCACATTGGCCTGGAGTATCGCGTATCCGGCAGCAGCAGTCTGCGCTTCGGCGTGAACCGGGGTACGCCGAGCCTTGGGCTCGGCTTCCGGGTCGGCGGGCTGCACCTGGACGCGGCGGTGGGTATCGGCGACGACCCATTCGCCGCATTGGGGGCGCACCTGTCCTTCTGAGCTGATCGGTCGGCGAAGCAGGCATCTCGGCTCCGCAGTACGAACAGAGCACAGGCGGGGACCGTTGCCTTTACGGTGAGTCATGCCGGACTGTATTGGGGGTCAAGAACCGATGACGCGTATGCGATCCGCGGCACTGATTGTAGCGGGCGTCCTGGGGCTGCTCGCCTGTGTGGAGTCTGCGCTGGCCCAGCAGACCCCCGAGGAGCTGTACAACAACCTTCCGCTGGAGCTGACGGGCGCTAAGGCGACGTCGCTCGGAGGGGCCGCGGTTGGCTCTGCCGGCGACAACAGCACGGCCTGGTGGAACCCCGCCGGGAACGCGGAGCTCAAGGACTTCACCGTCGTCGGCGTCAATGCGACGGCGATGACCGGCAGCATCCAGGAGCTGCGGAACACCTTCAACCTGGTGACTGCGACGGACTTCGCCGACCTCGGCCAGGCCGACTTAGATCGTCTGCTGGCAGCCGGCACCACGCGGATCCGTGCCGGCGCCGTACCCGCTGTGTTCGTCAACACAGGCCACCTGGGTGGCGGGCATAAGAACGGCCTCGGCCTGTTCATGGTCGGCGCCGCGTACGCCGACGTGCCGGTGGTCGCGACGGACACCACCGTCGGCGGCCAGCGAATCGCGACCCTGGATGTCCAGGGCGGCGCTCTGGCCATGGTGGAGTATGGCGCCTCCTACTCGCGGCGAGTCGGCACGGTGGACCTCGGCCTTGCGGTGAAGGCCATCGAGGGTCTCTACTACGGTGTGGGCGGCAGCATCACGCTGACCGACAACGACCTCAGCGACGGCTTCGATGTCACCGACCCGGCGGACACCACCGTGACGGATGTCCAGGTACCGACTTTGCCCTACGGGCGCGGCATCACCTGGGGCGTTGATGTCGGGATGCTGCGCCACACGAGCGAGTCCACGCAGCTGGGGCTCGTCATCCGGAACATCAACTTCCCGACGCTCCCCCTGGCCGACGCGAACGGCGTCGTGCGGCGTACGCTGACGCTCCAGCCCCGGGTGGACTTCGGCATCCGGAAGCAACTGGACGACCATGTGGCCGTCGCCCTCGACCTGCACAATGTGCTGTTCGCGAACGGCGGTGGTCCGAGCCTGCACATGGGCTTCGATGTCCGAGCGTTCGGCAGCGGCTATGTGCGGTTTGGTGTCAACAAGGGTACGCCCAGCTTGGGACTGGGCTTCCATCTGAGCAACCTCTACATCGACAGTGCCGTCGGCATGGGCGACCGGACCTACGCCACACTCGGCGCCCACATGTCGTTCTAGGCCCATGGACGAGACACGCCCCCTTCACTCCCGAGGTCGGCCCATGGTACAGACGGTCCGCGTGGCGGCCATCCAGGCGGCGAAGCGGGCGGTGCCCTACACGATCGGGGACCCGGGGCAGGCTCTGGAGCATGTGCGCCGGAACCTCGACTCGTTGTGCCGCCTCACCGGGGATGCTGCACGCCAGGGCTGTCGCATTGTCGCCCTCCCCGAGGACACGCTCGGCACCCTTGAGTGGGAGGCCGGCAACTGGGAGCGCGCGACGGAGCTACTCGCGCCGGCCGAAGCATTGATGCTCCAGCGACTCGGCGAGGTGGCTGCCCAAGAGGGCATCTGCGTCATCTGCTGCAACGACTGCCTGGGCGACGGCGGCATCTACAACACAGCGATCCTCCTCGGCCCCGACGGGACCGAGATCGGGCGCTACCGCAAGGTCCAGCTCCCCATCCACGAGCAATCCCGACGACGCGGAGACGCGTTTGCGGTGTTCGAGGCGCCGGGCGTCGGGCAGATCGGGATGTGTATCTGCTACGACATGGTCTTCCCTGAGACCACACGCGCGCTCGCGCTGGCGGGCGCGGACATCGTCTTCCACCTGACCATGGGTGGGGCATCGATGGCGGGGCCGGACGCGAGCCTCGCGGCCTTCCGGACGCGCGCAGCGGACAGCTTCATCTACCTGGTGGTCGCCTTCCGGGGAGGGGGCTCACTGATCATCGGGCCGAAGGGCGACATCCTGGCCGATGGCGGGGCCGAGCCCGACGCCATCGTGATGGCGGACATCGATCCGGCCGCCGGCCGCGAGGCGGGCGACGCCATCGGCGGCAGGACCGAGGACTTTCGCGCGCGACTGTTCGCCGAGCGAGTGCCCTCGGCTTACGGCATCCTCACCCAGGAGCGCCCGCCCATCCGCGACCGGCTCGGGCACGTCCACGTGCCCTCGGGAGAGGAGGCGTCCTCCCTCGGCGCCGAGGCGCTCACGACCGGAGCGGACGCCTTCTACGAGGCGGAGCGCTGGGCAGCCGAGGGCAAGGTCGAGGCGGCGATGGCTCGGTATGAAGCGCTGGCCAAGCGGTTCGGCACGATCTGGATCGGCCACGTCTCCGCTGAGAGACTCGCGGACTTGGCCGGCCGGTGAATCCTGACGGCGATCCTGCTCGCCTCCGGATACACGACGGTGATCGGGTAGTCCTCGACGCGGACGCGCAGCTCGTCTTGACCGGCCACGTCTTGACCGTTCCCCATCGGGTCGATCACCGAGGACGCCGGCCCGTCGGCGCGGAGCGCCACCTCGACGGGCGCCGCGGTCGAGAACAGCGCGACCAGTCGTCGGTCTCCCCGACGGAAGGCGTACGCATGCAACTCCGGTGTGTCCTGCAGGACGCGGTCGAACCGGTAGCCGGCGTACCGATCCAGGAAGGCGGACACGGCACCATAGGCAAACCGCGGGCAGTAGAAGTAGTCGACGAACCCGTAGTCCGAGACGCCATCGTAGCTGAACTGGCGAGGCCACCAGAGCTCGCGGCTCGAGTAGAGCAGGACGCCCTCGTGGCGCTGCGCCCAACAGGTCAGCATCTTCTGCATCACGGCGACCGCGTTGGCCCGTTCGTCGCCCACGGTCGGCATCGCGAGCCCCATCTCCGTGTTGGCCAATGGAATGCCGTCCGCACCGGCCACGCTGTGCATCTCACGTACGCGGCTCAGGAATGACTCCAGCCCCTTCAGGTGGTCGTGGCAGTGGTAGGAGGCGAAGTCGGCTTGCCGGCCGAGCCCACGGATGATCGCCTGCGTGTCAGCATTGTCGTTGCAGTACCCGCCGTTTGTCACCGGAATACCGGGACAGGCTCGGCGTACCTCGTCGGCCGCCTGGCGGAACTGCTCGATGTACTCGTCGGGCCTCCCGCGGTACTGGAGAGCATTGCCGGGCTCGTTGCCGACCTGGAAGAACAGCGCGTGCTTGCCGTAGCGGCGCGCCACCTCCCGCACGAAGTGGCGGTAGGGCGCCTCCTGCATGGGGTAGATCGGCGACTGGCCGGGCAGCGCCTCCGGGTGTCCCGGCGTGATCGGCCCGACGCCGGGACCTGCCGGCGGGAAGAGCTGGATGTCGAGCTTCAGGCCGCGGGACACATACTTCCGGACGCACGCGTCCGCCGTGGTGAAGTCCAGGTCCATACCATCCTCATCGCGGCGCCTCACGTCCAGGTTGATGCGGGCGACCTGCACGCCCATCCGGGCGACCAGCTCGGCATCGAGCGCGCGAGACTGCTCCACGGTTAGGCCCGGCGGAGCCGTGGGGTGACCGGGTACCAGCTCAGCCGCGTGCCACGCGGGGAAGCTGCACTGCCCCACCCAGAAGCCACTCTCCTTCCACGTGCGGCGCCGAACCGCGGCCGATGGACAGACGGAGACGCTGCGAACGAGCCGGCAAGCAGCCCCCTCAGGGCCGAGCGCATCGAGGGTGAGCACGTACGTGCCCCGGCCCTCCACGCGTAGCTCAACGGGTGTGGGCACGCCGACGGGGATGCGCGCCTGCCCGACTGCGCGGAGGTCCCAGTCCCACACTGTCAGCAGGACGTCCCGGGTCTCCGGCTTCCGCGCGGAGCGGACGTCGATCCGGATGGGCTTCCGGATGTTGAACACCCAACGGTACGCCCGCTCGGGACGGAGCTCCAGCCCGGCCGGGTTCTCCCTGTCGGCATCGGCGCACGGCGCACCAAGTGGGGGAACGCCCGGCACGGCGATCGCGCGGCCGCCCAGGCGGATGGCTATCGCGAGCGGCGTCCCGCTTACCCGCTCGGCGTCCGCCATCCCCGCGTGTGACCAGGCTAGGACCACGACCGCCATGATGGCAGCCAGCACCGCCCGGTCTGGATGGCGGGCCGCGTCCACGGCTAGTGCCCCGGGCCGAGCATGGGCACGGCGGTGAGGACGTGGGTGCCGTGGCAGTCGGTGCAGGTGGGCTTGGCGAGGATGAGCCGGCCGTTCTCGCGACGCTTGCCCTTCCACTCCGTGAGGAACGCCTCCACCAGTTCCGGTGACTTGTGCTCGCCGTGGCAACCGAGGCAGAAGGGCGCCACCTCGGCCCGGCCAAACATCACGTCCGGCTTCGTCGCGCTCATCTCGTCATCCCGGTGCTCGGCCGAGTAGCCGTGGCAGTGCGCGCAAGTGACCCCTTGAGCGAGATGAGCGGTCACCAGCTCCTCCTTGGCCAGGTTGATGTGACATAGCTCGCAGCGGGCGTTGGTCTCCGGCAGCGCCGGCGCCGCCTCGTCGGTCTGGGCCGTCGAGCGGGTGGTGTAGAGCGAGCAGGCGCACACGCACGCAGCCAGCGACGCCAGGGCAATCGGTCGTGTCTTCACGTCGGGCTACACCCACTCCCAGTCGCGCAGCCACTGGTAGTCGCCGGGCAGCCGGGCGGTCATCTCTCGCACTGCCGTCTCGAGCTTGGCCTGCTCCCCGAGGTCCAACTCACGCCGTTCCTGCACGGCCTTCGCCGCATTCGCGACCTGCCGGACGCTGATCAGGCCGGGGATCGGCGCGGTGATGGCATCGTTCCCGAGGATGTACCGCAATGTCAGGCGGGCGCGCTCATCGTCCTCGTCTCGGACGGGGCTGTCCTCCTGGCTGTTGCCGGCGAAGAGCGAGTTGCTCGAGAATGGCTTGATGCCGAACACGCCGACATCCTGCGCGCGCACCGCCTCAAACAGGCTGTCCTCGGGCAGCTCCTTGCTGCTCGCCGTGTAGGGGAACAGGATCACTGAGACCTGCGGCCACGTCTCGATGAGACGCTTGAGGAACGGGTGGTGGTGTGAGGACATGCCGAGGAACCGGACCTTGCCCTGGTCGTGGAGCGTCTCGAACGCCCCCATCGTGGCCTCGATGTCCGGGTCCGGCTGTGCCTCATCCATCAGCGCGGAGACCCGCCATAGGTCCACGTAGTCGAGCCCGGACTGCTTCAGGCCGGCGTCGAACCCCTCGATGAGCTTCTCCTTCGTCCGCCAGTCGGGGAAGCGCAGCTCGTTCTCATACCACGAGAACCCGAAGTACATCTGGTCGCGGCGGTCCTTGATCACGCGCGCGTAGGCGAGGATCTCCCCGCTGGAGCAGGCGTCGACGTAGTTGATCCCGGCATCGATGCAGGCGCTGACCACATCGCTGCGGTTCTGCAGGAAGGCCGTGCGGGCCGCCTCCTCGGGCATGTCGTAGGCCTGCCCGGCCGCGGCGGAGAGGCGCTTCCAGTGCCCGCCCAGGCAGATGGCGGAGATCCACAGGTCGGTCTTCCCGAGCCTGCGGTACTCCATGTTCTCGTTGTAGTTGAGGACGGCGCGGGTGTCGGGTGGGGTCGCCGCGTGGCTTGCGGATGAGGCGGCCACTCCCCCGACCGCCGTGCCCACGGCCAGGCTCTTGAGGAAGTCTCTGCGGTCCATGGTCATGGTCCTCCGTTCGGAGTGTGGCTCAAGCCCAACCGCGTTCGGGCACTCACTCAGTAGCCTTCCGCGCGGAATGCCATGATCCTCTGCACTCAGGCCGGAGGCGTCCTGTGGTCTGGTTGGCGAGCAACGCGCGCCCTGGAGTCGCGGCCGTCGTTCCAGGCCGTTTCGGCGTGCATTATAGCACATATTTGTTTGCATAGCAAGGTGTTCGTGCAGGAGAGGGCCAATCTGAGCGTGACGCTGACGGAGAATGGCTCACTCCCCTTGGCCCAGAAGGCCTGCCAGCGCCCGCTGGCTTGGCTCGAAGGCGGGTGCTTCGGCAAGGGCCCGTTGCAGCTCCTCGATTGCGGCCTCCGTATCGCCCATCTCCTGGTAGACGAGCGCCAGGTTGTGCCGCGCCTTGAAACCACCGATGCCCACATCCACGCTGCGGAGGTAGGCGTCGCTGCTGCCCTCAAGGATGGCTTCGTACGCTCTGGCGGCTCCCGGGAGGTCGCCTTGCTGGTGGAGGATGATGCCCATGTTGAACAGGAGCTCCGGATCGCGCGGGCAGACGTCCAGTCCCCGCTCCGCCACGCACCGCGCGCTCGCCCAGTCCTCCCGGCGCCGGTGGCAACCGCAGAGCAAGGCGTAGGCCTTCCTCACATGCGACTCGTCCGGTCCCGCGAGGGCGAGGCTGCGCTCGAGGTGGTGCGCAGCCTTGTCGAGGTCGCCCAGGTAGTATGCCGTCATGCCGACATTGAAGTGGACGAACGGGTGCTCGGGGTGGTCGGCCAGGTCAAGCTGGAGCAGACGCAGGTCCCGCTCCCGCTTCCTCCGCTGCCCCTCCGCGCTCGTGTCATAGCCGGCGTGGGTGACGAACGCATCGGTGTACACGACCTCGCCGCCTGTCCGCCGGATGCTGGGCAGGATCTGCTCGTGGATGTGGAACTCGAAGCGGATCCGTGGGTCATTGCGAAACAGCTTCACGTGGTCCACGACCTCCATGCCGGCGTCCTCACCGGGCCGAGGCGGGCAGTGCACGCGAACGGTGAACGCCCCCACACCCGGCCCAGCTCCCGAGACTAGCTCCCGGAGTCGGCGGCCGTTCGCCTCGTCGACCACGTCATCGGCGTCCATCCAGAAGATCCAGTCGCCGGTGGCGTGCTTGAGCGACTCATTGCGCGCCCCGGAGAAGCTGTCGCACCACTCGAAGTGCTCGACCCGGGCGCCCATCTGGCGAGCGATCTCGGGCGTCCGATCCTTCGAGCCCGTGTCCACCACGACCATCTCGTCCACCCACGGCCGGATGCTGGCGAGGCAGTTCGCGAGGTTCGCCTCCTCATCGCGGACGATCATGCACAGTGAGATCCGAGGGCCGTCTGCTTCCCCATCCGTAGGCCGCTGCGCCACCTGGCCGATGCCATGCTTGCTGAGGAACCGGTCCTTGTTCGCGTCGAGCAGCGCCTCGGTATCGACCCTCTGCCCGATGAACGTCCGGCTCCCGAAGTGGTGCACGAACGCATCGCCCGCGATCACCAGTCGGTAGCCCGCCTGGCGCACCCTCCAGCAGAGGTCGTCGTCCTCGAACGTACCGATCCCGAACTCCTCATCGAGCAGCCCGACCGCGTTCAGCGCCTCCCGCCTGATCAACATGCAGAACCCGATCAGGCGGTGGGTCTCCTGCCGCTCGCCGCGGTGCTGCCAGGCGTACTTCGCGGCGAAGGCCGGGATCTGGTGCGGAGCCAAGTAGGGCACCGCGATGAGCTGGTCGCCGACGACGTAGTTGCTGCGCGGGCCGACCATGCCGATGTCCTCGGCGCTCTCCGCGCACTGGGTCAGCCGATCGAGCCAGCCGGGCGGGACGATGGTGTCATTGTTGAGGAGGACGATGTAGTCGCCCTCCGCCGCTTCGATGCCCTGGTTCACGCCCTTCGGGAAGCCCAGGTTCTCCTCGTTCCGGATCACCTTCGCCCCGTCGATGGTCGCCATGTAGTCCGGTGTGCCGTCAGTCGACCCGTTATCGACGAGCACCAACTCAAAGGGCGCCGACGTGTTCGCGAGCACGCTCTCGATGCACTGCTTCGTGTACTCCAGCTCGTTCCAGCAGAGGATGATGATCGAGGCGAGCCTCGGCGGTCGGACAGGCTTCCGTCGCGCCGAGATGAGGTACTGGTAGACGAACAGCTCCTCGGCTTCCTCCGGCGAGGGCATCGACAGCTCCGCCCAGCCGAGCTTGACCGCCGTCGGCCGCCCCACGGAGCGCCAGCTCGCCACCTGTGGGTCGAACACCGGCCGCACCGTCACTGGGTCTAGCCCGCTTCGCGCCAAGAGATCGAGCAGCTCGCCGAGGGCGAAGAACCGCAGGTGCGACTCATCGAGGATGCCAGCCGGCTCGTAGGAGAAGAACCCGAGCGCCAGGTCCCGGATCACCTGACAGTTCCGGACGTTCGGCACACTCAGCACCACCGTGCCGTCCGGCGCAAGGGCGGGCATCAGCCGGTCCATGGCCGCCTTCGGGTCGCGCAGGTGCTCAAGCACGTCGCCGAACACGATGCAGTCGAACGGCTCTTCGCCAAGCTCCAGCCCGTCCGACTCCACATCGCCGACGATCACGGCGTCCAGCCGCTGCTCGGCCTCTTTCGCCACCTCGGGGTCCGCCTCGATCCCGACGACCGTGCAGTCCCGGGCCGCCTTGAGCGCCTCGCCCATCCGGCCGGCCCCGCAGCCGACGTCGAGGATGCGCCGAGCGCCCTGCGGGATCAGCGCGATCAGGTCCGGCCGCGGGAACTGGAAGTAGTACGGCGAAGCCCCCGGTTCCAGCGTCCCTGCGGCTCCCGCTTCGCCCACGGCATCGAGGATCGTCTGCATCCGGTGTGCGTAGGTGTGCTCCGCGTGGGCGCGCTCCATTCCCCGCTGCGCGATGGCCTCGCGCTCCTCCTCGTGGTCGAGGTAGTACCGAATGCGCTCGATCAGTTCGTCGTCGCTGCGATAGGTCACCAGGTGCTCGCCGGGCGTCAGCAGCTCGTCCTGCCCGTTCTCCGCGAGGTCGTTCGTTATGAGGAGGCTCCCGCACGCCACGGCCTCGAACACGCGCATGTTCACATCGTTGACGATGCTCCGGTTGAACACGAGGCGCGACGCCGAGAACAGCCGTGCCATCTCCTCCCAGAACGCGCGCCCAACGAACGTGCTCGGGAACCGCTCCTGGATGAGCCGGATCAGCCGCTCCCGCTCGCCATGCACGATGTTCCCGACGAAGCACACATCATGCTGCTTCTCGACCTCGTGCCGGCGATGATGGCGGGGGTTGCACGCCAGCGGCAGCCAGCGTGCGCAAAGGATGCCATCCTGCCGCAGCCGCTCCGCGCCATCTTGCTGGGCGGCGAAGACGAGGTCGAAGTCCCCCGCCTTCCGCAGGTCCCACTCGTAGCTCAAGTGGGTATCGATCACCCACCAGGCGGACGGGCGCAGGTGTGCCGGCAGCGAGTACCGCAGCCCGTCATCGATGTTGAGGTAGAGGTCGAAGCCCACCGCCGGGATCTGGGCGATGTCGCGAGGCAGGAAGTGGATGACCTCCGCCAGGCCTTCGAGCGCCTCCCGGCAGTGGACGCCCGTCGTGTCCGGTCGCACGGTGTCGTCGTAGATCAGCGCGACCCTCATGGCGCGCCGCCCCCTTCCACGATGGCTGGTTCCTCCGCAGGATTCTTCATTCCTTCGTTGACAAGCCCGTTGTGATGCATTATGTTCTGCAGTGTGCTGTAATCTGCGGCGCTTCTTGGGGGAGCGTATGAGCGGATACTCACAGACGGTCACTGAGCTGGCCCTCAATCCCCGCCATGTGGGGGATCTCTCTGCGTACGACGCTGTCGGCCTCATCGGTACGCCCGGCAACGGCCGGTTCCTCAAGTTTACCGCGCTCCTCGATGGCTCACGCATCACCGACATCGGCTTCACGACCTACGGCTGCGGGCCGTGCATCGCCGCCGGCTCCATGATGGCGACGATGGTCCTCGGGAAGTCACTGGCATCCACCGCGACCATCAGTCGCGACGACCTCCTCGCCGCCCTCGGCGGCCTTCCGGACGACAAGCTCCACTGTGCGGACATGGCCCTCGCCGCCTGGCACGATCTCCTCACCTCCGCCCTTCGCGGTGGCACAGGCCTTCCTGTTGTAGCGCGCGGACTAGTGCCGCGCCCTTTCGCGGTGGTACAGGCGTCTCTGCCTGTGGAGCGGTGGAGCCCACCAGCCTAGTAGCGTGGGGCGGGCCGCCGTGCCGGCCACGACAAGCCCGCAACTCGTGCACCGCTGATCCACCGACGATCTTCGGAAGGGGTGTGGACGAAGTATGGCAGCCGCAATTCCCCCATGTGGCTTAGGCGATCCCGACGACCCTATCTGGGCCCAAGGCGCCTCCTCGGGCGGCATCCCCGAGATCGACGCCATCGACGAGATGCAGCCGATCCTCGGCGGCAGTGTGCGGTTCTTCGACGGTGCCCGCTGCATCATGGGCGCCGCGCCGGCGGTGGGCGCGTTCCCGCCGCCGATCCACTGGTCACTCCAGACACCCCCCGACTGGCTCGGTACCACTCTGGGCGGGCCCTGGCGGTTCAGTCACGAGCAGTGCGCTGAGGCGCAGCCGAACAACGATGTCGTTCTCCGGAAACTCGGCCGCGCCCCGCGTACCTACACGTACTCGGCAGGCAGCTACATCGCTCCCGGTGGCACGAACAACTCGCTCGTCAAGAACGGCGACAACACCTACACCGAGACCACGCGCACGAAGAGCAAGCTCCACTACCGGACGGATGGCAAGTTCAGCGAGTACGAGGATCGCAATGGCAACGTCTGGACCTACACGTATAGCGGGAGCTGCGTGTCCACGATCACCGATCCGTCCAGCAGCGTCTGGACCCTGTCGTACACGAGCGGCTTGGTCGATGCGCTCATTGACCCCGCTGGGCGGCGCACCACTTTCACGCGCGACGGAGGATCGCCGCCGCTCCTCAGGTCGGTCACCACGCCCGAATTGTGCGTCACGTCGTTCACCTACGTGAGCGGCGGCACGCCCCCAATCCGCCTGCAGACACTCGTCTCGCCCGAGTGCTACACGACTACGTTCACCTACGACGCGAGTACGCCGCCCAAGCTCGCCGCCATCCAGTACCCCACGGGCGCCCGCCGCAGCTACACCTATGCCTCCGGCTACGCGACCATCACCTACGAGGACGGCTCCGCGTGGCGGGTGAACGTCGACGCGTCCGGATACCCCACCTCCCGAGTCGACCCCCTCGGCAACCGCACCACACTGACCTGGACCGCCGACAAGCGGCTCGAGACGCTGAAGGACGCCACCGGCAACATCACCACCTTCACCTACGTCTCCGGCGGGAACCCCGAGAAGCAGCAGGACCCGCTCGGGAACACCACCACCTTCAGCTATGACGGCAACGGCTTCCGAAACCTGGTGCTCGATCCCCTCGGCAACCGCACCACGATCACGAACGACGCCGCCGGCAACCCGACCGCGGTCACGGATGCGCTCGGGAACCTTACGACGTACACTTACAATGCCAAGGGCCAAGTCACGAGCATCACGAACGCGCGGGGCTATGTGCGGACCTTCACCTACAACGGCTCCGACCAGCTCGAATGCGCGATCGACCCGCTCGCGAGGCGGACGACGTATACCTACACGTCCGCGGGCTATGTGGAAACCGTGCGCGACCCGGAGAACGCGGTAACGTCCTATTCTTATGATGGGATGGGCCGAAGGACGTGCGCGATCGACCCGCTCGGGAGCCGCATGACGACGGTCTACGACAACCTGGGCAACGTGACCGAGGTGATCGACCCCCTCGGCCGGCGTCGGACGTTCACCTTTGACAGCATGAGCCGTCTCACCACCGAGAAGGACGGCCTCGCGAACGTGACGACCTACGTTTGGGACAGCGTGGGCAACCGGACCGCGGTCGTGAACCCGCTCGCGAAGCGCACGACCTACGTCTACGACACCGCGAACAGAAACACCGCGGTGCAGGACGCGCTCGGGAACCGCACGAGCTACACCTATGATTCCGCGGGCCGCGTCGAGACGGTGAAGGACGCGCTCGGCAATGTGACGACTTTCGTCTACGATGCCGCCGGGCGCAGAACCGCCGTGGTGGACGCGCTCGCGGGCCGGACCACTTCGAGCTACGACGCCGCCGGGAACAGAACCGCGGTCCAGGACGCGCTCGGCAACCGCACGACGACGAGCTACGATGCGCTGAACCGCCCGGAGGCGACGCTCGATCCCGCGGGCAATCGCACGACGCAGAGCTATGATTCCGTGAGCAACCGCACCGCGGTGATAGACCCCCTCGGCAACCGCACGACCTGGTCGTACGACGCGGCGGACCAGACGGTGACCGTCACCGATGCGACCGGTCAGGTGACGACGACGGGCTATGACGGCGCAAGCCGCCCCGTGGCGGTGACCGATCCGCTCGCGAATGTGACCACGACGGTCTACGACGCGACAGGCCGCCGCACGGCGATGGTGAACCCGCTCGCCCAGCGGACCACGTTCGCCTATGACGCGGCCGGGCAGAACACGACGGTGCAGGACCCCACGGGGAACCTGACGACCTTCGTCTACGACAACGGCGGCCGTCGCGAGGCGCTCGTGGACCCGCGCGGATGCCGGACGACATTCGTCTATGACGCGGCGAGCAACAGGACCGCGGTTGTGGATCCGCTCGGCCGGCGGACGACGAGGAGCTATGACGATGTGAACCGGCCGAAGACGGTGACCGATGCCGCGGGCTCGGTGACGACGACGGCCTACGATACGATCGGCCGCGTCTCGACGGTGACTGATGCGCGCGGGCATGTGGTGACCTACGGCTACGACGCCCTCGGCCGGCGGACGGCGGAGACGAATCCGCTCGCGAAGGTGACGACTTCGTCCTACGACGCAGTCGGCCGCAGGACGAGCCAGATCGATGCCCGCGGTTGGCGGACGACCTACGCCTTCGACACGCTCGGCCGCGCGACGACGGTCAGCTATCAGGACGGCTCGACGGTGACATTCGCCTATGATTCGGCGAGCCGGAGGACGGGTGCGACGGATGCGGCGGGGGTCACGACCTGGACCTACGATGCGCTCGCAAGGCCGACGGTGGTGAACAACCCGGGAGGACGGCGGGTGTCGGTGGCCTATGACAACGGTGGGCGAAGGTCGACGCTGACGGAGCCGGGTGGTGGAGTGTTCACGTATGCGTTCGACAGCGCGAGCCGGTTGACGGGTGTGCAGAACCCGCAGGGCGAGCGGACGACGTGGGCGTACGATTCCGTGAGCCGCGTGTCCACGCTGACGTATGCGAACACGGCGACGGTGACGTACTCGTACGATGCGGCGTCGCGGACGACGGGTGTGCGGAATGCGAAGGCGGATGGCACGGCGATCGCGGGGTTCGTCTACACGCTCGATGATGCGGGCAACCCGACCGGTATGGTCCTGAGCAACGGTGATCGCGTGACCTGGACGTACGACACCCTCAACAGACTCACCCGCGAGCAGCGGGACGGCACGAACGCGTACGACATCACCTATACGTACGACTCGACCTCCAACCGCCTCACAAAGCTCGCCTCGGGCACCACGACGACCTACTCGTATGACAACGCCGATGCACTGCTGACCGAGAACGCCGCGGGCACAGTGACGACCTACACCTGGGATGACGCCGGCAACAACACTCTCGTGCAATCCGCCGGCGGAACGACCACGGTGACCTGGGACGGCGAGAACCGGCTCAGGACCATCCAGCTCCCCGCCGCGAGTGTGGTGACGAACACCTACGGCTTCGACGGTCTCCGCCGCAAGCGCGAGGACGGCAGCACGACCAAGTACCTCTGGGACGCCCAGCGCCTGCTGCTCGAGACCGATGGGAACGACGCGACCCAAGCCGTCTGCACCTCCAGCCTCGGCGCCTACGGCAACGTTGTCTCCCAGCGCCGGAGTTCGACCAGCAACTACCTCCATCCCGACCACCTGGGCACGATCTGGTCGGTGACCGCCGCGGACCAGTCGACCTCGGACTCCTACGTCTTCGACGCCTGGGGCCGTCAGCTCGCCTCGACCGGCAGCACCACGAACCCGCATCGCTACGTCGGCGCGCTCGGGTACTACACCGAGCCCTCGCTCGGTCTCGACTACGTGAGGGCAAGGTGGCTAAGGCCGGGGACGGGGAGCTGGGTGAGCAGCGATCCGGCCAAGCAAGGGGTCCGGTACCTCTACGGAGCAGTGATGCCAGCCAGCGTGGCGGACCCGAGTGGGCGCTTCCCTTGGGAGGAGACGCCCGCCTACTGCTGGATTCACGTCCGGTGGGACCCCGGCCTTACCTCAGGCGGTACCGCCACCGGCCGCATGTGCCTGTACTGTGACTTTCCAGGCCCGGGACTCTCGTCCTGGTACTGCATCGACATAGCGTCTGGACCTGTGGTTGAGGATCCCGGCAGCCACCATGGCGTAGTCACTCCTCCCGGCGACTACTGGATGCACATCGGTCTGCCGGGCGACACCAAGCATGGGCGCGAGACGCCCACGACGCCTGGCGTAGGCTGGACGGGCGATCCGCGGGTCTACTTCTGGCGGATATCGCCCAGCCGCGAGGACAAGATGGTACCGATAGGAGACCGCCCGGGTATCGGTTTCCATGTGGACATCTCGCCGCCAGGCACGGAGGGATGCGTTGGCGCCACTCCCGAGTGGTGGTGCGCGCGCCCCGGGCCCAGTGACCCCGGGGAGCGGGTCGATTACGCTCGCGATTTCCTCACCATGCAGGCGCTGCTGGAATGGTACCGGAAGAAGAGGGGCGTCGATGTCATCCCGATCGAGATCGACCCGATCCCGTTGCCGTAGCCGACGGAGCCGAGTGGGTGTCGGCCGATGGGTAGCTGGGCCTCTCGTGGCGGTGCTTGTGGCGTGTGCGGCATGCAGTCGCGGTTCGGCGCCGATGCGGGTAGCCGGCCCGCCGCTTGGGGCGTCAGGCAAGCCCCAGGCGGCGGGCGAACCCATTGGGTACAGCTCGGCCGAGCCGGAAGTTGGCCCGCGCCTCCTTACCGACGACGAGTGGGGGTTGTTCCTCGAAGCCCATACCGTGGGCCCAGTGCTGCTGGCCCATATCCTGCGGGCGGAGGACGCGGAGTACCTCAGTGTACCGGCTGACGACGAGGGCCGCGACAGCGCCGTTGTTGGCCTCGAGTTCGCAGCCTGGGACCCCACCAATGTGCCGATGCCGCGCGCGTCTTCGTTCGCGTCGGGCCTCCTTCTGCAGGGGGACATGGATCTCAGCGGGCTCATAGAGGGCTACCGTGACACGCCAAGCCCGAGACACGTCGCCAGGATCAGATCGCTCTGCTGGCTTGACCCCTTAGCGAGCCGGGGAGCGGATCTCGGCACACGGCAGGTGACCGGGCGCGAGTGGCCCGTGTCCCTGTGGCAGCCGGCGCTGACGGCTTACGAATGGGTGCGCGCCGACGAGGCCGGGGGCTGGCTTGTCGGGTCGGACGACGGCTTCACGACCCAGTGCTCATATCTGTTCCTGCTCGGGCCTCGCGGGCGGTACACCACGGCGTGGTTACCGCAAGCTCTGAGACTCCCGCACCGTATCATGTTTGGGCTCGGCGCCAAGAGCGAAGGGCGAACGCTTGTGACCGAGAGCTACACGCAGCCGTCGAAGCCCTACCTGGACGCATTCGACCGGTCTGCGGGGCTGAGCCTGGTACGGTTGACCGCACCCGGTGAAGGTGGGACCGCCGTGGTGGAAGTTCTGTTCACCCCGGCGCTGGGTGACACGAGTGTGGAGCTCCTCATCGCTTACTCGTTCGACCCATTCACCGGTGACTGCGTCTACGCGACGGCCGCGGGGGATCCGCTTGCCCAGGGCGGAAAGTGGAAGGAAGTACGGCTCCACGAATGTGGACTCCGAGGCAGCCCGCGACTGATAGCCGTCGCGACACTGCGGGGAACGCACGGCATCCGGTTCGAGCCCGAGGCCTGCGTGCCGACCCGCGGCATCCCGCCCTCGCCCATCCCGAGGTGGTTGCAGCGCACGGCGGCGGGCAATGTCGTGATGATCGATGCAGACCTGAACGTGTGGAGGTGGCACCTGGCCGATAGCGTTCCTTCCACATCGCCGGACTCGACACCCGCCGATCGCGGGTAGTGGGAAGGGCGCTGTGAGCCCATGTGGATGGCAGCGGAGAACCTGGGCATACGATGCGGTCGGTCAAGTCAAGACGCTGACCTACGGCAACACTGCACGGGCGACGTATACGTATGACTCGACCGCGCGGACGACGGGGATTAGGCACAGCAAGTCCGATGGGACGCTGCTGGCGGGGTACGAGTACAGCTACAGCAGTGCGGGAATCCCGACCGGGGTTGTCGAAGGTAATGGTGATCGGGTGACGTGGACCTACGACTCGGCCTACCGCCTGACGCGCGAGCAGCGCAGCGGGACGAACGCGTACGACCTGACGTACACGTGGGACGGAGCGGGGAACCGGTTGACGAAGCTCGCCTCCGGGACAACGACAACCTACACGTACAACGCCGGCGATGCACTGACCCTCGAGAACGCCGCGGGCACGCTGACGACGCTCGCCTATGACAATGCGGGCAACACCTCGACCCAAGATGCCGCCGGCTCGGTGACGACTTACTCCTGGGATGACGAGAACCGCATGACGGGTATCGTCCTCCCCTCCGGTGGCGGCACGTGGACGATGGCGTACAACGCCAACGGCCTCCGTCGCGAGAAGCAAGCCGCTGCCTCGACGACGCGGTTCGTGTGGGACGATGAACGCCTGCTCCAGGAGACCGACGGCTCGAACGCGACGCAGGCTCAGTACACGAGTGGCCTCGGCACGTACGGCCCGACCGTGAGCCAGCGCCGGGGCACGGCCTCCAGCTTCCTACACGGCAGCCTGCTCGGCACGATCGAGGGCTTGACTGCGGCGGACCAATCCGTAAGCGACACCTACATCCTGGACGCCTGGGGCAACCAGCTCGCAAGCTCTGGCTCGACCGTGAACCCCCACCGCTATGTCGGTGCCCTCGGCTACTACACCGAGCCCTCGCTCTCTCTCAACTACGTGAGAGCGCGCTGGTTGAGTCCGGGAGCGGGGAGGTGGCTGGCTGTGGACCCGATGGCGGGCGAGCCGAGGTACGGGTATGCACACGGCCGCGCGATGGGGGTGGTTGACGCATCCGGGCGACAGCCGTTCCTGGGTCCTCCGATAACCGGCGTGAGCATCATCAGCTTCCCTATCAGCCTCTGGTATGAGGCCTCCCGGAAGGAGAAGGAGCTTCGCCACGGTTGGGAACTCATCTCGTATGACGGCCTCTTCACCATGGTCGAGTGCATCTACAAGTGGTCTCGCAGATTCGAGGTCACGCGGGTGATGCAGCGGGACTGGGTCACCGTCAGGTGGAGTTTCGGGCACCCGAAGCCTGAACTCGTGTACTGGAGCGAGAGCAAGACCTTTGTCACGATAGAGGACAGACATATCAGGTGGCTGACGAAGAAGCTCCACTTTACGGTAGGCGATCCAGTGGCGGAAGCGTGGTTCCGCTTCTCGAAGTGTGTCGACGCTGCACCGAAATGGGATCCGGTCTAGGCTCTGTGGATCCGCCAGACTCAGCCTTGGACAACCGACACCGCGTGTGACCGCTTGTCCTGGGCGGGGGGGACGACCTGGTAGGGCAGCCGAACCGCGGCAGGACGCAGGAGGAGGGGAGGACAGTGTTGGCGCGCAGAAACGCGATTGCTGTCGCCACGATCGTTGCGTGCGTTGCGTGTGGCTGGTGCCTCCATGGCACGCAGCAACGGGCTCCGATGTCCTCTGGGGCCCGGCGCGATCGGGCGGAGAGCCTCGCGAGGGACCTGCGTTCTGGCGACCGGTGGACGCGACTGCGCGCAGCTGGCGACTTGCGCGTGCTGGGCGTTGACGCTGAGCCTGCCATACCCGGTCTACTGCATGCTCTAGGTGACCCGTACATCGACGTGAGGGCCCAAGCGGCCGGAGCGCTCGTGAGACTCGGTGAGACGGAGCACGCGCAGCCAGTGCTGGTGGAGTGCCTTCGCGCGGAATCGTCTACCGTCCGCTCCGGGGCGTCAGCGGACCTGGGGTGGGTGCCAGAGCTATCGCCCGAAGCCCTGCTTGGGCTCATCAGGTCGCTGAGCGATCTTGATGCGACCGTGCGGGCCAACGCCGCTGCCACCTTGGGGGAGAAGGCCGCATGCGAGGCGGAGAGCGCCCTTCTGCAGTGTCTGCGTGACCCGGAGACCCAGGTGCGCATCAACGCTGCCGGGGCACTTGGGAGTATTGCGGGTGTCTTGGGCCGTACGAGCGACGCGGCGGCCCAGGGCCTTGTCGCCCTGCTGGATGATCCGCAGGCCGCGGTGAGAGCGACAGCGGCAGACAGCCTCCGCGTGCCGACATCTGACCCCTCGGAGCAGGTGAAGCAGCTGGCGTCGCTGCTTGATGACCCGTCGCCGAGTGTTCGGATCAGTGGGGCACTAAGCATTGCGCTGCTCGGCGAGCCACAGCGGGCGCTCCCGACCCTCGTCGAGTCGCTGTCAGACGAGGACTGGGTGGTCCGGTACTCGGCAGTGACGTCTCTCGGCCTGATCGGCCGTGGGGCGTCGGACGCGTTGCCACAGGTGCAGCCGCTGCTTGACGACCCGAGCCCCGCCGTAGCTGGGGCCGCACGCACGACCTCCCGCTTACTTGCGGGGGACTGAAGGGGGCGCGACGACGGCGAGGACAGGCTGGGGAATGCCGCGGGCTCGGTGGCGACGACGGCGTACGATGCCGTGGGCCGCGTGTCATCGGTGACCGATGCGCGCGGGCACGTGGTGACCTACGGCTACGATGTCCTCGGACGACGGACGACGGAGACCAACCCGCTCGGGAAGGTGACGACTTCGTCCTACGACGCGGCAGGTCGCAGGACGAGCCAGATCGAGGCTCGCGGCTGGCGGACGACGTACGCCTTTGACACTCTCGGGCGTGCGACGACGGTGAGCTACCAGGACGGCTCGACGGTGACGTTCGCCTATGACTCGGCGAGCCGAAGGACTGGCGCGACGGACGCGGCGGGGGTGACGACCTGGACTTATGACGCGCTGGCAAGGCCGACGGTGGTGAACCACCCGGGAGGACGGCGAGTGTCGGTGGCGTATGACGGTGGTGGGCGAAGGTCGACGCTGACGGAGCCGGGGGGCGGGGTGTTCACATACTCGTTCGATGGCGCGAGCCGGTTGGCGGGTGTCGTGAACCCGCAAGGCGAGCGGACGACGTGGGCGTACGATCCCGTGAGCCGCGTGTCCACACTGACGTATGCGAGCACGGCGACGGTGACGTATGCGTACGACGCCGCCTCGCGGACGACGGGCGTGCGGAATGCGAAGTCGGATGGCACGGCGATCGCGGGGTTCGTCTACACGCTCGATGACGCGGGCAACCCGACGGGCATGGTGCTGAGTAGCGGTGATCGCGTGACGTGGACTTACGACAGCCTGAACCGACTCACCCGCGAGCAGCGAGACGGCTCGAACGCGTACGACATCACCTACACGTACGACTCGACCTCGAACCGCCTGACGAAGCTCGCCTCCGGCACGAT
>Ga0315288_10002569_pt1 | contig 23448 bp, 24 predicted proteins | sample YL17G11_20_MG_FD_203454 | JGI IMG/M metagenome (GOLD analysis project Ga0315288, IMG submission 203454) | Sediment microbial communities from Yellowstone Lake, YNP, Wyoming, USA - YL17G11_20 | ecosystem: Environmental > Aquatic > Freshwater > Lake > Sediment | place: USA: Wyoming | collected... | reverse complement strand
GCAAGGCCAAATAGGAGGGGGATGAGGCGGCCCGCCTACCCCTCGGGTTGGCTGCTTGAGGCGGCGGGTAATCGCCGTCCCAGACAAATGATTGTCCAAGACAGGATCCGGCTTACAGGTCTGGTTGCCGTCACTCTCTTGTCCTTCTAGCCACCAACCACCGCTTCGGCCGTCGCCCGCAGGGCCGCCCGGACCGCTCGACCGATGTCAGCTTCCGGCGGCCGACGGCTCGCCACCCCAGGCGGTGGCCAGGTAATCGCCGGCTTCGACCGCGGCGACGAGCGCCCCGAGGGACAGGGTCGACGGTTGGCGATCCGCGCCGACGGGTTCACGCGCTGCTTCCCACGTAGGCCACCGATGCGTGGTAACTGATAATATGGGCTGGGTGGAAACCGATGGCACACTTCGGAAGCCGGGATGCGGGCTCATACCGGCGGGTCTTCGACGAGTTGCTTGTCAGCCTGGCTGAAGCGTGCGGCGCAGTCTACGGCGACCGCCTGGTCAGCCTGGCTGTCTTCGGCTCGGTAGGCCGGGACGTTTGCCCCGGATGGACGAGTTCAACCGGGTCGAGGAGCGGCTAGGTCCGCACCTTGAGAGGGCCAAGCAGAAGGGGGTCGACACCCGGCTCTCGCCAATAATCCGCTCCCCCGAAGAGATGGCCGCCGCCGGTCCGCCGTACATCGATATGGCTCTCGACGCCAGGGTGCTCGCAGACCGCAACGCCTTCTTCTCCGGTCTCCTGGACCGCTTCAAGGCCAAGCTCTTGGAGAGCGGAGCCGTGCGCGTCTCTAACCGCGGTCCCGCCCATTGGCGGGTCCGACCCGCTTCCGGTAGGGGAGGTCATGACTGTGTTCGCCTGGACGCGCTTGAGTTCTACTTCGATCGGGGCGCCTACTCCGATGTCGTCCGCGAGCGCAGGAAGCTGTGGAGATTGCCCTCAAGGGCATTCTCTGGCACATTGGCGTCGAGCCGCCAAAGATCCACGACGTGGGTCGCGTCCTTCTCGAGTACCGGCGGGAACTGCCAGCGGAGGTCGGCGCGCTCGCGGAGGAACTCGCCCGTATCTCCAAGTGGCTGCGCAAGGAGAGGGAGTTCGCGCTCTACGGGGACGTCGACTTTGTCCCTACCGCCGAGTACGGGAAGAAGGAAGCCCAGCGCGCCATGACCGACGCGCGGGTCGCGGTGGAGGCCGCTGAGGCCGGCGTGAGGCCCCGAAGCTAGCGGCCCGCTTTCCCCGCGCCGGCGGAGGCCGCCTCTCGCCTCACTACGGCCTTCCTCAGCCAGGGGCCGTAGCGGTAGTAGAGGTAGTGCAGGAGAAGGTTGATTGGCAAGCTGACAGCGATGGCTAGCCAAATGCCCCGTACGCCGAGTCCCGGGTAGTTCAAGAGGTAGTTGGCCAGCGGGACGCGGATAAGCCAAAGGCTCACGAGCGTGAACACCATGCTGGGAGTGGTGTCTCCCGCCCCGCGTAGGACGCCGGAGAGCACGAGCATGACGGCTGCGAAAGGATAGCAGAGCACCACGATGCGCAGGTAGCCGGTGCCCACATCGGCAACCGCGGCCTCCCGCGTGAAGATGACCATTAGGAGACGGGGACACGCCTCCGCGACTATCACGTACAGCAGGGTGACTCCCACCGCCAGGAGGACGGCCCACCGGGCCGCCTCGCGCGCTCTCTTCTCGTTGCCGGCGCCGAGGTTCTGTCCGACCACGGCCGACACGGCTAGGCCCACGGCCATCGCCGGCATGATACCGACCTGCTCTAGACGCCCGACCAGCCCGAGGCCGGCCGCGGCCGCGGTCCCGAAGCGGTTCACGAGGGCGCCCACGGCGAGGATGGCCAGCGACGTTAGGACCTGCTGGAGCCCTGCCGGAAGACCTATCCGAATGGTGGTCTTGACGATCTGCCAATCGGGCCTCCACGACTCACGGCGGAGCAGGGTGGTCGCCGCCCGGCCGGGCAGGTAACGAAGGGCGATGACGGCCGAGACAACGATGGAGATGACCGAGGCCAGGGCTGTCCCGGAGACGCCGAGACGCGGGATGGGTCCGAAGCCGAGCATGAGCAGGGGGTCGAGGGTCGCGTTCAGGATAGTCGTGTAAAGCAGCAGCCGGAGCGGCGTGCGGGAGTCCCCAAGACCCCGCAGTGTGGCGCTGACCACGTTGAAGACGAACATCGGCACCAACCCGGCCACGAAGATACCGAGATAGGCGCCGGCTTGGTCGAGTATCTCCGGCGGAGCGTTTATGAGAACCAGGAGCGGGCGGCGCAGGGCGATGCCACCCACGGTCAAGACCGCTCCCAGTACCACGTGCAGCCACAGAGAGCTGTTCACCGTGCGGGTGACCATCTCGGGCTGCCGGGCGCCGAAGTACTGGGAGACGAGGACCGTGGTGGCCATGGTCAGACCCATGACCAGTGCTACCAGCGCGAACATGATGGAGAAGCCGACCGACGTGGCCGCCAGGGCGTCTCGGCCCAGGAACTGGCCGACCCAGATCGCGTTAACCACGCCATACATGTTCTGGAGGAACTGGCCCACGAGCATCGGCCAGGTGAAGTCGATGAGGTGTCTAGGAATGCTGCCCCGCGTGAAGTCCTGGGCGCCGCGGGTTGGGACGGTTGCGGGCAGAGCGTCGGCGGATGGGGCGCCGGTGTCTTCAGCCGCGGCGCCGGAGGCGCTTTCAGAGGCCAACTGGTGGCTCCTTCGGCGGCCCTGTGGAGGTCACTCGGCCTCCTTGGTCATACGGGAACGCGTCGCGAAAAGTTTCTCCCCGGCTCAGTGCGGACCGGTGTCGGCCGGTGTCAACAGGAAGACTCCCAGTCCCGCCCGCGCTTCGTCCAACGCCGCCGGTCTGAAGCTATAGCGCTCCGGGACTCTCGGCCCGCAATGGACCAGCACCAGTCCGGCCGCGCGGAGGGCGACCATGTGCTGGTGGACGGTGCTCTTGGCCAGACCCGAGAACCTGGCCACCTCTCCGAACGTGCGGGGGCGGCCGGCCAGAAACCGGAGGATCCGCAGGCGGCTACCGTCACCGAGCGCGCGGCTCAAGCGAAGCAGCGTTGCCGGTGGCTCACCCGGGGCGGCGGGGAGGACCTCGGCCGGGTAGCAGATTACCATGAGCGCGGGGTAGTCCTCGTGGATGTTGATCGGTCGGAAGTGGTGCTGGGGGACAAGCAACACGGTCTTCAGGTCCGGGGTGGGCTCAACCCTCAGGCCTCCGGTAACCTTCTCGACGAAGTCTATCGGCTCGGCCTCGCCGGCTTCCGTCCGCCGGGCGGAGGCCTCCGCGGCCAGACCGCTCAGAACGGCCGGGTCAACCCGGCTGAAGTAGAGGTCGTTCCATTCCGCGAGCGACCCCACCATCGCGTCCCGCCAACCGGCGAGGTCCTTCGGTAGCGGCGGACCGCCATCGGGAATGTACGGGGCGAGGTGTTCGTAGATTTGGCCCGGCGACAGGGAACGCAGCCAGTCGAGGAATCCGTCAGGAGCCCGGTCCCCCGGAGCCTGCTGGACGAGAAGGGCCGGAGGCAACTCCCAGCGGCCGGTCTGGGCGGCGTTGAGCGCGGGACAAGACTCCCCCGCGAGCAGCTTCCTGACCCGCGCGGCCCAGCCGGCGCCGAGCTCGAGGATCCTGTGGTGCTGCCGGCCCAGGAAGGCGTGCAGGCTGGTGACTAGCTCGTAGGCCGGCGCCCAGTCCACGACCACTCGGTACGGCGAGGGCGTGCCGCCCCTGCCCGGCCGAGCCCTCGCCGACTCGGGTCGAAGCACGTGTGGGACCCCCCTTGGCGTCTAGGCTAACCGGATTCCCCCGATGACGCAAGGCCCGGTCCGGGACTCCCGGGCTCGGACGTCGGCTCGTTGCCGGATCTGGCGATCGACCGACGCAAGGCAAGGGCCGCCGCCGCCCCGACGGCGAAGAAAGCGGCGCCTATCCAGAGGCCAATGCCGGGGCCGAGCCGGGTTGCGATTTTGCCCACAACAGGGGTCACCAGGGCGGCCGTCACACCGCCGAACGCCCCCACCGCGCCCGCGACGGCCCCCCTTTGCTCCGGGCTCGTGACCGCCACCTTCAGCGTCTCAATCCCGGCCATGCCGAGTTGGATGGCCAGCCAGATGAACGACATGGCGAGGACGGCCGACCCGAACCCGCCGACGGCGAAGAACGCCGAGAAGCCGATCCCCGCGGCGAGGAAGCCTCCCGCCGTCACGCGGGGCGCGCCGAAGCGGTCCATCACCCGAAGCATCACGATTCCCAAGGCCGCGGCCACCAGTGGCCCGACGGAGAACATGGCGTCTATGTGGGGCTTGGCCAGGCCCAGGCCGTCATGAGCGAAGAGCGGAAGGAAGGGGCCCCACCACGTCAGGCTGCCGCCGGTTTCCAGACAGGTGACCACGACAGCCAACCACAGAACGGGTCCGCGAAGAACCGCGCCCAGGCCGCGCCGGCGCGGGGCGCCGCCCTGAGTCCCTGCGCTCACCCGGGCGCCGCCCGGCCGCAGACCCTTCAGGGTCTCCTTGAGCCAGATGCCGCGGACGAGGCTACAGCCCAGGCAGATCAGCCCGCAGATCAACAGGAAGGTTCGGAACGGCACAAAGCCCACCAGCAGAGCGCCGATCGCCGGGCCGACTCCCATGCCGACGGAGGCGAGGATCTCCATTACGCTGACGGCCTCACCCGTTCTCTCGGCCGCGACGGACTCACCGACGGTTATCCCGACGATGGCCAGCGAGGGAGCCCACGCGGCCTCGAAGGCCACGAGGGATACGGTCAGGGCGATCCACGACCTGGCAAAGGAGGCGCCGACCAGGCAGACCCCGGCCAAAGCGAAGGAATAGACCATGACCGGTCTCCGTCCGAACCGGTCCGCGAGCATGCCCCCGGGTAGCTGCATCAGGTACACGGTGCCAAGGATCAGGCTGTAGGCCACGCTGACCTGGAGGTCCGTCGCCCCGAGATCCCGGAAGGCCAGGGGCAGTATCGGCCAGAACATGTTTATGGCTGTCAGGGTCGCGGCTATGGTCAGGCTGATGACGGCAACGTTCCCGGAGAACACGGACCTCGACTTCAGACGGGGAGTTGCCTCAGGCGTCACGGTCTGTCCCAACGATCCGTCCCACCTTACTCATGGGCGCTCCGATGGGCGCCACCAGAGATTTATAGGTACCGTTCGAACCACTCGCGGACGGCCGCGAGGTAGTGGATCCAGCGCCAGGGGCGGCCGGCGAGATTGTGCCCGGCTCCGGGGTAACGGACGAATTCGGTCGTCACCCCGAGCTTCCGCAGGGCCGAGTAAAGCTGTTCGGCCTGCTCGATGGGAACCCCGCGGTCCTCCTCGCCGTGCAGGATGAGGGTGGCGGACGCGATGCCGACGACGTGGCCCATGGGGGATTGCTGGACCAGGTGTTCCGCGGCCCCCCACGGGGTCCCGCCCCAGTCGCCTTCCCGCATGTACTCCGTGGCGCCCGTGCCGAAGAGGCTCATGAAATTCGTCGGCGCGCTTATCGGGCAGGCCGCCCTGAAGCGGTGCGTCTGGCCGATGGTCCAGGCCGTCAGGTACCCGCCGTAGCTTGCGCCCATCACGCCCAAGCGGTCAGGATCGATCCAGGGGTAGCGACGGAGCGCCTCGTCCACGCCGGCCATCACGTCGGCGAAGGCGCTCGTGGCCCAGTCTCCGTAGAGAGCCCCGCAGAACTCCTCGCCGTAGCCGTGGCATCCACGCGGGTTAGTGTAGATGACGGCCAGACCCGAAGCGGCCAGAATCTGGAAGTCGGGTACGAAGGTGCTTCCGTACATGGCGCCCGGTCCGCCGGCGATGGACAGGACGGCCGGATAGCGCCGGCCCTCCTCGAGACGAGCCGGCCGCACGACCCATCCGTCCGCGGTCGGGCCGCCCGGGGCGGCAAAGGTGAACCTCTCCGCCCTTACCAGCTCGCGGCCCTCTACGAGCGGGGTGTTGGCCCGGGTGACGCGGCGGAGGGAGACGACCTCGGGGCAGTCGGACTCGGCCGGCGCCGGGGGCCACGAGGGAGAGGCCGCATCCGAGGGCAGTGTGCCGACGTGGATGTCGCCAAGGTCCTCGGGTCCAGCGACCGCGAACCCGAACGACTTGCGATTGCCGGAGGCCGACCATCCGTAGACGACCCTGTCGCCGGTCGTCAATCGGGAGACGCGGCCCGTAGCCGCGTCAACGGCGTGAAGGTGGACGGTGCCCCTGTCGGTGGCCAAGGCGAAGAGGGTCGTGCCGTCGGCCGACCAGACCGGGGGCCCCTCCCCGTCCGGGGGTGGACCCAGCAAGAACCACGTGCCGAAGCTCCGGTCGAAGGAATCGGTAAGGCACCGGGGGTCGCCCCGCGGATTGCCCTGGGCGTCCACCTCGGCGACCCACAGCCTGAAGTCGCTCAGCAGCCCCACAGGCCGCCGGTGGCCGAGAAAGGCGATGCGCCTCCCGTCAGGCGACCACGACGGGTTGAAGAAAGCGCCGTTCCCCGTTGTGATGAACCTGGGCGCGAGCGGTTGGCCCCGGGAGTCTCCGGTCGGGATGTCGTAGACCCAGACGTTGGACCAGCGCGGGAGAACGAGACCGTGGTCGTTGACCGAGACGGCGAGGCGCGTGCCATCCGGGGAGAACGCCGGACGGAAGTGGTCCAGGTCGCCATGGGTCACGCGGAGGAGTGGCGCGGCTGGAGCCCGGCCGGGTCCTCCCGAGAGAGCCTCAAAGGCGTCCACCACGAAGGCATGGGTCCGTCGGTCGCCCAGGAAGCCGAGACCCTCCGCTTGATAGAAGGCCCGGGTCACGCGCTTTACTTCGGCGGCGTGCCCGGCCAAGAGCGCCGAGAGCTCGTCCGCCCTGTCGGCAGGCGGGGCCGGGGCGGTGGCCGGGGCGGTGGCCGGGGCGGGGGCCGTTGTGAGCCACTCCGGGCCGTTGGGCCTGACGCAGGCCGTGAGGCCGATGCGGCGGCTGTCCGGGGCCCACACGAGGTCGAAGATGGGGTCGGCGATGGCCGTGACCGGCCGGGCCTCACCCCCCGTCGCGGGGGCCACCCAGATCTGGGCCGACCCCCTCTTCAGGGCCTCGGGGCTTCCGAAACCGGCGTCCCGTCCGGAGAGGAACGCCAGAAACCTCCCGTCCGGCGACCAGCGAGGGCACCTGTCGTCGTGCAGGCCGTTCGTGAACGGAAGCGCATCCGGCCGGTCGGCCTCGGAGCGGCCGCGGGCCGATGGATCGGCGCCCGTGGGCGCCACCATGATCGCGGAGTGGTATGAACTTGAGTCCGGATCGACCGTGGTGAGGGTGTAAGCGACCCGGGTTCCATCGGGACTGATCTGGGGGTCGTCAACCCACTTGAGTTCTCTTATGTCGATGGGCGTGAAGAGCTTCTTGCCGCCTTCGGGCATGGGGCTTGGCGCTCCTCTCCAGGACCGCCCAACGTTCGTGACAGGCCGAACGGATTACCTCGTTCTACTGTATACGAACGCCGCCCGGCAGGCAAGGGAAAGTCACGGCTCTAATCCCGCTGCCCGTAAGCCCGCGAGATCCGCTCCACCTCTTCGAGCAGTGCCTGCGCCTGGTCGACCTCCATGACCTGGGGTCGGAAGCCCTCCGACCACACCGGGGTGATGCGCGCCGAAAGCACCCCGGACGGCCCCAGTTGTACGTCAAGGATCATCCCCTCCCGCTGGGTGTCTTCGATCTGGTCGGTGACGAAGTTGCCGAGGCTGTAGGCAATGAGGCCGTTCCCCCGAACCTCGTAGCCCTGTACGTAGTGCGGGTGGGTCCCGAGGACCAGGCAGGCCCCGAGGTCGATGGTCTTGCGGGCGATGTCGGGCAGGTTGTTCCAGGGGTGATAGGGCGTGGGGTAGGGCTCGTTCTCGCGGCCCCAGTGGTAGCCCACGACCACGAGGTCGGCCACTTTCCTGGCCCGGGCGATGTCTTCGGCCACGATGTCGAGATAGAGGGGGTTACACCCGGGAACGCCCTCCCCGGCGAGGAAGGTCCGCGGGTAGTCGTAGCTCCAGTGGAGACTGGAGTCGGCATACTCGGTGTAGGCCAGGAAGGCCACCTTGAGGCCGTTGGCCTCGAGCACGGCCGGCCGCCGGGCCTCCGTCTCGTCCCGCCCGGCGCCGCAGTAGGCGATGTGGTTGGCGTCGAGGGCGTCCAAGGTTTCTATGAGGCACGGGGAGTCGTAATCGAGGATGTGGTTGTTGGCGAGGGCCACGATGTCGATGCCCGGCGGCTTCAGGCACTGCACGGTCTCGGGCTTGGCCCTGAACCAGATGAGCTTCCCGGGGAGGGGGGTACCCGTTACCCCCATCGGCGACTCGAGGTCGCACCAGGTGATGTCGGCCGCCCGGAGGTGCTCGGCCACGTGGGCGAAGGGGTAGTCAAGCCCGTTCTCGTCAATCATCTTACCCACGTTCCGGGCGAACCAGATGTCTCCGACGGCCGTGAGCGTCAATTCCTCGGCGGTCCCGTAGAGGGCGGTTCGGGCTCCGGCCGTGCCGAGCCAGGCACCGAACTCGCGGAGCGCGACCTCGTTGGGCTGGAGCCACCCTCTTATGGAAGGTATGCGTCCGGGGAGGCCGAGGAAGCCTGCCGGTCCGCAGCGGATGTGGAGGCGCATCTCGCTCGAGAGCGGGTAGGCTCCGGAGACCACCGTGTCGAGCGTCGGGTAGACGCCCTCCACGGCCAGGAGCTGGCGGCCGGGTGAGCGGTCCGCGAGGCCAATCGCCTCCAGGCCGGCCCCCGACCATGGTCCCGCGCCGCCCGCGGCGAGGTCGTCGCGGATGGCCCTCGCCTCCTCGAGGCTCACCGCCACCTGTGGCGACGGGAACCGCACGGAGAGCAAGGTCGGCAGGTAGAGGGGCGGGGCGCTTGGAGCCGTGACGACCTTCGCAATGGGTCCGTCGCCGCCTCCGCTGCCGCCCTGAACACCGCCCGGCGCCGGCTCCAGCGACCCGACCTCGGCCAGCGCGCAGTCGGTTGCGCCGGAGGAGAGAAGATCGGCCATTGACCCTTCTCCGCGTGGCGGGTCCACCAGCACAACGCCTATTCCCGTCTCGGCTGTGAAGGCCCTGGACAGGCGCTGGACATCGGCCCTGACGGCGGTGGAGGCCGAGATGACAATCGTGTCCGGCGTCCGCCGGAGCCGGAAGGAGCGGAGGTAGAGGCCGGAGGAGACGAGATAGGCAAGGAGCAGAGCCGCCAGGACAACCAATGACGCCTTCCTCACGGCGGCCAGGGATATCGAAACGACCGGCCTGCGGAATCCCTGGCCTGCCCGCTGGCCCCGCCCACGACCGCCGACCCCCATGGCAGCTCTCCCCCTATGCCCGCGCGTGACTCCGCCGCCCCGCGTGCTTCCGGAAGAGTATAGTCCGCGCCGGTTCGCTGTAGGTCAACCCACCGATCAGCTCCGGAGGACCCGACCCTCCGTGTGCGAAAGAAAGAGCGCGGCCAGAATGGCTCACAGTACGCGCCCTGGCCGAAGGGCCGGGGACCCAGGTCGACGGAATCTTGCGCAATCTGGGGCTACGCACCGTCTGTGAGGAGGCCCAGTGCCCGAACGTCTGGGACTGCCTCCGTCGCCGCACGGTGACCTTCCTGGTCCTGGGAAACCGCTGCACGCGTGGTTGCCGCTTCTGCGCCGTGAAAGCCGGCCCGCCCGAGCCGCCCGACACGGGGAGCCGGGCCGGGTGCCGAAGCCGCACGGCGGTTGAGGCTGGGCTACGTCGTCGTGACCTCTGTCACCAGGGACGACCTTCCCGATGGAGGCGCCGCTCACTTTCGGCCTGCATTCGGGCCGTAAGGGACGCGCTGCCGCGAGCCGCGGTTGAGGTCCTGGTACCCGACTTCGGGAGCCTCGGGACGGCAGTGAGAACTGTGGCCGCGGCCGGCCCGGATGTCTTCGGCTATGATGTGGAGACGGTTCCGAGGCTCTATGCGAGGGTGTTGCCTAGGGGCCGGCTACACGCAGTCGCTCCGCGTGCTCGAGACGGTGGCCGCGGCCGGCCTGACGGCCAAATCGGGCTTGATGCTGGGCCTGGGCGAGACGCCACAAGAGGTTCAGATAGTCCTTAGAGACCTGCGCCAAGTTGGCTGCTCGGTTGTGACTCTCGGGCAGTATCTTCGACCTTCAGAGCGGGAGCTCCCCGTGGAGAGGTTCGTCCCCCTGGCGGAGTTCGTCGCGTTCCGGGACCTAGCCCTGTCCCTGGGGTTCTCCGGGGTCGCAGCCGGACCGCTGGTGCGCAGCTCCTCCAGGGCCCTTGAGCTCCAGGCCGCAGCCGCGTCGGCCGCGGCGACTGCCGCCGCCAACTGGAACACCGCCCGCCCAAGGGCCAGTGGCTTGACCTGCCTGGTCCGAGACTTGGGCCGGATCGCCTACCCCGCCTATCTGGATCCTCAACGACGGCTGGTGGCCGGATGCCAGGCCGGAGAGACCGGTGACACGCTGCTCCTGGTCGAGCACGCCCCTGTCCTCACATGGGGAAGCGACGGGGGCGATGATCAGGTGCTGGCGCCCCGGGAGGTCCTGAAGAGAAAGGGCATCTCGGTATTCGCCGTCGACCGGGGCGGCAGCATCACTTACCATGGTTCCGGGCAGTTGACGGTCTACCCCATCCTGAACGTCGGCCGGCATGGGCCGGACGTGCACCTGCATCTCTGGCGCCCGGAGGAGGCGCTCATCCGGACCCTTGGAGACTGGGGCATCCGGGGGAGCCGCAGGCGTGGCTTTCCCGGGGTCTGGGTAGGCTCGGCCAAGATCGCTGCGATAGGCATCGCCGTGGCCAAGGGTGTCACGTCCCACGACGCGGCCCTCAACCTGGCTCCCGACCTCAGCGCCTTCAGCCTCATCAACCCGTGCGGCCAGTCGGGAGTGCGCGCCACGTCGGTGCGGGCCGTGACGGGCGCGGCACCCACGCGTGAGGAGGCGGCTAGAGAGTTCTGCCGGCGCTTCGCGGATGTCTATCGAATGGACCTGGGAGCCTTGCAGGAACCTTGATAACGGGGCCCGAGGAAGATGCTCCCCAGGACCTTACGGCAGCCGAGATCGCGGACGCGCATTCCGGGCGCGAGCTCCATGACGTTTGTCAGAGCTTCGGTCAGCCATAGGCAGTGCGAGCCCATCCGGTTCTTCCAGATCCGGTCCACGTCGTACTTGGCGGAGCGGGGATACTTGTCGCTCATGAGGATAGACGGTCCTCCGGCCTGAGCTTGTCGCACACGGTCCAGGCACCTCCGTCGTCCTCGGGCTGACAGCCGCCGTCTTCAGTCTAGCAGGGAGTACTACGGTTCACCCTGGACTCCTGTGTTCGCAACCACACTACGTCGCTGACTCGCGGCGCCGGGCGCCGTGGCATCCTTGAGGTCGGCCCTCTCCCCTTGGGGCTGGCGGTCAGGCTCTCGACCCAGGCTCTCGACCCGGGGATGGAGCGCCTGAGCGCTCCGTCGACCAGAGGAAAGTGGCGCCCCAAGGCGAAACACTGTTCGGGTGATTACCATCCCTGCGCAAGTTACCCTTTGAGGAGGCTGTACTCATGCGCGAGGTGTCAAGATGAGGTGGCTGGAGGAACTAACGGGGTCAGTTCGGGCCGGCACTGAAGAGGGGCAGGTGGACGCCAACGCCGGGTTCGTCGTCACGCGGCGAGGCGCGCTTCTGGTCGACGCCTTCAGCGCTCCGGCGGACGGGCGTCCCCTCTACGAAGCGGCCCGTACCGAGGCCGGGCAGGTTGTCGGGTTGGTCTATACTCACGAGCACGGCGATCACGTCTTCGGAAGCGCCGATTACCCCGACGACCTCCTGATCCTTGCCAGCCGGGATACGGCGGCGGGGCTGCGCGCCGCGGTCGACCGGTACGCCGAGGACATAGCGAGATACGGTCTTGTCGCCCGATTCCCGACCCTGGAGTTCGAAGCCCGCGTGGTGCTGCCCTGGGAGCCGGAGATCGTCATTGCCGAGCTGGGTGGGCACGCCCGAGGTTCCACCGTGGTCTTCGTGCCGTCGACGCACGTGCTCTTTGCCGGCGACCTTGTCTTCGCTGCGGGCGCGGCCTGGGTCGGACACGGCGACCTCGATCGCTGGATCGCCGCCCTGCGGGAACTCGAGGGGTGGGGTGCTACGCGCGTCGTCCCGGGGCACGGACCGGTCGGCGGTCCGGAGGTCCTCACCCGCCAACGGCAATGGCTGGAGAGCTTCGCAGGGCGCCTCGGGCAGCTGCGGGCGGACGGCGAACCGGCCGGAGCGGCCCTCACGCGCCTGGTCGAGGAGTTCGAGCTTAACGAGAAGAACGGCTACAACGAGCGGCTCTGGGGCGTACTCGAGACCGCCCTCCGGGAGAGGTTCGGGTTCAGCTAGGTCTAGCCGAGCAACCACTTGACCCGCTCCCAGGTCACTGGGCAGGAGCCCAGGGGCCAGAACACCGTCCACCGTCGTCTCAGGAAGCTGTGCACCCCAATGCGTGCCCAGGTTGGCAGGATAGGGGTCCTGACCATGCTTCTTGTGGGCGAGCGGGTCAAGCTGAGGGAGTACCGGCGGATGGACGTGCCGGCCATCCAGAAGTGGGTCAATGACCCGGAGGTGAGCCTCTACCTTACATTCTGGGGAGAACCCAATACTGGAGACGGAGAAGTTCGTCGAGTCGCAGTTCACCCAGGACGCCAAGGACCTCCACGGACAAGGGCTCGGCCGAGACGCCCATTCGGACCGGCAGCGCCTCTTCCATGACGGTCGTCTCTGGGACGAGATCCTGATGGGCATCACGGGGGAGGAGTACCTAGCAGCCGCAGCTCGCTGAAAAGTACCAGTCATGGAGGCCCCGCGCGACTCAACCGTCTTCACCGTGATGTCTGGCGGAGACGCCTGTGTCGGAGCACTTCCTCAACATGGCCATCGACCTGGACGGCGGCGACATGGCCGCTAGCCACGAGACGACCAGCCGGCCGGCGCCCTCCTTGGGGGACGTTCCGTCGGCGGCATCGCGGGACGCGGAAGGTCGGCCCGCAGGGCCGGCCTTCCGCTTGAGGACCCCGAAGCTAGCCTTGGGCGAGTTCAGCGAGCCGTTCCTCGACTGCGGCGGTCTCCGCCTTCAGATCACGGAGGTAGTCCTGGAGACGCTCGACCCTCTCCTCCTTGGTCAGGTACTTGCGGGAAAGGTCCGCACCCTCTCCAGGCGAGCAGCAGGTGTAGCATCCCATCGCGCTGGCGGGCGGGCAGCAGGCCTGAGTGGCATCAGGCATCGGCTTCACCTCCTTCGGGCTGGGCCAAGCTCTGGTGGCGACCCAGGAAGTGCTGCAGCACTCGGCTATTGCGCCACAAGGCCGTAGCCCAGAAGTTGAGCAGTTCGCGCCCATCAGGGGTGACCTCATAGGTCTTCCTGGCGGGACCCGCGCCACCGGTTTCCCAAGCCGACTTCAGGAAGCCGTCGGCTTCAAGGCGCCTGAGGTTCCGGTAGACGCCGGCCGGGTCGACCTGGCTCAGGCCGAACTCGGCCCCCAGACGGTCCACCAGGTCGTAACCGTGGCCAGGCTTCTCGGACAAGAGCAGCAGCAAGCACGGGATGGTAAACCCTTCGACCTGAGGGCCTCGTTCCGGTCCGCAACAGGTCGATTCCCATCGAGGCGTCCCACCCTCGCGCCCATCGCAATACTCGTCCGGTGACAATAAGACCACCCTCCCTCTTACTTGCCGGAGTCTGGTACAAGACGGACACACTTACTGGCCACAGCATACTACCGTCCGGACGACCTGTCAATGGGCGGAGCCCCGCGCCAGACCACGCCGGCCCGGTAGCAGGGAACCCTCGGTGGTTTGGGGTAACCCCAGTGAAGGACCGGGACAGCCTTGCGGGCAACACCGTGAGGAGGGAACCTCAGCTGAGGCATCTTGGGGCCATCCTTTTGCTGCCGGTCACCGTCACGGTTGTCGTGCCGGGGCTCGTGGGGGCGAGTCCCCGAGAGAGCGGTTGGGATCTGTCGCCGTTGGCCCACTTCGCTCGTCTGCCGGCAGGAGCGCTGCTGCTCGGCCTAGGACTCTATCTTCTGGCGCGGGCCGTCTGGCTGTTTGCCCGGTTCGGTTAGGGCACGCTCGCGCCCTGGGCGCCGACCCGGAGGCTGGTCGTCCGGGACATCCGCCTCCACACCCGGAACCCCATGTTACCCCGGTCTTCGGCGTGCTGTCGGCGAGGCCCTGCTGCTGGGCTCGACCTACCTCCTTTTCTGGTTCCTCGCGTTCATCACCATCAACCTTCTCTACATACCGCTTCTGGAAGAGCCGGGGCTAAGGAGAGCCATGAACCTCAAGCCCGGCTCACCTGCCAATCATTACATTCCAGCATCCAGCAGGAAATCTTGGCTTCCAGAGCTAAGCACATTATAAACGGCCGGTCCGCCAGCCCTTTCTCTTGGCCCTGCCGCTAGCCGTCCTTCCCTTTGGGGGCACGGCGGTGGCCGCCACGACCGGCGGTAGTCCCAGCCGGGTTTTCCTTGGCTACTGGGCCAAGTGGGGCACCGACCAGAGCCCTAACGCCTTCCTTGCCGCCAACCTCAACCGTATCGACCTCTACTCGCCCTACTGGTACACCCTGCGTTCGGACGGCCCGCTGTCCAGCCGCGAGAGCGGGCACGCCACGCTCACGTCGATGGTTCACGCCAAGGGCCACAAGGTCATCCCGCTCATCAACAAGACCACCAGCAACACGCCGTTGCTCGACCCCGCGACCCGCCGCAAGGCGGTCGCCAGCATCTACCAGATGCTCGTGGCCAACGGTTTCGAAGGAGTGAACATTGGTTTCGGGGCGCCTACTCCGATGTCGTCCGCGAGGCGCAGGGAGCTGTGGAGATTGCCCTCAAGGGTATTCTCTGGCACATTGGCGTCGAGCCGCCAAAGATCCACGACGTGGGCCGCGTCCTTCTCGAGTGCCGGCGGGAACTGCCAGCGGAGGTCGGCGCGCTCGCGGAGGAGCTCGCTCGTATCTCCAAGTGGCTGCGCAAGGAGAGGGAGTTCGCGCTCTACGGGGACGTCGTCTAGGCTAACCGGATTCTCCCGGTGACGCAAGGCCCGGTTCGGGACGCCCGGGCTCGGACGTCGGCTCGTTGACATGTCTGGCGATCCCCCGACCCAAGGCCAGGGCCGCCGCCGCCCCGACGGCGAAGAAAGCGGCGCCCATCCAGAGGCCGATGCCGGGGCCGAACCGGGTTGCGAGTTTGCCCACGGCAGGGGTCACCAGGACGGCCGTCACACCGCCGAACGCCCCCACCGCGTCCGCGACGGCTCCTCTCTGTTCCGGGGCCGTGACCACCACCTTCAGCGTCTCAATCCCGGCCATGCCGAGTTGGAAGGCCAACCAGATGAGCGACATGGCGAGGAGGGCCGAACCGAAGCCGCCGATGGTGAAGAACGCCGCAAAGCCGATCCCCACGGCGAGGAGACCTCCCGCCGTCACGCGAGGCGCGCCGAAGCGGTCCACCACCCGAAGCATCACGACTCCCAAGGCCGCGGCCACCAGCGGCCCGACGGAGAACAGGGCGTCTATGTGGGGCTTGGCCAGGCCCAGGCCGTCATGAGCGAAGAGCGGAAGGAAGGGGCCCCACCACGTCAGGGTGGCTCCGGTCTCCAGACAGGTGATCACGACAGCCAACCACAGAACGGGCCCGCGAAGAACGGCGCCCAAGCCGCGTCGGCGCGGGACGCCACCCTGAGTCCCTGCGCTCACCCGGGCTGGCCGCGGACCCTTCAGGGTCTCCTTGAGCCAGAGGGCGCGGACAAGGCTGCAGCCCAGGCAGATTAGCCCGCCGGCCAACAGGAAGGTTCGGAACGGCACAAAGCCCACCAGCAGAGCGCCGATCGCCGGGCCAACCCTCAGGCCGACGGAGACGAGGACCTCCAATACGCTGATCGCTTCGCCCGTTCTTTCGCCCGCGACGGACTCGCCGACGGTTATCCCGACGATGGCTATCCAGGGCGCCCACGCGGCCTCGTAGGCCACGAGGGATACGGTCAGGGCGATCCACGACCTGGCAAAGGAGGCGCCGACCAGACAGGCCCCGGCCAAACCCAAGGAATAGACCATGACCGGTCTCCGTCCGAACCGGTCCGCGAGCATGCCCCCGGGTAGCTGCATCAGGTACACGGTGCCAAGGATCAGGCTGTAGGCCACGCTGATCTGGAGGTCCGTCGCCCCGAACTCCCGGAAGGCCAGGGGCAGTATCGGCCAGGCCATGTTTATGGCTGTCATGCTCGCGGCCGTGGTCAGGCTGATGACGGCGACGTTCCCGGAGAACACGGACCTCGAGCGTCACAATCTTTCCCAACGATCCGTCCCACCTTACTCATGGGCGCTCCGATGGGCGCCACCAGTGATTTATAGGTACCGTTCGAACCACTCGCGGACGACCGCGAGGTAGTGGATCCAGCGCCAGGGGCGGCCGCTGAGATCGTGGCCTGCTCCGGGGTAGCGGACGAGCTCGGTCGTCACTTGAGGGTGGCGGCCGTAATGCCGGCGACGTGGCCCACGGGGGACTGCTGGATCAGGCGTTCCGCGGCCTCCCACGGGGTTCCGCCCCAGTCGTCGTCCCGCATGTACCCCGCGTCGCCCGTGCCGAAAAGGCTCCAACAGTTCGCTGGTGCGCCTATCGCGCAGGCTGCTCTGAAGCGGTGCGTGTGGCCGATGGTCCAGGCCGTCAAGTATCCCCCGTAGCTTGCGCCCATCACGCCCAGACGGTCGGGGTCGATCCAGGGGAAGCGACGAAGTGCCTCGTCCTCGCCAGGCATCACGTCGGCGAAAGCGCTCGTGGCCCAGTCGCCGTGGAGGGCCCCGGAGAACTCCTCGCCGTAGCCGTGGCTGCCACGCGGATTAGTGTAGATGACGGCCAGGCCTGACGCGGCCAGAATCTGGAAGTCGGGTGCGAAGGTGCCGGCGTACATGGCTCCCGGACCGCTGGAGATGAGTAAGACGGCGGGATAACGCCGGCCCTCCTCGAAACGGGCCGGCCGCACCACCCATCCGTCTGCCCTCGGACCGCCGGGAGCGGCGAAGGTGAACCTCTCCACTCTCACCACCTCGCGGGCCTCGAGGAGCGAGGCATTGGTCCGGGTAGCGGGACGGAGGGGGACCACCTCGGGGCAGTCGAATCCGGCCGGAGCCGGGGGCCATGAGAGAGAGGCCGTATCCGAGGGCAACGCGCCCACGTGGATCTCGCTGGGGTCTTCGGGTCCAGCGACCGCGAACGAAAAGGACTTGCGGGCGGCATCAGCCGACCACCCGTAGACGACCCTGTCGCCGCTCGTCAGCTGGAAGACGCGGCCCGTCGCCGCGTCAACGGCGTGAAGGTGGACGGTGCCCCTGTCGGTGGCCGAGGCGAAGAGGGTCGTGCCGTCGGGCGACCGCGCCGGCGGCCCCTCCCCGCCCGGGACCGGGCCGAGCAGGGACCAACTGCCGAAGCTCCGGTCGAAAGAACCGGTGAGGCACCGGGGGTCACTCCTCGGGCTGCCCCGGGCGTCCACTTCGGCGATCCATAGCCTGAAGTGGCTCAGAAGCCCCACGGGCCGCAGGTGGCCGAGAAAGGCGCCGCGCGTGCCATCAGGCGACCACGACGGGTTGAAGAGAGCGCCGCTATTCCCCGTTGTGATGAACTTCCCGCCGGCCCCGCCTAAGACCGCCGACCCCATAGCAGCTCTCCCCCCGCGCCCGCGCGCGACTCCGCCGCCCGCGTTCGTTCGGAAGATTATAGTCCTCGCCGGTTCGGTGTAGGTCAACCCACGCGGCCGCTCGCAACGCCCTGCGGCTCGGCCCCGGAGGCCCCGACCCTCCGTGAGCGAAAGAGAGACCCGGGCGCCACCAGACCGCCTTCCCGGGGAGGTGGAACCTTGAGCCATGATCTCGTGGCCGTCCTCAAGCGTCACCTCGACCCAACGATGGAGATGCTGCGGCGGGTCGCGGAGCGCGGACATCCTGGCCTACGCGGCCTGGCGGCTCTCGGGATTCCCGGCCTCGCGGATCATCGGCTCCGGGACCATCCTCGACACGGCCCGGCTACGCTTCCTACTGAGCGAACATCACAGTGTCGACCCCCGGAGTGTCCACGCTCACATCATCGGGGAGCACGGCGACAGCGGGGTCCCCGTCTGAAGCCTCGCCAACATCGCCGGGATTCGCCTCGAGGACAGCCCGAACTACGACCCGACCGTCCACCAGGAAATCTTCGCTAGAGTCCGCGATGCGGCCTACGCGATCATCAAACGCAAGAAAGCCACCTACTACGCCATCGCCGTGGGCCTCGCCCGCATCGTCGAAAGCATCCTCCGTGACGAGCACAGTGTCCTGTCGGTCTCCGCGCTGGTCGGTGGCCTCCACGGTGTGGAGGGCGTCTACGTGGGGGTCCCGGCCGTCGTCGGAAGGAACGGGGTCGAGAGAATCATCGGCCTACCGCTCAGCGCCGCGGAGGCGGGGGCCTTCCGTCGCTCCGCAGCCATCCTGAAGGAGCAGGCGTCACTCGGCCTTTAGCAGGCCGGGATGAGACTCTCCTACCGTTCCTCCCTTTGGAGTGGTCTGCCCGCTCCGGGAGTGGTTCACGCCAGGAGCCGCAGGAGGAGCGCCTTCTGGGCATGCATCCGGTTCTCGGCCTGTTGGAAGATCACCGCTCTGTCGCTTTCGATCATTTCGCGGGTTATCTCGTAACCCGCGTGGACGGGCATATCGTGCATGATGAGGGCCCGCGAACCCCGGAGGAGATCGCCGTTCAACTGGTAGGGCAGCAGGGCGGCCAGCCGGCGCTTCTTTTCTTCCTCGAACTCGGGATCGAGGAAGGACTCCATGTCAATCCAGGAGTCGGTGTAGACCACGTCGGCGTCTTTCACGGCGGACCGGATGTCGAGAGTGGACGTCCACAACCCGGTGGCCCGGGCCTCGGCCAGAAGCTCCTCGTCCAGGGAAGGCGGGTTCTGGATGGGAGTGACGGTCGTTACCCTGAGCCCGACCTTCGTCCCGCCCTCGATGAGCGAGTTGGCCACGTTGTTGTGAACGCCCAGGTAAACGAGGTGCACCCCGTCGAAGCGGCCGAACCTCTCGTAGACGGTGAGCAGATCGGCCAGGCCCTGGCAGGGATGGTATTTGTCGCAGCAGCCGTTGATGACCGGCACGGTAGAGACCCTGGATATCTCGGCGAGGTCCGAGAACTTCAGCAGCCTGGCCATGATGCCGTGGCAGTTGCGGGTCAGGTAGCGTGCCTCGTCCGCGACTTCGGCCAGGACGAAGTTGCTGGCCCGCCAGTCCAGAAAGACCGCGTGCCCGCCAAGCTCCGTCATCCCCGCCTCGAACGACAGCCGGGTGCGGGTGGAGGTTTTCTGGAAGAGCATGGTCAGGGTCCTGTGAGCCAGCGTGTCGTAGTAGCGCTGCGGGGCCCCCTTGACCCGTTGGGCCAGATGCACGAGGTCCTGGAGTTCCTCGCCGGGCCAACCCTTGTAGTTGAGCATGTGCCGCCCGGGCCTTCCGGAGCCACCACTGTCACCAGCCGGACAAGTCATTGCTGCTCGCCTCGCTCTTGGGTATCGTCTCTTGCCTTCGTCCCTGGTCAGTTCTACGCCGCGTGGTCGCCTCCTCGGCGTACCGCAAACGCCGCGGTCGACGAGTTGCCTATGGGGATCGAGCCCACTTCAGTAACGGCGGCGGGTCGGGATAGTTTCGCGCGGAGGAAGCGCGCCGCAGGCTACTCCTTCACCACCACCACGTAGGTCCCGCCGCCGGTCACTTGACCGCCCGTCCGCTGCTCGAAGTCGACACGGTGGATGCCTCCGGGCCGCGCGTCATCTCCCGGATCGGCTACGCCACGTCCTCGCCCGACCACTACCGGCAAATCCGCGAAGCGGCGGTGGCGGCCATCAATCGCCTGGCGGCCGAACTGGCGGCCGCGGAAGGCCTGGTCCCTGGCGGGCCATGGACATCGGCATCCTCCCCCGCCTGCCCGAAGAGCGCTTTAGCGGGGTGGGCAACGCGGCCGGTATCGGGGCCTGCCTGTGCCTGGCGTCGGTGGCCGAGCGACGTCGGGCGGCGGCCGTCGCCGCCAAGCTGCGCTACGTCGAGCTCACGGCCGTTCCGGGTTATCAGGACCTTTTCCTCAGGTCCCTCGGCCTGCCGGCGAAGGCGGCCGGTTCTAGCGGCCGGCCCACCCCGGAGCCCTACTGAGCCTCAAGCGCTTTTCGGCAGGCTTCGATGAGCGAGCGAACAACGCTCTCCCGCCGGGCGGCGATCTCCGTTACCTGCCTCAGGGTCTCCTCGTCCCGGGTGAAACGAGCGACCTGCTTGGGTGCGGCGCGGTAGTAGCCCCCCAGGTGGGTCAGAAGCGCCTCCAGGCCGGGCCACTTCCCGGCGAGGTCGCTCGCCGCGCCGGGGCCGCCGCCGGCAGTCATGGCCCGGAGGCTTTGCCCGAGGGCGTCGAGAGCCCTGACCCACTCGGCCACGCTCTGGCCGGCTTGGCTCCTGAACCCGTGTGCGGCCATGGGCCGGGCGAAAACTGGCAGCCTCCCGAACTCGGCCGTAGTCTCGGCCGCGATGGCCCGCAGTTCCTCGGCGAAGGCCAGGGCCTTCCGGGCGGCTTCGCGCGCCACCGGGTCCCGGGAGGCGAAAGGTGGGGCGGAGGGCGGGGCCGTGGCGAGTTCCCCGGACTGGGTGACGCCGGCCCGGTCCATTACGGCGTAGACGTCGACCTCCTCGCCGTGATAGTCGTCGGCTAGCCGGGTCACCAAGTAAGCCATGGCCGCCGCGGCCATCTCCGGGCTTATAGCCGCGCGAAGCGCTCCGTCCACGTCCATGGGCGAGTACCGGGCGAGGGCCGGTAGCGCGTCGCGAAGCCCCGGGGTGTCTACGATACCCGGCCCGAAGGCGATGACCCGCACTCCCCGCCCGCCCACCTCCACCGCCAGCGACCGACTGAAGGCGGCGAGGGCCTGCTTGGAGGCTGCATAAGCCGCGGCGAAGGGCATGGCCTGAGCCGAGGTCATGTTGATGATTGTCCCGGCCTCTCTCGCCAGCATGTCGGGAAGAAAGGCCCGGCAAGTCAGGAAGGCTCCCCGCAGATTGACCGCGATGACCCTGTCCCAGGTTTCCGGCGCCATGTCGACGACGGGAGCCACGGGGCTGAAGATGGCGCTATTGATGAGAATGGTGGCCGGGCCGAACTCACGCCGGATGGTTTTGGCCAGACCATCGACATCCGCCTCCCGGGACACGTCCGCACGAACGCATAGGGCTACCCCGCCAGCCTCGCGAATGGCGCGAGCCGCGCCGTGCCCGCTCTCCGAGATCTCCGCCAAGGCAACTTTGGCGCCGAGGGAAGCAAAGAGCCGGGCCACTTCCCGCCCGATGCCTCGGCCGGCTCCGGTCACAACGGCCACATGACCCGCCATCGCTCCCGCCGATAGCCCGATCCACTCAAGTAGAACCTGGCTCACCCGTCTGGCGCCTCCGCTCCGTCGTTGGGCAGGCGTGGCCGGATTCGCCGCGACAAGTAGTTCTCCTATGTAGCCCCCAGGTCAACTCGGTCTGCCCGGCCGCAAGGCAGGCCTACGAACGGGGCCGTCGCGTCTCCGACGCCGTGAGGGCAAGAGGCACGAAGGCCCCGGGCCTAAAGCCGGGTCCTTCGGTCATCCACAGACCATCACGGCACGGCTAGAAGGCACTGTTCCTCAAGAAATCCCACAGTACCATCCCGCCCGCACGGGCGTCGTCGCCTTTGGTCGGCGAGCCCCCGGCACGCTTCGCCACGGCCTCTCAGGTCCCGGCACGCTTCGCGCCCGGACCCCAGCCGGGGCGGCGGGCGGAAGGGGAGCCCTCCTCCGAAGAAGAATAAGCCCAGCGCCCTGAGGCATTGATGGTGGTGGACTCAGGGGCCCGGGGGTGCGACAATGGCGCGCAAGAAGATCGGTCTGGCTTTGGGCGGCGGTGTGGCCAAGGGGCTGGCGCACATCGGCGTTGTGAGGGCCCTGCTCCAACTGGGGGTTCCCATCGACTGCGTGGCCGGAACCTCGAGTGGCAGCCTGGTGGGCGCCCTGGTGGCCGCGGCCATCAGCCCGACCGAGATCGAGGCCATCGCCAAGGCCACGCGCTGGCGCGACATCGTCAAACCCATCATCCCCAGGCTCGGCTTCCTCGACGCCGGCCGCCTCGAGCTGCTCCTGAACCGCATCCTGGGCGACCGCCGCATCGAGGACTTGGCCATGCCCTTCGCCGCGGTGGTTACCGATATCGAGACCGGCAAGGCCGTCATCCTCCGCCAGGGGCCGCTGGCCCGCGCCGTCAGAGCCAGTTGCTCCGTGCCCGGTTTCTTCACCCCGGTCGAAATCGACGGCCGTCTCTTCGTCGACGGCGGAGTCGTCAACAACGTCCCCGTCGACGTGGCCCGCTCCCTCGGGGCCGACCTGGTTATCGCGGTCGACCTCTCGGGGAATATCGACGCCACTCCCTTCAACCGGCACATCCTCGGGGTCATGCTCCGGTCCTACGAGATCATGCTCCACGAGAAGCGGGCCCTGGAGGCCAAGGGGGCGGACGTCCTCATCCGTCCCCGCGTCGAACGGCTGGGTCTGGTCAATCTTGAGGCCACGGACGCGTACATTAAGGCGGGCTACGAGGCGGCCATGGCCCAGCAGGGGCCTCTGGCCGACCTGATGGAGGAGGCTAGGCCGCGCTCGGTCCTCAGCTACGCCAATCCGTGGAACTGGCTGTCGCGGAAGGCGCGAGGATTGCCGGTGGCCGGGCCGTCGTCCGGGCCGACAGCCGAACCAGCGGCCGGCCCCTCGGTCGGTCCGCCCGCTGGCCCCTCGGTCGGTCCGCCCGCCGGCCCCTCGGTCGGTCCGCCCGCCGGTCCACCGGCGAGGTAAGGGGGGAGTTCGATGGACGAGCCGAACGGGCCCGCCGGTCGCGTCACCACTCCGGGCCGCGCCGTCCGGCGCTGGCTCATCACGGCCGTCGCGGCTTTCGCTCTCCTCGCCCTCATCAACGCCTACGGCCGCACCGCCGCCACCTTCATCCAGGACGTCTGGGGTCCGGACTTTTCCTTCTTCGACAATGGTCAGATGGTCCAGGTCAAGCTCCACCGGCTCCCGCCCGCCACCGACCACGCTCAGGCCCCCGCCGGGACGGCCTGGCCGGAGAAGGTCCTCCGCCCGGCCTGCCACTTCACCCTGAGCCTCATGGGCCTGTCCGGTCCGGAGGGCGAACTCTGGTTGGGCTCGCTCGAAGGCCAGCCGCCGGCTCTGGTCGTGCGGGCGACCTGGAGCGGCGGCGAGGTCGGCCGCTACCGCGTGACGGGGGGAAGGGAGGAGGCCGGGCTCGTGGTCGTGGAACTGGACGCCGGCCCGAACGGCGTCCACCTCATGGATTTGCAGCAACCCCGCCCCGGGGACGGCTGGTACGTCGTCCAGGTCTACCGGGCGCCGGACTAAGGCCGGCGAT
>Ga0315288_10002565_pt1 | contig 23466 bp, 20 predicted proteins | sample YL17G11_20_MG_FD_203454 | JGI IMG/M metagenome (GOLD analysis project Ga0315288, IMG submission 203454) | Sediment microbial communities from Yellowstone Lake, YNP, Wyoming, USA - YL17G11_20 | ecosystem: Environmental > Aquatic > Freshwater > Lake > Sediment | place: USA: Wyoming | collected... | reverse complement strand
CCGGGGACAGCCAGCTGGAGTCCGAGGCCATATTCATGCTCCTGGAGTCCCTCAGGGTAAGCCACATCATCGCCTGGAGAAAGCTGAAGGGAAGAAGGAACCCGCCTGATGTGCTCTCGGTGAAGGACAGGATCGACGTGGAGGGCCCCGAGTGGATGAGGGCCATCTATAAGCGGCTGAGGGCGGCGGCTGAGGGCTTCAACGGCCGGGCCAAGAGCCGTCTGGCCTATCAGCGGCTCACCTGGCAGGGACTGGAGAACGCCTGCATCCATGTGGGCCTAGTCCTGATGATGGCTTACGCTGTCTGCATCGCCGCCTACGGTATTGGGAGGCCGGAGCTCCGGCAATCTGTGGCCTTCTTCGCGTGAAGGGATGAGTCGGGGTGGAGGGGTTGGTTAGAGGATGCTCTGCTTCTACTGGTTCTGGGATGCCCTGTGAGGTGTGGGTTGTCCTCTGTTTATGGTTTTCGGAGGGGTCTTGAGCTGGATGTACTTGGGGATGGGGGTGGTGGCTGGCTGAAAAGCGTATCATTAGCCCAAAAACTCATAATTATTGAATCCGCCCGCGCGCGCCTCTACTTGGCGAAGAGGGCTTTATCATGTCAACGTAGGAGTGCACGGTTAAAACGAAATATTAATTGGCGTGTACCTTTATTTATCATCAAATGTTTGGATTCAATGGTAATATACTAAAAGTCGATTTAAATTCCCAAAAAATCGACGTAGAGGTTCTTGATGAGAAATTTTACAGGAAATATCTAGGTGGCCGTAACTTCGGATTATATTATCTAACAAGGGAGATGAGCCCAAACATTGATCCCCTTTCGCCAGAAAACATCCTCGTATTTGCTACAGGTGTCACCACAGGCGTTCCTCTTACTGGGTTTTGTAGGCACAGTGTGGTCGCTAAATCGCCCCTCACGAACGGTTTCGGCGAGGCCGAAGCCGGTGGTTTTTGGGGGGCGGAACTAAAGTTCGCTGGGTTCGATGCTGTCGTGATTAAAGGCGCTTCACCAAAACCAGTCTACTTATGGGTACACGATGGGGAAGCGGAGATACGGGACGCCTCAGGATTGTGGGGGCAATCAACTAAGGACACACAAAAAGCTATCCGTGAAGAATTGAAGGATACGTTTGTAAGGGTTGCACAAATCGGCCCCGCTGGAGAGAAACTCGTTAGATACGCATGCATAATGAACGAGTTAAAATATGCCAACGGAAGAAGCGGCCTCGGAGCCGTCATGGGCTCGAAGAATTTGAAGGCCATCGCTGTACGCGGGCATAATAAACTCGAGGCTAAAGACCCAGAAAAAATAAAGGAACTCGCAAAGTGGCACAGCGAAAACTGGCCCAAACACCCTGGAGCCTTGGCTAGAAGCAGGCTCGGGACTTCAGATGGGTTGCTCGCCATAAATGCGGATGGTATTCTACCTACAAGAAATTTCTTGAAAGGATCATTTGATCACGCTGAGGATATCTCCGGCGAAAAAATGAAGGACACCATCCTAATTGGAACGGAGGGTTGCTACGCGTGCTCTATTAGATGCAAACGCGTAGTGAAGGGCAAGCCACCCTATGAGACGGATCCAAATTATGGCGGCCCAGAGTATGAGACCATCGCTGCATTTGGTTCTCTGTGCGAGGTTAGCGACCTAAACGCGATATCATACGCCAACCAACTTTGCAACGCATATGGAATGGACACTATCAGCACTGGATGTACTATTGCTTTTGCCATGGAGTGTTTCGAGAATGGTGTACTAACAAAGGACGAGACCAGCGATATCGATCTGAGATTTGGCAATACCGAAGCGATGGTGAAATTGGTCGACATGATAGCTAAGCGGGAAGGCTTAGGTGACATATTAGCTGAGGGCGTTATGAGGGCTTCTCAACGCATCGGGAAAGGTTCAGAAAAATATGCTATGCATGTGAAGGGAAAGGAGGTCCCTATGCATGAGCCTAGGGGTAAGACGGGTCTAGCACTACAATACACGCTCTCACCGTCAGGCGCTGATCACATGCAGGCCGCACACGATCCAGTCTTCCAAGCAAACGTAGAGAACATAAAACCACTAGGCATAATCGAGCCGGTAGATAGGCTAAGCCTAGGACCAGATAAAGTGAGGCTGTTCAAGTATCTTCAGCTGTGGTGGAATCTACTTGACTGTTTGTGTGTCTGTAAGTTTGTTATTGCACCTCACGGTGCCGGAGTATTCAAAATTAATCATTTAGTTGACATCGTCAATGCAGTGACTGGCTGGAACACTAGCCTCCTTGAACTCATAATGGCTTCGGATAGGTCGATCAGTTTGGCGAGAGAATTCAACCTAAGTGAAGGATTCACAAAAGAAGACGATCGGCTCCCCAAGAGGTTCTATGAACCTCTAGAATTTGGGCCGAGAAAAGGGGCGAGGATATCAGAGATAGATTTGAATGAAGCAATATCAATCTATTACGGAATGATGGGGTGGGATAAAACAGGTAAACCTGAAACAGTGAAACTTCAAGAATTAAGTCTCTTCTGATGCACGCGCACGCATGAAGGTCAATATACTGGGATTCCGGGCAGAGCGTTACGACGAACACCAATCGGAGCATACTCTCTTTTATCGGTAACAACATCAACGATGGCTGGTTTGCCTGAATCGAATGCTCCCTCGATAGCTTCAGCCAACTCGCCTGGCCTTTCCACCCTTATCCCATAACAGCCGAAGGCTTCAGCAATTTTAGCGTAGTCAAGTTCGCAGAAGTCGCTGTAATCTATCCAGGGGACCTCTTTACTGGTCCAGTCCTCGAACGATGGTCTGGTCTGACCTAGCGTGGAGTTGTTATTGACCAAGGCCACGAAGGGCACGTGCATGTCGTTATACCGTCTAGCCGTTTCCAGTTCGGAGATGTTGTAAAGGATTCCTCCATCTCCTATCAGGTTCAGCACCCTTTGATCCTTTTCAGCCCCAAATGAAGCGCCGATGGCCATGGCAAAGCTCGAACCTAACGTTCCACCGCAGGGGAGGTAGCTCTGTCCGGGGCTCTTAATTTTTAGGAGGCGAGTGGTCCAGCAGAGCTGTTGACCTGTGTCACTCACTAAGATATCTTTAGCGCGTAGGACTTTTGTTATTTCTTTTATCATGCGCTGGGGTTTAATCGGAATGGCTTCGGAGTTCATCAGAGGTTCAACTATGTTTTCATACTCTTTGACTGCTTTCCTGATCGCCTGAAGGCGTTGCTCTTTAGGAGCAGGCTTTACGATCATGCTCTTGAGCACTTCTAAAAGATCTTTTAATGTAGCTTTAGCGTCGCCAACGAGGGTTACGTCTGCCTTGTATTTACGATTAACAACCACCGGATCTATGTCTAATTGAATTACTTTGGGTATTCCTGGTTCTGGTGCTGTCAGTTCCTCTGTATTATGGTAATCTGGTCGGAAAGCGACGAAGAAGACGAGGTCAGCGTTTCGTACAACTTCGTTGGCTAGTTCACTCCCGTATGAGCCCATTACACCTACCGAGAGGGGATGCTCCTCTGGGAAACAACCTTTACCCTTGAAGTTGGTGATCACTGGGATCGATAAAAGCTCCGCCAGTGTCCTCACCTCGTCGTATGCCATGGAGAGGTGAACGCCACTCCCACACGCTATAACCGGTCTTTCGGCGTCAGCAAGAAGTTTTGCAGCTTCAACAACCCTTTCCCGTTCAGCCCTGGGCCTGAAAGGAGGTACCCTGAAGAATGTTGGATCTCCATAGATCTCGGGCATCTCAGCTATGAGGTGAGCCATGTCGAGATGCATATTGACATGCGTTGGGCCAGGGCAGCCGCTTACAGCCATCTGAATGGCGGTTCGCATGTACTCGGCAAGCCTATTTACATCCGTGACGTCGACGTTGAACTTACACGTGGGCTCGAAATAGGGCATTTCATCGACCTCCTGATACTGCCACAGGTCCTTCTTAATTGTCGGTGTTGAACCTGTAAGCGCCACAACAGGACTATGGGCATACATTGGCTCGTACAGCATTGAGGCGAGAATGGCTGCGGCAGCACCGTGCTGGGCGTAGCACACTGCGGGTTTTCTGGTCACCCTCGCGTAGCCATCAGCCATATTGCACGCCCCCTTCTCGTTTCGACATAAAACCATGTTCATACCAGCGCGCGCAATTTTCTAAAATAGGATAGCGTGTGGAGCTGGCTTCGAGGAAAGAAAAGTGAATACTCCGCCTTTTTTCTCCAGGTAGCAGACATTGTTTACAACAGAGATTGATCATTTAGTCTTCGTGCCTTTATCCTCTTGTTCAGCTGAGTACTGATATAGCTGGCATCCGTACCTTCGCACGCGCGAAAACTGCTCAATGTTACCCCAATCTTGGGTGCGCGCGATAAAACAGAAAACATTAAATGGAATAGCGAATGATCAGGGGACTGGCTGTGGCAATGATAGCCTTCTTAGCCTTCTCTAATAAGATTTAGGGCACACGTAATTATTGTAGGAAGGCGGTATAATGGGCAAGAAGAAGAAAGGTGAAAAGAAAGAGAAGAGGGTTATGGAAGCTTCGGTCTCCCTTCAGCCTCTCGTCGCGAAGACTCCTCCTTCAACCAGTCTGCCTTGTAGCCGATATTGGACGAGCCTCCGCCCTGAATGTAAAAAATGTAAGGATAAAATGAAGTGCCCTATGTATCTCGCGCACTGGAAGAAACATCAACAACTTATGAGGAGATGAAGATGACCGTAGAAAAGCTTTGTAAATTTTGTGTCTACTTCAAGGTTCGAAGAGGAAATCCGTATTGCTCCCTCATAAAGCAAAAAGTCCCAGAAACCTATTTTTGCGGCAAATTCAAACCTGAATAGGTCTTGAGACAGCCTTCTTGGGACCTATATGGAGAATCGTCTCAAGATAAATCCTCTTTACTCATAGGTTCTGTTGCATTCTTGAGCGCTATGTTTCAAATTAAGGTTCGTGGCGCGCGCCCCGGGGATGCATCTGTCTATGTCGTTGCAGCCCATGCAGGGGGCAGTCTCCTAAGGAGTCGAGGTTTACGGGCCTCCTAAGGTGGTAGAGCCTGTAGGTCCACCTCCCCTCGCGGAGCTCCCTCTGCCGCTTTATGACTCCCTCCTCCTCGAACCTGCGGATTATCCTAGACCCCTCCTGGCCGGTTAAACCCAGCCGCTTCCACATCTCTGTCTGGATTAGTTAGTGGTCTCTTTGTATACTTCGTCTCCCTTTCGGACTCTGTCTTGTACCTTTAGCCCGATGGAGTCTCCGGGGACCGCCTCTTCCACGGGTTTATGCTCTATCTGCATGGACTTGACCAGCTGGGTGAAGTTGCTGGTGGCGCCTTTCACTGTTATCTTGTCCCCGACTTTCAAGGTGGCTGTTAACTCTACGACGGCTACGCCTATATTGGTGTAGTAGTGGCTTACATCTCCAGCTTTCAATGAATCTTTAGGCATGGATAAAAATTGATGCCTTGGTATTAAATGGTTTCTTGGATACAGTCAGGGTTATCGGAGAGACCACGTGGATTATTATACGAATATCCTGGTGTTTGTTCGAGTTTAGGGTGGACAGTTGGTAAGAAGAGGTGCTTAGGTGGCGTTCGACGTTTCGTCGTTCCAAGCCCCTGTCGTATGTTTAGGCTGGGAGCACGTTTGGTGAAGGTATTGGTTACTCAATATTTGATGATGCTGCATTATGTGTCCATCCGAAGGCCTACCCTGTGGAGTTCCTCGAGGTGCTGCTGGCTCCTCTCGTCGTTGCTGGTGACGAGCGCGCGCAGCAGCATATCTCGACTGCGTCGGGGTGTACGACGACTATGAAAAGATAAGGCGGCAGACTAGGCCGAAAGGATATGTCCGCTGACCGCAGATACTAAAGTCCTTCAGACTATCCCGCTTCTCTCCTTCGGGTTGGCCCGGTTACGTCTCTTTTCTCGGCGGGCTTGCGCTGACTGCTCCGCCTTCTTCGGCTGGTCTGCTCGAGTTTTCATCTCGTCGGTCATTCCCGCTCTTTCCTTCCTCTGCTTTTCCAGCTTTCCGTATTGTGTGTCCATCGTCCCGCCCACGTAGTCGCCGACTGTTTCCCCGGACTTTTTCGACATTAGCATGCGACTCACGTACTCCCTCGTGAGCGGCGGGTAGCCCATGTTCACCACGGCTGCACTGTAACTCTCGTTCAGCTGCTTGAGAAGGCGGTCGTATAATGCCGACGTTATCTCATCCTTTTTCAGCTTTTGACCGTAAAGGTCTTTGAAATCTTTGCTAAGAAAATAACTCGTCACGGATTTTACTGTGTGGTCATTTTTGTTCCTGTCTAGTATGTCCTCTGGCTTTTTCTTATTTTCCTTCTCCTTCGCAGAGTAAGCGGGCGCATGCGCGGACATACATAAATAGCTATGGGATGAACTTTAAATCTCTGACATCGTTGCGCGCGTGCACGTGCGCATCTGAGAACGATGAGCCTTTTTAGGCCGACTTCTTTTTTGCGTGTGCGCGGCTAGCTGTCAGGTAGTTCTTAGAGATTCTGAGGAGGCGGAGGACATCGTCGTCCGTGAGGTCTCGCCAGTGCCGGTAGGCGTCGGCGACGGCGAAGTTGTCGCCGGGTCGTAGGTTGAGGCAGAGGATCTTGTCGGCGTGGGGTCGGAGGAGCTCGACGGCGTCTGTGTGGCCTGTAGGGACGGCGACGGTTGTCTCGCTGACACCTTTTCGTCTGAGTGCCTTGAGGGTGACGAGCATGGAGTAGCCGGATGCGAGGCCGTCGTCGATAACAACCACTCGCTTACCGATGAGAGTCGGCGGCGGGGCGTCACCGCGGTATAGTCTTAGGCGCCTCTCTATGGTCGCTCGCTCCTCTGCGATGACCATCTGTATTTTGGCGTGGGTGAGGCCTATGGCTCGGGTGAGGGGCTCATTGAGGGTGACATCTCCTTCCCATGACACGGCCCCGAAGCCTGCCTCCCTGTTCCAAGGGATGTGAAGCTTCCTGGTGACGGCGAGTTCTAGGGGGAGGCCCAGTTTTTCAGTCGCTGCGACGGCCACCTCGACTCCACCTGCGGGTATGGCGAGGACGACTTTTTGTTGGTGCCATCCGAGCCGGATGAGGGCCTCGGCGAGCGCCTCCCCAGCGTGGGTTCTATCCCTGAAGACGAGGGTCCTTCCCCTGAGTGTAGCATCGTCTGCTACCTCTACGTTTGACATGGTGGTTCAAAGAGCGCTGTGAATCTTTGGCTATACGCCATATAATGTGGGTCTTACATCGAACTGATAAGCACGGCGGGTGTGGTCAGTCAATTGAATGATGGGTCTCACCGTGTTCATCCCAAATATCGGGTGGGTCTACATTCTGCTGCTGTCTGAGACCTAATAAAATTAAAACCCAGTAGACCTTAGTCGTAATTATTCGCCTCGAAAAATGGTTAATGTTTTCACCATATTTTATTATGATTCTAACGTTTTTTGGTGCTTTTTACGTGGATTCCACGGCTTCTTACATTGTTTTTTGTATTAGTAAACAATTACGACTAAGGTCTATTGCTTAATTTTGTAATCATTGAGGGTCTACGTTATATTAACATACTTACTAATTGAGAGGAAGGGTGCCTTGACGCTTTTACTCATCCGGAGGTCTGCAGATTCCTAGAAACGGGGTCTTCAGGCTCGGCCTCATGATAACCGAGCGGTGTGACATTAGCTGTGCCCACTGCTACTTCAGCTGCCACCCCTCTTCAGGAGCAGACATGACACGACAAGAGGCTGAGGATTATATCAACGAAGCCGCGGCCATCCCCTCGATGAGGTGGGTCAGCTTCACGGGCGGCGAGCCGTTCCTGCTTCTGGAGCTCCTAAAGGCGCTAGTTCCCTACGTCGCGGAAAGAGGGATGAAGAGCGAATGCGTCACTAACTGCTCATGGGCCACGAGCCCTGAGAGGATCAGGGACGAACTCGAGGAGTTGGCTGGGCTCGGCCTCGACGCCCTGAACATCAGCGTAGACGACTTCCACCAAGCCCACGTCCCCTTCGAGAGGGTGAGAAACTGCTACGAGGCGGCGAGGGGGCTCGGCCTCAAGACGGTGATAATGTGCACAACCTCCAAGTCCAGTAGATTGAGACTAGAAGAGATCTCCCGACTCCTCGGGGGAGGCGTATACATCCTGGGCAGACGGCGACCAGAGAGTTTCTCGGCGATAGGGGTCGAGTCCGCCTTCACCCCCATCGGTCGGGCAACTGAGCTCCCACTCGAAGAAAGAATAATAGGAGACAAGTCCCTCGAGGGGCCCTGCGATGCCGTCCTGAGGGATATCGGCGTTAAGCCAGGCGGCGAGGTCATGCCCTGCTGCTCAGCGGCCTCGCAGCTGGAGGCGCTGAAGGTGGGCAACATCGCCGACGGCGGCCTGCCCCGGCTATTAGAGGACGCCTGGAAGGGGCCGATATTCAACATCCTAAGCTCCAAGGGGCCATTAGGCCTCCCGAAGGCTGCCTTCGGGGACGGCCCCTACGTGAACAAGTGCCACCTATGCCACGAGCTTCTGAAGGATACCGTGGAACGGCCCTAGCGATGCTCCATGAGGGACCTAAGGAAGCCGACGCGGCCGAGGTATGTGCCGTCGAGGAGGTAGACTTCGAAGCCGTCGATGTCTATCGCCTCCCTCCTCAGCAGAGGGCCGAGGAGGCTCTGAGGGGCCTCGCCGTTCACCGGGAGACCGCCGAGGAGGTCGTTGAAGGTCGGCATCAATATCATCTCAGGCTTGTCGACCTCGACGCCGTGATGCGCCCTGAAGGCTTCGACGGGGTTCCCCTCGACCCGAGTTCCCTCCTGCTCTAGGTAAGCCTTCGTGAGCCTCGCCCCGTCGCACGTCCCCTTAACCCACGCCCTCTGCGAGATCCTTATGCCCAGAGGAGTGTTCAGGAGGACGGTCGGGTGGTTGTGCCCCGCCACTATCAGGTCGGCCTCAAGGAGCTTCGGCTTGGGCCAGGCGTGGCCGTGGAATGCGGCGATCTTGTAGTCGTCCCCGACGAGTATCCCCTTCGACGAGTGGATCTCGATCCCGTCCGGGACGAGCTCCTGTATGTTGCCGTCGTGGTTACCCCTGGTAACCTCGATCTGTCCCACCTCGGCCATCAGGGCCTCGAAGAAGCGGGGGAGCTCCCTCTTCTCCTGAAACGAGGTTATGGGGACCCCGTGCTTCACGTCCCCGAGCAGGATCAGCCTGTCCGGTTTGTGCTGCTTCACCAGCTCCAGAAGTTCGCCCAGTATCCGCTCGGTCTGGTAGGGGATGTTCACGCCCATCTTCGCAAGCTCGTACTCCAGCCCCAAATGGAGGTCGGCCACGAAGAGGACCTTCTCCCCAACCTCAGCCAGAAGCGCGGGCCACGGCGTGAGCAGACGGATCAAGGAGGCTCGATCAGACCCTCCTCCGGTGGGATTTAAACCAGTTTCCCTCCGATACTGGTAAAGCCTCGTTCGACAATTCTCAGACTGGGTAGCCCCATGGCCTTTGAGGAGCGGAGGGTCCTCGAGAGGGTAGCCGACGAGCTGAGAACCCAGAGGGAGCTCACCAGGCTCAACTGGGAGAGGCTGAAGAGCACCTTCGGCGACAGGTTCGACAAGGCGTGGAGGCTCGTCCAAGAGAGGCGGGTCAAGAGATACCTCTTCCGGCCTTCCGGCAGGGTCGTCTGGATAGTCATCGGCCAGGGTGGGGAGTACCGTATCCTCCCGGCGGCGGGCTACTGCAGCTGCAGCGACTTCTACTTCCGCGTCGTGAATGGCGAGGCTGGTGTCTGCTATCACCTCCTAGGCCAGAAGCTCGCGGAGGCCCTCTCCTCATACGAGGAGGTCATGGAGGACGACGAGGCCTACGACCTCCTCATGAAGGAGTGGAAGGAGCAGGTCAGGGAGGAGGAGTAGCCTGGAGGATTACGCCTATATACCCAGCGCGAGGCGTATTAAGCGAAATGACCTTCGAAGGATTCTTCTCCCTGCTCTCCGACATGACGGTGATGCTCACGATCTTCACCTTAATCCTCGGCTTCGTCCACCTCTTCATCTCCAGCCCCGAGCCGAATAAGTAGCGATATCCATTTTATAGAAGTGACACTATCTTTGGGGTAGCGGCTACCATGTCCACCGTTGAAGATATCATCAAAAGGATCCTTGCACTCAAGCCGAACCTGACCCGTGAGGCTGTGGAGAGGCTCATCGAGGAGGAGAGGGCGAAGGCGGCGGGCCTCCTCACAGACGAGGCGGCGGCCCACCTCGTCGCCTCGAACCTAGGCGTAGACGGCTCAGGCGAGAAGATAGAGGCGAAGCTCACAATCGGCGCCCTCACTACGGGCCTCAGTGACGTCTCACTCACCGGCAGGGTCGTCCACGTCTTCCCTCCGCGCACCTTCCAGAGGGCCGACGGGAGGCAGGGCAAGGTACTCAGGATGATCATAGGCGACGGCACAGGCACCGTACCCATAGTCTTCTGGGATGACAAGGCAGACCTAGTCCAAGCCAGCAAGGTCTCAAGGGGGAAGGTCGTCAGGATCCTCCACGGCTACAGCCGCGACAGGAACGGTGAGGTGGAGATCAACGTTGGCACCAGAGGGCAAGCCTACATGGAGCCGATGGACGCCGCCAGCGCCGATCTGCCCGACATGGACAAGTTCTTCAAGACGCCCGCCGAAGTTCACGCGCCGGGTAAGGTGAACGTCGTCGGCGTCGTCGTCGACCGCCTCCCAGCATCGACGTTTACACGCAGGGACGGTACAGAGGGGAAGGTATCGAGGCTGGTCCTCGAGGAGGGCGGAGCCAAGATGAACATGGTCCTCTGGGACGACAAGGTCACGGAGCTTGGCGGCATCGAGAAGGGGACAAAGGTCAGGATAATCAACGGCGCCTCACGCGGTCGACCCGACGGCGGCTACGAGATCCACCTCAACTGGGCGTCAGAGGTCGAGGTGCTCGAGAAGGGCGTGGAGCCTAAGGAGCCCGTCGCCTTCTGGACGAAGATCGCCGACGTCAAGGATGGGATGTACAGCGTCAACGTTGCCGCGACGGTCACCCAGGTCGGTGAGGAGAGGGAGTTCACCAGAAAGGACGGAGGCAAGGGTAAAGTCGCCTCCCTCCTACTGGAGGACGAGACAGGCATCCTACGCCTCAGCCTCTGGGAAGACGATGTAAACCTCCTAAAAGAGATAAAGCCGGGCACGGTCGTGGCGATCGAGAACGGCTACACTCGAGCCGGTTTCGGCAGCGTCGACCTAAACCTCGGCCGCAACGGCAGGATCAGGATAAACCCGGAGGACGTCAAGGTCAGGAAGCCGAGCGCCGAGGAGAAGGTGACCGAGATAAAGAACCTCGCCGAGGGGCAGAAGAACATAAGCGTCAAGGGCCAGCTCCTGGACGACCCCATCTCAAGGGATGTAGAGACGGTTAGGGGTCCCGCCAGGGTCGTCTCGTTCAGGATTGACGACGGCACGGGCGAGGCACGAGTATCCCTCTGGCGCGACCTAGGCGACGCCGTCCAGGGTTTGACAGCCGGAGCTCAGGTGATGATAGAGAACTGTAATGTCAGGGAGCCCTTTGACGGCCTGATGCAGGTGACATCAGGCGCCTTCACGAAGGTCGTAATCCTTAAGAAGTAGCATCCGCTGATGAGTGGAGCTTGAGCATACTAAAAACACTGGGGCAACTCTACGGGGTCTCAAGGCCCGAGTTCCTGCCGGCTAACATGGGTTCACTGGTCCTGGGGCTCGCCTGGGGTTTCGAGCCCTCGGGAGGCTTCAGCCTCGAGATGGGAGTCATGGCGGTCCTATCATTCGCTGTGATAACCGTCGTCTCCGCCATAGGTGCCCAGCTTAATACCTTGAGTGACCACGAGCTCGATTTGAGCGAGCCCCGTAAGGAGTGGCTGGTCAGGAGCCTCAAGATACTAGGACAGAAAAAGGTGAAGAGAGCCCTCCTCGCCGAGTTGGCTCTCAGCGTTGTGGTCGCGGCGCCGCTCATGTTGATGAGGCGCCAGCCAATTCAGCTGGTGATATTCGTATTCGCCCTCTTCCTGACCCACGCATACTCGGCTCCGCCGCTCCGACTTAAGGCACGGTCTATCCTAGCTATGGTCTCACTATCCCTCGTCCTGAGCGCGTTGCCTGTGACCTTTATCTACTATACCTTCGCCCAGGAGCTGAGCCCCTTTTTCCTCCTTTTTCTGGTCGGGCAGACACTTACGGTCTACAGCGTAATCATCCCTACCGAGACGCGTGACTACTTCAGCGACAAGGCGCTGGGAGTTAAGACGATGACGGTCTGGCTTGGCCTATCTAGGGCTTCGCTCCTAGCCATCGCAATGCTGGTGTCAGGAGCGGCCATATCCATGTCGGCTTTCATAATGACCCCGACACTAAGTCGCCAACCAATTATCGCACTTTCCTTCTTGGCGATGGTGGCCGCCGACCTGTATGTCCTGAGGGCATTCCACCGCCTATATCGCCTCTCAAAGGATCATGAAGCCGTCGAGGGCGAGGTCATGGGAGCCATCGGCGAGGAAGTAGTGGAGTTCTCGTCCCGAAACCCTAAATGGATCACGATAGTGACGCAGGCGATCATCTTCGTGAATATTGTCTACCTCGTCGGTAAGGTTATTGGATGAAAAGGGGTTAGGGCCTTCCCTTCTCGACCTCGGAGAGGCTCTCGTCGAGGATGTCGAGGCTCTTGTCTACGAGGTCCCGGGTTATGATCAGGGGCGGCATGAGGCGTATGACGCTGGCGCCGCAGTTGACGAGGGCGACCCCCTTCCTGAAGCAGCTCATCATCACGTCCTCGGTCTCCTGCCTCGCCGGGACCTTACTCTCCTTATCCTTGACCAGTTCCATGCCGCACATGAGGCCTAAGCCGCGGACGTCGCCGACCATCGGGTGCTCCTCCTTCATCTCTCCGAGCCTCTTCATGATATGCTTCCCCTGCCTTAGGGCGTTCTCCAGCATCCCCTCCTCCTTTATCGCCTTGATCACGGCCTGGGCTGCCGCGCAGGCGACTGGGTTGCCGCCGAAGGTGGAGGCATGGCTCCCGGGAGTCCAGTCCTGGAGGTCGGCCCTCGAGGCCATGACGCCTAGGGGCAGGCCCGCGGCGATGCCTTTGGCAATGGTGACGATGTCAGGGACGACGCCAAAATTTTCTATGGCGAACCATTTACCGGTCCTGCCCATACCGGACTGGACCTCGTCGATGGCCAGAAGGATTCCGTGCTTGTCGAGGAGCTTCCTCAGCTCCTTGAAGTAGCCCTTTGGGGGGACGACATAGCCTCCCTCGCCCTGGACGGCCTCGCCGATGAGCATTGCGACCTCCTCGGGGGGAACGTACTTGTTGAAGAGGTACTCCTCGATGTAGTCTACGCAGTAGTAGTCGCAGCTTGGGCACTCGAGGTGGAACGGGCACCTGTAGCAGTAGGGGTAGAAGATGTGCTCCACCCCAGGCACCAACGGGGCGAAGCGGCGGCGCTGGGCCGGCTTGCTCGCCGTCAGGCTCACCGCCCCCATGGTCCTGCCGTGGAAGCTGCCGATGTAGGCTAGGATATACTGGCGTCTGCTGTGCCAGCGAGCTAGCTTAATCGCAGCCTCATTCGCCTCGGCGCCGCTGTTCCCATAGAAGAACTTCTTCTTATGGGTCCCGGGAACTATATCGTGGAGCAGCTCGCCTAGGTCGATGTACTGCTCGTAGAAGAAGTCCGTGTAGCTGTAATGAAGGAACTTGTCCACCTGCTCATGGATCGCCTTAGTGACCTTTGGATGGGCGTGGCCGACGTTACAGACGGCTAAGCCGGAGTTCATGTCTATGAACTCGTTGCCGTCCACGTCGGTTATGATGCAGCCTTCGCCCTTCTTGACTACTAAGGGGTAGGCTCGCCCGAAGGAGGGGGAGATGTACCTCTCGTCCCTCTCGACGATCTTCTTCGCCTTAGGTCCGGGAGGCGTAACCATTATCTTGGGATAACTCAAAACCTCTTCACCTTGCACCTGAGAATTTGTTATTGTTACTTAAAAGTGGTGGTGCTTAGCTCGGAGCTATCATGATCTCTATAACGGAGATGTTAGCCTTGCCGCCGTCCTGGCGGACGAGCTCGTCTGTCCCAATCTCGATGGACTCCACCTTGGCGTCCTTGATGAAGGTGCGCCTCAGGAGCTCGACGGCGTCGACCGCCTTCTCGATGTGCCTTCCCCTCGCCCTGATCTTCACCGGCTTAACGCCGCTGTTGAAGAGGGTCATGCAGGCCACGACGTAGTTCATCGTCGGCTTGTCGCCCACCACGACGAGGTCCCTCTTCGCCTGCGGCGCGTCCTCGGACACGGGTAACTCCGGATGCAAGTGAGTGCCCCGGTATAAAATCGTTGACCTACAGCACGTAGATGGCCACTGCCGCCAACACGATTGTGGCGGGTAGGATAGTTAGTGCTGCTCTCTTGAACAGGGAGAACCCTGAGTCGAGGATGTGCCTGAAGGTGTTGAGACCGTTTTCGCCGATGACAGGAAGGTTCGGGACCGAGGCTGACGAGAAGGAGACCTGAGCCGGGGCTAGCTTCGACGAGGCTGAACGGATGACCTCCCTAACGTAGTCGAAGAGCCTGTCCCAGTCGGTCCTCTCGCCGATGGGGTAGTATCCCCTGTCCGTCGCCCCTATGCCGTTCACGAGGTGCGTGTCAGAGGTAAGCGCCTCCCCGTCGAGGCAACCCTCCTCGTGGATAACGTCAAGGAGCCTCTCTCTGAGCCCTGTGGTCATGTTGTTGCTGTCGAAGACAACGTATGCATAGGTTTCGCCGGTCTCAAGCCTAATGAGCAGTGTGGAGATGCCACATGGCCCTAAGCCTTCGTCCAGTCCCCACTCGCTGGGTACAACTGTCGCCGCAGCGACAGAGAAGCCCCGCTGCTCCTCTCTTCGGACTCTCCTTAATGCCTCAATCGCCGCTCTATGGAGGTTTTCAGCGTCCACGTCCGTCAGTAAGTCTGCCTCGAGGAGGCTGTTATGAGCGTCCACGACGACGGCTTTCATACCCTCCTTGCTGAGGTCGTTCCTTATTCGCGAAAACACGCTTACAGGGATGTCGTCATGGCTTTTAGGCGCCATCGTTAGGGTGAAAAGAGCTGCGTCGCCAAACAGTTGGCAGGACGCCTTGGCACCCTCGACCTCGGTCCTCGCCATCGAACTGCACTTCGACCCTGAGCCCACGCCTCTTGAAGTTAGAAGGGATTCAACTATCTTCTCCATGTCGGAGCTCCTTGTCATGTCGAGGTCGTGAGTCGACACGCCGTGACAGACTATCGTAGTGCACCTCGAGGTACTGAGTCTGTCCGTCATGACCTTCGACATAGCGCTGCTGCCGACGTTAAGAAAGGGTCCAGGGTGGATGTACGGCACAACAAAGTGAACGAGGCATCCGCCATCCCCCCCGGTGAACGTGACCATGTCAGCATCAAGCTCCCTGTAGATTGCAACCCTCGTGATCTCCTCCTCCAGAGGCTGGCTGTACTCCTCTGCCCAGGCCATGAGGAAGGCCCTGAAAAGCGGAACCAGCCTCAACCCATTGCTATCGTCCCTCCACAGCCTCATCACGACATTGAACGACGAGAGACCGATAACGATGATGGCAATCCCGACGAGGCCGCTAAATGATAGAAGACTAGACAGGCCTGGCACCAAGAAGAAGCCGCCGGCGATGCACATGGCTGGCTGGACTAGGACCGACAGCAGCTTGTTCAGCCAACCCCTGTCCGAGAACATGGGGAACACCAGCAGCCTCACGGCAACGTTGAGAGCGAACGACATCAAGACACCCCTGGCGAGCAGCTCGGTGTCCCCAGTCAGCCAGGCAGCTATTGATGAGATGATCGCAACGAACGAGTACGCTATCCCCCAACAGAATGAGGCTATGTTTATCCTGCGCGCGGTGAGGATGTGATCCCCCCTCATGAAAGCACCGACAAGTAGGTCGGAGAGGATAATGGGAAGGGCGAGACCCAGCAAGCCGTACTTCAGACCCTCCAGAACACCGTCCGAGCCGTAGGCGACCGTGTACGCGAGGCCGCTGATAACCATCGTGAGAGCGATCGTCGCCCCGACCAAGAGGCCCCTTGATGGGAAGGTGAACAGCAATGAGTAGTAGTCGACAATGTTCTCGATGTCTTCCTTCCCTTGATTCAGCTTGGATCCACACACCCGTCTTGGTTCCCGCGGCGTCCACACTAGGGCTAATCACCATAGAGGAGAATGCTAAGAAGAATATTGCCCCTTAGAACATCGCCCTCGCGGCTATGACCGACAGAATAAGGGCGATCGCGCCGCCGATCACGAGCTCTGGCTTTATCTTGATGCCGTTTGATTCGTCCTGAAAGAAGCGCATGAGGCCCGCGCTCGAGGACGGCATCCCTACGTTGCTTTCGCGCTTTTTCTTGCTCATCGATTATCACCCTCTATCCCTCAGTTTTTAAAGAAAAAGGTTTCTAGTGGCGAGGAAAAGGCCCTTGTTAGCTACCTGAGGAAGTCGGTGAGTTTGAACTCCTTGCTCGGCTCCTCGGGTTTCTTCTCCTCCTTGAAGATCTGGTCGATCTCCTCCTTTACGAGGATGAGCCTGTCGACGTAGTAGTCGTCGAGGTGGTACTTCTTCACCATATCGATTGCCGGGTTGAGGTACTTCTCTATGCCGCCCTTGTGGACGGTCATCTGGATGGCTCCGCCGCACCTCTTACAGCTCCCGCTGAGCGGCGGCCTCCTGTACCTCCTGTTGCACTTGGAGCACCTGAAGCTCTGGCTCGTGAATGCTCGAAGGTTGCCGACGATGTCCTTCATGAAGTGGCTGTTCAGTATCTTCAGGGCGACAACATTTACGTCGACGGCTTTCAGCTTCTCGGCGAGCTCCAGCTGGCTTTCGAGCTTCTCGATCATGGTTGTTAGGCTCGTGTAGGCCCCCTGATGCGAGCCGAGGTTGATGTCAGAGCAGTATTCGGTGTACCCGAAGCCCTGGAATTGGGCTTCTGTGCCGAGGCGGCCGCCTATCGTATCGACGAGGGCGGCGTAGTCGCCTGAGCCTGCCCCCTTGGCGCAGAGGCTGTAGAACTCTGGCGGGTACCTCCAGATGACATCGACGTTGTGGGCCTCCTTGTCCACCTCGCTCGGGTTCAGGATCGGGATCACGAAGAGAGGCGCGTCCATCAGGCCCCCGCTCTGCTCAGGGAGGTATAGCCGTGAGAAGTTGAGGAGCGGGTCAAGGGCGAGCATGATGGCGTCCTCGTCGCCGTCACAGTTCCTCCTCTTCGCCGCGTGCCACAGGGGGTGGCCGTAGCAGTTCCTCACCTTTGTGAAGCCGAGGAGCCTCCCAGTTATCGCCGCAGATGTATGAGGAGCTAGGCCGAGAAGGAGGCAGCCTACGAGGTCGTTTCTGCTCCTCGCCTTGTAATATGGTTCAAGCTTGTAGAAGGTTGTGAGGAGGTCGTCGAGGAACCTGGAGGCCTTCACGAGGTAGTCTCCGCATTCCTCGGGGAGGATGACGTCCTGAACCTTGAGCTCAAGCATCTGACTAGGGTTCTCCAGGGGAGCCCCTTCGATATCGTGGGTGTAGCCCAGCTCCCTGAGCCTCCCCAAGGGGATCCCGATCTCATCGGGTGTGAAGTGGGTGAGGGGTATGTCCGTGAGGTCGAACCTCAGTGTCCCGTCCTTGAAGATGGAGAGGTCGTAACGTGCCCTGATGATGCCCTTCCCGAGGTGCTCAGGGACCCTTCCCTCGTTCATCAGCCTCTTGACGCACTTTATCCTCGACGGGAGCGTGCCGTCGACGAGCTTCCACGCCCTGTCTAGTTCCGCCCTGAGGTCGATGTCCACGTTGTTGTAGGAGACGATGTTGCCCTTGCAGGCGGGGCACTTATCGCCCTCGTACTTTAGGCCGCAGCGGACGCACCGTCTGACGTCGATTGTGGGGCCGCCGCACTCCGGGCACAACGCAGTCTGTGATGCGGCGCCGCACTGTGTACATCTCCTCTGTACGAGCTCCACCCTGACTGTCCTCCCCTTCTCGGCCTTCAGTATGTCACGCTGGGGGCCGCCCGCCTCTGCGACGGGGAAGAGGGAGTGTACGTATGGCTCCATCTTCCTCTCCTTCGCCTTCTCGGGTCGACCCATCCTAGCTCCGACGAAGACGGGTGCCTTCTCCCTGACCGTGAAGCCGGCGAGGGAGCCAACGATATCAAGGGGTTCATCCCCCTTGATCTCGACGTACCTCCTGTCCAAGGCGAGGCTCCTCCAGAGCACGGTGGCCTCCTCCGTGAGCTGGATGAAGCCTTCCTTCACCGAATGGGGAACAAGGAGTCTCTCGAGGATCACCTTGACGTCTTCGTCGTTCCCTATCCTCGGGGACAGTGGGTCGGTCCATTCGGCGAGCAATTTATCCCGGAGAAACAGAAGCTCGTCCCTTGTTACCTTCGACCAGTGATACGTGTACCGTGGGTGGAGCGGGACGTCTACAGAGGCTAGGAATACAGCCTCCTCTGGCGTCGGCACGTTCAGCGGCGAGGCCAAGAAGAACTGAATTCTCTCTGGGAGGAGGTTGGCGAGCTTCGAGGCGGCCTCGCATCCTACTCTATCGCACATGGCCCTCAGGTCGAGTAACCATTGGTTCTCCTCGTACCCCGCCTTCAGGAGGTTCTTGTTGTTCTGGATGAAGTCGCCGGCGTTTACGAGCACGTCGCCGACGGAGAGGATCACCTCGATGTCGTGGAGGAGCCTCTCTGCCTGCTCCTCGGTCTCGACCCTCATAACGGTGCCATCCCGAAGCTTAACCACCGGCGGCTCGATGGAGTCCACGGGCGTGACGGCGGCTGATTTGCCGGGGAGCTCTATCCTGAGCTGTACGCCTGTGGTGAGGAACCTGTTAAGGACGATCATCGTGGCCGGATGTATCCCGACGGCCGCCAGGCCCGTGTTTCTAGCCCGACCATACCTCAGCCTGAACCCTCCGACAGCGCCGGGGAAGGAGAAGACCGGACGCCCGACAATGATCTCCTCCATGAAGCCAACGGAGGGCTGCTCCTCCGAGTTCTTCGTCTTATTCCGACCGAGCCTGTCGAGCCACTCCCAGCCGTCGATGCCGAGGGATTGGCAGACGCCGTAGAGCTTCCTCGCCCTCCCGACTATGCCGTCGACGACGACGATGAGGGCGCCGCCCCTCAGCCGGTTCGTCTCTATGCCCTGGACATCCCTGTAGTTTGAGACCTCGTATGGGTCTGTTGAGACGCCGGTCGCTTCGACGGGTATCTGCCTGATCGCGGTCTCGAGGTCTTCATCGGTCACGTGATACTGGAACCGCCTGACGGACCGCTCGTAGATGCGGACCTCTTCGACGAATCTGTGGACGGCCTCCTCGGATGGCTGGAACCTCTCAAGGCCAAGACGCTTCCTCACCTGGTCAGCGACAACTAAGGTGAGGGCCTGAGCAGTGCCTCCGGCCGGCCTTATGGGGCCAGCGAAGTAGACTGAGAGGTACTGGCTCCTGTCAGGGTTCTGCTTGATCCTGATCTCCGGTATCCCCTGGATCGGGGCGATGGTGACGCCCTCTGTCATTATCGCGAGGGCGGTCCTTATCGCCTGGTCCGCGGCCCTCTCCTTGGGCATGTTCCCGAAGCCGCCGTACGCTATCTCCTCGGCGACCTTGAACGCCATGTCACGGCGGTCCATGCCCTCGAGCTCCCGCATCCGGCGGGTGATGCCTGGCGGCCCGATGAGCTTCTCGATCCGCTCCGCAATGTCGTGTGTTATTTTAGCCTCGACCTCAAGGGTCGGGTCGAGACCCTTCTCCCTAGCCTTCCCAGCTATATCGTAGAGCTTAGTGAGCTTGTCCTCTATCTCTTGGAAGTACTCTCTGTATTCCTGCGTCATCTGGAGTTGGCTCAAGACTCACTCTCCTAATGATAGGCGGGTGTAATGGAAGTATCCATCGCTTGGGCCTCTGTGTTGACCCTCTCAGGATTTTATAGCTGATACTATATCGTAAATCCTTTCCTTTGTCCCGGTTGACTCCTCGACGAGGGTGCCCGTGACTATGATCTCCGCCCCCGCATCCTTCGCTGCCTTCGCGGACTCGGCGTCCCTGATTCCTCCACCGACGACGAGGTGTGCCGAGATATATTTCCTCACGAGTTTGATCATGAGAGGAGGTACGGGAGCCTTTGCTCCCGACCCTGCCTCGAGGTAGACGTACCTCATACCAAGGTTCTCAGCGGCGAGGCTGTAGCCGACAGCTAGCTCGGGGTGGTCGTAGGGTATCCCCCTTGCCTGACCCACGAAGCCCGCAGCTCCCCCCTCTCCGACTATTATGTAACCCATCGGCATGGACTCTAGACCGTACTTCTTCACCATTGGGGCGGACAGAGCCTGGCAGTCGACGAGATAGTAGGTGTTCGAGGAGTTGAGGAGCGACATGAACCAGATGGCGTCAGCGTGCATACTCACGCCGGACATATTGTTCGGGAAGAGGATGACAGGCACCTTAACCCTCGACTTGATCCGCTTTACCGCCTCGTCGAGCTCGAGGCTCGACGCAAGGGTTGAGCCGCCAACCATGATGGCGGCGGTCCCTCCCTTCTCGGCCTCCTCCGCGATGACGGCGCAGTCGAAATCACCGATCTTCTCCGGGTCTAGTAGAGTCATGTGAATGGCGCCGTCGGCCTTGATCTTGCTGAGGATGTACTCCTCCACCTTCCTAACCAACTTTAGTGACTTCCCCCGACCCAGCGCCGTAGTATTTGTCGACGAAGATGCAATAGGCATCCACATCGGCCGTCTGCGGATCCACGGCCATCTGTGACCTGAGGCCGCAACTGCTGCACCTGAACGCCGCCCTCCCCTTGTCATGGTCAACTGTGACCTTCGTCGTGTTCTTGCCGCACTTTGGACAGAGGTAGAACTCGGGGAGTTTCTTCTTAATGATCTTTACTTCCTGTTTCCTTCTGCGTCCCATGGTCACATGCCTTCCTTGATTGCGATTAGATGGGTGCTTTGCTCAGTCTTAAGATTGTTGGAGGCCGCCTCTTGTGCTCGGTGCCCCTCACCCTCCTCAGGATCATCTCGACCTGTTGGATGGGTACGCCTGTCTCCTCTGCTATCCTCGGGGGTTCGAGCCCTTTGCTCCACGCGTATAGTATTAGGTCCAGACTATCGTAGTCTATCCCTAGCTCCCCCTCATCGGTCTGGCCGGGCCAGAAACCCGCCGTGGGAACCTTCTTGATTATCTGCTCAGGCAAATTAAGGTGGAGTGCCAGCTGCCTTACTTGGTTCTTGTAGAGGTCCCCTATTGGCATGATGTCGACGCCGGAGTCACCGTACTTGGTGAAGTAGCCGGTGTACAGCTCGGATTTGTTCGAGGTGCCCACGACCATCCTGTTCAGGGTGTTCGCGTAGTGGTAGACTATTATCATCCGCGTTCTGGTCTTCACGTTTCCGAAGGCGACCCTGTTCGACGGGCTGTAGAGGGGGAGGCCCTCCCTCATCACACGTAGCATCGACGTGATATCTACGCAATCACACGTGAGCCCAAGCTCCGTCACAAGTTGCATCACATCGTCTATATCCTGTATTGGCGTGATGTCACGCTCTGGCAGTGTCAATGCTGTTACTCTTTTCGGCCCCAGCGCCTTCACGGTGAGGGATAAGACGACTGCAGAATCGATCCCGCCGCTTACGGCGACGATGGCCCCGTTTAATCCTGCTTCTTCGACTGATTTTTTTATGAATTTCGTGATCATTTTCTCTATCTTGATTGGGTCTATTGTCAGGTCTTGGAGGGTTATCATGGATTTCTTTAGTGGCGACGATGGATTAAATGGTTTGTTTCGTGAAAATTATGCATAATTATAATATATTTAATTAATTTTATTATTTTTAATTTATTATACAATATTCCTAGAGAGCGTTTTATTAGAAAGCATTTATGCCGGGGTATACAAAATTGTATACAAGCCAGTTATTTCACAAATGATATCACTAAATTGGTGAGACGGTATGACCTCAGATGAAAATCTCCAGAAAATTATCTATAAGACGTTTCAAGACCCTATTGCTGATTTATTATTAAAACAGAGCAATTTAACGAGGATTCAATTTGAAACACTTATTATTGACCTCCTGACAGACATTTTATCTGATAAAAAACTCTCATTTTATGAAAAAAGTCTTTTCCGGAAAGAAAAAGTCAGTAGAGGCTCATTTAGTCGTACGTTAGCACAGGCTAGAAGTAGTGTTATATCTTCCATTTTCACTATAGTTTTGCTAAGTTATATTGGTGTTTTCGACAAGCCTTTTGAGGAATATCAGGAACTGGCGGAGAAATTAAGGGATTACCTTGATACCATTGAGGATAAGAAAGAGGGACGTTCCCCGGCTATGTTAAAGAGACTCGAAGAGGAGTTATTGGCCGGAATAAGGGCTCTTTCTAAGCCAACAAGCCTGAAAGTCATGTGATATCACATCATATCACATCACATTATTCAATCCTATACAGAGTTGTCCCAGCGCTGAACCTCCATCCCCGACAGGTGTGAGACTCGGATACAACACATTTAGAGTAGTTTTTAGTTCATCAAAAATTATATTTGTTATGGCCGCATTGGCAAACACACCACCGGACAAAGCCACCTTATTGATATCCTGCTCTTCTGCAACCCTATTAACTATCTCAGCGATTCCTTTAGCTAAATAATATTGGCTGAAAGCTGCAATATCTTCTTTTTTATATTTATTTACGTTTTTAGACAGATAATTTAACGTATTTGCTGTTAATAATTCGTATTTACCGTTTTTTTGGATGATTTCAGACTTGAAATCGATCCTTTTTGGATCGCCGTTTATTGCTATCGACTCGAGCCACATCGCTGGTTCACCTTCATAGGTTCTTCTATAGGTTAATTCGAGTAGAGCCGATACCGCATCTAAGAAACGACCTGAGCTCGTTGTTTTAATAGTTGAACTCTCTCGGGCCTGTTTTAGAACGATTTCCAGTTCATTTTCACCGTACTGTAAGCCCTTTAAAACGTAATTTTTTGTGATATCACGGATCTCCTCATCATCGAGATTCACCTTTGTTAGGGCTGATATAAGGAACCTATATGGATAAAGGGTGCAAAGGTCCCCCCCGGGCATGGCTATGTTCTCGAGATGCCCTACTCTATCGAAATTTGAATAAGTCGATATTAAGACCTCTCCACCCCAAATAGCTCCATCCGTGCCATATCCGGCACCATCTAATGCTACTCCGATCACAGGCTCATCGGGTGCGACACCCTTTTCTGCGCAGACAGAAACGATGTGAGCGTGATGGTGCTGAGACTTAATTACAGGTGCACCCGTATCCTGTGATATCATGTCGGCTAACTGTGATGTCATATAGCCCGGATGCTGGTCACACCCAATCACATCCGGGTTACGTGTGATTTTCAGGAGGTCACGCATCGAGTAG
>Ga0315288_10002563_pt1 | contig 23476 bp, 25 predicted proteins | sample YL17G11_20_MG_FD_203454 | JGI IMG/M metagenome (GOLD analysis project Ga0315288, IMG submission 203454) | Sediment microbial communities from Yellowstone Lake, YNP, Wyoming, USA - YL17G11_20 | ecosystem: Environmental > Aquatic > Freshwater > Lake > Sediment | place: USA: Wyoming | collected... | reverse complement strand
TCCAGGTCTCCCGGCGCCGGCGCGGTGTCGTCGTGCTGCGCGATGTCGAACATCGTCTCGATCGTACCACCCTCCAAACCAGTGTGTCAGGTTGACAGGTTACACTAACCGACGTAGAGTCTACATTAGTTACGCGGTGACAGAGGGAGGTGCGCGGTGATCCCGTTCCTGGGAAACGAGATGGCGAAAGCCCGGATCGAGTGGCTCCTGGAGGAGGCGGAGGGCGAGTCGCGGGCGCGTGATGCGAGGCCGGGCGCGGGCCCGCGGCCGGCGCAGGCGCTGAGGGCGGCGGTGGGCCGGCGGCTCATCGGGGTCGGGTTCCGGCTGGCGGGCAGCGCCGTCCCCGGCGGCCGCTAGCATGCGGTGGAGATGATCGAGCTCACAGAGTGGGGCGACTGAGTGGACGAGGCCGCGATCCGCGAGGTGCTCGATGCCGAACGCTCGCAGCTCGCGCGGCAGCTCGGCGACCTGTCGGCCGCGCCGCGCGACCCGATGGCCGCGGTCTCGTTCGGCAAGCGGGTCGGCGAGGGAACCGCGCAGGCGGTCGAGCGCATCACGCAGACCTCGGCGTTCAGGTCGCTCTCCGCGAAGCTGAAGGACGTGGAGCGCGCGCTCGCTAAGCTCGACCAGGGGACCTACGGGGCCTGCGACGGCTGCGGAGCGGCGATCCCGGAGGAACGGCTCGAGGCGATCCCCTGGGCCGCGCTCTGCGTGGGGTGCTCCGCCGCTCGCTGATCAGGTCGCATCGCCCGCGCGGTAGCGCCGGAACTCGGGCACCAGCCAAGCGACGAGCCCCGCTCCGGCGATGCAGAGCAGACCGCCCGACACGACCGAGACCGTCGGAGTGAACGCCTGCGCGACCAGCCCGGCCTCGAGGTCGCCGAGGCGCGGGCCGCCGCTCACGACGAGGATGTGGATCCCGGAAATCCTGCCGCGCAAGGAGTCCGGGACCGAGAGCTGCAGGATCGTGCTGCGGAAGACGGCCGAGATCACGTCGGCCCCACCGGCGAACGCGAGGAAGAGCAGCGCCAGCCACAGGCGGTCGCCGACGAGGCCGAACGCCGTGATGCCGACGCCCCACAGGACCACCGCCCAGATCACCGCGCGACCCTGATGGCGGACGCGGCCGACCCACCCACTGGTGAGCGCCGCGCCGAGCGCTCCCACCGCCGGCGCAGAGAAGAGGAGACCGACGACCGCGTCGCTCCCGTGGAACTGCGTCAGGGCGAGGAACGTGAAGAGCGCGCGCGGCATGCCGAACACCATCGCGACGACGTCGATGATGAAGGTCGATTGGAGCACCCGCCGGCCCTTCAGGTACGCGAAGCCCTCCTTGACGGCGGCCCATCCGACCGTCGCCCCCTCCGCGCGCTCGGGGGGCATCGGCTTGATGCCGACGGCTACGACGAGGATCGCGACGTAGGTCACGAGGTCGATCCCGTACGCCCACGCGGGCCCGAACCTCCCGAACCGCCAGATCACGACTCCGGCGAGAGCCGGGCCGATCAGACCCGTGAAGTTCCAGATGACCTGGTTCAGTGCCAGAGCGGAGGGCAGCAGCTCGTTCCCGACCAGCCGCGGCGTCATCGCCGAGCGCGTGGGCGAGTCGATCGCCGAGACGCCGGCGGAGAGCGCCACCGCCAGGTAGATCAGCCAGAGCGGCGGATGTCCCGCGATCGCGCCGGCGAGCAGGACGCCCGAGGAGACCATGAAGCCGAGCTGCGCGGCGATCAGCAGCTTCCGCCGGTCGTAGCGGTCGAGGATCGCGCCGCCGGCGATCGACCCCACGACGAGCGCCGTGAGCCCGAAGAGCCCGATCACACCGACCGCCGCCGGCGATCCCGTGAGCCGCCTCACCTGCACGAAGGTCGCGACCAGCGTGAACTCGGACCCGAACTCCGAGATCAGCAGCCCGGCCCAGATCCGCCGGAAGTCGCGCGAGGCGCGCAGCGGCGTGGAGTCGACGGCCAGCCCGCGCAGCGTCGCCCGGAACCGGGATGGGCGCGGAGGATCGGACGACACGTTGGCCACGCGCCGACGTTATCAGCCGCGTGTCGGGCGGAACGGGCCGGGCCGTGGCGGGGCGCGGTCGGCCGACCTACGCGGACGCGGCGCCGATCGCCTCGTCGAGCACGTCGAGCCCGTCGTCGAGCAGCGCTTCATCGATCGTGATCGGCGGCAGCAACCGGATCACGTTGTCGTAGGTCCCGGCCTTCAGGAACACGACGCCGTGCTCCAGCGCGTGCTTCAGGATCGCGCTTCCGGTCGGCCCGTCGATCGGCTCCTTGGTCGCGCGGTCCTTGACGAGCTCGATCGCGGTCATCATGCCGCGGCCTCGGACGTCGCCGACCATCTCGTGCTCGGCCTGCATCTCGCCGAGCCGGTCCATCGTGTGCTCGCCGAGCTTGCGCGAGCGCTCGAGCAACCCCTCGCCCTCGATCTGGTCGAGCACCGCGAGAGCGGCGGCCGCGGCGACCGGGTTGCCGCCGTACGTGCCGCCGAGGCCTCCGACGTGCACCGAGTCCATGACCTCGGCGCGGCCCGTCACGGCCGAGATCGGCATGCCGCCGCCGAGCGACTTCGCCGAGGCCACGATGTCTGGCACCACGCCCTCGTCCTCGATCGCGAACCAGCGGCCGGCGCGGCCCATGCCGCTCTGGATCTCGTCCGCGATGAACAGGACGCCGGTCTCCTTGCAGTGGTCGGCGAGGCCCTTGAGGAACCCCGGCGCCGGAACGATGAAACCGCCCTCACCCTGGATCGGCTCGAGGATCACCGCAGCGATGTTCTCCTCGCCGATGTGCTTGTGCATCTCGTCCTTCGCGTACGCGAGGGCTTCCTCGGCGCAGCGCTCGGGCCCACTCGGCCAGCGGTACGGGTATGCGAACGGCAGGCGGTAGATCTCGGGCGCGAACGGGCCCATGCCCTGCTTGTACGGCATGACCTTCGCGGTGAGCGACATCGCGAGCAGCGTGCGGCCGTGGAAGGCATGGTCGAACGTGACGATCGCCGGCCGGCCGGTCGCCTTGCGCGCGATCTTCACCGCGTTCTCGACGGCCTCGGCGCCGGAGTTCGCGAACATCGTCTTCTTCGGGAGATCGCCGGGCGCGAGCGAGTTCAGTCGTTCGGCGAGCTCGATGTACGGCTCGTTCGCCGTCACGTGGAAACACGTGTGCGTGTCGAGCTCGAGCTGGCGCCGTGCGGCCTCGACGACCGTCGGAGACGCGTGGCCGACGTTCAGGACCGCGATGCCGGTCGCGAAGTCGATCAGTCGGTTGCCGTCGACGTCCTCGATGATCGCGCCGGACGCACGGGCCGTGACGATCGGGTGGATGTTCGCGACGCCGGTCGCGACCGCGTTCTTCCTACGCTCGAACCACTCACGCGACTTGGGGCCGGGGATCTCGGTGACGAGCTTGCGCTCCTGGGGGATGTCCACGCTGCGTCCTCCCTCATGCTGGGGACCTCCTGTCGAGTGTCGACCGGTGGCTCGCCGGTGTCAGGCGGTCCCCCGACCAACCCTCGCTACACCGTTTGTACGCTCCGTCCAGTCTCGCACGCCGTTGGGCCTGCTTGGAGGCTCGGTGGGGGGGTTTTGTACGCCGCGTACAATCCCGGCATGGCTCTGAACGCCCTCACCGTTCGCGACATCCTCGCGGTTCCCGCTCTCGCCCTGCGCCTGGTCGCCGGCGAGCGGAACATCGGTCGGCCGGTGCGCTGGGTTCACAGCAGCGAGCTCGAGGACCCGACTCCCTGGCTGAAGGGCGGGGAGCTGCTGCTCACGACCGGCGCCGGGATCGGCGGGACCCCCGCGAAGCAGCGCGCCTACGTCCGGCGTTTGGCCGACGCCGGCCTGGCCGCCCTCGGGTTCGGCCTGGGGTTCTCCCACGACAAGCTGCCGCGGGCCCTCGCCACCGCGGCCGAGCAGGCCGGGTTCCCCCTGTTCGAGGTGCCCTACCCGGTCCCGTTCATCGCGATCACCGAGGCCGTGTTCACCCGCCTGCTCGCCGAGCAGTACGAGGCGCTCCAGCGGGCCGTCGAGGCCGAGCACGCGCTGACCCGCGCGGTCATGGAGGGCAGTGGGGTCGAGGGGATCGCCGACTCGCTTGCCCGCGTCGTCGGCGGCTGGACCTTGCTCCTCGATCTCCACGGGATGCCGCTGGCGGCCACGTCCCAGGCGGCACGGCAGCGGGCGCGGCGCGTGTGGGAGGAGCTGCAGGGCTCGCGCCCGGATGGGACGGGCTTCAGCCTCGCGCTCGTCGACCGCGGCCACACGGTCTGGGTCCAGCCGGTCGGCGCGCAGGGCCGCGTAGAGGCGTTCCTCGCCGTCGGCAAGCCGGGATCGCTCTCACAGGTCGACCGCATAGTGGCCGGGCACGCGCTCTCGCTGTTCGCGATCGAGCTCTCGAAATCGCGGGCCGTCGCCGAGGCCGAGCGGCGGCTCCAGGGCGACTTCTTCGGCGCGCTGGCCGAGGGGACCCTCCCCACGACCGAGGTCTGGCGCGGCCTAACGCGGTTCGGCTTCGCACGCGACGCGCGGGTCGTCGTCGTGTGCCTGGAAGGCGGCCGGCCCGGCGACCTCGCGTACGCGGCGGAGGACTACCTGTCGCGTGCCGGCAGGGCCTATCTGATCTCATCCAACGACACCGGGGTCCATGTTCTGCTTCCCGAGGACCCCGACCGGGACGCCGAGAGGCTCCGCGCGGGCATCGGCGAGCGGCTCGGCGCCGAGGTGCGTCTGGGCGCCGGCGGCGCCGTCCCGCCGATGGAGGTCGCGCGGAGCCTCCGCGAGGCTCGCTACGCGCTGCAGGTCTGCCGCCTCGAGGGCTGGGGCTCGGCCGGGTTCGGGGATCTCGGCACCTACCGCCTGCTGCTCTCGATGACCGACCCCGACGTGCTCCGCGCCTTCGCCGACTCGCTGCTTTCGCCGCTCGACGCCTACGACCGCGAGCAGGGCGGTGGGCTGCAGTCATCGCTCCGAGCGTTCCTGCAGCACAACGCCCGCTGGGAGGCCGCCGCCGCCGAGCTGTTCGTCCACCGGCACACGCTGCGCTACCGCATGCGCAAGGTCGAGGAGCTCACAGGCCGCGACCTGTCGAGCTCGTTCGACCGTATGGAGTTCTGGCTGGCGCTCCGGGCCCGCGAGCTCCTCTCGGCCGAGGCCGATACCTGAGCGAACCGGGCCTGTCGAGGTCTACCGCTGGGGCCTACCCGGCGGCACCCCCCATCACGGCGCTGTGCCAGCTCTTGTCCGCCTTGCCGGTGATGTCCGCCATGACGTGCTTGACGGTCGTGAAGTCCTCCAGCGCATACATCGACATGTCCTTGCCGAAGCCGGACTGCTTCACGCCTCCGTGCGGCATCTCCGAGGCGACCGGGACGTGGTCGTTCACCCAGACCGCGCCGAACTGGAAGGCTCGGGTGGCCTCGTTGACCCGGTACACGTCCTTCGTCCAGATCGAGCTCGCGAGCCCGTAGACGACGTCGTTCGCCATCCGGATCGCCTCCGCGTCCTCCCGGAACGGCAGGACCGCGAGTACCGGCCCGAAGACCTCCTCCTGGACGATCTCGGAGTCCTGAGGCGCGTCCACGACCACCGTGGGCTCGTAGTAGAAGCCCTTCGCCGTCTCGGGGGAGGTCGGACGGGCGCCGCCGGTGACGACCTTCGCACCGGCCTTGACGGCCCGCTCGACGAAGCCCTCGACCCGCTCGCGCTGGCCTGCCGTGATGAGCGGCCCCATGTCGGTTCCGGGGTCGAGCGTCGGGCCAAGAGCCAGACTCCGCGCGAGGTCAGCGACCCCCGCGACGAAGTCCTTGTAGAGCGGCTCCTGCACGTACGCGCGGGTAGCGGCCGTGCAGTCCTGACCGCAGTTGATGTAGGCGGCCGCGACGGCTCCGCGGATCGCGGCGTCCAGGTCGGCGTCGTCGAACACGACGAACGGCGCCTTGCCGCCGAGCTCCAGATGGAGCCGCTTGATACCGTGCGCCGCCGCGGTCATGACGAGCTTGCCGGTCTCCGTGTCGCCGGTCAGGCACACCATCCTTACGTCGGGGTGCTTGATCAGCGGCTCACCGATCTCCGAGCCCTGTCCCGTGACGACGTTCAGCACGCCCGGCGGCAGGCCAGCCTCCTCACACAGCTTCGCCAGCTCGAAGGCGCTGAGCGGGGTCTCCTTCGCCGGCTTCATGACGACGGTGTTGCCCACCGCCATCGCCGGGAAGATCTTCCACGCCTCGATCTGGAACGGGTAGTTCCAGGGGCAGATCGCCGCGACCACCCCGAGGGGGTCACGGCGCACGTAGCTGATGTGATCCGGCGAGTACTCCCCGGCCGCCTTCCCCTCCAGCAGCCTCGCGGCACCGGCGAAGAAGCGGATGTTGTCCGCCCCGAACGGGATGTCGAAGTTGGTCGTGAGCTTGATCGGCTTTCCGGCGTCGATGGACTCGGTCCGCGCGAGCGACTCGAGGCGCTCGTCGATCAGGTCGGCGACCTTAAGGAGAACCCTGGCCCTCTCTCCCGGCGGGATCCTGCTCCACCGCCCGTCCTGGAAGGCCTCGCTTGCTGCGCGCACCGCGCGCTCGACGTCACCCGGGGTGGCAGCGGCTACCGTCGCAACCTGCTCCCCGTTCGATGGGTCGATGACCGGCAGTCGTTTGCCGGACTCGCCCTTAACCCAAGCGCCGTCGACGTAGAGGTCGAACTCGCGCATGTGTACCAACCCCCTTCAGGTGGTCGGATGGCGGGGTGCCATCCAGGCGTCAATGTAGCGTGGAGCGCGGTCAGTCGCAAAACGTGGGGCGGGCGCGGCGGGGGCGCCGGCCGCCCGGTCCAGAGGCGCCGCCCGCCCGCCCGCTGGCCGGCCGGGCCGAGGGCTGGACGGACCTTTATCCCCTCCGTACAGTGCGAGGGAGCCCGGCGGCCGGAACGTCGATTGGCCCTCAGAGCGGGTCGTTCGGCATACTTGAGGCATCACCGTCACCGGACCCGGTCCTGGGTCCCGCACAGAGGGGGAGGTCAGCATGGCCACCGCTTCGAAGACGTGGCAGATGTTCATCGGGGGCGAGTTCGTGAACTCGTCGACCGGCGAGACCGAGCCGGACATCAACCCCGCGACCGGCGGGTCCGTCGCCGAGATCCAGGCCGCGACCGGCGAGGACGCCGACCGGGCCGTGGCGGCCGCGCAGAAGGCGTACGAGGAGGTCTGGTTCGACACGCCTCCGAAGGAGCGCTCGGCGATGATGCTGAAGCTCGCCGACGCGATGGAGGCCGACGCCGAGACCCTGGCCCTGCTCGAGGCCGAGGACGTCGGCAAGCCGATCTCGGTCTCGCGCGCCGACATCCCGTTCATCATCGACAACCTGAGGTTCTTCGCCGGCGCGGCCCGACTGCCGGAGGGCAGGTCGGCCGGCGAGTACGAGCGCGGCTTCACGAGCATCATCCGCCGCGAGCCCCTCGGCGTGACGGTCGGCATCTGCCCGTGGAACTACCCGCTGATGATGATGATCTGGAAGATCGGGCCGGCCCTCGCCGCCGGTAACACGTCGATCATCAAACCGGCTCAGCTCACGCCACGCACGGCGCTGCGAGTGGCCGAACTCGGCGCGGGCATCTTCCCGCCCGGCGTGATCAACGTGCTCACCGGGCGCGGCTCGGTCATCGGCGAGCGGCTCACGCGGAACCCGGTCGTCCGCCTCGTCTCGGTAACCGGCGACACCTCGACCGGCAAGCTGATCGCGGCGGCGTGCGCCGAGACCGTGAAGCGCGCGCACCTCGAGCTCGGCGGCAAGGCGCCGTTCATCGTGTTCGACGACGCCGACCTCGAGAAGGTCGTCGAGACGCTGAAGTTCGGCGGCTACACGAACACCGGCCAGGACTGCACGGCGTCCTGCCGTGTCGTGGCAGGTCCGAAGATCTACGACGCCCTGGTGTCCAAGCTCGTGCCGGCGGTCGAGTCGATCAAGGTCGGCGACATCACCGACGAGGAGGTCGAGGTGGGTCCACTCGTCTCGGCCAAACAGCGCGAGGGCGTGGCCGGTTTCGTCGACCGCGCGAGGGGCTACGGCGCCGAGATCCTGACCGGCGGCGAGCCCATCGGCGGCCCCGGCTACTACTACAAGCCGACGGTCGTCACGAACGTCGACCAGAAGTCCGAGATCGTCCAGCAGGAGGTCTTCGGCCCGGTCGTCAGCGTGCAGCGCTTCTCCGACGAGGACGAGGCCGTGCGCTGGGCGAACGACGTGGTCTACGGGCTCGCCTCGTCCGTGTGGACGAGGGACACCGGCCGGGCGATGCGCATCGCTCGCCGGCTGCAGTTCGGGGCCGTCTGGGTGAACACGCACTTCATGATCACCCCCGAGATGCCGCACGGCGGGTACAAGGAGAGCGGCTACGGCAAGGACATGTCGATGTACTCGGTGGAGGACTACACGCAGATCAAGCACGTCATGGTGGCGCTCGACTGACGGCCGCCGATAACCGCATGGCTCCGACGGAAGGACGGTGAGTTCGGCATGAGCACGAGATCGTTCCTGGTGAACGGTGAGTGGCGCACGGGCGAGGGAACGTTCGCCGTGCGGAGTCCCTTCGACGACGGTGTGGTCGCCGAGGTCGGTGTCCCGACCGAGGGCGACGTCGAGGACGCGACCGTCGCCGCCACGGAGACCTTCAAGGAGTCGCGCCGTCTGCCGGTGCACGCGCGCTCCGAGGCCCTCGACCACATCTCCAGGCGCCTGGCCGAGACGCTCGAGGAGAACGCCCAGCTGATCGCCCGTGAGGGCGGGAAGCCGATCAAGTGGGCCAGGGTGGAGGCGGCCCGCGCCGTGTCGACCTTCCGGTGGGCCTCCGAGGTCCTGCGGCACGGCGAGGAGGAGCTGATGCGCCTCGACACCGAGGCGTCGTTCGGCTCACGGGTCGCGCTGCTCCGCCGGTTCCCCTACGGACCGGTGCTCGGCATCACGCCGTTCAACTTCCCGTTGAACCTTGTGGCGCACAAGGTCGCTCCGGCGCTCGCGGTCGGTGCCCCGATCGTCGTCAAGCCGGCTTCCGCGACGCCGGTGGGCGCGCTGCGCTTGGCCGAGCTCTTCGCCGAGACCGAGTTGCCGAAGGGCATGTACCAGGTCCTGCCGGTGCGCTCCAACGTTGCAGACCGGATGGCCCACGATCCACGGTTCAAGAAGATCTCGTTCACCGGGTCGGCCGAGATCGGCTGGCACCTGAAGGGTCTCGACCCGCGCAAGCGGGTCACGCTCGAGCTCGGCGGGAACGCCGCTGTCATCGTGCATTCCGACGCCGACCTCGACCACGCGGCCGCGCGCATCGCGATCGGTGGCTACTACCAGGCCGGCCAGAGCTGCATCAGCGTGCAGCGAGTGCTGGTGCAGTCTGAGGTCTACGACGACCTCTGCGCTCGGCTGGTGAAGCAGGTGGCGGGTCTGAAGTACGGCGACCCGATGGACCCGACGGTCGACGTCGGACCGGTGATCGACAAGGGCTCGCTCGAGCGTATCGACTCATGGGTGAAGGAGGCGGTCGCCGAGGGCGCCGAGGTTCTGATCGGCGGCCGGATCGATGCTCCCTTCTACGTGCCGACCCTGCTCTCGCGCACCAAGCCCGAGATGAAGGTCGTCTGCGAGGAGATCTTCGGGCCGGTCGTCACGGTCTCGCCGTACCAGACCTTCGAGGAGGCCTTGGCGATGGTGAACGACTCCCGCTTCGGTCTACAGGCGGGCGTCTTCACGAACGACATCGGCAGGGCGTTCGAGGCGCACCGCACCCTTGAGGTCGGCGGCGTGATCATCAACGACATGTCGGCGTTCCGAGCAGACCAGATGCCGTACGGCGGGTCGAAGGACTCCGGGTTCGGCCGCGAGGGCCTGCGGTTCGCGATGGAGGAGATGACCGAGCCCCGGCTCATGGTCCTCTCCAACGTGCCGCTCTAACGGACGGCTACCGGGGAGGTGGCCGAGGACCGAGCCGCGGCTCACGCGTCCCCGGGTCGTCGTGCCACGGCAGGCTGCGAGCACGAGGATCCTCATCGAACCCTCATGAAAGGGTGGCAGACTGGGGTCGATGAGAGCCTTGCTGGTCGAGGACGACGTGAAGATGGCCCGCTCGCTCCGCCGCGGCCTGGAGCGTGAGGGCTACGCGGTCGAGGTCGCCGAGGATGGAGAGGGGGCGCTTCGTCGCGCGAGCGAGGACGAGTTCGACGTCGTCGTGCTGGATGTGATGCTCCCCGGCCGCTCAGGGTTCGCCGTCTGCCAGGAGTTGCGTGAAGCCGGGCGGTGGGTGCCGGTCCTGATGCTCACGGCGCGCGACGCGGTCGAGGACCGGATCCGGGGCCTGGACGCCGGAGCTGACGACTACCTCGTGAAACCGTTCTCGTTCGGTGAGCTGCTCGCGCGCCTGCGCGCGCTCGTCCGGCGCGGGCCGTCAGAACGGCCGGCGGTGCTCACCACCGGTGACGTGACGCTCGACCCGGCGGCCCACCTCGTGTCGCGGACCGGCGTGGCAGTGGAGTTGTCGTCGCGGGAGTTCGCGCTCCTCGAGTTCCTGATGCGACATCCCGGCGAGGCACTCTCCCGGACCCGCATCCTCGAGCACGTCTGGGACTACAACTACGCGGGCTTCTCCAACGTCGTCGACGTCTACGTCGGGTACCTGCGCCGCAAGCTGGAGCGGCCGTTCGACCGGCCACTCATCCGAACCGTTCGCGGCGTGGGCTACGCGCTGGAGGCCGAGTGAGGCTCTCGATCCGGGCGCGACTGACGCTCTGGTACGTGCTCCTGCTGGCCGTGATCGTGGTCGCCGTCGGAGCGTTCCTGCTGCTGCGGCTGCGCTCGGACCTGGTTCGGGCGGTGGACGAGGGCCTATCCACCCGCGCGGCACAGATCGCACTCGGGTTCTCCGAACAGGGCGGAGGGGAAGCGTCCTCCGGACCGGGCGGGAGCCAATTCCAGGACGTCGCCGACAGCTCGCTCGCCGGGCTTCCCCAGGCCGAGTCCGGGGCCCAGCTGCTCGACTCCGGCGGCTGGCTGCTGGAATCGGCGGGAGACGCGATCGCCGAGAGCCCCCTCATCGGCCCCGAGGCGGTAGCCAGGGCGCTCGCGGGCACGACGATCCGGGAAACCCTCAGCACCGGCTCCGATCGCGAGCCCTTCCGGGTCCTCGCGATCCGGCTGCCGGGTCCCGGTGCCCCGAGCGTCGTGGTCGTGGCGACCTCGCTCGAGGAAACGAACCGCTCGATCGGCCGTTTGGCCGTGCTGCTCCTCGCCGCCGTCCCGGTAGCCCTTGCCGCGGCCGCTGCCGGCGGATGGTGGCTGGCCCGAGCCGCGCTCCGTCCGGTGGCCCGGATGACCAAGGCGGCCTCCGAGATCGGAGCCGGAACGCTGGACGAGCGGATCGACGTCCCGGCCGCCGCCGACGAGCTCCAGCGGCTCGCCTCGACGCTGAACGCGATGCTGGGGCGACTCCAGGCCGCGGTGGAGCAGAAACGGCGGTTCGTCGGCGACGCCTCGCACGAGCTACGCTCGCCGCTCGCGGTCATGCGGACCGAGCTCGACGTGACGCTGATGGACCCGAGCCTGCCCCCCGTAGCGCGTGAGGCGCTCGCGAGCGCGGATGAGGAGGTGACCCGCATGAGCCGCCTCGTGGACGACCTTCTCGTGCTCGCTCGGATCGACGAAGGCGGGCTCCCCCTTCTCCTCGGGCGGATCGACCTCCGCGAGGTCGCGGAGAACGCCGTTTCGTCGATGCGCGTGCTCGCCGGTGCGCGGGGGATCGAGCTTTCGCTCGAAGGAAGTCCCGCTCCCACCGAGGCCGACGCGGCGCGGATCGAGCAGGTGATCGTGAACCTGGTCGGCAACGCCGTGAAGTTCACGGGCCCGTCGGGGAAGGTCGGCGTGGAGGTCTGGTCGGATGAGGGCGGCGTGGGGCTCACGGTCCGCGACACCGGGCCCGGGATCGCGCCGGACCTGCTGCCGACCATCTTCGACCGGTTCGTCCGGGCCGACCGCGCGCGCTCGCGGGCCGACGAAGGGGGAAGCGGACTCGGCCTGGCGATCTGCCACGAGATCGTGCACGCTCACGGCGGGCGGATCTGGGTCGAGAGTGAGCCGGGGCGGGGAAGCGTGTTCTCCTTCAGGATCCCCTCGAGAAGCTGATCGAGAAGCCGATGGGGGAGGTCCGGGGCCCCGTCTCCGGGGCCCCGGCTCCGAACCCGATCTACTCCTCCCCTTCGAACTGGTGGTCCACGTTACCGGCCGGGTCAGCATTCCCACCCGGGCCGTCGCTCTCGGTCACGGACTCCGACTCGGTACCGTCGTCCGCCGCGGTCTGGTCGCCCTCCTGGACCTGCTCCTGGACGTTGTCCGTATCGCCGCCAGCCGGTGGCGCCGTGTCTGCGCTGGCGCCGGCCGAGAGCGCGACCCCTCCTGAGAGGAGGCCGAGGGCAACCGTGCTCGTCGCGATCCACTTCTTGATCGACATATGTTTCACCTCCTCGGATGATCCGATCCCACCGAGTATGTGTTGCGGGTCCTGAGGAACCCCCGAGTCAGAGGTGAGGGTTCGATGAGGGATCGTCAGTCGGCGGCGACCGGGAGGCTGAGAGTCACCTTCGCCCTCGATAGTCGCCGGCGCGCGCGGCGGGCTCACGTATCGCGGGCACCGCTCTCTTCCCGGAGGCGGTAGCCGGCGCCGCGGACCGTCTCGATCGACTGCCGACCGAACGGCCGATCGATCTTCTCGCGGAGGTAGCGGACGTAGACCTCAACGACGTTCGGATCGCCCTCGAACGCGAAGTCCCACACGTGCTCGATGAGACGGCGTTTGGAGAGGACCTCGCCGGGATGGCGCATGAAGAACTCGAGGAGGGCGAACTCCTTCGGACTGAGGTCGACGCGCCGGTCGGATCGCTTCGCTACATGCGCGGCCGGGTCCAGCTCCAGGTCGCCGACACGAAGGACCGTCGGTCGTTCCTCACCGCCGCGTCGCACGAGGGCGCGCAGCCGGGCCAGGAGCTCGGCGAAGGCGAAGGGTTTCACGAGGTAGTCGTCGGCTCCCGTGTCGAGGCCGCGGACGCGGTCGCTCACGTCGTCCCGGGCTGTGAGCATCAGGACCGGCCACCACCGGTCGGCCTTCCGGAGCCGGCGGCACACCTCGAACCCGTCCATCCCCGGGAGCATCACGTCGAGCAGGACGGCGTCGTAGGGGTTCTCTTGGGCGAGCCAGACGCCGTCCTCTCCCGTGTAGGCGATGTCGACGGCGTAGCCTTCCTCCGAAAGGCCCAGCCGGATGAGTTCCGCCATCCGCTCGAGGTCCTCGACCACCAGGATCCGCATCCGTTCCTCCTCCTCGCCCGCCGATGCTAGCCCCCGCTCCCTGAGAAGCGGATGAGAACGGCATTCTCGGCTCTCTCAACCGGGTCAGTCCGTGGTCATCACCGGCGTCACGACGATGGTGATCCGCGATGTGACCAAGGACGGCAGCGCGCCAACGAGAGGCCCTCCGACCGGTACGCGCAAGACCACCAGGGCGACGTCCGGTGTTTCGGGGAGGACAGCAGGTCGCGAGGCTCGTCGCTGTGCACACGGCGTAGGGTCCCGCCCGGTATCCTTCCGACATGCGTATCGCGGTTCTAGGCGCGGGGGCGATGGGGAGCGCGGCAGCGCGCCTGCTCGCTCGCCACGACGACGTCGAGCTGCTGGTGCTCGACGTCGATGGCCCCCGCGCCGAAGCCGTTGCGGCGCAGATCGGAGCCGAGGGGCGTGGGTTCGACGCACGATCGGGCGAGCTCGCGGATCTCCTGAAGCAGGTCCGGTCGGTTGCGGCCTGCCTGCCGTACCGACTGAACCTCCCGGTGATGGAGGCGGCGCTCGCAGCGGGCTGCCACTACGCGGACCTCGGCGGCATGTTCCACACGACGTTGAAGCAGCTGGAACTCGACGACCGTTTCCGCGCGGCGGGCGTTTCGGCCGTGCTCGGGATCGGTTCGGCACCGGGCCTCACGAACGTTCTGGCGAAGCTCGGCGCCGACCGGCTGGATTCCGTGACGTCGATCGACCTCGCCGACGGAGGGATCGAGCAGGGCGAAGGCGGCGGGTTCGGTGTCCCGTACTCGGTCGAGACGGTCCTCGACGAGTTCACGATGCCGGCGATGGTGTTCGAGGGCGGTGAGATGAAGGAGGTCCCGGCGGGGTCCGGCGTGATCGACTGGGACTTCCCCGAGCCGGTCGGCACGCAGCCTGCGATGTTCACGCTCCACTCGGAGCCGGCCACACTGCCCAGGACCATCTCCGGCGTGCGCGACGTCCGGTGGCGGCTGGCGCTGCCGCGGGCCATACACGAGGGGTTCACGTTCCTCACGGAGGTCGGGATGGCCTCGTGGGGCCCCGTGCCCACGACCGGGGGCTCGGTCGTGCCCCGCGAGGTGCTCGCGGCCGTGCTGTCGGGTCTGCCGGTCCCCGAGGGCGAGCCGAGCGACGTCGAGTACCTCGATGTCCGCGTCGCGGGGGAGAAAGACGGGAAACCGGCCATCCACCGCGCGCTCGCGAGGTTCGTCCCGACGCCGGAGGGCATCAGCGGTGGAACGTTCGGCACGGCGATCCCGATCACGGTGACGGCGCGCTGGATGGCCGAGGGGCGCATACCACCCGGCGTGCATCCGCCCGAGACCGCGTTCGAGCCCGAGGCGTTCATCGCCGAGCTGGAACGCGAAGGGGTCACGTTCTCGAGCGAGTTGAACCTGGAGGGCTGAGCCCGGTGCGCTCCAGCGTGCCGACGCTACGCTGCGCCCATGGGCACTCTCTGGCTCGTCCTCTTGCCGTTCGGCACCGCCGCGAGCGCTGCGGGGTCGGGGGCTAGGCGCCGTCCGTGAAGCGCTGGCTGCTCTCGCCGGTCGGGTGGTTCGCGTTCCAGTTCCTCGAGGCCGGCGTGCTGCTGCTGATCACTCGCGTCCTCATGCGGATCTTCCCGTACGAGTCGACGAGCATCGCCTACGGGATCATCGCGCTTGCCGTCGTCGCGGTGGTCGGGAACTACGTGCTCCGGCGCCGACTGCAGTCGGAAGACTAGCGGCGTTCGGAAGACTAGCGGCGCATCCCGCGGTCAGAGGGATACCAGCCGTTCGATGAAGCCGGCGACCAGTGCCGCGACCTCCTTCTCGCGGCGCCAGAAGAAGTGGTCGGTGCCGGGCACGATCGAGGTCTCCGCGCGCGGCAGGCTGCGGGCCAGGCTCTCGAGCTCTGATCGCGGCGAGACGGTATCGCCCTCGCCGGAGAGCAGCAGCACCGGTCGGCCGAACGCCCGGAGCTCGGACGCCTCGGGCGGCGGGGGCAGGTCGACGGCCGCGTCGCCGAGAGGGATGCCGACGAGCGCGAGCGCGGCGACCCGTTCATCGGCGACGGCCTCGCGGAGTGCGACATTCGCACCGAACGACCATCCGCAGACGAGCGTGGGACCCTCGGCGGCCTCGCGGACCCGGCCGACCGCCGCGGCGACGTCGCGCACCTCGGTCCTGCCGGCGCCGTAGGAGCCGGCCGAGCTCATCACTCCGCGGAAGTTGAACGCGAGCACCACCAGGCCCCGCGGGGTGAGCTCCCCCCGGATCGCCCACAGGAGCGGGTGGTCCTTGCTGCCGCCTCCACGCGGGTGTGGATGGCAGATCACCGCGGAGCCGACGGGGTCGCGCTCGGGCAGATGGAGCTCGGCCTCGAGCGACACGCCATCTTCCGTCGTGAAGCGAAGCGCCTCCATGAAGTGCGACGATGGTAGCTGCCATGGCGACGAGCGCGCGGGAGCGGCGGGCAGGGTTCGCGATGCGTGAGCCGCTACCCTGGCGGGACCTCGTCGGGGTTGTGGAAACGGCCGAGCAGACGGGCTACGAGGCCGTGTTCCTTCCGGAGATCACCGGGCGGGAGACGTTCTCGACGCTCGCCGGACTCGCCGGTGTGACCCGTGAGCTGAAGCTCGGCACGGGTGTCGTGACCATCGTCGCCCGGAGATTCGAGACGACGGCGATGGCGGCGGCGACGGTGCACGAGATCTCCGGCGGTCGGATGATCCTCGGGCTCGGCACCGGCCCGTCGGAGCCGGGGGCCCTCCAGCGGCTGCGCGAGTACGTGAGGCTCGTGCGTGCCGTGCTCTCGGGCGAGGCCGTTCGCGCCGACGGAGGCTCGTTCCGCCTCACGTTCGACCCGGGACCCGGGCCGGTGCCGGTCTGGATCGCGGCGCTGGGGCCGAAGGCGATGCGCCTCGCGGGCGAGATCGCCGACGGCGCCATCCTGAACTGGTGCCCGCCGGAGCGCGTGGACTTGGCGAGGGGGCTGATCGCCGAGGGAGCCGAGGCTGTGGGCCGCGATCCGGCGTCGGTCTCGATCGCCGTGTATGTCCGGGCCTGCGTCGGGCAGGAACCGGAGCACGCACTGCCGGCGCTGAAGGAGGCCGCCGGCCGGTACGCCTCGTACGGGGCGTACGCTCGGCAGTTCGAGGCGGTCGGGCTCGGGGAGGAGGCCTCGCGGGCGGCGGCAGCGCTCCGGGCCGGACGGCCGGACCGTGTGCCGGACGTCCTGGTGCGCGCCGTGTGCGCGTTCGGCGATGCCGCTGAGGCGGCGGCCCGACTCCAGGAGTACCGGGACGCCGGGGCCGACGTTCCGATCGTCTATCCGGTCCCGGTCCTCGAACCGGTCTCTTCGATCGTGGGGACGCTGTTCGCGCTCGCCCCGCACCCCGCGGTGGAATCCTGACCGGCACGGTTGCAGGCGCCTCCTGCAGTCGTACTATTCGCACGGTCCGCACCGTCGAAAAGGGGAAGATGCCATGACGTACACGATCTGCGAGCCGTGCATCGACGTGAAGGACCGGGCCTGCGTGGACGAGTGTCCGGTCGACTGCATCTACGAGGGCGGGCGGATGCTCTACGTCCAGCCCGATGAGTGTGTGGACTGCGGCGCCTGCGAGCCGGTCTGCCCGGTGACGGCGATCTTCTACGAGGACGACGTCCCGGCCGAGTGGAAGCAGTACACGGGGATCAACGCCGAGTACTTCGGTGACGCCGTGAGCGGCGTCGGCTCACCCGGCGGAGCCGCGCAGGTGGGTCCGAGCGACAAGGACCACCCGGTCGTGGCAGGCTGGGTGGCCGCGGGCTGAGCGGACCGCGGCCCAGAACCTAGAGCGGCGGCTAGGACGCCTCGGCCGGGAACAGGCCCGGTCGGCGGTTCGCCTCGGGGAGCTCGTCGACCGGCCACCGTTCGCGTGACTTGATCGCGAGCTTGGACAGCTTGTCGATCGCGTCGGGGTCCTCGGAGCCGGGGCGCCACTCGACCACGCCATCGGCGACCGCACGGTTCCAGATGTCCTGGCCCTTGTCCGTGCGGATGATGGTGAGTGTCCAGCCCTCGCCCTGGCCGAGGCCGCCGAACGAGATGTCGGCGTGCTCGGCCGTGAAGTCGGGACAGTGCAGGCACCCCGGCCGCGTGTAGACGTGGGACTTCTTGAGCGAGTAGGTGATCTCGTCGCCGGCCTTCGTGTAGAAGAGCAGCTTGCCCTTGATGTTCATACGGACGATGTCGTCTAGGGCGAGGCCGAGCTCCTTCTCGGCGATCTCGTTCATGAGGCCGTCGTACGTGAAGCTCTTCGAGCATAGGAGCCCGAAGGTCCAGCTGACCTTCTTGGCCCACTTGTTCACCCGGTGCGCGGCCATGGAGCCGGGGGCGCTCGCCTGGCAGCCCATGCCGACCAGGGCCAGCTTCGACAGCCCCATCTCGGCGGCTTCGAGCATCGCGAGGGGGTTCGCCGAGTAGGTGTACCGGGAGCCCGCGGCGGCCAGCACGCCCTCGCGGTCGGTCGCTACCGTGGGCTCGCAGTCCCAGGGCCGCTCCTCCGTGACCTTCTTCGAAGTACAGACGCCGTCGATATCGCCGTTGTCGAGGCCCCAGATCAGTAACGCCGAGACGACGCCGCCGTCCTGCCCCTGTGCGAGGACCTCGGGATCCGCTGCGCGGGCGAGAACGATGTCTTTGTAGTGCCCGATGACCTCCTCGGGCTCGCGGACCTGCCCGAACAGGAGCCGGTCGATGTCGGACTCCCACTCACGGAACCGCGGACAGGCGAGCGTACAGAGCGAGCAGCCCTTGTCGCCGTGGGTGCACTTGTCCGCTCCATCCTCCTGGAGCTGGACCGGCTTGTAGCCCTCGTAGCCGAGGACGTGGAACGGACACGCGACGATGCAGGCGGAGCAACCGGTGCACAGACCGGACGTCACGACCTCGTTGTACAGGTGGGTCCACTGGGTGTTGTCTTTGGCGGCTGGCATGGCGGCAGTATAGGACCGACCCTATCGAGGAGATCCCAGCTGTCGGAGCCGTTGGTCCGTAGAACCGCGGGACCTTGGCCCCCGCGGGGGGAGGATGGGGCGGGTCGCCTCGTTGCCGACGATGCGACCTCCGGGCATACGGCCGACCTCATCTACCATGCGAGGGATGAACCCGGACGACCTCAGAGCGCGCCTCACCGGTGTGCTCGACCCGGACCCCGCACCTCGGCCGGCGCCCGGCGACCGGCTGGCCGCCGTGCTGCTGCCGGTCATGGCGGACGTGGAGCCATCGGTCGTCTTCACGCGACGGAGCGTCGCCCTGCCGCGCCACGCCGGTCAGATCTCGTTCCCCGGCGGGCTGCCACACGATGGGGACGCATCGCTCGCCGCCACCGCGCTCCGTGAGACGGAGGAGGAGATCGGCGTCGCGCCGTCGGCGTTCGAGGTGATGGGGTCGCTGGCGCCGGTTCACACGTTCGTCTCCGGCATCCTCATCGTGCCGTTCGTGGGGATGCTCACGGAGCGACCGGTGTTCAGCCCGCTCGCGGCCGAGGTCGCCGAAGTGCTCGAGTACCCGCTCGCGCGGCTCGCCCAGGCCGAGACCGAGGTCGAGTTCCCGCGCGGGGAGCACGTCTATCGGGGGTTCGCCTACGAGATGGACGGCAACACGATCTGGGGCGCGACCGCGCACATCTTGCACGAGCTGATCGAGCTCATCCGGGAAGGAGGCCGATGAACTCGACCGGGCTCGTTCCCTGCCTGACGAGCGACCCCGAGCTGCGGTCGATCCTCGGAGTCCCGAGCGACGAGCGGCGCGACCGGACGGCTTGTCGTTCGGGGGTCGCTTCCCTAAGGTTGGTACAGGTGTCGAAAGGAGTCCATCCGTGGATATAGGGAAGATCCTCGGGCTGCCGGCCCACCCGTTGCTCGTGCACATCCCCGTGGTGCTGATCCCCCTTGCCGGCATAGGGGCCATATGGATCGTCGTCTCCTCGAAGTGGCGGGCGAAGATCGGCTGGATCGTCGTCGCGCTCGCGGGCGCCGGCCTCGCAGGCTCTTGGCTCGCGATCCAGAGCGGCCGGACCTTCTACGAGGCGCTGAACGAGCAGTCGCAGCTCCTCGAGCGGCACACGGACCTCGGCAACACATTCCTCTGGTTCGCGCTCGCGCTCTTCCTGTCGACCCTCGCGCTGGTGCTGTGGGACAGGGCCCAGACGCGCAAGGCCAGGCAACAGGGCCGGGAGCTCGACGGTAGAGCGATGGCTCGTACCCCGATCGCGCTCGCGCTCTCCGTCCTCGTCATCGTGGCCACGCTGGCCGCGGGCTTCCAGATCTACCGGATCGGGGACTCCGGCGCGAAGACCGTCTGGCAGGAAGACGTGCAGGTGTTCAACCAACCGGCAGGCGGCTAGGTCCCGGCTCGGGCGTCAGCGCCGGAGTAGGCGCGACCGCATATACACGAGCGCGCAGACCAGCAGAAGCGCCACGATGACGCCTGAGCCCGAGCGCAGGCCGGAGAGCGGTTCGTTGGGGCTCGGCGTCGGCCCAGGGCGAGCCGTGCCGGAGGGCGAGGTCGTCGCCCGGTAGATCGCGTCCGTGGTCGCGATGCGGGCCGAGCCGTCGAGCGCGCGCGTCGCTTGAGGCAGGTTCCCGTGGAGGCTGGTGTTCGCCGGGTGCGCGAAGCCGGTCGCAACGCGCTCGAACCCCGGCGCGCCGAGCGCCACGAAGAGCACGACCGCAGCGAGGATCGGGCGTCGGATCACCGATCGAGTCTAGGCGCTAGATCTCGAACCTCATCGCATCTCCGGGGGGAGCTCCCATCCTCGCTTCGTCAGCTCGTCGACGGCCTCCTGGCCTGAGCGGGCGAGTCGCCAGAGGACGGACTTGCGCTTCGCGTCGTGGCCGGGCGCGAACTCCCTCGCGGTGAGCGCCGTACACGACGGGTCGTTGCAGGCGCACGCGGCCAGACCGGGGAGCGGCGGCTGTCCGATCTCGGGCTTGGGCTTCGTACCTCGGCGGTAGGGATGCGCTGGGAGGGTCCGGGCCGGAACGACGATCACACCCTCCTTCGGGTCACCCGGTGCGCTGAAGCGGCCCTCGAGAGCGAGGGATCCGGTGAGTGCAGCGAGCGCCGCGTCGACCTGGTCCATCGAACGCAGCCCGCCCACCTCGACGCCGCAGGCGCGCAGGACCGACCGCCGCCACTCCCGCTTCGAGACCGCTGGCGGCGACAGACACCCCGCGAGGACGACCGCCGAGGCATGCGGGAACACCTCGATCGCGGTGCCTCTCACCGCGCCGTCGCGATAGCGGGGGAACCGTTCCTCGATCGCCCGGAACACGCGGAATCCGACGGTCATCCACTCGAAGAATGGATGCTCGGCCATCCGCGAGTCCGATGGAGTGTTGAAGCACTGGATGCCGAACCAGCGCAGCTCACGCTCGGTCATCCGCGAGCGATCCGAGAGGGCCCATCCTGGCGGTGCATCGATCGCCACGACGTCCGGCGCCAGATCGTCGACGAGGGTCGACAGATCGTCGACCATCACGCGGCGGTGCGTGTCGAGCACCGCACGCGCCCCGTCGAGCAGGACGAGGTCCAACCCTCTACGGGCCCCGACGTCGATGCCCAGCGAACGCATGGGTCGCCTGCCCCCCCTCCGCCGATCCAGGTTCCTATTCTGCTTCACCGCTGGCCGGAAGTCCTTGAGCCACGCCGGAGGAGCGCCGCCGTCGGACCCGATCGGCATAGGGATCGTGATCCCGACTTCCCTCGAGGGCTCTGCCCCGTGGGATATGCTGCGGAGTTGGATCGGGCGGACGGGAGGCTGCCGCTGATGTCGGCGGGAAGCGATTCGAACGGCGGGCAGGACGCGCCTGCGGGCGAGTCCGTGCTCGTCGTCGACGACGACCCGTTCATCGCGCGGCTGCTCGAGATCGAGCTCCGCGCGGCCGGCTACGAGGTCCGGGTCGCGGGCGACGGCGAGCGGGCGCTGGCTCTGGTCCGGGAGCGGTGCCCCGAGCTCGTCCTAGCCGACGTGATGATGCCGACCATGGACGGTTTCGAGCTCACCCGGCGCCTGCGCCAGGACAGCCACACCGCGTCCGTCTCCATCATCATGCTGACGGCCCGGGGGCTGTCGGCCGACAAGCTCGAAGGGTTCTCGATCGGAGCCGACGACTACATCGTCAAGCCGTTCGACACGCCGGAGCTCCTCGCGAGGATCCGTGGCGTCTTGCGCCGTGCGAAGGAGATGCGCGCGCAGTCGCCGCTCACCGGCCTGCCCGGCAACGTCCGCATCGAGGACGAGATCGAGGGTCGGGTCCGGGCCAACGACACGTTCGCGATCCTCTACGTCGACCTGGACCACTTCAAGGCCTACAACGATCACTACGGGTTCATGCGCGGCGACCAGGTGATCCAGTTCTCGGGACGGTTGATCCAGGAGGTCGCGCTCGCGGCCGCCGGCCCGGATACGTTCGTCGGACACGTCGGCGGCGACGACTTCGTGGTCGTGTGCCAGGCCGACAAGGCGGAGCGGGTCGCCGAGCAGCTCGCCGAGCGGTTCGACCGCGAGGCCCCCGCTCTGTACGACGAGGAGGATCGCGTCAACGGGTATATCGAGATCGCGAACCGACAAGGTGAGCAGCAGCGGTTCCCAATCATCTCGCTGTCGATCGGCGTGGCGACCACCGCCAAGCGTGGGTTCGCGCACTACGCGGAGGCCGTGGCTATCGCGACCGAGATGAAGTCCTTCACGAAGAAGAAGATGACACCCGGTTCCTCCTGGGCCGTCGACCGCCGCACCACCTAGGGGACGCCCGCCTCCGTGCACTTGGGGAAGGCAAGGACGAACGTGCTCCCGCCACCCTCCCGCGGCGCGAACTCGATCCGGCCGTGGTGCGCCTGCATGATGCGCTGCGCGAGGTAGAGGCCGATCCCGAGACCCTCGTGTGCGCGCGTCGTGCTCGTGTCCGACTGTGTGAACGCGTCGAAGATTACGTGACTGGTCTCCTCCGGCACACCGGGGCCGCGGTCGGAGATGGCGAACTCCACCTCGCCCCCGTTCTCGCAGACGTCGACCTCGACCTGCGCCCCCTCCGGCGAGAACGAGAGGGCGTTCTCCAGCAGGACGACGATCGCGCGGATCCCCAGGTCGGGATCGGCCCAGAGGTGGCGCCCCAGGTCCTCCGGGTCGGAGGGGAGCACCAGCCGGTGCCGTAGGTGGGGGAACTCCGACGCCGCCCGCTCCAGGGCCTCGCCGACGGCGAGCGGGCGTGTCGAGACCTCGACGCCCTCGCGATCCAGTCGCGCGGTCGCCGCGAGATTGCCGATGAGCCGCCGGATGCGGGCGCTCGCGTTCGAGACGCCGCTGGCGAGGTCGCGCACCTCGCCGGGCAGAAGGGCGGCACCGTGCTCCGAGACGGTGAGCGCGAAGCCCTGGATCGTCGTGATCGGCGTGAACAGCTCGTGGGAGAGGATCTGGATCAGGTCGCTCTTCGTGCGGTTCAGCTCCTGCAGCTCTCGAGCCAGGCTCTCCGAGCGGTCGAGCAGCGTGACGAGCTCGTGGATGACGTCGGCGGTGATCTCCGCCGAGAGGCTGGCCTGACCACGCATCGTGCGGCGGATCGTCCGGAGGATGTCGTCGGACGACGCGCCCTTCACGATGTAGCCGACGACGCCCTCGCGGAGCATCTCGAGCACCGTGCGGAGGTCCTCGTAGGCGGAGAGCGCGACGACGTGCGTCTGCGGCGACTCGCGACAGATCTCGCGCGTGGCTCGCGGTCCGCCGCCCCCCGGCATCTTCACGTCGATCAACGCGACGTCGGGCTTCTGGGTACGTACGACCTCGATCGCCTCGTCGGCGTTCTCAACGGTGCCGACCACTTCCATCGAGGCGTCGGAGGAGATGAGATCGGCCAGCGCGTCGCGCACCGCTGCCTCGTCGTCCGCGACTAGTACCCGGATCCGCTGCAAGTCCTTCGCGCCTCCCCGGTAACCGTAGATGGCCCCCTGCCCGCGTTCAAGCGAGCGGCGCCGGTCGGGCGAGGAAGAACCCCTGCCCGTACCGCACGCGGAGCGCGAGCAGGGTGTCGAGCTGCTCCTGCGTCTCGATGCCCTCCGCCACGACCGCCATGTCCAGCTCGTCGGCGAAGGAGATCAGCGC
>Ga0315288_10002562_pt1 | contig 23477 bp, 14 predicted proteins | sample YL17G11_20_MG_FD_203454 | JGI IMG/M metagenome (GOLD analysis project Ga0315288, IMG submission 203454) | Sediment microbial communities from Yellowstone Lake, YNP, Wyoming, USA - YL17G11_20 | ecosystem: Environmental > Aquatic > Freshwater > Lake > Sediment | place: USA: Wyoming | collected... | reverse complement strand
GACTGCTCCAAGGGGGAAGACCGGGATGGACGAAGCGCCCAAAGTGGGACTTCGGGAGCGAGTCCATCCCGGCCTTCCCCCCATAGGGAACCCGGTTTATGAATAATGCAGGTTAAGAAGGTGATCGAGTGGCAAAGGTAAAGCTTCAGACAAGAAAGACACAAAACGAATCGCGGCCCGGGCTTTTTACCCAATACCCCTGGATCACGCCGGGGGGAGTCCGTTTCTCTCGCCGACCTCAACCGGGCGGCTCGGCCGCCTCTTGAATTGGGACGGCGTCAGGCCGGTGTACTTCTTGAAGGCCGCGTTGAAAACGGATTTGGAGTTGAAGCCCGTCTCGTAAAGGATGTCCAAGACCGTCCTTTCCCGGCCGTTACTCGTCGTCAGCAGGCGCTGGCTCTCCCGGATACGGTAGGCATTGATGAAATCGAAGAAGTTTTGTCCGAAACAGGTGTTCAGGACCTGGGACAGATGGTGGACGGGAATTTTGACCTGGGAGGCCAGTTCGGGAAGGCTGATCAATGGGCTCAAAAACGGTTTTTTTTCCTCCATGAAACGGACCAGACGGACCCGGTATTCGGTCCGGAGGACCTCCGGGAGGAGGGTCTTCTCATATTTTCGTCGGGCCTTCGGGCTGTCTTCACCCAGGAAAATCACCGGCTGTTTCATCCCTTTAAAAAACATCAAGCTGACGAAGACAAGGAAGACAATCTGGGAGGTTATGTACAAAGGAATGGAGGCGTTCGTTTTCCCGGCCAGCCACAGGGAATACTCGACGACGCGCAGGGACCTCCAGCCGATGAATCCGACGAGGACGTAATTCAGCCAGGAAAGATTGATCCGTTCGATGGAGGAATACAGGTCTTTAATGGTCTTCCGGTAAACCTTGAGCGCCAAAAGCGCTGCAACCGAATAGCCGAAGAACTGGATGTCCGCAAGATAGATCAGCACGCTCTGCTCCCACAGCCGGAACGGGGTCGCCTGCCGAAGTGCGGCGAGCAGCGTTTCTCTAGAAGTCATTCCGATCTTGAGCCCGACCGCCAACGCGACTAGGATGAACGCCCCTGCATGCATAAGATGGCGCCGCCGGAGCCGGAATTCATCACGCGTCAGGGAAAGAATGTACATATAAAGAAGGGGGATGTAGAGGAAGGCAAAAGGCGTGTCCACATAAAACAGCCAGGGGGCGGAAGCCGCCGCCGCGGCCCGGATTTCCTGGAAGTGGCCGATAAACCCCCCCGCCGCGGTGATCAATACCGCAAGAAGAAACGCGGCGAGCCAGACGTTGTTCCGCCGCCGGGCGTTCGCCTGCGTCAAGAGATAGATGGAAAAAAAGAGACATTGGAAAATGATGATGGCGTAGAAAATGACCTTGATGTCATGGAGCAGATTCATCCGGCCCTCCCACCGGCGGAATTTTATTCATTGACCGCCCCTTCACAACCTGTGCGGCTTTTTTAAAGAATGCTTTCCGATTCACGAAGACCTCCTGGAGCTCATATGTCCCGGTCAACCTTGGAGGGGGAACCGCATTTCCCCTTCCAACGGTCGCCCGACTCTGAATCGGGCTCCCTTCTTCCCTTTCTCGGGCGGGGCATGAAGCCCCTCTCTGCGACCGAGGGGGCATATCCCCTCGGCTCCCTCCCCCGACGATCGCCTCCTCGCGGCAAGCCGTGGGCCAGAGGCGCCGATCATCAAATATAAGCCTATCGTCAACAAAAATAAAGCGCATTGGCAACATCATCGTCCTATCCCATAGGGCCGGACGGTTTCTTCCTTTTTCAGCCCCGAGAAAAGCAAGCACCTTTCGTGCCAACGGCCGTGACTCTCTTACCTCCCAAGGGCAGCCCGCGCTGTCCGGCATTCGGAACGCGAGTTTCAACAAAGATATTTAGAGGGCAGGTTAAGGTGTTTTACATGATGTCGGCATGGACATCTCACCGGATGGTCAGGGTAACGGCCTGGCTCTCCCGGTTCTCGGAATCGACCGAAACAAGGGCATAGGTATAGGTCTTGTCCTTCTCGACCTTACGGTGCAGGTATTCCCCGGAGTTCGCGCCGAGCTCTGCCAGCAGGTTCCTCGTTGACCCCTCGACGATATAAATCCGGTACTTGAACACGATTCCCCGGGGCCCGGGAGGAGGCTCCCACCTCAGAAAGTTGACGAATTCTCTCTGCAACAGGGACCGGTTTTCGTGCCTTTCGCCTTGAAAATGTATTGGGGGCAAAAGGCGTTCGGAAATGCCGAACGCACTGTCGCTGGCATCCATGACATCCCCCCCGGCGTCTGCGATCCTGACGAAACAGGTCTTCATCGATTCGATAGGCGTTACCCAGACAAAGCTCCCGGTATTCGGCGCTGAGGGTGCAATGCTTTTATAGGTCTTCCCGGCGTCGGTCGTATAATCGATTCTCACAGCGGCGATGGAGCCTTGCGACTCCCAGAGGATGGTCTGCCGAGAACCTCCATCCCAGACCTCTCCCCCATTGGGCGAAAGGACGAGCAGCATCTCATCGGTCCGGGGGTTCACGGTCAGGCTCTTGGCCCGGGAGACGCCCGGATTGGACTCATCGTTGTCCCTGAGCCGCACATTGAAGTAGGAGATGCCCCCTCGGGCAGGCGTACCCGAGATCTCTCCGGTGAACGAATCCAGATTCAAGCCATCGGGCAGGTCGCCCGACTCCAGCGACCAGAAATAAGAAGGAATTCCTCCTTCGGCTTGAAGCCAGCCTGAAAAAGGCTCTCCGATCCGGCCCTGCGGCAGCTTCTCGTCCTTGATAAAGGCTGAGACAAAAGCGGTGGTTGCCCTCAGCCTATAGCCGATGGCCTGGGCACAGAGTAAGTCCAGCTTGGTGATGATCCACCGGCCCAAAGGCATGCCGACTCCGTAGGTGCCGTGATATTCGTTCCCGAACATCCCCTTGCCGCTGGCCCGGTCCACTTCGCCGCTGAAATGGTCATGGGAATCGATCTTCGGAAACGAGCCCTGGTAAGCGTAAACAGCCTCGTCCCGGACCGCGCCGTCCGCTTTGAACGAAGCGAACTTCGGATAATGCGTTTCGAAAAAGAGGGCATGACCCATTTCATGACGGACGATGGAATAAAGGTCGTTGGGTTCTCCGGACAGATTTCTCGAAAACCACCAGTCATCGTCCCCGGAGGTCAGGAACCAGCCGAGAGCGTTGTAGTTCCCCTGGATCTCGACCTCGACCCCGCCCGATCTCTTGAGCGGCAACTCCCGGCCTGCGCTCGTTTGGAAACCCCCGCCGGCAGAAGGCTCCCCGCCCGAGCGGAGCTGATCATGATGTATGCCGTAAACAAAGAGAAGAAACCCATTATAGGAACTGTTGTTGGTTACATAATAACCCGACTTGAATCCGTCCTGATTCCAGATCCAGGTTGTTTCAGCGGCCTGCTCCACGGTATCCAGGCTCATGTCGCCGATGAAATAAGCCCAATCCTTAGCGGCTTGGGTGACGATGTCCCGCTTCGCGGGGTCACCGAAGAAACCCGTTTTGTCTTGGGAAAAATCAATGAGGATATCGAAGAGTAACGCCTGGTCCTTGTCTTGGTCGATGACGTGGATGTCTACATTTTGAGTCCTTTGCGTCCCGCCTCCGCCGCTCCAGGCGATGGTCAGGATGTAGTCTTCGGGAAGCGTATCACGGTCCGGGAAAATCGATATCAGGAAGGATTTCTTGGAAGAAACGCTTTCGAAGGCGATGGATTTGGCAGGCCCGGCGGCGCACCAGGTGCTCGGCAGGTCGAAATACAACCGGGCCCCGTTCGCGGACAAAGCGATTTGGAGCGGGAACACGGCGTCGAAAGGCGGCCTGAGGAATAATTGGATGGCCGGATTGGCCAGATGGCCCTCCCAATCGACAAGAACGATCCCGCGGGAGTTCAGCGTCCGGCCGAAGATATCCTCGATAACGAAAGAATCCGTCTGGCCGAAGGCGGGCCGGCAAAGCCAAAGCAGGCCGCAAAGCGCAAACGCCGCCCCGGCATTTTTTAAGGATCGACGCCTTTGCTGCAAAAACATATCCCGCTTTTTCCCAACGCCCGCCCAAAGCGGGAAAGCCGCTACTTGATCTGCTTTTTCAGCTCCTCGATCATCTTTTTCGTGGCGGCGGTTTCGGGAGCATTGGGCTCCAGGGCCAGGAACTTTTCCAGATTCTCGATAGCCTTGACGAAATCTCCCTTCTTGATATAGGCCAGCCCGAGCTGATAGAAGGTTGAAGTGAAATCCGGGCCCAATTGCTTGGCCTGCTCGAAATAATTGATGGCTTCGTCGGTCTTGTTGTTCTTGTAATAAATAATACCCAGGTTGTAGTAGACCTTGGCGCTGTCGGGTTGCAACTCCAGGGCTTTCTTGAAGGTCGCCAGCGCTTTATCCGAGTCCCCCTTGTTGAAATAACACTCTCCCAGAGCATAATACGGATCAATCAGATCGGGTTTGAGGGAGATGACATTCTCAAAGCTGGCAATGGCCTCGTCCGCGCGGCCCGACCTCAGGTAGCAGATCCCGAGGTTGTAGGGAATCTCGACGCTCTGGGGGAATTTTGCGGCTCCTTTTAGGAAATATTCTATGGCCTTATCGAATTTCGACTCCTGGAAGTATTTCATGGCCTCGGCTAAGTCCGGGTCGTCGCCGATTTTCGGCGGGACTTTTTCCATCGTGAAGGCATTTTCTTTATCATCACCGAAATTGACTTGAAGCGGAAATTCCAGGGGGAAATAACCTTCAACCTCCAAGGTGACCTGATAGCGCGCCGGGGGGATGCCTAATTTCATAAAGCTACCATCTTTCTTCGATTTTACGACGAACTTAGCGCCGGTCGAAGAATCGCGAAGAGTGACCGTGACGTTCTGCAACGGTTTCTTTTCGGGGTCAGTGATCTTCCCCCGGATCACGGTATTCTGCGCGAAGGCCAGGCTGCCGGCAAAGGCCAGTGTCAGTATCAACAGGAAGACTAAGCCCGTGAGCATTCTCTGTGTTCGCGATATCATCGAAACCTCCTTTAGTTTGTCTGCTCAGAGATCGGATAAGTGCCGGACGTTCTGATCACCCGGTCCGGCCGATCACTCGAAATTTAATCTCCTTAGAGATTGTCTTCTTCGTGGTCTCGTCGGTAACGTTGATCCTTAAAACAATGTCTCCCTCTTTGAAATTTTTCAACCTTAAGGAAGTCTGCAAAGTCTTGTCCTTCTGCGTCGAGGGCTCGGAATTCGGGGACGGAACCCGGGCCATAGCCTGCCCATCTCTTAAAAAAACGAACTCGGCCGAAAATTGCGTGAGCCCGGTCTCGGGGCTTACGCCGAGGTTGTAAACCTCGAAATAAACGCCAAGCTCGCCGTCCGCTCGGAACGACATATCAAGGGCGGCGGGACGGATTTGGCCCTGTCGAGGGGCGCCCTTCGGAATCCCGGATGATTTCGTCTCTTCCGCCGAGTCCTCCTGAGAAAGGACAATATCACTGAGCGCGAGCCCGGCCCCCGAGTAATCCGAGATGCTCAGATCCCGGTGGGAGGTACCGACCTTCCCCGAGATATTGTCGAGGACCAGAAGGTCGAGCCGGTAATCCCCCGGCGCCGAGGACAGTGCCGTTTCGATACGGTAGGACTTCTCCACCAAACGGGTCATCTCCTGCGCAGAATGGTTGAATAGGAAGTCACGGCTTTTTTGAAAAAGGGTTCGGCCCTGCCGGTCGCTGAGGCCGGCGATCAACGTCAGGGAGTAAAAATACTTGTTTTCTATTTCCTTCGCGTCAAGCTTCGCGTAGGGGACCTCGATGATCAAGGGGAGGAAGTCCGAGGCTTGCGTCCCTTTGAAACAAAAAGCTTCATATTTCATGGGGATCAAGTCGTAGTTCACCTGGGTCGTGATCAATTCTTTAAGCTGCTGCGTATTCGCGAATGGATTCTTCATGGCCTCGGCCAGAATTTCCATCCGGTCGAATTGGGCGCTTATACGGCTCATGTCCAAGGCGACTTCCCCTCCCTCACTACCGGCCACGCTGGTCTCCAGGATAAAATTGCCGTTGCCGAATTGGTCGACAAACACAAATTCGAGGTTGTAAGGAAGCTGCGGATTGGGAAGGTTCCAGTAGTTCCAGGTCTCCTGGCTGGCGTTCACGGTCAGGGCGTTGGTGGACGGAGTGAAATCCCTCGAAACCTCCGAGGGCGTTCCGAGGAGAATCAGAATCTTGCCCCGGTCAGTACGCCATCCGGCCAGTCCGGAAGTTTCAAAGAGCTTGTTCGCCAGGGCGATCCTTTTATAATAGGCGATCTTGAACTCGTTCTCGGGTGTCTCCGGGACCGGATCCCTCTTCTCCCAGAACTTAGCGATGAATTTTCCCCTTTCTATTTCGTTGGGAAGGCTCAGGAAGACTTTTTTTTCGGCTTCGGTGATGATGTAGGGGACGACCTCTTCCAGCCATTGCTTGGACGCCTCGCTTAAGACCTCTTTTTTTGGAGGCTCCTGACCGGCCCGTGAACCGGAAAAGACGAGCTGCGCCGCCAGAAACAGGACAATGATCGGCCAGGCCGGAAATTTCATCTTTGTCATAAGGTTATTCTAACATCCGGCGAATTTCATGTCGAGTGTCAGGTAAGCCATCCACCGCTCGAATTCCGCATCTTGGAGCGCTTGTCTTTGCCAAGTTAGCTTTTTAGAGTATCCAGTTTGTGTTGGAGTTGCCCGCGGCTACGGGAACACGATGGGCAGTTCTTTTATATCGAAGTACATCTTGTAGCAAAAGTTCTCCACCACTGAGTAAAATGGCACGAGGCGTGACCTCACCCGGCCGCCGCCCGGCGGTTCAACACGAAAGACGCCTGGAGTACTCTCGGGAACCAGCCATTTTTCGAGGTCTTCGTCTTTCTCGGGAAGCCGGAACGCCGACTCGTGGTAATCGGACTCCAACACTAACACCACGGGACCGCGCACGATGGCCACTCGAGTTGGATGGAGCCGATCGACAGGCTGCATGCGAAGCGGAAGCGGGATGCGGATCTCCACGCGGTCCCCAGGATTCCAAGTGCGCGTTATGGCGGCCCAGGTCCCCGGAGTACAGGCGAGGTCGACCGCAGCCCCGTTTATCTTCACCGAAACGTCACGCGACCATTCCGGGACGCGGAACTTAAGCGAGAAGTCCATGTTCCGCTTCATACTTAGCGTCAGAGTGCTCGAGTCGGCTTCCGGATACTGCGTATCCTGGACCAACCTGACCTCTCCCTCTGGGCGGCTCCAAGTCACTTCAGAGGGAATATACAGATTGACGTAAATGCCGGCCCGATCCCTGAAGTAGATCAGGTTGTGGTAGTCGGCCACATCCTGGATGTAAGAGCCCGAACAGCAAGTGTACGGCTCCCAGTTGTAACACTTCATCCCGCCCGCGATCCGGTAATCGGCGTAGTAATAATTCCTACCGCCGTCCGTAATGGGAAGGGCTGCTCCGACCCCATTATACAGAAGGCGTTCTATCCAGTCGCCATAACGCGCCTCTCCGGTGAATTGCATCAGGTACCGCGACAGCTTGAATCCCGCCCACGACCCGCAGGGCGTCTCGAAGCAGTCGTACCGAATTTCCAACGACTTGCCCAGCCTTCCTTCCGGTATGATCGTCTCCCTAGGACCGTATCCTCCCGTTGCGTAGCACTGCGTGTTCTGGAGAAACTCATACGCGTTCTTGATGATGCGGAGGTAAACCGGATCGCCCGTGACGGCGTAAGCCATAGCGGCGCTGCTGAAGGTATTAACGTGGCTATACGCATGCACGCCATGGGCATCGGTCGGAGCGGCGGTTTCGGCGAATTTGTTCCAGTAGGAGTGGTACAGCCAGACCTCGGCGAAATTCTTGAACTTCGGATTCCCCGCCAGTTGATAGGCGCGATAGAGATTCTCCGAAAGCGTATACCACTCGCTCGGCCTGCCTTGGTAAGACTTCAAGGGAATCGCCGGAGTATTTTCGCGGCTGAAGGTTCGGCTCGCCCAGTCGGTGACTTTCTCAAGCAGCGCGATAGCGTCCTCGTGGCCTGCATACTCCTGCATGTCGACCAATCCACACACCAGTTTTTCGTAGGAATAGTGCCGCATGCCGCAGTCGCCGTCGGGCTTCACCGTTTTGGCGAATTCCGTCATCAGGCGCACGGCTTTTTCCCGCATCGCGACGTCGCCCGTGGCCCGATACATCCGCGACATTCCGCTCAACCACTGGCCGAAGACGGTCGAGCTGTTTTCCCTGCACCAACCTCCCAGCGTCTTCCCCGGCGCGGGGAGTCCGGCCGCCGCTCGATAGCCGTGCAAAATATCGTCTTCCGATACGCCAAAGTAGAAGTTCCTGGCGGATTGATACTGCTGTTGCCACCGGCTTTCACGGAGCATCACCCCCCCGTAGTTGAACGGCTCGAGCTTTATTGGGGAAGATGATCCCGATGGTCGAGGCGTTGCAGTTCTGGCGGTTTGTGCCAATATCCACGTTGTTGTCGGAGCAACTTTCATGAACTCTCGCCGGGTCATATGATTTTTCATAAGATCTCCTTTTGAGGATACGCTCTCCGAGTGGCTTGGCTGAATGGAATACCTTCTCCTCCGGTTCGGCGCTTTTCAGCCCAGAGTTCAGATTGAAGGAGGGTGGTATCGGTGGCTTTGAGGAACGCCTGCGGAATCATCAAGGGCGGCCGGAAGGATATTTTGGCCACAGAATCCCTCTCCGCGGTGACGGAGGACTCCTCCCGGCCGTTAGGGCGGCGACTCAGGATTGAGCGGATGAAAAAAGACTGCGCTGAATCACCGACCTTTTCGCTCGCAACCTGCAGCTCGAATCTTCCCTTAGAAATTCACCCTCATTCCCAATTGCAGGAGACGCGGATCTCCAGCAGAGCTCGACTTCCCGAATTGGCTGCTTCTCTTGTTGCCCGAGGGCGCGTTGAAATTCACCCTGTTTGTCAGATTGAACGCCTCAGCAAAAACCTGGACGCTGAATCGAGACGTGAGATTGACGAACTTCGAGAATCTTGCATCCAAAGAATAGTTGTCGAAAGCTCTGCCGTTGTTGCGGTGATCTCCGTAGGGGTAGTTATCCCCAGTGAGGCTATCCAAGTTATAATCGTATCCATAAGTGATGTTGTAGGGAAGGGCGGAACGGTAAGAAAAGATGGTGCTCAGCTGAAAGCCTAAGGGTAGACTAACGATCGCCGAGATATTGAGCTTATGCTGGGCATCTGTATTCAATGGACCCCAATCAAAATCTCGACTCTCATTATTTCTGGCTGAATTCGCATCTCCGGCCTCGCAATTCCCTACGCCTTTTGACAGCGTATAGCCGATTTCCAGGCCCCAACCGTGAGAGTATCTTTTTTTAATTGTCACATACATCGCCTTGTATTCGGAGCTTCCTCCATCATCCACGACTTGGATATCCCCAGCTGCCATATTGGCACGTTTATTCCTGGTGCCGGGAATGACCGGATTTTCATTGACGAACCAAAAAAGATGTTTTCCGTAGGCGAGAACAAAATCAGCGCTTACAGCGAGATCCGTCAAGATTTCCCTTTGAGCTCCCAAGGTGTACTGTAAAGAATAGGGAGCGCCCATTCCCCGGACAAAATCATTCCAGGTCGGCAAAGCAAACGCTTCACCACCTGTCGTGAACGGATTGGGTTTGGTGTAGTCGGGATAGCCCGGATAGTCATAGGTGCGAATATCGTATTCCACCCGGTTGACGACAGAATAATAGATGGCATTTCCCATGGGATTCGTGGTGTATTTTCCAACACCGCCTCGGATGGCCATCTTCCCGTCACCAAAAGGATCCCAGCTGAAGCCAATTCTTGGGTCCCAATTATATTTGTTTGATATCCAGAACTTTTCTTGGTTAGGGTTTTGTTTCCAAGTGTAGTTGCTGTACCTGAGCCCGATATTGATGGTCAACCGGGATAGGACTTTCCATGTGTCTTGCACATAGAAAGCCGCGCTCGTCATTCGAGACCATTCTTCACTGGGAGCAAGGATATTAATCGTGAACCGATAGGGATATGTCGTCGGATCACTGGCATTGAAGGGTTTATCCGTGTCAAAGTCATAAATGCCCGGCCAACCCCAATAGCTCGTAACCTTGCTGTTGACATAATTATAATCAAAACCGATCTTAAAGCTGTGCTTATTGAAAAACAGATTGAAATTGTCGTAGAACTGGTAACGCGTCTCCGGCCACCAGGCAGGATTGTTCCAATACTTGCCGAAGTTTCCTGAAGGCCTGTTGACCTGAAAACTATCCTTCGACGCCGACATGGCGTTTCCAAAAGTATCTTGTTCTCTGTCGGAATATTGGACTCTGAGTTCATTCATGGAGTTATTCGTGGGATAAAACGTCCAGTTTCCCTGGAACACATTGTCCCACAAATTCTGGTCATAAGAACGATCCTTGGTGGCGTACGCTCCGACTCCCAAATTCCTGCCGCGCGGGTTATCCCGAGAGAACCGGAAAGAGAGCATATTTTTTTCGTTGAGCTGATAGTTGAACTTGGCCAGAAACTGATCATTGATTGTTTTCTGAGTGATTGTCTCTTTGGCCACCAGCGGCGAGGTGATGACACTATAGGTCGTGTATCTGGAGCCTTCGTAGGACAGGAAGAAATGTAGCTTATCTTTGATGATGGGGCCGCCGAAGTTGCCGCCGAAGCGGTACTGGCTGAAGGCAGGTTTCTTATACTCGTCTTCGCTCAACTTGCGTCCCTGGTAGCCGGCATGGTTGACGAAATAGTTCGCGCTATCAAAAGCTTCGTCCCGCCAGAAGCCATACGTTCGTCCTCTGAATTCATTCGTACCGGATTTAGTGATGGCATGTACGATGACTCCCGCGGCATCCCCGTATTCGGCTCCGTATTGGTTGACCAGGACCCTAAACTCTTCAATGGCATCTTCGGGGATGTCTGATCTTTGCGTGTTATACCAGGTGAATTTATCCGATACTCCGTCAATGATGATATTTCCGCTTCCAGAGGTCCCGCCGCTTCCACGGATATCGGTTGAGCTCCCCGAAGTCCCCGGCTGCAAGAGAGCCAATTGAGTAAAGCTCCGGGTCACAATAGGAAGATCATCAATCTCTCTGCGGCCAACGACTGAACTGACCGCTGACTTAGCGACTTCAATCAGGGGTGCCTCGGCCGTGACTGTAACCGTTTCTTCTATAGCTGATTGAGCAAGTTTAAAATTTAGGGTTATTTTTGCCCCGACATTAAATGTCATTCCTCTCCGGACCTCTTTTTTGAATCCGGTTAAACTCACTTCGACTTCATATTGTCCCGGCTCAATTCCCATCAAGTTGAATCGTCCATCTTCTCTAGTGATTGCAGAATATACATAACCAGTTTGTATATTCTTTAAATTAATAGACGCTCCAGGCAAAGCATTGCCCTCAGCGTCGGTTACGATTCCATCAAACGTAACCAATCTTTCTTGTGCTAAAAGAACTCCGCTCGCTGGAAAGCAAGTCATGAGTGCCAAGAATAAATAAAAAAGCGCCTTCTTTGATTTAAGATAGTGATTCATTCGCTCCCTCCTGGTGTTAATTTTCTACTGAGAGATATATACATTAATCTTCTACTAAAAGACAGAAACATTAAATATTAAATATTATTAGCCTGTCAAGTATTTTTTTTCATTTTTTTTTCATGAGGATTTCCCAAAAAATTTTAGGGTGAAAAGAGCCATCTTTGGCCCCTTGCAGAAAACGAGAAACAGATTCCCCCTCCAAGCTGACGAGCGGGAATATGCACCGCGGTTTGCCGCGGGGCGCGCGTTCATGCCCCGCCCGAGAAAGGAAGGCAGGAACCGAAGCGACCTTTGGAAAGGGGAAACGCAGAGTAGATTCCCCCTCCAAATTGAATTTAAGCTTTACAAAATGCTTTTTCTGATATATTACATATTCAGATTAAAAAATCTTTCTCAAAAGCCGAACATTTATTGGAAGGAGGTCCTATGAAAAAGAGAATCTCGGCAGTCTTCGCGGCGATCTGCTTGGTCCTGGCGGCCTGGCCGGCGTTCGCGGCCGGATTACAATTCGAGAAATCCGAGTACGCGGCCCGGCGGAAAAATCTGATGGCCAAGATCCCGGACGGAGCGGCCATTATCCTCGGCGCCCAGCCCATCACCGGCTACAATCCCTACGTTCAGAACAACGACATGATGTATCTTTGCGGCGTCGAGATCCCCAATGCCGTCCTCATCGTCGACGGCAAGAACCAGGCCAGCTCGCTCTTCTTCACGATCACCGAGTCGGGGGCCCGGAACGAAGGGATCAGCCTGGACCTGGTGAAAAACCCCAAGGAAGCGACCGGGATCGAAAACGCCTTTCCCCTTGAGCAGTTCTCCTCCTATCTCTCCCGGATGTCGTCCCAAATGCCGGTCCTATACACCTCTTTCAAGCCCGAAGAGCTGGCACGGGAATGCTCCAACGAAAAGTTCGGGACGCTGTTCGGCAACATGATGACCAACATTTGGGACGGCCGCCTGACAAGGGAGCTGCAGTTCGTCCAGAACCTCAAAATCCGGTTCCCCCAGGTCGAGGTCAAGGACTGCTCCCCGATGATCTGGGACCTACGCAGTATCAAGACGCCGGCCGAGATCGAAGTCCTGCGCAAGTCCGGCGCCCTCGGCGCCAAGGCCGCCACGGAGATGATGAAGGCCTGCCGCGCCGGCGTATTCGAGTATGAGCTTTCCGCGATTTTTGAATACTATTGCCGGAAGGCGGGCGCGGATATCGCCTACAACGTCATCATCAGCTCCGCTGAGAACCATCCCTACCTGCACTATTACAAGCATGACCGGAAGCTGGTGGACGGCGATTTTATCGTCGTCGACGCCGGGCCCGATGTCGGCTCTTACGATGTGGACATCTCCCTCTCCTTCCCGGCCAACGGCAAATTCACGCCGCGGCAGCGCGAAATTTATGAGGATGCCCTCGCCGTCCAGAAGGAGTGCCTGTCCCTTTATCGGCCCGGCATCACCGCCGCCGAGGTGCAGGAAAAAGTCCGGGAGAACCTGACGAAAAAAGGCATCAATATGTCCAAGGACGTCTTCAAGGTCCGGTCCATGCAGAATGGCGTTAGCCACAATGTCGGCATGGCCGTGCACGATGTCGTCGGAACCTCCGGCCGGGGACCGCTCAAACTCGGCCAAGTATTCGCCTGCGATATCTTCGCGGTCTTCCCGGGCGAAAATCTCGGCGTACGCGTTGAGGATACGGTCGTCATCACGGAAACCGGTTGTGAGGTCCTGACCAAGGGCATCCCGCGCGAGATTTCGGAAATCGAGGCCCTGATGAAGAAACCGGGCGTCATCCAGGTCCTGAAGGAAAAAGGGCTGTATTAATCAATAGAGTAGAGAGCGGCGCTTTTTCCGTTAGGCCCGCGTCACGACATGCTGTGAACTGCTTGGATACGGAGCCGATGCAGAAGACCGTCTGGGGCAGGAATTATTCATCTTTTTTTCAGGCGTTCGGCCTGCATCCGGTAAAAATTTTCGAGTTCGGGCTGGGTCGGGCCGGCCTTCTCCGCGGCCTTTTCATAATACGCCGCGGCCTTTTTCCAATCTTTCAGGCGCTCATATAGCAAGGCCAGGTTATGATAGACCTGGTGGGAATCGGGATAAGCATGGGCATTGAGCATAAACAAGCCGGCCGCATCGTCGAAACGCTGCTCCCTGATAAGCTGAAAGCCGCGCGCGGAGAGGGTTTTCTCCGTGACCGGGATGTCATAGCCGTATTTTTCTGAAAGCCCTGCGCAGTAGGCCTTCACGGCGTTCATGCCCTTGGCCGCCACCTCGACGGAAAGCCGCCAGTCACGGTAGAGCCACTTCAAGCCTTTGAAAAAGACCGGAAGAGAGGCTGTCCCCTGGTCTTCGTCTTTTTCAACCTCCATTTTCCACTCCAAGCCGGGGGGAGCCTTCTTCTCAAGAAGGCCTGCCAAGGCTTGAAGGCCGGGGATGGTCTCCAATTCATTCCCAACCCCCAGAAAGAGAGATCCGCGAAGCCGGGGATCGGCTAATTTCGTCTCGGCAGCACAGACGATTTTGTGGCCGGCCGGCCCGCTCATCCGGTTGAGTCGCCCGTTTTGCGACAATGGCCGCGTTCTTGACCTCGATCCGCGGCCGAGAATATCATCATTTCCTGAGGAGAAGTGTCGGCTTCGAGCTTATTGGGAGGGAAAGCCGCGCGATGCGAAAAAGTATAATTTTATTCTCATTTCTTCTCGATAAGAGGGATGATTTTTTTGACCTGGGCGGCTTCGGCGCTGTCAGGGTCCAGCTGGATGAACTTGTTGAAATTCTCGAGCGCCTTGATGTTGTCGCCCTTATTGAGATAGACATAGCCCAGCTTGAGGTAGGGCTGGGGCCAGTCCTTCTTTATCTTGATAGCCAGCTCGTAATATCTAATGGCATCGTCGATTTTCTGGTTGGAGAAAAAGACCTCGCCGACATTGTAGGCCGCGATCTCGTCCTCGGGGGAGACATCGAGCGCCTGGGTGAAGTATTTCACGGCCGTCTCGATGTCATTCCTCTTTAAAGAAACCTCGGCCAGGCCGGACAGGGCGCGCAGCGTCGTGACTTTGTCCTTGCTCAAATCGCCCTGCGTTTGAGTGACGCTGTCCAGCGCCAGCTTGTACTCGGCCTCGGCCTTCTCCAGGTCGCCCTTCTTCAGCTGGCAGGTGCCGATGTTGAGATGGATGGCATAAACATCAGGATGCTTGGCCAGGAATTCTTCGAAGATCTTCAAGGCTTCTTCGGGCTTGCCCTCCTCCAGGAGTTTGTTGGCATCGTCTAAGAGCCTGATGGCCCCCTCGTCGCTCTTGATCGCGGCCACGCCGGTCAGCGCCTTCAGGGTGATGGTGACCGGCTGATTCCTGCTGAGTTGTTTAACGTTGACGTCGGTGAAGTTGGACTGGAACCCGGTTTTGGAAACGCTGATTCTCCAGATTCCGGTTCCCAACCCGGCCACGGCGAAGGATCCCTTTTTGTCCGTCTTCTCATTGAACTTGACGGAGCTTTGCGCGCTCTCGATGACGATCTTGGCGTCCTCGATGGCGTTGCCCTTTTCATCCACGACCGCGCCGCTGATCCGTCCCCGGCCCAGGCCTTCCTGGGCCCGGAGCGCGGGAAGGGCGCCGGCCAAGATAAGTATCATCATTGCACAGCCAACGTAAGAAACCGGCCTGGTTTTGAGAATTCGGTTCATGTTAGACTCCTTTCGGTCATATTGAAATCAAATCAGATTTCGAACTCAAGGAATTTCTTCAGCTCCTCAGCCCCCGTCCTGTTCTTGAGGACGACGGTGAGGACGTTCTTCCCAGGGCGGAGCCCAGGGGCGTCTTTCCCCAGGACGAGGGAGACTTCAATCTTGTATTTTCCTTTCTTCAAGGTTCCGGGCCGGCCGTCTTCAAGAGCCGGCTCATAAGTCGAGTTGTGGGACCAGACGACCTCTCCCCGTCCGTCCTTCAGCTCCAGGCTGAGGTCGAGTGTCGTTTGCAGCTTTCCGCCGACGGAGTTCATCCATAGACCCTGATACGGAACCTCGACCAGGACCACGGCTTCGAACCCGTCCCCCTTGACGCGCTTTTTCGTCAGGTTCAGGTCGAAGTTGAACAGGCTCTTTCCCCCGGCTTGCGGCTGGATGGTTGTCCCGAATCGCTTTTCAGCCTGGGTTAGCTCGGTGAGGTGGTCAAGGTTGATGTGCGTCAGCCGGAACTGGCCGTTGCAGCCCTCATCCACGAAAATGACGGGGAAAGCGCCGTAGTACCAGACCTCCTGGCAGATGTTTGCGTCCAGCTGGCCCATGGAATAAAAGGTTTTGTCGAGGGGAGGGCCGAAGAGGACATAGATAAATCCGCGGTCGGTCAGCCAGCCGGGCTTGGCTTCGCCGACGAATTTTTCGTTGGCTTCCTTCAGGCGCGAAAAATACTCGGTTTTGAATTCGTTCTCCTCGGTTTCCGGGTCCGGGTCGCGGCGTTTCCAGAATTCCTCCTGGAACTTTTCTTTCTCGGAATCCGGGAGCTCCAGGAAAATTCTTTCCTCTTCCGAGGTGCTGATGTAACGGACAAGGGACAGGAATTCCTTGTTGGCCGGGCTCAACTTCCGGCGCAGGTTGTAAAGGCGGCAGCCCGAAGAAAGGCTGCCTAAAAGAATAACCGCCAGCAGGATGACCTGGATCCTGAGAAATGCCGTGCCCCTGACATTATTCCTCATTTCTTCGCCTTCAAGACTTCCACCGCCTTCTTGATTTCGGGCTGGTTGGGATTCAATTGCAGGGATTTCTCCAGGACGGTCAGGGCTTCCCGGATCTTCCCCAGCTGGGAATAGCATTCTCCCAGGGAATTGAGGAGCGGGGTGTTGATGCCGTAGGACGAAACCGCCTTGTCCAGGACCTCAATCGCCTTTCCCCATTCGCCCCGCTTTTGATAGGCTAGGCCTAAGAGCCCAAAGAACTCATACCGGGCCGTCTCCTTCCGGCCGAAGAAGGGAAGAAGCACGGATTCGATCTTCGCGTACTCGCCCAGGGCCGAATACACATTGGCCAGATTGAAGGCGAAGTCGATGGAATCGGGCTGCTTTTCATGGGCTTTCTCGAGTCGGGTCCGGGCCTCCTCGAGCCGGCCGCTGTTGAAAAGCTCTGTCCCTAGGATAAAGTCATAGACGGGACTGCCGCGATCGGGCAGGCTCTTGGAATAAACCCAGGGCCGGTTGATGGTTTCCTGGTGCGTAATGTCGAACTCCCCGGTTTCGGACGCAGCCTCTTTGCCGGCGACCCAGAGGGAAGCCATAACTCGGTAGCGTGCCGGGAGGAACTCGGCCAGGGGAAATTCCTCGACGACGTCCGGCCAGCCGGGATATTCGCCGACCTTCCGTGCCAGCGTCCTGAACTCCGCCTGGTCCTTGAAAAACACGAAGCGGACCTCGGCCTGAGGGGCGAGGTCCGGGCCCACCCCGCTGACCTGGAAGGCGATATCCAAATTGCCTTTCATGATGAAGACGGGTTTCGACTGGGCGTACAACTGGTACCCGCCCATTTGGAACGGTTTGAGCTTGCCCGCCTGCGCCTCGACCCGGGAGGCCTTGTATCCCAGGATGAGGGGACCCAGGCGGAGGCCGGGCCCATCCCCGGGGACGACGAGATTCTTCTCGACCGAGGCGAATTCCTTGGAGATTTCGTTCTTGAGAAGGATCGAGAATTTGTACTCGCCGGGGATCAGGGGAAACATGTCGTGAATGCTCATGGGTTGCCGGTTGAGGGAGGCCAGTTTTTCTTCGTCCACGTCAAAGTTGAAGATCCGTTCGAACTGGTAGATGGTCTTGCCGGATTTATCGGCCACCGAGCCGTTGAGCTTGAGGGTGGTGTAATATTTATTCTCATACTGCCCTACAGACAGGCGCTGGGGCTCCATGGTGAAATGGACGAAAGGCGCCCCGGACTCGTCCCGGATAACCTTGACCAGCGCGTCGCTGTCAATGTAATTCGTGGAGTATTCCACTTCCACCCGATCTTTATATTCCAGGAACTTCTGGGCATATTTGGCGCTGAACTTGGCCTGGGGGACCATATCCACCTTCTGGATCAGCAGGTCAGAAGCCAGCGAAGGACGGTCCATGATGGTCATGCCCTCGCCGGGGATGAGGCTCAGCGAATATTCAGCCAGCTGGGGCTGGCTTTCCTTGAGCGTCTCATAGGCGGCGAAATAATCCACCGGATCACCCGAATAGGTCGGCATCAAAGCCTGTGGCCCGTCCTTGGCGGGGCTATAAAAAATGAAATCTCCGATCGCACCCTTCTGGTAGAAGAGCAGGTTGAACCCGGCGGGGAGGCCCTCAGCTTCCCTTCCCTGGTAAAACCAGACTTCAACCGGATAGTTAGTGGACGAGCTCTCATATTTTTCAATCGTTTTGGGCTCGCCCAGAATGATATAAACGCGGCCCCGGTCGGTCCTCCAGCCGGCCTTAGCGGCAACGCGGCCGTAATAATAATTGGCGTAGTTGATCCGCTTGTAGTGCTCGGTCTTGAACTCGTTCTCGGACGTAGCGAGCGTCGGGTCCCGCTGCTTCCAGAAGGCCTCGATGAAGAGATCGCGCTCTCTGTCCGTTTGGAGTTTCAAGAAGACTTCCTTCTCCATGGGGCTGATGATATAGACGACCTCTTCCTCCAGCCATTTTTTATATTGATCGGGAAGCTTGGCCTTTTGGGCTTGGCCGGCAGGCATCAGTCCGGCGGCAAAACAGATAACGAAAACAAGAGTGAACAGTCGTCTCATGAAGCGACTCCTTCCGGCGAAAACCGGCATCGTGTCCGACATATTAAGTTAATCCTATCCGGGAATAAATTCAAGGAGAGATCGGAAAAGCATTTAACCCGCATTATTCATAAACCGGGTTTCATATGGGGGGAAGGCCGGAATGGACTCGCTCCCGAAGTCCCACTTTGGTCGCTTCATCCATCCCGGCCTTCCCCCTTGAAGCATTGATTGATTCCGTCTCTCCAACTTAAAATTTATGAATCATGCAGGTTAATCGGGCGGGCTGCGTAAGGGCCCGCGCGGCAGCACGGCAGAGTTCCCCGAGCGGCGTCCGCTTGAACTTGAAGAATAATCCGAAGCACCATCGGGAGGACGCGGAAGATTGGTTACCTGCGTGTTTTCGGGCTTGCAAAGCGCTGTCCTCTGTCCTAAGATTCGGTTCAATGCCCGGGATATCGAACCGTAAAGATCATGCGTGCCGCCGAACGGCCGCAATGTCCGTTCGGGCGGCTTTCCGGCATTCCCGCGACAGTCGAACAGGAGTTTCCCCATATTGATCGCCGTCGTCGTCGTATTCTTCGCGTTGATCCTCGCCGTTGGCGCCTACGTCAGCAAGCGGGCCAGGAAGGCATCCGATTTCCTCGTCGCGGGCCGCAACGTCAACCTCGTTCTGACAACGGCCACGCTGGCCGCGATGCAGATCGGCGCGGGCGTCATCATGGGCGGTTCGGAGCAGGGGGCGCAGAGCGGAATCTGGCCGGGTATGTGGTACGGCATCGGGTGCGGCGGAGGTCTTATCCTGGCGGGCCTGCTCGCTGCCGCCAAGCTCCGCACCCGGGACGGATTCGTGCCGCTCGACTTCTTCGGGGCCCGCTACTGCGAGCGGCGCTGGATCCGGGTCTGGGCGTGGCTGTCCAACATCCCCAGCCTGCTGGGGATCTTCGTGGCCCAGATCATGGCCGCGGGGTCTATCCTGTCGATTTTCGGTGTCGATTACAAGACCGGCGTCGTGGCGGTCGGCCTGATCATCATGATCTACAGCGCCATGGGAGGCATGTGGGGTGTGGTCATCGTCGACTTCATCCAGCTCGGTGTTGTTCTGATCGGTATCCCTCTGATTGCGGTCATTTCGCTGTCGAAACTGAGAGCCGCTGGATCCTTAACGGCCGTCCTTGGCTCGCCGTTCATTCCGCACGGCATGTTGTCCAGGGCCGTTTTCCTCATCCTTCCGTTCCTGCTGTCGATTTCGGTCTCATACGACGCCTACATGCGCTTTCAGGCGGCCAAATCGGCGAAGGTGGCCAGATGGGGGGCTGTTATGGGAGGCTTGATCGTCATCGCCGTCAGCTTCTGCACGGCGCTCGTCGGAGCGGCGGGAAGGGTTATCTTCCCCGGCGTCGCGAACGGCGCCGCCCTGCCTCATATGATCCGCACGTCGCTTCCGCCGCTGCTCGCGGGAGTTGTCGTGGCGGCCATCCTGGCCGGCACCATGTCCAGCGCAAACTGCCTGCTGTTGTCGTTGGCCGGGACGTTTTCCAGGGATTTCTACAACAAGGTGCTCAACCCCAAGGCCAACTTGGACGAACTGAAGCATTCTAAGCTCATCTCGCGGCTGGTTATCGTCGGCGGGCTCGTCGCCGGCGTCACCGTAGCCTTTACGGCCAAGGGGATTCTTTACACCATGATCATTTTCAATTATCCCTATATGGGTAGCATGCTCGTGCCTCTCCTGGGCGGCGTGTTGTGGGGGAGGGCCACGCCGAAAGGCGCGATGGCGGCGATCGTGGCGGGTGGCGCGGTCGGCGTCGTCTCGTTCCTGGCCGGTCTGCCGGGACCGGGCAAAGGGATGTTCAACGTGGACCTGGGTCTGCTGACGGCATACGCGGTCTCGGCCGTCGTTTTGGTGGCCGTCAGCCTGGCGACGCAAAACGACCCGGCTCCACACGGATAAATTCGGTGATACACATCCCATTTCCGAATTTTTTTGGGGAGAGCGGCTGATTGACGCTTTGTTGAAATTGGGACATCAGTGGTGTATCACCGGAATGAGCGAAAAAAGGTAAAAGAGCTGTGGTTCGCCGAATTTACACCGAATTTATACGGAGAAGTGTGACATGCGCGCACAAAAGATGAAATGGCCTTATCCCGTCGAATGGAATAAGACCGGATCCGTCGAAACCGACGTCCTCGTCGTCGGCGGGGGCGCGGCCGGGTGCTTCGCCGCGATCGGCGCCGCGGAAAGGGGCGCCCGCGTGGCACTGGTGGAGAAGGGCGCGATCGTCGCCAGCGGCGCTGCCGGGTCCGGGTGCGACCATTGGGAGTCGGCGGCCACAAACCCGTGCTCCCGGGTCAGCCCAGAGGAATTGACGGAAACGATGATCCGGGCGTTCTCCGGATACAACAACGGCGTTTCGCACTACATCGAGTGCCGGGAAGGATACGACCGGCTGCTCGATATCGAGAGGATGGGCGCCAAGGTCCGCGACGCGGACGATGAGTTCAAGGGCGCCGATTTCCGCGACGAGGGGACGAAGCTCCTCTTTGCCTACGATTATGTCAACCGGTTCACGATCCGGGTCTGGGGATCGACATTCAAGCCGGCCATGGCGCGTGAGTGCCGCCGCCGCGGCGTTCGCATCTTCGACCGCGTGATGGCCACGGGGCTGCTGACGGAACGGGGTGAACGCGGCGCGCGAGTCGTGGGCGGGACGGGAATCAACGCGCGCACCGGGAAGTTCCTGGTCTATAAAGCGAAGGCCGTGATCCTATGCACCTCACGGCCGACGCGGCTCTGGCTGTTTTCTCCCGATCTCCCCGGAATCTCCGAGTTCCGGCCTTTTCAGTGCACGGGCGACGGCCACGCCATGGCCTGGCGGTCCGGAGTCGAGTTCACCATGATGGAGAAATCGGTCAAGGGCGAGTGGTCGGGTCTGCGGAGCTTCCCGCCTTACAGCACCGGCAACAATCACAATACCTGGTACGCATGCAACATGGTGGACGCCGAAGGCCGTCCCCTGCCCTGGGTGGACCGCGACGGCCGCGTCCTCGATAAATTCTCCGACCGCTTCCGGCCCTCGCCGGGACAGCGGCTCCATATCAAGGGTGGCGGCGAACCCGCCCGCAATGTTTACGAGGTCCAGGGCCCGGACACTCTACCGGTGGACGAACTTCTCAAACAGGGCTACAAGCTTCCGTTCTACGCCGACCTCGCTTCCTTACCCGAGATGGAGCGGAAGATTATCTGGGGCATGATGGTCGGAGAGGAAGGGAAGACCAAAATTCCGATTCTGCGGGCGTACGGCGAGGCGGGGTTCGATCCGGGGAAGGATCTGATCCAGAGCTACGGCGACGGCTGGAAGTCGGGATCATTCTTGCCCCAGGAGCGCCAGCTGTTCGGACTTCCGGGGGGCGTCGTCAACGACTGGAACCTGATGACGAACGTCGAGGGACTGTTCGCTGCGGGCGACACGTTGTTCGCTTCGAACTGCTTCGGCCACGCGGCGGCAACCGGGCATTACGCCGGGCGGCATGCGGCAGCGTTTGCGGCGCGGACGGAGGCGGCGGCCGTCGATGAACGGCAGATCGCAGAGGAGCGGCGCCGCATCTACGCGCCCGCCGAGCGCCGGAGCGGCGTTGATTGGCGCGAGTTGAACACGACGACGACCCGGATCATGCAGAACTATTGCGGCGCCTTCAAGAGCGAGGAATTGCTCAGCACGGGGCTGGCCATGCTGCGGGATCTCCATGAACGGGAAGCGACGCGGCTCGCGGTCCGGAATCCGCACGAGCTGGTACGCGCGCTCGAGGTCCTCGACATCATGACCAACGCCGAGCTGGTCATGGAGGCGTGCCGGGCGCGGAAGGCGAGTTCGCGGGAGCTGGAATTCACGCGACTGGATTATCCGGATATGGATCCGCCGGAGTGGACGAAATTCGTGACCGTCAAGCTCGGCCCGGAGCGCGTCGAGACCGGCTCGCTGAACCTCGGCTATTACGGGGCGCTCGCCGAAAACTATGAGAAGCACAATCCGGATTACCATAGAGGGGAGTGATCATGAAAAAGCGAACCGCTTATGTCGTCCCCGAGGACGGGACATTTTTCCCGGTGGCCATCGATCCCGATATCTGCAACGGCTGCAACCGCTGCGTCGAGGTCTGCCAGGTCGACGTCTTCGCGCCGAATCCGGAGCCGGGAAAGTCGCCGCTCGTTCTGTTCCCGCACGAATGCTGGCAGGAGGGGAGTTGCGTCGAGGTCTGCCCGCGAGAGGGCGCGATCCGCTGGAACCGCCTGCCCATGCATCGTGTCCGCTGCCGCCGTAAGGCCACGGCCGAGGATTTCTTCATTTGATGGCCGGACATCGGCTGAGCGGTTTTCTCAATCCGTCCCCGGTCTATTTATTCCCGGAGATACGGGCATAAAGGGATTCAATGTTATCAACCCATCCCGGGTTCGTCCGCCACAAATGATCGATCAATCGTTGGCCGCCGCAATAAAAGGCCACCCGATCGAACGGCGGCCGGCGGCCGAATTGATTCTCCGGGAGTCCCAGGCGCCGGTTGATCCTGTTCTCCAGGCAGCGGGCCAGCCCTTCTTTCCACTCCTGCCAGGTCATATATTCCCAGTCGCCAGGAGATAACAGCTTTTCTAACTGCTCCCGCAAGTCCTGGGCGGGGCGATCCTCGTTCCGTTCCAGGGCCGACATCCAGTCCGCATAGACCCGGGCCCACTGCGCCTTGTCGTAGGGAAAAGGATATTCGAGCTCCCACATGTAGTCTTTTTTCTTCATGGCTTCCCGGAAGATCGCCATCTTCTCTTTGAGCCTCTGCTCACAGGTGTCCCATTCGTAGCAGTGAACGAATTCGTGGAGAATCATGACGAAACCTTTCGGCGCGTCGAAGACCTCCCCGGTCACGACACAGGCCATACGGTTGTTCCAGAAACCGAGCGGCATGGCCGCCCGGATGCCTTTGGAGATGTTGAACGTATCGGGGAAGGCGTTCACCGGCCGATAGGCTTTGGCGGCCGGGTCGGGCTCGAAGATGAAGAACTGTCCGGCCTCGACGAGGGCCACAGGGTAAACCGACCCGAGGGCAGGATGGAGGTCGGATACCTTGGCCCGGTACTCGAAAATCTTGTTCAGGGAATCGCCGTAACGTTTGGCCATGGATTCGAGTGAAGGTTGGGCCTCCTGAG